>JGI10216J12902_100074496_pt1 | contig 12902 bp, 18 predicted proteins | sample KanNatreferecore_FD_12902 | JGI IMG/M metagenome (IMG submission 12902)
GGCCCGCTGGTGCAGACGGCTCAGACGGAGCTGCAGGGGCGACGGGGCCACAGGGTGCGGCTGGGGCCCCGGGCCCCGCGGGCTCGGCTGGGCCGCAGGGTGTTCAGGGGCCCGCTGGTGCGGTCGGCCCTGCCGGGTTGACATTCCGTGGGAATTGGTCCGCGAGCACAGCCTATGCGGTCAACGACCTCGTCACGTACAATGGGTCGGGTTGGTATTGCACAGCCGTGGTTGGGCCATCGGGGGCACCCCCGTCCTCGGACGCCGCGCACTGGGCACTTCTGGTGCTGCAGGGTGCCCCGGGGCCACAGGGGCCCATTGGCTCAACGGGCCCCACAGGCGCCACTGGAGCTCCGGGTCCGACTGGCGCAACCGGGGCGACAGGCGCGCAGGGGCCGCAGGGCACACAGGGCCCCACGGGGCCGCTGGGGCCCACTGGGGCCACCGGGGCCACTGGTCCTAAGGGTGATGCGGGTCCAGCCGGTGGAGGCACCCTGTCGGCCGTTTTGGCATCTGCGGTGAACAGCTCGACGACGACGTTCTCGGTGACGCTCGACACTGCCGAATGGCCCACAGGCCCGAGCGTCAATGCCTACGCTCTGATCGAGAATGAGATGGTCCGCATCACGGCGGTCTCGCTCGGCTCGGGTTCGTCGGCGACCTTGACCGTGGTGCGCGGGCAGCTCGGCACGGCTGGCGCGTCGCACGCCAAGAATCGAATCCTGTACCTTCGTCCCCCCACGCTCGCGACCGCGCTGCCTTCAGCCTCTGGGGTTGCCTCCGTCGGAACGTCCCATCGGGCAGCTCGAGAAGATCACGATCACGGGGTCACCGGCAGTGGTGGCGCGACCAACCTTGATGGCCTTTCCGATGTGACGGTCAGCTCGCCGAGCTCAGGGCATGGGCTGTATTTCAACGGCTCACAGTGGACCAACAGTCCTGGGATTCCGGGGCCCACGGGAGCCACTGGGGCCACTGGTGCGACGGGTGCCACAGGGGCTCAGGGCCCGACCGGGGCGACTGGTCCCACTGGGGCCCAAGGGCCAGCCGGGGCCACTGGCGCAACGGGCCCTGCTGGCGCTGATTCGACCATCCCCGGGCCCGAAGGGGCCCCGGGGCCACAGGGCGCTCCGGGTGGAGCTTACCTGTCTGCGCAATGGACATTCAATCAGACCACGACGCCGCCACCCGTCTCTGGCGGAATTCGATACAATGCCACCACTATCGCAGCTACAACAATGGTGTACCTCTCGGAGACTGACCGGGATGGGCTTGACCGCACCGCAGGGCTCAACGTGGCGACCGTTGGCGATCAGATGATGGTGCAGTCGGCGCAAGGCCGGGCACTGTTCAATATCACGAGCGTGACCGATTCGGGTACCTATCGGACAATTGGTGTGAGCGTCGTCGAATTGGCGGGAACCCGCCCGTCGGCGTCAGCCATCACAACCGTCTATATCGTTCACCCGGGCAGCGACGTTCTGCAAGTTCGCACGTCGACAACAATCACCACAGCTTCGCTCGCGGCGAATGCATCAGAATCCAGCACGCGCACATTGGCCAAGGGCTATCGGCTTCTGCGAATCACGACCAGTCGGCCAGCTCGGGTGCGGCTGTACACCACGACCGCCAAGCGCGACGCAGATGTGGCTCGGACAATAGGCACCGATCCAACAGGCGATCATGGATTGATATTGGAATTCGTTTCCACTGCCTCATTACTTGCGGCGGACCTTTCGCCAGTCGTGGATGGATTCGACGGAAAGGCCACCCCAGACGGGGCCATTCCCTATGGTGTCACCAATCTCGACACCGCGGCTGGGGCGGTCGCTGTGACATTCACGTGGATTCGAACGGAGTGATGTTATGTATATCACTGGAACGGTGACCGACGCCAATCCCGGGCCTGCTTTGCATGCCGTTATGGCGACTACACTGACCGCCGCAGGTTATACATTGGTCGACACTGTCGTCATCGCTACTCGAACGCACAAGATATGGAAGAGCCCGGCAGCCGGGAACACGCAGAACCTCGATTGGTATTTGGACGTGGCATTCACCACCGCGGGAGCGGCTGTATTCGGGATTACTCCGTTCGAGTCGTTCGACCCCGCCACCGATTTGGGCTACCGGGGCGTCTACCTCGCTAGTCAGACGACTACCGATGCGGCGACCGGAACCCGGTTCGGGGCGACCGGGTTCGCGCTGGAGACGAACTGGTTCAGTGTGGCCAGTACGGGAGGGGCCAGCTCCTGGCCCGCGGCACTTACCGCATCCACTCAATTTGGCTACTGGTGCTCCATCAATGCAAATCGGGTCATTCTGATGGTCAGCGGAACACCCGGATACCCGCAGTACGCGGGCTTCTACGAGCCGGACCCCTTGTACGCGGCGAAGGCCGGGGCCAACATCTATCCGCTTGTTGGTGGTGTCCTCGGTGGTATGTCGAGAAGCGTGGGGTTAGCGAACGCTGCCATCGCCCGGATTGCGCCCCAAACCCTCGCCGCAGCCGGGTGGGATGACACCATGGAACCGGAGACCATTCTGCACGGTAGTCGTCCCGACCTACCGGCGGGATCGACCAGTTCCTACCCGTTCGTGGCGTCACGGATCGGACTTTCCTCCTCTACTACGGCGCTGTCCCGGTTCGGCCGCTGGGGCTGGTGGTATGACAGCTATCAGCTCGCCAGCTCAACTGTCGTCCGGGGCGACACGTGCATCATCGACGGGAATGCGTGCGTCCTGTCGAGCCCGAATAACAACAGCATGTCGACCGCGTTTCGGACAATCTGATGGCTGACCACGGTGTCATCATTCTCAGCTCGATCCCTGCCACATTCGAGGTGACTGGATTCGATACAGCAGGTGCGGGCGACGCACCTTCCTCAGTGCCCACAACGGGGCAGATCTGGCCCCGAGGAAACGTGTGAACAATGCGTCGCCATTACGCGCTTCTCGCTGCCGCTGCAGCTCTCATCGGCGTAGTGGCAGCCACAGTATTCAAGACGATCGAAGTGGACAATTCAGTCGGCTGGATGTTCTTGGGCGCTTCGCTCATTCTGATAGGACAATGGACTGCGCTCGAAATCATACAGAGTCATAAGGATGAGGGCGAATGAGAGGCGCCCTCGTTGTATTCGCAATTTGGATAACCCTCATTCTGCTGCTCATGGCCGGGGCATTGTGGTGGGGGAGGCGGCGCCTCCATCGCGAGCATCAGAGCTCGATCGACATTCTCAAGAAGGATCCGCCATGACGAGCGCCCTCGCTGCCACCGGAGGTTTTGTGGCGGGAGTTCTGGCATCATTGGTGGCGGGGCTCATTGTCCTGCTTATAGAGAAGACGATCAATGGGCGAAAGGGCGAAGACGACGATGACTAATCCAGTCCCTGGCTATTCGATCACAACGCCCTATGGCAAGAAGGGCTCAGCTTGGGGCTGCGGTTGGCATGATGGGGCTGATTACGCAGCTCCTGCCGGAACGGACGTGGTGGCCCTCTGGGGTGGCGTCGTTGTTGAGGCAGCGTATCCCACGTCATTCGGCTCGGCATTCGGGCGTGCCATTGTCATCGACCACGATAAGCTCCCCGACGGCAGCCCCGGCTTCTGGGGGCTGTACGCCCACCTGAGCGCCGAGAATGTGTCGGTGGGCCAGAGGGTTGAGTGTGGCCAGACGATTGGCGACATAGGGACGACAGGGAATTCGTCAGGCAATCACTTGCACGTCGGCATTTATGCTCAGCCGTCGTGGTGTTCCGGCTGCGGGAAGAACCCACAACCCTGGATTGATGCGGAGGCGGACGTGGGCATTTGGACGGACTATTCAGGAAAGCCTTCGGGCAAGCTGACCATTCATTCCGAAGACGGATATGTGAAGCTGGACGCCAACACAGCCGACCCTCCACACTCGGGGCTCGAATTCCATCAGATGTACGCGCATTGTGATATCCAATGGGATAGCGGAACGGGCGATGGCGACATTCGGGTGAAGTATGTCCGCGAGGACGGCGACGCCACAGGCTATCAGGATTACACGGTGAAGCGCGGGGCTGAGGATTTCCTCATCACAGCTCACCACTGGGAGCGTGGTGAATCGGGGCTCGGCGGGCGCTGGTATATCAATGTCGGGGGTGGAATCGTCGTGGCGACTGTGACAACACGCTATCAGAAGATCGCCGTTGTGAAGTGAGTTTGCGCGCCGAGCTGGCGCCCGGTAGAATGGGGCTGCCAGCCGCCCAGAGAGAGGCCACCACGCCATGATCATGCAATTCCCAATTCGCGGGATAGCTCAGCCCGCGACATTCGACATCCGCGAGGGAATGTCGGATCAGAAGGCAATCGAAGAAGTATTCGTTCGTCGCTGCTACGCACCCCACAGCTTCACCCCACGCCCCGGTGAGCGCTGGCTCGACCTTGGGGCCAACGTCGGAGCCTTCAGCGTCTGGGCGGCCCTACATGGGGCCCGGGTGGAGGCGTGGGAGCCCGAGCCTGAATGCTTCCAGCTCGCCATGCGAAACGCCCGGCTGAATCGGGTTGAGGATTCGATCGAATTCCACCGAGCTGCCGCGTGGCCGGACCGATCCATTCGGAAGATGCTCCTTTCGGTCAATGGAGCCAACGGCAACGTCTGGCGCTCCAGTGTCGTCAAGACATGGCGCGGGGGCAGCCCGGTGATGGTCGACGTGGAATCCATCGAAGAATTCTGGACCCCGGACGCCTGCGTCAAGATGGACGTGGAGGGCAGCGAGCTGGCCATTCTGGATAAGCTCTGCGAGCGCCGAGTCAAGAAGCTGGTATTCGAATACAGCTTCGATATTCTGCCCGAGATGCAGCAATTCAGGGATATCATGGCGCGCCTGCGTGCGGTGTACGATAATGTCCGGGGAGGCCCAGCGCAGGCAAGGATGAATGAAGAACGCTGGGTTGCGCGCGGCCCTGCGAATGGCGTGAATGTGTTCTGCTGGTGAGAGGAATGGACATGGCGGTAGAGATTGATGATCGGGCGCACCCGGGCCCTCCGCGCAGACGCTTGACGGAAGAAGACCGCCCGCTAGCCGAAGAGGTTCAGGCAGCTGCCCGCACTGTTCAAGAGTGCGAGACGAACCTAGAGTACGCCCGAGCTTGGCGCTGGGGAGCCGTCTCGCGTGCCTACCAAGCGGGCTTCCACCCGCTGGACATTGCCCGGCTGGCGCAGGTGAGGCGGCGCACAGCTCGCGACTGGCAGGCCCGCTGGACACAGGAACAGGCCCCTGATCAGGCACAACGTCCTGTTGAGACCCCCGATTTGGCGTCGTAGCGCCAAGTGTGTTAACATACCTCTCGTGGGGCTCACAAGGGGCCCCCGAGAACCGAGAGGATCGCCACCATGAGCGAGACCACCATCACCCCGACCAGCAACAAGTACGAGATCGTCCAGATCTCCAAGACGGGTGCCCAGTTCGTCATCGGGGCCAAGGCCCGCAAGGACGCCGCGATCAAGTGGGCCACCGCGAACGAGGGCGACATGGTCGTCAGCCCGACTGGCAAGCCGGTCTGGACGGCGACCCCGGAGGTTGCGGAGACCCCCGAGATGAGCAATGATGAGGGCATGACTGCAACACAGACCGAGACCCAGACCGCCGAGCCCATCGTTCGCGAGCGCAAGTACGCGACCCGCGCCACTACCGAGAACCCCAACGCCGTGACCGGGCGCTTCGACCTCGCGACCTACAGCAAGGACGCGGGCGAGACCGGGTACGCCAAGCGCCCCGACGCGATCCTGCGGGCCCTGCTGGGCATCAAGTGGGTCGAGCTCTGGGACCTCGGGATCACCCAGAAGGTGGCCTCCAATGTCCTCAAGGAGATCGAGTCCGGCGAGTTGAACCTGGACAGCTACCGGGCCGAGTGCCTCGCGGCGCTGGAGCTCGATGAGGAAGGGGCCGAAGAGGGCGACGAGGAAGAGGTCGAAGAGGACGAGGAAGGGGCCGAAGAGGAAGACGAGGAAGAGGACGAGGAGCGCTGAGCCCCCCCACGATCGAGAGCCCCCGGGTGCCCCTGCCCCGGGGGCTCTCCCCTGCCGCGCGTGCCCCCGCCCAGATGGGGTAGACTAGGCGGCACGGCGCCTACACGCGTCGCGACAAACAAGCCGCACAAGCCGATGAGAGAGAGGCCACCACATGCGCCCGTCATGGGAGCAGCACGCAATGAACATAGCCCTTGCAGCTCGCTATAGAAGCGAGGACCCGTACTGTCAGGTCGGGGCAGCCCTTCTGGATCATGAGGGCATCGTGCTCGGCGTCGGATACAACGGGACGCCCAGCAAGGTCTCGGTGGACATGAACGACAGGGCCCGGCGTCGCCCGTTCATGGTGCACGCCGAGCTGAACGCCCTGAGGCACGCAAAGCCCTACGAGGCTCGCGGGGGCCTCATGGCTATCTCGCACTACCCCTGCGCCGCTTGCTGCACGCAGATGGCTTCCTGGGGCGTTTTGCGGGCTGTCTGGTTCCTGCCCCCGTCGGACCAAGAGCGCTACCCGCGCCTGACCCCGGAGTTCCTCGAGACGCTGGGTCTTGACCTGAGGCAGCTCCGATGAGGTTCCCAGAGGACTGGCCAGCTCCCGGGATGCAGGAATGGCTCGCGCGCACCCGGCTTCTGCAGATGGAATTCTTCGGCGGCGACCCCGCCGAGCTCGGCCCGGACGAGAAGGTCGAATTCGTCCGCAAGATGGTGCTGGGGCTGTTCATGGAGGCGGCTGAAGTGCTGGGTGTCGTTAAGTCCTGGAAATGGTGGCGCGTCGGGAACGCGGCCGAATTCGACCGGGATCACTACATGGAGGAATTGGTCGACGTGGTGCACTTCGTGGGGGCGCTGGCCGTGATGGCTGGCATCTCCGATCTCGAATGGGCAGAGGCCTATGCCGCCAAGACGGAAATTGTCAAGCAACGAGCTCGAGAGGGAATGCAATGAATGGCGTGGAGGAATGGCCCGACGATCACCCGGGGGCCATTGTGATGACAGTGATCGGCGTCCTGTTCTTCTTCACGGTGGCAACGTGGCTGTGGGTGGAATTCTTGGAATGGTGGCTCGCTCGGTGATCCACATGTTCGAGGGCACGGATGGAGTCGGCAAATCCTCAGCTGCCGCGCACCTCGCGAGGCAATTGGGCAATGTCCCCATCGTCCATTTCGGCCCGCCACCATTCGACGTTGACCCATTGATCGAATACGTCCGGCCCATCGTCCACGCCCTTGTGCGTGGCCGTGGCGAGGTCGTGCTCGACCGGAGCCCCTTCGGATCCGCAGTATGGTCAACGATGGGGTTTCACCCGCCGACCATGGACAGGGAATTCTTCAGTAAGCTGGGCGAATTCTTGGGTATGTTCGGCTCGAAGCTGAGCATAGTCTTCCGCTCCGAGGCTGGGATTGAGTCCGAGCTGCTGGCGCGCACGGGCGATGAGGCAGCTCCGTCGATCGCCAATTCGCTCGCAGCTCAACGGGTCTATTTCGACCTCGTCCTATCGCGGCGCATTCTGTACATTCCAGTTCAGCTAGTCAGCAGCGACTTGCTCCACCACATTCGAGAGGCACACCACAGTGGAAATTAGCGTCATGTCGCCGCCGGAGGCGGCGTACTGGGGGCTCAAGTCGTGCTTATTGCACGGGGTCGCCCAGAGCTCGCGCGGGATGGTGACGCGCGAGATTCAGAACTTCACCGTCATGGTGATGTACCCGCAGATCAATTCGATGCTGCTGCCCGGGCGCAATCTCAATCCCGTGATCGGGGCATTGGAGGCCTGCCAATTGATCGGGCAGATTTCCAGCCCCGAATCCATCACCCGGCGTGTCAAGGCATTCGAGCCGTTCCTGGATGAAGGTATCTTCTGGGGCAGCTACGGCAACCGCGCCTCCACCCAGCTCTCCCGGGCCGAGCGACTCCTGAGGGATGACCCCGGGACGCGCCAGTCAGTCATCAGTCTCTACGAGGGCCAGCGCGACCTTCGGGCAGAGGCCCGAGACGTGCCGTGCACGCTCACCCTGCAGTTTCTGTGGGAGGCCCCTAGGGTTCTGAGCCTCCGGGTCTCTATGCGCTCCAACGACGCGTTTCTAGGCCTTCCCTACGATCTGTTCCAGTTTACCTCGCTGCAGTGCGCAATGGCGGACGCGCTGGATGCCGAGGTCGGGACCTACGTTCACACTGTGGGGTCCATGCACTTGTACATGCGGGACATGGACCGAGCTCGAGAGGTACAGGCCCCCGGGGCCCCGGTCGCCGACGAAATGCGGCGCAAGCGCATGTGGAATGGCGACTCCATCGGAGACGTGAGCAGTCGGGCGCGCACGCTCTTGTTCGGGCTGCCTCTCGAAGACCTCACGGAATTTGAGTCCTATCTGCAGGGGCTGCTGAAATGAGGAATGAGCCATTGCCCTATGTCCGCAGCCCGTTGGTCCTGCGCGGCACGATTGATTGTGGCGATCAGGCAATTACGCTCTGGTCTCTGCGTCGCACTCTGAATCCATCGGTCATGGTCATGCGGAATTGGATGACCCAATCCGTCCCCTCGTTCGCGCTGCACCAGTGGCCGACGATCGTGCGGGTATTCGCGGTCAATCGCGACGCCTCGGATTACCTACTCCTGGACGCCACGCGCAAGGGTGAACTGGCATTCGGCAAGGGAATTGCTGAGGATGCCCCCGGGCGATTCGATGGCAATTACTACAAGCTGCCCATGATCCGCGATGCGAAATTCGGGCTGATGACATGACATTCCAATCAGCAACGCGACCCTCCACCATTGCCCGGGTTCTCGACGACAGCGCGGGGCTCATGCCGTGGATTGCCTCGAATACCCTCCGCATTGTTGCGAGCCATCCCGACCTGATGACACGAATGGCGCTCATTCGCGGGGACACGTGGAAGGACTACCAACCGCTCTTCGAGGAAGCGGAGGCCCGGGGCGGGAAGCGCGAGGCCAGCGACGGCACGAACATCCACATGGTCGTGGAGGCCCTCCATCACCGAATGAACATCTCGGCGATTCCCGAGCCAGCTCGCACGGACGGTCAGGCTGTCTACGACGCCATTCATCGTCTCGGCTACGACATTCTCGAGTCCGAGCAATTCGTCATCACGCGGGGCCTGCCGGAATTGTGCGCGGGGACTCTGGACCTCATGCTCCAGAAGCCCGACGGGACGCTCATTGTCGGCGACACGAAGAGCACCACGAAGCTGGACGACGGGCGGTATTCGGCGATCAAGTGGGCCATCCAGACCGCCATCTACAATCACGGACGCCCCTACACTGGCCCGCCCCCGCAGAGGGACCGCTGGGGACGCCCCAAGGTCGACCCGGAGGCCGTGGGGAGCTGGCCCGCCCCGGTGGACGAGGACCGGGCTGTGATCCTTCAGGTCGAGCGGGGGACGGGTCGGGTGGCGCCATTTCTGGTGGACACGAAGCAGGGATGGATCATGGCGGCAGCTGCCTGCGAATTGCGGGCATTGAGAAAGAGGCAGGGGTCAATGGTGGAGGCAATATGACATGAGTAGCATTCGGGCACTCAAAGCGCACAAGGATGCGGCGCTCAGGGTGTTGGAGAAGATCGACCCGAATGAGACGCTGGAGCAATTGGCGTCCCGGGTTGCGAGCGCTGTTGTCGAGGCAGAAGACAAGCCCATCTGGATTGTAATATGCGATTCCGGGGTCGGCAATAAGCCTTGGGTATATGGCCCGTATGGCTCTGCCGCGACAGCTCGAAAGGCCATGGAGTCAGGAATGATGCTGATAGGAGAACGTGGCGCATTCGTGATGGCCATGAGCCCGGTCCCACGCAAGAATCACACCATGAGAACGGACAGGATTCGATGAGCAACGGAAACGACATTCTCGGGCGCTCCGGGCGCCCATGGGCCAAGTGGCCCGCAATCGGTGACGAAGTGCGGGGCACGGTTCTCGAGGAACCGAGTGTCCGCCAGAGCCGCGACTACGAATCGGGCGATCCGATGACCTGGCCGAACGGCGACCCCAAGATGGAAATCGTGGTGCCCCTCAAGACGGCTCTGCGCGACCCCGAGATTCAGGGTGACGAGGGCGAGCGTATCGTTGTTCTTCCGGTCGGCTCGAACAGGTTCCGCGCCGTGCAGAAAGCCATGCGGGACGCTGGCGTCAAGGGCCTGTTTGCTGGAGATGAGCTCGCGGTCAAGTATGTCGCAGATGGCCCGCGCGACCCCGCCAAGCCCCGGCTGAGCCCGCCGAAAGAGTTCGCGGCAGAGTACAAGAAGGCCAACGCCGCTGCCGCCAAGAATGCTCTGGATGCCCTCGCGGGGCTCGGGGCCAAGCCCATTCAGGAAGAAATCCCCTTCTGACCTGAACGCGCAATAGAGCCCAGCTCCGGGGGAGAGGACCACCACAGTCGAGACCCCGGGGCTGGGCTCTCTCTCATTCTGCCACACACGGGTGCCAGCGCGCAGACTAGCGCGCACGCGCGCAATCGAGTGGAGATTCTGTGAATTCAGACGCCAATAACGTCATGCCCATGCACCCCATGTCCCTAGCGTTGAGCTGGGTCGGACGTGGGGTGCCTGCTTTTCCGGTCGAGATATTCATGCAGGATGGGCGCATTCAGAAACGTCCAGCCACAGCCCACGGCCATCATGACGCGAGCTTGGACGAAGAGCTGGTCCGCGATATGTTCGTGCAGGCAGTGACACGCCATGGAGGCACTCTGGCGGTCGGGTTGCTCCCGGGCGCTGGGAACTTGATTGTTCTTGATCCAGATGTGAAGGCCGACGATCGCGACGGGGTCAGATTTGCGGATTCGCTCGGAATCCCCCATGGCTGGCTGGTCTATACGCCAAGCGGAGGCCAGCACAGATATTTCAGCAAGCCGGACCCCATCGCCCGTTACTCGAATGCCGTGCCCCCGGCCTGGAACGGATATATCGACATTCGCGTGGATCACGGATGGGTTGTGGCCCCGGGGACGGTGACTCCGTGGGGGAGCTGGCGCGCGGCTGCCCCATGGCCCCCGGCAGGGCCCCCAGACGCCCCGCTGCCGGTCCTGGAGGCCCTGACCTATGGCAACGGTAGGGCTGGGTCCTCGGGGGCCCCAGCGGGACGCCTGACGCCCGAGCTGGAGGCCCTACTACCCGCGCACACGCTGGCTGTCCTGGAATGGCTGCGCACGAATCATGGGGCTCACAACGCGCAGCTCATCACGCGCGAGGGTGACGTGAACTATGCTGTCGTCACGAGACCTGGGAAACGAGCCGGCATTTCGGCAACGGTCGGCTTTGCGAATACGGGTGCGGTGCATCTGTATTCGAGCTCTTGGGTGATCGAAGGCATTATGCAGGGCGTCACCTGCTATCCGTTGGGCAGGGACCCCGATCTGCTCGGCGCCACCACGACAACCCTCACGCCTGTCTCGGCTGGGCCATTCTTTGTGCGTGGCGCATTGCTGGTGGACGTAGTGGCGAACGATATCATGGCTTCGATCCCGATTGCCCGGGATTCGACAGACGGCTCGCTCTGGCATTATGGCGGAGGTGTCTGGCAGCTCATTCATCCCGGCGACGATGTCATTCTGGGGGCCGTGGCCCAGCGGCTCGGCGGCCGATTCCGCACGGGGCATCACGCCAATGTTCGGGATTACCTGCGTGGGATAGCCCCTCAGATCAATCCGAATGATCCGAATCCGCGGTACATCAATACTCCGGGCGGAATGCTGGAATGGCGGACTGGTGAAATGACGGGGCACGCGCCGGAATTCCACTCGGTCAATCAGATCTCGGCGCGCTGGGAAGCTGGAGCTCGCTGCCCGGAATTCGACGAATGGACCGTACAGGTTCTACCGGAGGATTTAACTGGGCAATGGCTCGACGAATTGCTCGGGTATCTTGTGCTCTCGGGCAACCCCTTCCAGAAGGCCATTCTGCTTCTCGGGCGTGGGCGCAACGGAAAGGGAACGTTGATCCGGGTCATTCAGGCATTGCTCGGCACCGCGAACTACTCGAACGTGACTCTCCAATCTCTGGTGGGCAATAGGTTCAGCGCGGCGGACATGTACGCCAAGCTGGCGAACATCTGTGGCGACCTAGACAGCTCAAGGCTGGAGAGCACGGCGATGTTCAAGATGGTCACCGGGGGCGACGTGGTGTCGGCCGAACGCAAGTTCGGGCACGCATTCTCATTCACGCCCTACGCGGTTCCGCTATTCAGCGCCAATGCGGTATTCGGGACTCCGGACACTTCAGACGGGTACCTAAGCCGCTGGCTCATTGTGCCGTTCCCGCACAGCTTCAAAGGTAAGGAAGACGCCACCCTGACCGAACGGCTCACGACCGAGTCCGAGCTAGCCGGCATTCTGGCGCGCGCGGTCCGGGGCCTCCGCACCCTGATGCTCCGGAATAAGTTTACCGAGACGGAGTCCATGGCGGCTGCGCGGGAGCAGTTCGAGCGCGAGTCTGATCCTATTCGCGCATTCCTCGCCGACTGCACCCGGGTGGACAACGAGCGATTCACATCCCGGAGTGACCTGTGGAACGTGTACACCACATGGGCGAATGAAAGTGGACACTTGGCTCTGGCTCGAACGCGCTTCCACGCCCGACTGGAAGAGGCGGGGATGCGCCCGGTAAAGCTTCATGGAATCCGAGGGTTCCGGGGCGTGCAGCTGACGGTTCAATCGCACTACGGGTCTCTGTTGGAGATAGACCCGGGGGCAGGGGGGGCAGTAGGGGGCTATTCCTAGCAACTTTCCAACTTTTGTTCTCGTACCCCCTTTTCCATCAACTATCCGGTAAACCCTAGGAGCTGGCTTTTAAAAGATGCCCCCAGGAATAGCCCCTTTCCGCCCCCACGCCCCCGGACCTGCCCCCTATTCACCGAAATTGCAATGAAGCGAGGGCACGCAGGGGGCAGTTTCCC
>JGI10216J12902_100059015_pt1 | contig 12901 bp, 10 predicted proteins | sample KanNatreferecore_FD_12902 | JGI IMG/M metagenome (IMG submission 12902)
GTCGCCGTCCGCGGGCGCCGCGACCACCGGCCGCCGGCGGGCCTTCGCGGAATGGCTGACACGGCCGGACCACCCCCTAACCGCGCGGGTGTTGGTCAACCGCCTCTGGGCCCAGCACTTCGGCGCCGGCATCGTGGCGTCGGTCGAGAACTTTGGCCGCTCGGGCGATCGGCCCACGCACCCCGCGCTTTTGGATTATCTCGCCGCCAGCTTTGCCGCTCCGGCCGGGGGGGAACGGGGGATGGGCTGGTCCCTGAAGAAGCTCCACCGTCTCATAGTCACCTCCGCCGCCTACCGGCAGCAGTCCGCCTGGCGAGTGGATGGCGCCGCGAAGGACCCCGAGGACCGTCTCCTCTGGCGGATGCGGCCGCGGCGGCTGGAGGCGGAGGCGGTTCGCGATGCGGTGTTGCAGGTCGCGGGCACGCTGGACCCGGCGATGTACGGGGAGCCAGTGGGCACGGAGACCCGCGCGACCGGTGAGATCGCGGCGTCAGGCGAGGAGAAGGGCGGGCGGCGCTCGCTTTACCTGCTGGTGCGGCGCTCGATGCCCGTCACGCTGCTCAACACCTTCGACGCGCCCGTGATGGAGACGAACTGCACCCGCCGGAGCACCTCAACGACCGCGACGCAGGCCCTGGCACTGATGAACGGCGGATTTCTCCACGCGCAGGCCGGACACTTCGCGCGGCGTATCTTGCGGGAACGACCGCCGGCGGGTGGGCTGGTGGACCGGGAAACGGTGGGCTATGCCTACGAGCTGGCATTCGGCCGCGCTCCTACGCCCCGCGATTGGGCCGCCTCCGCGGATTTCCTGCGGGAGCAGGCCCTGCGCTACTCGGCCGGCGAAAAGGACCCGGAGGCGGCGCGGGTGTCGGCTTACACCGACCTCTGCCACACGCTGCTCGGAGCCAACGAGTTCGTGTACCTCGATTAGGCTGACGATGAACACTTTCGACCTCAACCAGCGACAAAGACTTGCGCGGCTTCTCTCCCGGAGGGAGCTGTTCAGCCGCCTGGGGACGGGCGCGGGCGCCATCGCGCTGGCCTCGCTGCTGGCGCGAGAGGCGCAGGGGTCGACGGGAGCGCGGTACGACGTGCTCCGGAGGGCGCCGCACTTCCAACCGCGGGCGAAGCGGATCATCTACCTGTTTCAAAACGGCGGCCCGAGCCAGGTAGACCTCTTCGATCCTAAGCCGGAGCTGAGCAAGCGCTCCGGCGAGAAGCCGGGAACGGGGTTTGTCAACGACGTCGACGCCAAGAAGACCGGCGCCTGGCTGGGCAGCCCTTTCAAGTTCGTGCGGCACGGCCGCTCCGGAATGGAGCTGTCGGAGCTGCTTCCGGAGCTGGGGAAGCACGCGGACCAGATCGCCGTGATCCGCTCGATGGTCTCCGAGCACGAGAACCACGAGCAGGCGTGCGGGCACATGCACACCGGCTCGCCGGTGCCCGGCCGCCCGACCATGGGCTCGTGGATCACCTACGGCCTCGGCACGGAGAACGAGAACCTGCCAGCCTACGTCGCCATCCTGAACCCTTCCGGGCTGCCGGTGGACGGCGCGCGCAACTGGTCCAGCGGCTGGATGCCGCCGCTTTATCAGGGCATGCCGGTCCGCGCGACGGATTCCACGCCCATCCTGGACCTGGAGTCGCGCGTGCCACCCGCCGCGGGCGCCGCCCGCCTGAAGCTGCTGCAAACGCTGAACCGCGAGCACCTGCGCGCGAGGCAGGACAACCTGGAGCTGGAAGCGCGCATTGCCACCTTCGAGCTGGCGGCCCGGATGCAGCTCGCCGCCACGGACGCGCTGGACCTGAAGGGCGAGACGGCCGCCACGCGCCGTCTCTACGGCATCGACCGGCCCGAGACCGCCACCTACGGCCGGGAGCTGCTCATGGCGCGCCGGCTGGCGGAGCGCGGCGTCCGGTTCGTCCAGGTGATGATGTCCGGCCAGCCGTGGGACACGCACACGGACAACTCCAAGAACCTGCAGTCGCTCTGCCGCTCTACGGACCTGCCGGTCTCCGGGCTTCTCACGGACCTGGAGCAGCGCGGTCTTCTAGACGAGACGCTGGTGATCTGGACCGGCGAGTTCGGCCGCACCCCCTTCGCGGAGGGGAAGGACGGCCGGGACCACCACAAGCGCGGCTTCAGCCTCTGGCTTGCCGGCGGCGGCATCAAGGGCGGGGTCACGCACGGCGCCACGGACGAGTTCGGCTACGCCGCCGTTCAGAACATCGTGACGGTGGCGGACCTGCACGCCACTCTGCTGCACCTGCTGGGCATCGACTTCCAGCGCCTCACCTTCCCATACGAGACGCGCGACCAGCGGCTTACGGACGTCTACCCGGCGAAGGTGGTTGAAGCGGTGGTCACCTAACCACCTCTTCTCCCGATCACGGCTCGCTCTCGGGGAGGCCGTAGTCGTCGTCCTTGAGCATCGTCTGCAGGTTGTAGACCTCAGCCCAGCGGGCGCCGTAGATCCGAACGAGGTCACGCTTTCGGCCTTCGACGTACTCGATCATCCAGGAACGCCGCTGCTCGCGCCCCCGCGCCTCGCTCTTCCGGCGCGGGGCCCGTATTCTCGTCCGGTGCGTGCGCAGTTCCGAGATCGCCAAAGCTCTTCCCCCGGCGGGCCTTTCCCGGAACGGGCGGGCGGCAAACCCTCTGCCGAACCGGAGGACCACGAGCAGCGTTGACACCCGGCCCGCGGCCCGGTACCATTCCCCACGTCAACCCGGAACGGAGATCGCCATGCGTGCTCTGCTCGCCATCGTCGTTGTTTGCGCCGCGTGCGTCCCTGCCGCGGCGCAGAAGAAGCCGCCCCGCGGCGCCAGGCCCGCGGCCAAGGGACCAGGCCCGGACCTGCCTTCGAAGGCGCCGCCGGGCGCTGCCGCGGCGACCGTCAACGGCGAGGCCGTCACCGTTTCGGCTTACGTTGACCGCCTGAGCCTGCGTTTCGGTCCGCAGATCCGCGAGGAGCTGATCGCCGACATCCTGCTGCGGCAGGAGGCGAAACAACGCAAGATGGCGGTCAGCCGGGCCGAGGTGGACGCGTTCGTGGCGAAGGTGTACGGGGAAACCGTACGCCGCATGGGCAGTGAGCAGAAGCTGGCCGATGACCTGCGGAAGACGCGGGGTTGGTCCGCGGAGGACTACAAGATCGCGCTGCGCGCCCAGGCGGAGCCGCAGTTGATCCGCGAGAAGCTGGCGGCGGTGCTGGTTCAGGACGACGGGGTCAGCGAGGCGGACATCAGCGCCCGGTACGAACAGCGCCGGCAGACGTTCATGCGGCCGGCCACGATTCGGATCTCGCATATCATGGTCCGGCGCGCCCAGGGGGCGACGGCCGAGCAGGAGACGGCCGCTCGCACCAAGGCCGAAGGGCTTCTGAAGCGAGTGCGCGACGCCGCGGGCAAGAACTTCGAGCAGATCGCGAGAGAGAACTCCGAGGACCCCGCCACGGCGGCTTCCGGAGGGCGGCTGCCGGTGGATCTCGCCCGTGAAGCGAATCCTTTCGGCGCCGCGTTCGAGGCCGTGGTGTTCAACGCGCCGGTGGGCGTGGTCGGCGAAGTGGTGGCGACGCCGATGGGCTTCCATGTGATCCGCGTGGACGAGCGGAAGGGCGGCGGGGCGGTGCCGCTTGCGGAGGTCAGGGAGCAGATCAAGGCGGCGCTGCTTTTCGAACGCCGAGCGCAGGCGCTGGACGAGCTGCTGCTGCGGCTGCGGACCTCGGCCAAGATCGTGACCGGAAAGTACTGAAACCGCCTCGATGGCACCACCCGGTAGGGCACGCCTGGCGTTTGGCCTCGCTCTCGTCCTCCTTCCGCTACTCGCGGGCTGCCGGACGAGTTTCGTGCGGCGGGGCGTGGAGCGGCGCCTGGAGCGGAAGCTGGCGGAGTTCCTCGGGCCGGCGGAGAAGTATCGGGTCCGCATCCAGGACACGCGGGACCGGGAACTGGTGCTGGGGCGCGCCCACCGCGTGGACATCACCGGCACCGGCATCCACGCCAAGCGGCAGTTCCGCATTGAGGCGCTGCGCCTGGCGTTCATCGACCTGCGCTACGAGCAGGGGGACACGGAGCTGGTCAGCGTCCGGCGCAGCGACCTGGAGGTCGAGTTTACGGATAAGGCGCTCAACGAATACCTCCAGGCGACGTTCGCGCGCTACAATCCGGAGGTCCGCTTCGAGCCGGACGCCGTTTACGTGAGGATCACCTATCCGTTCCTCGGCCAGCCGACGGTTATCACGGCCCGGGGGCGCTTCCACATCCAGGAGGGACGGAAGCTGCTCTTCGACGCGGAGACGGCCGACGTCTCGTTCCTGAACCAGCCGGGGTTTGCGGAGCGCTTCGTGGAAGACCGGGTGAACCCGCTGCTGGACATCGAGCGCTTCGACTTCCCCGCGCGGCTCGAGAGCGTGCAGGTGCTCCAGGGACGGGTCAGGGCTTACGGGACGGCGGCGCTCCGCAAGGAGCTCGATTGAGGAGAACCGATGAAGCAGGCGCCTCCGCTGCTCACCACCATCAACCTGGCCCCCCGGGGCTCCGTCGGCGCGACGCGGGGCACGATCGAGTGGATCGAGGACGACTCCGCCTACCTCCTCGAGGGGCACGGCACGCAGTATCGCGTGGCCCTTGGGACTCCTGGCGACCAGAGCAGCCTGCTGCGCGTGGAGGCACGGCTGGAGGGGACGGAGAGCGGTGAATGGCACACGCTGCTCTGGTGCTGCGGGATGCTCGCGCGCGGCAGCGACGGGCCCATCCTTTCGCCGCTCGCGCTCCAACAGCAGACGGAGGTGACCGAGATCCGGCACACGATTCGGGGCCGCAGCCTGGCCCTGGAGTACGCCGAGAAGATTGAGGACCAGCCGCGGCGGCGGACGGTCTTTCTGCGCCCGTTCGGGCGCTCCCTGGAGATCCACGTCGAAGGCCCCGGCGGCCGTGCGGGCGAGGGCTACTGCGGTTTCTCGCTGGGGGCGCTGGAGTCGGAGAGCCCCCGGTTCATCCCGATAACCGGCCTGCCGGAGCCCCTGGTCGTGATGGGGGCGGGCGGGTTCGCGTCCGGCTACCCGGATCGGTACCTCGGTGCCGCAACCACGTACCCCCCCGGGGCGGCGCTCTACCGCCCGGATACGGAGGGGGTGACCCGCCCGGTACGGGAGACCTTCTACGTCACCTACAGCTCCGACCCGCTCGATCCTCTGCCGGCCCTCCGGCGCCAGGCGGCGGCCCTGCGCTCCGACCTGGAAACGCGGATCACCCTAGACTACTACAGCGAGTGCACCTTTGCGGAGGACGAGCGGCTGCTGTCGTTGCTGCCCCTTTACGGGCTGCAGGACGTCCTGCTCATCTACCGCAACTGGCAGCAGTTCGGCTACCGCCGCCGCGCACCGCTGATGTATCCGGCCGACCCGAACCGGGGCAGCAACGAACTCTTCCGCCGGCTCATCGCGCGGGCGAAGGACGCGGGCTGGCTGGTGGCCCTGCGCGAGGAGTACGCCACCATCACTTCGGATAGCCCCTACTGGAACGAGAAGGCCGTGGCCACCTGGTTCGACGGGAGCCTGCGGCAGACCCGGTTTCGCGGCCAGTACGCCGTGGCGGCGGACCGCATGCTGGACTTCGCGCGGCTGGAGGCCACCAAGATCCAGCGCAACTACGGGCCTAACGCGGCGTTCGTGGACGGCCACACCGCCTGGAACCCGGAAGAGGGGCTGCGCCAGGTGGACGCCTCCCCCAACAGCCGCTGCGGCACCGAGACCGAGGCGATGGCCTATGTGGAGGCGCTGCTGGGGTTCCTGCGGGAGGTCCACGGCGGCCCGGTAATCGGCTCCGGCGGGGAGGGCGCCGCCCGTTTCGATACCCTTGCCGAGGGGATGGCGGAGGCGGTGATCCGCGGCCCGGACGGCGGCCTCGAGGCCCCGCTGCTGGTCGATTACGAGCTCCGCGAAGTGCGTCCCCGGCTGATGGGTCTCGGGGCCGGCCCCTACCGCCAGTTCTGCGGCCACGCGACCGGTGAGGCGGTACCGGCGAACAAGGTGGACTGGGACGCCTACCGCGCCACCGAGATCGCGCTGGGCCACGCGGGCTACGTGAGCAACTACCGCATCAAGCCAGGACCGCGCGGCATCCCGTTCCCCGGCGGCTCCGCGGCCACCGCGGTCCGGGAGTATTACATGCTGCGCGCGCTCCAGGAGCTGTACCTGGGGACGCCGGTGCGTCGTATCGCCTACCGCTGGGGAGCGGAGTTCCTCGATCTGGGGGAGGCGCTGCAGGGTGAGGTCGACCTTTTCAACGCCCAGATCCGCGTGGAGTATGCCAACGGCCTGACCGTGTGGGTGAACCGCTCCGGCGCGGACAACTGGAGCATCGAGGCGGAGGGAGAGCGGTGGGAGCTTCCGCCGAGCGGCTTCCTGGCGCTCGCCCCGCGGCAGCGCCTCATCGCGTACTCGGCGCTGCTGAACGGGCAGCGGACCGACTTCTGCCGGTCCGCCGCATACACCTTCCTTGACGTGCGCGAGCCTCGCCCCCGCGCCGTGGAAGGCCTCCGGGTGGACGGCGCCGCGGCGCTTCTTCCCGGCGCGGTGACCGGCCGGCTGGACATCGTGCTGGTCTCGGCCAAGCAACTGGAGCTGGAGGACGGCGAGTACCTCCTCTCCGAGCGCGGTGATCTCCGCCTGCGTCACCGCTCGCCCGCGGAGGTGGAGGTGACGGTGATGGACAGCGAGTCCGGCAAGCCGATCCACGTGACGTGGCCGGCCTTCACGGAAGCCTGGAAGAAAGGGCCCTTCCGCGTGACCGAGCGCGAGGGTGGCCCATGGCTCGCCAGCCGCTGCCAGGTGCAGCCCACCCGCTCCGGCCCCCAGCTCAGCCGCGCCCGTCCCGGGGCTACCTATCGGATCGCGCTTCCGGAGTAGGACTGGTGTTTCTCACCACAGAGGCACGGAGAGCACGGAGAGGGGAGCCGGCGAACCCGGTGTTAAGGTGTTCAGGTGTTCAGGTATTCAGGCCGCGTTCACGCCGGACCTGGCGATTGGCGCTCGCGTCCCTCTCGGCGCTTGTTCTGGGAGGGGCGGCGGCCACTGCGCAGCCTTCGCGTCCAGCAAAGACCCTCACGCCAGCGCAAGCGAAGGCGATCCTCTCGAAGCCTGCGCAGATGGACGTGGGCTCCGCTCGCCTGATGAAGCGGGTGAAGGCGGCGTATGCGAAGCTGGCGTCGCTGGAATCGGTCAGCCGCGGAGGACCGCTGGAGGCCATCGTGCACGTGAAGCGGCCGCGCTTGTATCACCTCACGCAGCAGAAGAAGGACGGGGAGCTGGTCGCGTTCGCCGTTTGCGACGGGAAGAAGTATTACGAATACACGGAGCGCAATCGCCAGTACCTGGAGCGGGACCCCGGGGTCCTGGACCGGCTGGCGCTGCCGCTGAACGTCCGGTTCTTCTTTACGGCCCAGCAGCCGGAGGCGGTGATGGTTGGCCTCACCGGGCAGCCCACCGTGCGGGACTACGCATTCCGCTACTCGGGCCGGCAGAAGGCCGGCGCTAAGCCCGCCGACGTCGTGGTGGTCTCCACACTCAGCCGCGCCTCCGACGGTACCTGGCGGTCCTTCGACAGCACGCGCTACTACGACGCCGCCACCGGGCTGCTGGTGCGCGCGGTCAGCGGGAACAGCGCCATCGAAATCATCAACCGGCCCAACCCCAAACTCAAGGACAAGGACTTCCGCTGGCGCCCGCCGCCGAACGCCGTTCGTGGATTCGGTTAGCGGGTCCCGGGGGACCGCGCACCGCGGACGCCGGAGAAGTGCGCAGGCACGAAGCCGCGCGCCCCAGGCACGAAAACGCCGCGGATTCCCGCGGTTACGCCACGAATAGGCGCGGTCATGCGCGATAACGCGCGCTCATTCCGCGCGGTTTTGCCCCCTCGCCGCAGCGGCTCGCGCCGGAATGTCGTGGAGAACGCCATCCCTCGGGTTCTGGGCGTTGGGCGTTGGCCGTTGGTGGCAAGGTCTGCAGACTCTGCAGATGGGCCGGATTGGGAGCTCGCGTTCCGGTGTCCGGCGGACCGGCCTGCGAGGCTCGGCCTCTCATCCTCAGGTTACCACGAGGCTTTTGGCCGAATGATCAAACGGGATCCCGGCCACAAAGACCAAATGTTCACCCGGTTCATCAGCACCAGCCCGACGAGCAGCTCCGACCTTTTGCACGTGCGCACCGGTGCCCGCACCAATCGTGTGACTCTAAGCTATCGTTAGTTCGGCACCAGGCCGATAACGTTAGGCGGGGCCGCTCCGATGTCCACTAAATGGGGGACCGGATACTCCACCCCATGGGTGACCTCTGAGGCGGCGGGCACCAGGAACAATCCAACCCAGGAGGACGGAAGAAATGAAGAAGCCAGTCAACACGATGCGCCGCGCGTTCACTCTCGTGGAGATCATGATCGTGGTGCTGATCATCGGGATCCTGCTGAACATCGCCGCCCCGAGCATCCTGCGGGCGCGCGAGGGCGCGAGGGCGAGAGCCTGCCAGCGGAACCTGAAAGCGATCAACGGCGCCACCGAGCAGTGGGCCATGGAGAACAAGAAGGCCACCGGCGCCACGCTCGCGATCTCCAACCTGGTAGGGGCGACCCTCTATTTGAAGGCGACGCCGGCCTGCCCCAACAGCGGCACTTACAGCAGCACGCTTTCGGTGGGGTCCAACCCCACCTGCAGCATCGGGACGTTCGGGAACGCGCAGGCCTACGACGACCACACGCTGCCGTAGCGCGCAGCGTCAGGAGCGCGCCACGCGCGGCGGAGGGCTACTCGCGCCCACTAATCCGTCGAGGCGGCTCGACGGACACGGCTTCGAAGGGGGCAGGGTAGGCGACGGTGCCCTGGATGCCCTCCAGGCTCTCGGCATAAAGGGGCACTACTCCGAAAACACCTTCGGGGACCGTGAAGGGACACGTCACGCCGAGCGTCTCGCCCGGGACGAAGCCGAAACGGTTGTAGTACTCCGGCGCGCCCACCACCGCCACGCCCTTGAAGCCAAGCGCCACGGCGCTGGCGAGGCCCTCGCGGATGAGCCGGCTCCCGACGCCGCGGAGCTGGCGGTCCGGGTGGACGGCCACCGGGGCGAGCGCGAGGAGGAGCGGGTCGGTTTCCCATCCCGCCAGGCCCAGCCGGGTGAACATCACGTGGCCGATAACCTCGCCGTCCTCCTCCGCGACCAGTGAGAGCTCGGGAACGTACGCTTGGTGGGCGCGCAGGGCATCGACCAGCGTAGGCTCCACGTCGCTCAGGAAGGCGGCGCGGTGGATCTCGCGGATGGCTTCGGCGTCTTCGGGTGTCTCGGGGCGAACGTGCATGCTGAGCCTCCCGGAAGCTGCGACACTGGCGCCAGGCGCCGAGTTGCGATGGACCGGCCGGCGTGCAAGAACGACTGGACACCGAGGGAATGAGGAAGCGAGGAAATGAGGAAACGAGGAAATGAGGAAACGAGGAACGAGGAAATGAGGAAATGACGAGGGACGGCGGGGGCCGAGGTCCACGTACGAAAGAAAGTAGCGGGGGCGGGGATCGAACCCGCGACCTAAGGGTTATGAATCCTTCGCTCTGACCGTCTGAGCTACCCCGCCGCGACGGCGGCATTATCCCAATCGGCGTGCCTGCTGTCAAGCGTTTGTTGCCGCTCGAGGGCGTCCCGGAGGGCTTCCCTCGCGGCGGGTCCAATGATGCCCCGGAACCTCTGGGGCTGCGCAGGAGGACGCGATGCAGTATGCGGTGACGTACCGCCAGTTGAGCCAGGTGGCGATGGTGCAGGGGCTGCTGCACGTCTTCCTGGCCGCCACGCTGCGCAGGGAGGCGCCGAAGCCGTGGCTGTTCCACGGCGAGGTAGCGCAGCCGCTCCTTTTCCGGGATTCGCTCCTCACGCTTCGGGACGTGGTCAACACCCGCTTCCACCGCCCGGATCTCTGGAGGCTGATGGACCCCGTGGTGAGCGTGGAGCAGGAGTGGGTCCGGCTGGAGTGCTTCTCCAGCGACGGCGGCGTCTACGCGCGCGTGGACCTGAGTCCGGACACCTTCCACGAGGGCGAGATGGGCACGCCGGGCACCACGAACGTCGACTTCGGCCCGGATTTCGCCGCCCGGTTGGCCACCCTGCGGCCCGGCAAGGGGTCTGCCTTTGAGGTAGGGGAGGAGTCGGTCCGCCTGGACACCGGAGCGGGGTCTTCGATCGAGCGCAAGGTGCAACTGCCGGAGCGATGGGTGCGCGGCTTCCTCCAGCTCCAGGCGATCCAGCGGGCGGCGAAGCCCCGCCTCTCGCTGGACCGGCACCGGGCACGCGCCTTCCTGGCCGGGATACCCGCGACGACGCCGTCCGGCGCGGTCAACTGGGTCTCCGGTGACGCCCGCATCTCCACGGCGCGCTCTTCGGGCGCGTCCACCAGCGTGGGGGTGAGCGGGATCCACCGCCTGAAGTTGCTCAAGCGGCTGACGCCCCAGGTGGAGGCGCTCTACGTCTGGGCCGTAGACGACGAGGCGCCCTCCTTCTGGGTGGCGGACCTGGGCGCGGCTCGCATCACCATGGGCCTCTCCAGCCGCGTGGACCACGGGTTCTCCGGGGACGGCGAGGCGCTGCTCAGCTCGCGGCGCCCGGTGGATCCCGAGGTACTGGACCGCGCCCGCGCCCTGGCCCAGGGGACGGAGCGGTTCTCCGTGGCGGACCTCGCGGCGCGGCTCTCGGTGCCCGAGAGCGCAGCGGGCGAGATCGTCGACCTGCTGGGGGAGCAGGGGCTTGTGGGGTACGACGTCGCCGCCGCCGTCTTCTTCCCCCGGCACCTGCCCTATGCCGCGCAGGGGTTTGCGAAGCAGGAGCGCGACAAGAACTCCCGCCGCCTGGCAGGAGAGGGGCGCGCCGTGCTCACGGGGCGGGAAAAGGTTGCGCAGGGCGTCCGCGTCTCCGGCTGGGTGGACGGCGACCACGCGAAGTACCGGGTCGACGTCACGCTCGACGCCGGCGGCACAATCGTCGACGGAAACTGCACGTGCCCCTGGATCCTGCAGCACGGTATGAAGCGAGGGCCGTGCAAGCACATTCTGACGCTGCGGCTGGCGGGGGACGAGAGTGAGCACGCCGCCGGCTAGCCCCACCCACGAAGCGCTCCGGCGCGCCCTGCAGGCGGGAGACACGAACGCGGTCGGAGCCCTGCTTACCGACCTGTCTCCGGACGAGCGGGCCGCGCTCCGGAAGGCTGCCCTGCCGGAGGTCGAAGCGGGTCTCAAGCGGGCCAGGGAGCGGCTTGAAGATCGGTGGCGGGTTCCGGCGAGCGGCGGCTCGATTGTCATCGACGAGCCGTTCGCGGAGAGGCTCAAGAACCCGGAGGCGTCCCTGCGCGCACACCGGTTGGCCCTCGTGGGGCTAGGATTGAAGAAGCACCTCGAGACCGCGCTGTTCAGCAGCCGGATCGGGAACCTGGTCTTCAACGAGTGGAAACTGGCGCCGGCCCAGCGCTTTACCTACCGGGCAGGGCTCATCCTCGTCCACCGGGACGACCCGTGGCGCGATGAGGTTCTCCACCGGCTGCTGGAAAGCGAGCATACGGCCGGGGTCGCGGACGAAGGCGCGCTGGAGCTGGGCATCCTGCTGCTCCGCCAGGGCGCCGCTCCACGGGAGCGGATCGTCGCGGCGGTCGGCCGGCAGGCCCGCCGCGTGATGTTCTGGGTCTACGCCAACGAGCGCCGCTTTCCGTGGGATGAAGACCTGGGCCGCGAGGTGGTCTGGGCCGCGCTGCAGGCACGGGACGAGCCCTTCCTGGCCAATTACGACGTGAACGGGAAGTTCTCGGACCGCCTGCTCGAAGAAGTGCGCGCGGGGCGATTCGAACGTGAGCGGCTCGTCTCCCTGGCGCTCCGGCGGCTCGCGGAAGCCAGCCGCATCCATGACGCGAACGGGTGGGGCCGGTTGGTTGAAAAACTGGACCTTTCGCCAGCAGATTGGGCGCGCCATTCCGAGGAGGCGCTGGATCTGGTAGGAGCGCCAAACGCACGGGCGATGGCGATCGGCCTGGACGCCGCGGGCCGGCTGTTAGCGTCCGGCGCCGTGGCCGCCGACGCGGTGATCCCGCTGCTGGCAGTTGCGGTCACCGCGCCCGCGGTCGGCTCGGCAAAGACGGCCGTGGGACTTCTCCGCAAATGCGCCCGGGAAGACGGGACCCGCGTCGAGGCGCTGCGCTCGGCTCTCGGCGGGCTCCAGCACCCGAAGCCTGTGGTGCACGACGCGGTGCTCTCCTGGCTGGAGCGCGAGACGTGGTGGAGAAGCGAAGCGGAGGCGGTCGACGCCGTGCTGGATGCCTCGCTATCCGCCCCATCAGCCGTGGGCGCCCGGCTTCAACCGCTGCTTCCGGAGGAGGAGGGCGCGCTCGCGGCCGTCTCGCCGGCTTCCGGCGGGGAGACGATCGAGGAAGTGGCGTGCGCCTATCGCGATCGGCTCGCCGTGGAAGCGCAACCGCGCCGGCGCGCGTGGCTGGAGGCTTGCCTCGCGGCGCTGGAGAGAGGCGGTCCGGTCCCCCAAGGTCTGACCCCGCTGCCCGACCGCTGGCGCTGGGGCCCGGCCTTTACCGTTCCGCAGACCGCCGAGGAGACGGCGCGGCTCATGCTGCGGGTGACCGTCGGGCCGCTCGACTGCCGCGCGCGCGAAGGGCTGTACGCCTCGGTCCGGCGGCCCATTCCACCGGGCGAAGTGGACAACATCCGGTGGATGCTGGACCCGCTACTGAAGATGCGCGACGCGACCGCCAAAACGCCGATGCCCGCGACGGCCGCCGCCCTGGAAGTCCTGGAGCTGGCGGAGGCGTGGCTCGGACCGGCGGTCCCGCCGAACGCGACGACGCTTCCGCACCTGCGTGGCCGAGCGGG
>JGI10216J12902_100312731_pt1 | contig 12901 bp, 8 predicted proteins | sample KanNatreferecore_FD_12902 | JGI IMG/M metagenome (IMG submission 12902)
CCGGCAAGACGCCTTTGGAGCACGGGATCGTCGCCAACGGCTGGTATGACCGTGACCTGGCGGAAGTGCAGTTCTGGAAACAGTCGAACCACCTCGTCCATGGGCGAAAGATCTGGGATGAACTGCGCGCATTGGATCCCGCGGCCACCTGCGCAAATCTGTTCTGGTGGTACAATATGTATTCCCGCGCGGACTATACCGTCACGCCGCGCCCGATGTATCCCGCCGACGGCCGCAAGATTTTTGACATCTATACGCGGCCCGGCTCGATTCGCTCAGAGATCAAGAAGGACCTGGGCGAATTTCCCTTCCCGTGTTTCTGGGGACCGGCGGCGGGTATGGATACCCCGCAAGGCGCGGCCGATGCGGTTTCCCGCTGGATTGCCGCCTCGGCGCGATGGATTGAAAACAAGTATCAACCGACGCTGAGCCTCGTTTACCTGCCGCATCTTGATTACAACCTCCAGAGGCACGGACCCTATTCGACGAACCGCGGCCTTCCGGGCCGCAGCGGCCTCGAAACGGGTTTGGCTCGTGCGGAAGCAAACCCGCTGTCGCCGAGCGGAGTTGCTGCCAGTCGGGATGCCCGCGCTCAGGAGAAAGGCGTGCGAACACCTCTCCATGGCGACAGGGGTGCCCGGAACGGCTTCCTGAATCCCGCCATCATCGGCGACCTCCAACAGATCGATGCGATCGTCGGCGACTTGATACTCTTTTTCCAAAACCGCTCCGTGCAGGTGCTGCTCCTGTCCGAGTACGGCATTACCAACGTCGATACCCCGATCCACCTGAACCGGCTCTTTCGCGAGAGAGGTTGGATCACGTTGAAGGACGAACTCGGTTTGGAGCTGCTCGATTGCGGCGCGAGCAGGGCTTTCGCCGTCGCCGACCATCAGGTCGCCCATATTTATCTCAACGATCGTTCTTTGGAGGGCAAGGTGCGCGAGCTGCTCGAAAACACTCCGTCGGTCGAAGGGGTGATGAGTCAGCCGGGAAAGCGCGAATTGGGAATCGATCACCCACGCGCCGGCGACCTGATCGCCGTCGCATGCGAACACGCCTGGTTCACGTATTACTACTGGCTCGACGATCACGTCGCGCCCGACTTCGCACGCTGTGTGGATATCCATCGCAAACCGGGCTACGATCCCGTGGAACTGTTCCTCGATCCGGGCATTCCCCTGGTGAAACTGAAAATCCTCTGGCGCCTGCTTCAGAAGAGGCTCGGCTTACGGATGTTGATGAATGTCATTCCGCTCGACGCCACGCTGGTCAAGGGCTCGCACGGGTGTCGTCCGGCGGATTCGGCCGATTGGCCCATCGTCATCACGAGCGAGCCGTCACTTCTCCCCAAGCCACTGATTGAATCGATCGAGGTCTATCAGATCGTGCGACGCCTTGTGGTTTGAGCATGCCCGCCCTCTCCCCAACCTTGGACCGGCTGTGAAGGAAGTATCTATTGGCGAACTGCGGCTGTTCAACGGGCGCAGGCGTTGGTAGCGTCGAGCCATGAGAGTCAAGGTCACTTATTATCTGGAAGTTATCTCCTCATGGTGCTTCTGGGCGGAGCCGGCGTGGGCGGAGTTGAAGCAGCGTTACGCGGGCCAGGCCGAGTTTCAATGGAGGATTGCCCTGATGGACGCTTCGGGCCTGCCGACGTCGCGCAATCAATGTGAATGGTTCTACCGGCGGAGTGGAACGATCACCCGATCGCCGTTCATGCTCAATTCGGGCTGGTTCGAGCCGGAGTTGAAGGAGTACCTCGCGCCCAACCTCGTGGCCGAGGCGGCCAAGGATTTTGGCGTCACCGATGACCGCGCGCGTCTGGCCATCGCCGACGCCGCATTGCGCGAAGGCCGCAAGGTCGGGCGTTGGGAAGAGGCTGCAGCCGTGGCGGCCAGGGCGGCCGGGCTGGATGCCTCGACGCTTTTGAAAAAGGCCCGGTCGCCGGAGACGGAGTCCAGGGCACGCGCCACGACGGCCGAGTTTCATGCGCTTCAGGTCACGCAACGTCCCACGTTCCTGATCGAAAACACCATCGGCGACCGCGCGGTTTTTTCGGGCCTCGCCGTTGCCGCGCCGTTGAGCGCCACCATCGAAGCCATGCTCAATGATGCTGCCGGGTACGAATCGCACGCCGCGCATTTCGGCGCACCGCCTCCCGCCTGATCGAACGGCGGACCGCGCAGGAAAGCCCGCGCAGACGCGGGACTGAAACACGGAACGGTCGCAATATCTGAACTCAAGTGACACTGCTGGCATGAGATGAACACTGAACTGGAGGGCAAAGTCGTCGTGGTCACAGGTGCGTCGGGCGGAATCGGCTCCGCCACCGCGCGCAAGTTTGCCGCCGAAGGCGCCAGCCTGGTACTGCACTGTCGATCCAATGCCGCGACGGCCAGGGCGCTGCAAGACGAACTGAAAAACGCCAGGTCAATCGTCGTTCGCGCAGATCTGACCAGGGAGCCTGACGTGAAGCGGCTCTTCTCGGCGGCGAAAAAACAGTTTGGCCGCGTCGATACCCTGGTGGCCAACGCCGGGTCGTGGGAGACGCGGGACGTGCCCCTGCACCGCATGTCGCTGAGGCAGTGGCGGCATACGTTCGATGCGGTGTTAACATCGGCGTTCCTGAGTCTGCGCGAATTCCTTCGCGTGGTCGCGGAGCAGAAGCGCGGGAATGCCGTTCTGATCGCATCAACGGCCGGTGTGTTCGGCGAAGCAGGCCACGCGGATTATGCAGCCGCGAAGTCCGCGATGGCGTTCGGTCTGGTCCGGTCATTGAAGAACGAAATCACACGCCTCGCGCCGCACACGAAGAACTACTGCGGCGGGCGGGTCAATTGTGTCTGCCCGGGCTGGACGGTCGTGCCGCGCAACGCCGCAAAACTGGCCGACGCCCGAACCGTGCGCAAAGTCGTCGCGACGATGGCGCTGCCACAAATCGCGCGCCCGGATGACATTGCCAACGCGGTTGTGTTCCTTTCCTCCGACGCGGTGTCGCGGCATATCACGGGCCAGACTTTGATCGTTGCGGGCGGCATGGAGGGGCGATTGCTTTGGCAGCCGGATGAGATCGATCCAGGCATCGCTTAGCCCTTATCGGAGACAGCGTCATCGAGCCGAATGGTCGGCGCGATCCGCTCCGTAGCGGCGGGTGGTTCGTCGGCGAAGATCACCGTGATGGTGTGAAATCGGTCGGTCCGCCAGTGGCCTTCCTTGAGCAGCCAGGCTTTCACAAATTCCGCGACCGTTTTCCGGCATTGCTCGCGCACGAAAGCGGCATGTTTCGTGTCGCCGGCATATTGCGACAGCGTGGGTGTGACGCTCTTCTCCAGATCGGCCATCTGCTCCACGGCGTTGAAACGGCCCCAACCCGCCTCAGACTTCTTCTCCATTCGATCGGTATGAATGGCGGGCGGAAGGCTGGGCCGGACCGCGGGCGCGACAACGACACACGTTTGGCCGGAGACGTCGAGCCGCCAGGCATCCGCGAGACGGAGGTGGTAACGATACGTGACCGGCACGCGAATCTCGGAAACCGTCTTGCCCAGATAAAGTTTGTCCCACAGGACGCTTTTTTCGTCCTCGGCGCGGAACGTTTCGACCTGTTCCGAGGTCGCCAGTTCCAGATTGCCGCTGCCGGTGGTGGAAATCTCCGGAATCGCGGCGACGAAGGTTCTGGTGATGTTGCCGCTCAGAAATTTCTCGGCGATGGCCTGCGCCTTCCCCAGCGCGTAGTCACCGGCCTGCCCGCCGCGCACCAGCGTTTGATCGTACGTGCGTTTGGCAATCCACAAGGAGGCGAGATAGGCCACCAATGCCATGCCAAAGATGGCCACGATGACAAGCGGCCAGCGAAAGCGGACGAACCGGTCGTCTGTTTGAGGCGCGGACGGTTCAGGATTCATTTGATCCAACAGAAATAACCCAGTTCGTCTTACCGCGCAATAACGCGCCACGCCACGCCGAAGGAAGAATGGCTTGCGCAAATCGTGTGCGTCGATGATGCTCGGCAACGAAAACACCCGAGGCGGGACGGGAACGGAAGGCAAAGACGTAACACCAGTGAACGATACTTTCCCGGAATGCGATTCACATGAGTGATCCCCATCCAACTCCGGCGCGTTCCGGGAAACGCGGACCCGGCGCCGCACCGGGCAGGGGCGGGCTGTGGAAGAGGCTCGATCCCAGGGTCGCAGAACGGCTCGAATTCTTCGGCAATTTCCTGCGCAAGCCGGCCAGCACCGGTTCGTTCGCGCCCAGCTCGCCGTGGCTCGCCCGGGCCATGCTCCGTGGATGCGATCTGAAAAACGCGCGCACGGTCGTTGAGTTCGGGCCTGGCACGGGTGCCTTCACCCGGCTCGTCCTTCGCCGAATTGGCAGGCAGACGACGTTCTTTGCGCTTGAACTGGATGACGAACAGGCGCGCCGCCTGCAACAGCGCTTTCCCGATCTGCATGTCTACAACGACTCCGCGGAAAAGATTCAGCGCTACCTGGCGCGCCACGGCCGGAAGAAGGCGGATTGTATCATCAGCGGCCTGCCGTGGGGGAACATGCCCGTGAAAGTTCAGGAGCGCATCCTCGACGCTGTGCTGGCTTCGCTGGACCCGGAGGGAACGTTCACGACATTCGCCTACATCCACGCCTGCTGGCTGCCGACCGCGCTGCATTTTCGCAAGCGACTCAAGGAGCATTTCGCCGAGGTCAGGACGAGTCGAATCATCTGGAAGAACACGCCACCCGCGTTCGTGTACCGGTGCCGGTTGAAGGTGTAGTCGCCGACCGCCGAGTGCGCAAATCTGATGCAGATCTGGCACGGGAATGGGGGCAAAGGAATAATCCCAGATTCCTCTGCCAACATTCCTTTGCCATCTCTGTGGTTTGATTTCGCGATCCGCGCCGCTGCGCCGATGACATCTTACTTCACCTCGACATCCTTCCAATACGCGTTGCCCGCAACCCGATTCGGAACCAGCACACGCTGATACAAACGTAACTGCGCCGCTTGCCCGGCGAATTCCTTCAGGTCCACGGCTATTGTCTGCCATTTGCGACCGCCTTCGGTTCCGCCGTCAATGACGCGTTTCTCCAGCAGCTTGTTGTTCGCATAAACATTGAGTTCCCAGGCGCGGCCGGCGTCGGCCCCGGCCTGAAAATTCAACATCGGGTTCTCGCTCAGCTTCGCCGTGTGCCGAAGCGCCACGCCACGGACTTCATCTCGCGGATAGGTGGCCAGCACGTCGCCGTCGAGATGGGTGATCCCGCGGATGCCGGCCATGCCGCCGCCCGCGCCGCCGAATCCGGCGCGTTCCAGCTTCCATTCAGGGTTCCAATGCCGTGTCAGGTCAGCAAGCGTGAAGCGTTCCGCAGGCTGGACGAGCGGTCCCTGAACAGGAATTGAAATCGTGTCGTTGGCGATTTTGGCGCCGTTTGCCGCAATGATCTGTTCGCCAATGGCGGTAGTGCGCCTCGCCAGGTCCGAAATCTTTTCGTCCACCGGCGGCGTCAGGGTTACCGGACCCATCTTCCCGCCGGAGATGCGGTCGCCGAGTTGCTCGACCAGATGCTTCGGGAGGCAACTCATTCCGTGGAGTGCGCCCACGACGGCGGCGGCGTTGGCCGCGTTACAATCGGCATCCGTAAAGTCGGCGGCCCGGGCGGCGAGGTTGACGGTCTTGAGGAAATCGCCGTCGCCGAACCACACGCACGCCGCCACAATGCCCCCGTTGGGCACGGCATTGTTCGTCGCCGGGTATTCGACATGCCATCGGTCTTCAACAGCGTTGACGATTTCCTCAAAGCTCTTTCCCTGATCGGCCATTGTGATGATGAGGTTGAGACACTGGCGATAGGGCGAATCGGGATGAATCAGTTGCGCGGCCTGGCGAACGATCTGTTTCGTGTCCTTCTCCGCGAACGCCAGGCTCACCATCGCGGCCATGAACACCGCACCATCGGCGCCTTCGGCGTAGCCGTTGAGGTGTCCGAATTCGCGCGCCAGCCGACCGGCGACGTTGACCATGCCCGGCGCCAGCGCGCCATAGACGTCCGCGCTGAACTGCGGTCCGATGGTGAACCAGAGCCGGTTGTAACGCGGATGGCCGGTGTCGGGCGGCCTGATCCCTTTGGCGAGGTTCAGCCGCGCCTGTTCACTCGAACCCCACGAACCGCAGGCGTTCTCCTTCCATTGCTCGCCGAGTTGCTCGACGGTCAGGCCGATGCCGTGCTTCTCGAAGGCGCGGATGGCGACCATCTCGTAATACCAATCGTCATCCACCGGCGCGTTGGTGTAGGCGCGCGGGTAATTCGTGAGCCAGAGAGTGGAGGCCGTTTGATGCTCGTGCGGCCAGGCAAGCAGCACCGCGGCGATCTGCGCCGTCCAGACGGCCTGCACGCGGTCCTCGTACTGGGCGCGTGATAAACTCAGGGCATTGTGGGTGGCCGAAAACGCCGCAGACTCGACCACGAAACAGGCGATCAGCGCTTGGAACTTGGGGATTCGCATGAACCATCCCAGCACGAGCGCTGAGATTTATCACGCTTGTTTCTTAGCCCGAGCGGATGATCGAAGCTGAATGTGCGATGGCGAATCAGACCCGAGGCAACGGAGTGATGTCTGCGCCGACTGACGTCGACGGCTACTTAGTTTTGTAGTGGCGGACGTTAGTCCGCGCTAATTTCCCCGCCATGCACACCAATCCGTTGCCGCCCGCTACCTCCGAGCGAAAACGACGTTCAGATTTTGCCCACTACCTGCGCGCCTCAAACGCGAGTTCTATCAGGCCGACGCGGTCGTCTTCTGGACCATGCCCATCCACCTGCGCCGTCCAGGCTGGCTCGACGAACGATTTCACGCCGTTCCGTGAAATGATGCTCCACGCCGCGGCGCGCGAGGGATTGCTTTGCCCTGCGTATTGCCTGATGCCGGATCACATTCATTTGGTCTGGATGGGACTACGCCACGACACCGACCAGCGCAACGGAACGAAATTCCTCCGCGCACAACTCGGCCTGTATCTCAAACCCGCAAAGTTCCAGCACCAACCCCACGATCACGTCCTGAAACCGAAGGAGCGACAGCGCAAAGCTTTTGGTATGGCCTGCGCCGACTACGTCTTGCTCAATCCGTTCAAAGCCGGACTCGTGAAGAAGCCGTCCGACTGGCCGTATCTGGGCGTGGTGATTCCCGGCTACCCGCGTCTCAGCCCATTCGACGACGATTACTGGCCCTGGTTTTGGAAGCACTACCACGCCGTCCGAGAATCGGCATCGAAAAGCGCGTCCTGCCGCGGCGCGAGATGGGATAGCCTCCGTAGCCGCGGACTCACGTCCGCGGCGTCTGGACGAACCGCGGGAAACCAAATGAAACTCGGAAGCCTCGGAGAAGATTTGCGCCGACTGACGTCGGCGGCTACGACTAGTGTGTGTCAGCCGGACTGAAAGCGCTTTTTCACAGCCAACCTTCAGATTGACAGGGAGAATCACGCCCCTAGAGTGCGCCCAAGAAACGGCAATGGAGTAGCAGAAGAAGTCCGCGCGCTTCGTTGATCGAAAGGAGCACACATCAAGACAAACGCCACAGTCGCCGTCGTACGGGCTTTCGTTTTCTTCCTCGCGCTTGCGCAAACCGCATTGCAAGCCGATCAGGTTCTCTACGTCAACAAGTCTGCCAGCGGTGCCACGACGAACGGGTTGTCCTGGCAGACAGCAAGGAGTTGAAATTCTAGCCGACTTGCAAAGGTAGGATGGAAGCTAAGGATGGGGCGCAATGGCACTTTGCGACGCCCTGCGGAGGGTGAACCCCGGCAGTCCAATGCAGCTTTGGCACCCGCTCCGAAGGTTCGACGGCGCAGATGCAGTCCGACGCTCCGGCGCGCGACCTTTCAGGTCGCAGGGATGTCCGAATTCGGCGCGACTCCAACACCAACGTCAGCATTCATCGGATGGAAAGGTTCTGCGGCCTGCAAGGCCGCGCGCCGAGACAACTCAATCCTTCAACTTGAGCGGCGTGTCTGATTTGAAAGCGGGCCCAAGCTTCACCGCGCACTTGGCGCCGTTCAGCCAGACGGTCATTTTGCCGCCTTTCCATTGCCAGTCCACGGTGCCCAGCCGCGTCGTGAGACCTTCGACGTTCATCGGTTTCGCCAACCATGATTCCGGAACGCCGGCCCCGATCACCAGCGTCGGTTCGGCGCCGGATTCATCGAGATACGCCAGCATGTCGAGTTGAAGCAGAAGCATCTCGGCGGCGGTCCAGTAATGCGGCGTCACGTGGGGCGGCGTCACCCAGCCGCGCACCTGTTCCCAGCGATGGAATGTGTTCTCCTCGCCGTTGCCCTCCCACCACGTATAAAGACCCGGCGACGCCTGGTTGTCCCAGAACCAGCGCACGTCGGTCCAGGCCTTGTCCGGCCGGCCAAGCGCCAGCCATTGGTGCGCTTCCGCGAGAGTGAAGTAGGTCCACAGCGGTTTCTCCTTCAGGCGATCCTGTCCGTCGTGCGTCCTCGTCCGTCGTTCTTCGAGTTTCTTTTGAAACGCCGCCGGATCGGACGCGACCCACGTCGGATGCAACGCGGCCACGTAGGTGCGTTCGTTGTCGGCTTCGGCTGAATTGAACGCCTTGGCCCATGCCTGGCTCAATTCGGCCGCGCGCGCCCGCCAGTTGCTCGCTTCGTCGCCCTTCTTCAAACGCTCGCCCAGCTCCGCGGCACTCAACAGGCCGCGATAGCTCACCGAGTTCACGAACAGGATCGGCCGATGCCAATCCATCCTGCCGACGATCAATCCGTCCTTTGCTGCGTCGCACACGAGGTCGAGGTCGTTTCGGTTCGTGTGCTTGGGCACGATGGATCCGACAAACGGTTTGCGCAGCGGTTGCGTGGCCGAAAGCATCTCCAGGATCAATCCGGCCTTCCGCTGAACGTGCGGCCAGACCGATTCATCGAATTTCGGATCGCGCGCGCGAACGGCGACTTCCCCGATCGCCCAGAGCGCCAGGCCCGGTCCGTCTGCCTCCGAGCCGAAGCCGCCAAAAAAATCGTTCTCGGCAAAGGGAACGCAGAGCTGCTTCGCCACGTCCAACTGCCCCGCGCGGGCGAGCGCGACGATGGTGTAGGCGCCGTCGCGCAGCCAGTTAAGCGGATAATGGTTCGGGTCACCCGGCCGTGTTTCGTTGTCCACCAGCCCCATCATCACGTGGGCCACCTGGGCGTTGACGCAGTCCACGAACGGCTTGTCGGGCAGCTCCAGTTTCAGGCCCGCCCGCGCCTTGGAGAATTTCAACGGATTGGGCGGCGGGACCCGCGCGTCGTCGATCGTCACCCAATATTCCTGACCCTTCATCAGCTTGAATTGCGCGTAGCCCCAGTCGGCCTCGGCCTTCCATTTCGGCGCGGGCGACTTGCTCCGTGTAGGGTCGTTGTTCGCGGGCGGTGTGACTTCGGCCTCGACCGATTTCGGGCTGAACGCGAGCGTCCAGCGGTCGTTGACAAACAGTCGTCCGTCAGCGAACCAATGCAACGAAGTCATCGGCGCTCCCGCGGGGCCTGCGCTGCGAACGACGAGCGAAAGGCGATTCGTGCCCTTCGCACGAAGGTGCAGTTGCCAGCGTCCGATACCCGCGGAGGACCACGTGGCTTCGTAGTAGGGTGTCTTCGTTTCGATGCCGGGAACGTCCGGCCGCTTGGGCCAGAGGGGTTGGTCCGGCCAGACGAGGCGTTGTCCGACTTGTTCCAGCGGCAGGGTGTCGCTCGTGGTGACGAGGCGGTCCTTGTCGTCGGTGACCCAGAAGGAGACGCCGAAACTGCCGAAGGCCGGGCTGAAACTCCCGCCCGGTTCGTGGTACGCCTTCGCGTCCTCGCGGCTGCCGGGAATGGCGAGCACCACGTGTCCTTTGCCGCGCGGCCAGGGCGCTTCCGGCCGCTGGATCATCGCGTTGACGACCGAGACGCGCGGGAGTTCCTCGGCGGCGTGGGTCGTCGGCAGGAGTGACAGGACGAACGTGGGAACAGAAAGCAACGAGATCAGGATTCTTTTCGTTTTCATGCGGGGCCGATTCTTGCGTAACCGGCTTGCCGAGGAACAGGACAAAATCGGGAAGTTCAGTGCAAGAGATTGCCCGCGAAACACGCCAAAGAAACGCGAAAGAGCCTAAGGGCAGAACCTGAAAAAGGCACAGATGGACACAGTGCGGCGGAGCCGCAACCACACGGACCGCGCCCGGTCCCCGGGCGCAGCAGCCATGACTCGACTGGGACACCCGAACCTTCATCTGCACCCTTGCCGTCTCCACACGCTGCGAGCCGGGACGGCTCGCGCTCCGCAATCTTTGTCGAAAGTAGGCGAATCTTCACCATTGCATTACGGATGAGAATCCCGTCCTCGGCCGCGCCGGCGACCGGGTTTTTTCATGTTCAGATGATTCCGAACCGTTGCGGCCAACGTCAACAGAACTCACATGAACACTCTCCCCTGTATTATTTCCCCGCAACGTGGGAATCGGAAATCCGGGCTGCCCCATTCCAGCTTCTGCGTTTCGTTTTGCGGACTCGTGCCTTCCATCCTGGCTTGGGCGACGGCGATGCTCCTTTTCCAGACGGCGCAAGCCGAAGTGTATCGCACCAGCCAGATGGTCGGTTTCGCCACGGGAAATCTCGGCACCGTGGGCGCCGGCGAAGGGTGGGTCGGCGCCAATGCCAATGTCACGGTAACGAATGGCAGCGGCAGTATCGTCGGGACAAGTCTGGGTTTGGCGGTCTCCTCCGGTGATCGGGCCGAGATCAGCGCCACCGACGGCTTTGCCTCTTACAATCTGTTTGCAGCGGCCAGCCAGTTCCCCGTCTCCAGCGAGCGCCATTTGTACTATTCGTTTCTCTGCCGATTCAACGATGCGTTGGCTGTGTCGAGCACCGGCGAGCGGATCGTCCAGGTGAACCGCCAGAACAGCGGCAGCCAGTTCCATTTCGAGGTGGACGCCATCGAAGTTGCCGGCCAGATCCAGATCGGAGTCAACAAGCCCACCGGCACCGCGGCCTTCGCCACCAACAACATCAACGCGGGGGAGGCGGTGTTCGTCGTCGTGCGGCAGCAGATGATCGTGGGCGCGGCCGACGACACCATTGATCTGTGGATCAATCCGCCGGCCAATTCTTTCGGTCTCGATGAGGGCAGCGTGCCGACGCCCGGTGTCTCCACCAGTTCCGGCGTTGAAGACACGAGCAATACCGGCCCCGGCAGGTTTTACCTGCCCTCCGGCGCAAACCTGGCTTTCGACGAACTGCGCATCGCCTCAACCTGGGCGGAAGTGACTCCCTCGGCAACGGCCTGTGATCCTGCCACCATCAGTTCCGATCCGACGAACCAAACGGTGACCGCCGACATACCAGCGAGCTTTTCGATTACGGCAACGGGCACATCGCCCACGTATCAATGGCAGATCAGCACGAACGGGGGCGGCTCCTGGAACAACGTCAGCGGCGGCAGTGGTGCAAACTCGCCCAACCACACCACTGCGAATCTGACGCTGGCCGACAACGGGAACCGGTATCGCTGTGTGGTCAGCGTTTCGTGCGGCGGCGGTTCATCGGCCACGTCCGGCGTTGCCACCGTGACGGTCACCGCCCCGGTCATAACGCCGTTGGGCCTCGTCGTTGACGACAACTGGTCGGACCTGGAGCGGAACAATCCTCCCGTCACGACCAACAACTCGATCTGGTTGGGGCAGGGCCTGGATGCCAGCACCGGTTCGTTGATCGGCACAACCGCGTCCGGCAGTTCGCGTCTGTGGCTGGGGTTCTTTACCGATGACTCAACGTTGCCGGTGCTTCCCGTTCATCTCGACACGGGACGGGCGATCAAGGCTACGATTGTCTTTACTCCCAACAACGTTGTTGCCAACGGCGGGAACAGCATGCGCATCGGAATGTTCGATTACGCGGACGGCGGAACGCGACCGGCCGGCGATCCGGGCGGCAGCGCGGGAAACGGACAGAACGTGAGGGGTTACATGCTGGGTTTGAACTTCGGAACGACGTTCGATGACGACACGCCGCTGGAGATTTTCGCGCGGAACAACCTGAGCGACGGCAATCTCATGGGCTCGGGCGGCCTTTATCAATCGTTGGGAGCAGGGCCGGCTGGATTATCAGGCGCCCACGCGTTCGTCACCGGAACGGAATACGCGCTGGAATTTGTGGTGGCGCGGACGACCGCCGGTTCCGTTGACATCACGACGACCATCAGCGGAGACGGCACGAACTGGTCGCACACCGTGACGGACAACACGTATGCCTATCATCGCTTCGACGCGTTTGCGCTCCGTCCAAATTCACTGGAAACCACGGCGGAGAGTTTCACGTTTACCCGATTCAATGTGGAGGTCGTCGAGGCGCCGTCCGGGCCTCCGTCCTTCACCGGTGTGACGCGGCAAGGCGATGGCGGTATCCAACTCACGTTCACGGGGACTTCCGGCGATTACCGGCTGTGGGCGAGCACGAACGTTGCGCTTACGCCGGTGACAAACACCTGGACGCTGCTGACGAACGGCACGTTCAACGGCGCGCCGGTGGTGTTTAGGGACCAACAGGCGTCAGGCCTGTCGCAAAGGTTTTACGTGATTTCGGTGCCATGAATGTCGTTGACGCTGCTGATGCGACGGTCCTTGAAGGAAAATGCGCAAGAGAGTTTGTCGAACGCTCGCCCTCACCCCGGCCCTCTCCCCCAGGAGAGGGGGAACCGTTCCTCCGCCTTCCGAGTTATCGAACACGTTTGAAACGAAGTCCGCCGGGCCGGCGGCGACAGCGAAGGAGACGTCAGAATGTTCCGCGGTCTGCGCACGCTGTCCCCTCTCCCCGGGGGAGAGGGTCAGGGTGAGGGCGAGCCAAAAACTCTGTTCTTTCTTT
>JGI10216J12902_102038323_pt1 | contig 12901 bp, 11 predicted proteins | sample KanNatreferecore_FD_12902 | JGI IMG/M metagenome (IMG submission 12902)
CAGCAAGAAGCGCGCGGCATGCACCGCGTCGGCCGCTGCATCGTCGGTCGCGTGGATCAGGTGCACGGAGCGGACGTGTTCGAGGTACGCGGTCCGCTGCGCGCCATCGCCGATCGCGACGAGATGCACGGCTACGGCGAACTCGTTGCCACCCTCGCGCAGATCGACGCGCGTCTGCACACCGACGCGCGAGAGCAGCCCGCGATTCGCATCCACGCTCGTACCCGGGCCATTCAACAGCTCGAGCACCTCCCGACGATTCCGCAGCAGGAACGGCCGATAGATCTGGAGGCGCCGCCGATACGAATCGTCCGCTTCCGGAATCGGCAGCCCCGCAGCATCGCGTAGCGTGACCGCAGTGATCTGGCCGGATGGCGCGTCGAAGACCAACCGATCGGCAAACCGCGGCACGGCAACGTCCGCTCCCACGCGATCCAGCGCATCCAACCGCGCGTGGTCGAGTTGCCGCATGGCCATGATCTCGCGACCCGCTCGGCGCACGCGTTGCTTCTCGGCCGCCAGCGCGAACAAGAGGCGTCCGGCAAGCCCCTCGATCAGGCGCACCTCGAGGCGAGTGCCGAGTTCGGCATTCGGTAGCTGCCGGCGAGCCGTTCCCGTGATCTCCTCGGCAACGACTTGCAGCGTGAACTTCGCAAGCTGCCAGACCTGGGCAACGTACGACAAAGCCAGGGCACACCCGCTCTCGGAATACGCCGCGAACAATGCCCCCGGGAGCGCCTGGTTGGCCCCATCGGGATCGAGTCGAACCGAAACCGACAACTCGCTGTCGCCCAGCGGCGTACGCATGCAGATCAGCAGCATCGGCTCGCGCACCGGATCTGCCATGCTGACTCGCCCCACAGCATCGATTGGCAAGACCGTCTCGATTGCGCCGCTCGCGAACGGACCGGTCAAGTTCCCGATCATGTGCGTCAACGACGCCGCGCTGTACGTATCGACATCGAGCAGGGACATGGTCGGAGATCTCGTGGTCGGCGGCGGGTGGTCAGATGATCTGCAGGCGCGAGAAGTCGTCGACGAACACGGCAACTTCGTTGGCTTGGAGGTCGATGTTCTGGCCGCCCTGTAGCGTGGTGGGCGGTGCTGCGCCGGCAACGGTTGCGTCGAAACCCGGCGGGTAGCGCAGCAGTCGTAGATCGCGCACATCCGCAATGCCCGGCTCGTTCATCAACGCCCAGATGGCCTCGGCAGCGCGCACGGGAATGCCGATGCCGGTGCCGTCGACATAGGGACGAACGCGGTCGAGCAGGCGCTGGCGAAGTGCGACGCCGGCCGTCGATCCATTGACCGCAGCGCGCGACCCGCTCGGCAACGGCAGACCCTGCACGATCAGGTCGGCGGCGATTCCGACACCGACTTCCTGAGCTCGCTCGATTCGCGGGAAGATCCCCATCGGCCGAAGGTCCTCGATTGCAGCCTGAACGGCGGTGTGCAGCCCGTCGGGGCCGTCCCAGATGGCGGCTGGCGTCGGCGCCACCAGCACGGTGAAGTAGTACGGGCTGGCCAGGTCGCGCTCGCTGCCGAACAACCGCTCGACGAAGTGGAAATTGCCGAAGATCGACTGGTTGAGATCGAGGCCACCCCAACCATCGCGCACCTGAACCTGGCGAACACCCGGCACCAGCGAAATCGCGGCTCGTACGGCGTCGACGGTCCAAACCGACCTCGGAGCGCGCAGCAGGAGCTCGCGGTATCGCGTGTCTGGCCACCGCAATTCGCCGCCGCGCAGCGGCTCGGTGTGCGCGATCGTCACCAGCACCGCGCCCGCTGCCTGTTCCGCCGCGTCGAGTTCGGCGACCGCTGGATCGGCGCGGTTCCATCGGTCGATCTTCTGCGCAGGCTGCGCCGGGTCGAGGTTGTGGCTGGGCCCGGGATAGAACGCGGCGACGGCGGTGGTGCGCTCAGGGCTGGCCGGCGACAGCACGACGGTCTCCTCGGTCGCGACGTGGTGCCCGCCTGGCGTGGACAGTCGCGCGCCCCGAGGCACCGTGATCTCGGTTCGGCCGCCAGGCAAGCTGCCGGTCAACGTCAGCTTGACCTTGCCCGTCGCTTGCAGGAACGGGCGCGGCAAACCAAGTTCTTCGCCGATCCGGCCGAGGGCCTCGCCCGTCGCGGACGACGCGAAGCTGTTCTCGTACATCGCGCCCAGGGCTGCCCACGTGCGCATGTCCTCGAGCGCAGACAGTTCGAGGATCTTGCGCACGAGGGAGCCCGAGCCGAGGTCGATGTCGCCGATCAGGGCGCGCGCCAGCGCCAGCTTCTCGGCCAGCAGTCGTGCGAATGGCTTGACGACGAAGCCACCCGCCGTGACGCCAAAGCCTGGGGTCCCGGTCTGGCGCAAGATCTCCGCGTCGATCGCCAGCACGTCCGCAGTTCCTACACTCGTTGCGTTGGGGTCAGCCATGAGTCACCACCGTGCCGAGATCGACGTTCACTCGTTCCCCAGCCACTGTCTCGAAGCCGACGCGGACCGCGAGTTCGCGCTGCCCGGCGGCAAGGGCACCATAGGCGCCGTCGCCGAGTTCGATGTCCAGGATGCGTCGAACGCGTGCATCCTGGCGCAGCACCTGCACCACCGCGATCCGAACCCGCTCGCGGGCGATCCCAGGATGCGACTCCTCGGCCAGCACGCGCAGGCCGTCGAACCCGAACGATGTGTTGAACAGGTCGGTCCCGAGTCCGGTCGTCAAGGCAATGGACAGCGATTGCCCGAGGGCATCGATGCCATCGACCTGCGCGAGATCGAGGCCACCCGGCTTGCTGATCAGCACCAGGTCTCGGCCGTGATGCTGGCCCGGGAGGATCGGGGGACAGACCGGGGCGAAGCCGAGGAGTCGTCGTCGAACCAGTTCCTGCTCGTGAGTCGGGTCGGTCATGGCATTAGGTCGCGCTGAGCTTGTCGTGGCCGGCTGTACTCGCCGTGATCGTCTTCAACGGCACTCCTTCCTTCGAGGTCGCTGCCAGCGTGTCGAGCAGGACAGCAACCCCACCGACCGTCAGCTTGTTCGCGGCACCTCCGGACACCGCGGCCCCACTGACGCAGGGCACCTGGCCGGCGTTCGCATTCGTCTGCATGCAACCGACAATGCCCCATGCCGTCACCGAGTCGGCCAGCAAGACAGGCTTGCCGGCGACGAGCAGTTTTGCCGCGCTGCCCGCGGTCACCTTGCCTTGGTTGGCGCATTTCAGCGTGCTCCCAGTTGTCAGTACCTTGGGCATGGCGCTTCCTCAGATGACCTCGACCTTGCTCGCCTTCAGCTCGATCTTGCCGCCGCCCGCATCCAGCGTGATGCCCTGTCCCTTGATCGTGATGCTGCCGTCCTTCTTCAAGACGATGCTCGCGCCGCCCGAATGCTCGATCGTGATCGCCTGAGCCTCCGCGGCCAGTGGGCGCTCGCCCGCATTGCCGAGCTCCGTCTTCACCCGCAGCGTGAACTCGCCCACCTCGATCACGCGTCTCCCCTTGGCATCGCTCAGGTCGTGCGTGACCTTGCCAGCGTGATTGCTGACCGGCGCTGCTTCAGCCGCGTCGTTGTCGGTTACGCCGACTGGAAGGGTCAGCCACCAGTCACCAAACTCGGCCTTGTCCGGTGCATTGCCCGCCTCCCACAGAGCACCGGCGACGATCGGTTCTTGCGACAAGCCGGCGCGATGCAGCGCAACGACGCGCGAGCCGGGGTAGTTCGGCAGGACGAGGCCGCACTTTCCCCAGGCGAACGGCGTCAGATAGGGCACACCACTGCCGGCCGTGTTCTGCGTGCGGTCGATCGCGATCCGACGGCTCGCATGCGGGCGACCATCGTCGTGTTCGAGCCCATACAGCACCGACAGCGTCTGGCCAACCGTGTTGTCACCGCGGTCGACTGGCGCCACGCCCCGTACTTCGCCGATCTCCGGGAACGTCTTTCGATTGATGATCTGCCGGGCCACACGTTCCACACCGCGAGCTGCTCGGTCCGCTGCCGAACCCGCTCCGCCCTCGGCGCCGTCCGTCGATTCTTCGCCTGCAGAGTGGGCATCCCAAGGATCCTGGTTCTCGACCAGCGTCACGCCGGAGACAGTCGTCACGAATCCCGTCGTCCGCCCCAGCCGATGACCGACGTTGTCGACATACAGGATCACTTTCGGACCTTTGCCCGCAGCCAGGCCGGGCACGCCGATCGCCAACAACGCCCCCCCTATCGCGGCGCCGAACCCCGGCGCACTCACGATCTCGGTCGCGGGCAGCTCGAAGCGCACGACGTCTCCTGGCCGGATGTCAGACCGGCCGCGCAGAATCAGCTTGTAGCGATCACGGGTCGGCGGCACGTCGGTCGGTTTCTGTGCGTTCCTGCCCCAGTTGGGGTCGGTAACCGCCTTGCCCTCGGCAATGACCTCGAGCAGCCCGTTGCCCAATTCGAGTTCGCGAGCGTCGGCGAGGGCAATCTCGCGAGTACCGATGTGCAAGACACCATCGCGCACCAGGAACATGCCACGCCCATGTCGGCCGCTCGTCTTTTCGAGCGACTTCTCGACGTCGCGCAACACGTCGATCACCCGAGCACCCCGTTTCAACTGGAACTTCGCCGGCTCCTTCTCGCTCGCGTCAGCCGGTGTCGTCGCCTGCCCGGGGGCTGACACCGCACCGTGCATGGCATAGTCCGCCCCACGGCGCAGCCCGCAGGTCGTCTCCAGCACCTCGTGCAGCGCATCCTCGATCGGCAGTTCCTTGCCGAGCACCTGCGTGCGATCGATGGCCACCAGAACCGAATGCGTTGCCTTGACGATCGTCTCGTAACCTCGTTCGCCAGATTGCCGCGCCAGCCCTTGCACATGCAAGGACGCGACGCGATGGGCCTTGACGTCCTGTGGCGACAGCGTCATGCCGATGTCGATCAAGCTGGAGATCCCGGTGATCACGGCAAGCGGGCCGCCTCGAACCGTCTCCCGCCAGAACATGTAGAGGTCGACGGTCAGCGCGTCCGCCGCGTCCTTTGTGCCCGCCGCAAAGGCCGTGCGCAGTGCCCGGTAGTGGTCGTCGGGCAAGCCATGCAGCACGAACGTATAGTGGCTGCCGTCGAGCCCACCGTTGAGCGTCGCTTGGATGTCGCCATCGACATCATCACTGCTGACGACGCATTGGCGCGCCGACTCGAGCTTGCTCGATTGGAAATGCAACAGCCAGCCCGCGGAGTTGCCGATCGCGACCTTCGCCACGCTGGGGACAAGCGACGTCATGGGCGGAACACCTTTTTACGCACCTGGAAGCGCACCAAGTCGACAGCGACTCTCTCGCCGAGCGTGCTGGCGGTTCGGCTCGCGGGCGGCAAGCGCGGGACGAGTGTCGGCGGCAGAGGCGGCGTAGAGAACTCGCCGACTGCCCGATCCGCACGACGCCACGCGATCTCGATCGTCGCCCCGTGGTTGCCGGCACCTCGCAACGCACCTGCCGTGATCGACCAGGCAAGGCAACAGACCTCGTATCGCACGTCGAGCACTTCCGCAGCACTGGGCACCGCCAGCACACGATTGGCCACTACTGCTGCAGTCACGGTCGAACGCCCCGCCACTCGGGCAGTCACGCGCAGGCGGCCCTCGCGCACCGGATCCCTTCCTGCATCCATCGCCATCGCGGGCGCGAAAGTCCCTTCGCTCGATGCAACCACGACGTCCGAAGCCACCGCGACCACCTGTGCCATCAAGCCGACCGGTACCGTGAACACGAGTTCCAATTCGCCAAGAGCTACGCGGTGCGGCAGACCATTGGTGACGACTTCGGTTGCCGTCGCAAACCCAGGCGGCAGTTGCAAGCGATCCGGGACGAGTAGTCGGGCCGTGGGAATCGGAGCCGTCGCCATGTCAGTTGCCCCCCAGGTCCGCCAGCGCGCCGATACCGATGCTCGCGAGGTCGAGCACCTTGCCGACGATTCCTGGTAGTGGCATGTGCGCCATCGCGATCGTGATGGCGATGGCGTCGCGTTTCTGCGCCGTGGCGCTGAACTGCAGGGACTGGATCTGCATGTCGGTGCGGATCGTCATCGATGTCACGAGCACGAGGCCGCCGAGCTTGCCGCCGGTGTAGGCGGCCAGCGCCGTTCCGCGCTTGCTCGCTTCCGCCAGCCCCTCGAGGGCAGCCTTCCACGCGAAGCGCTCCTTGCCCACGAGCATGCCGGTCAGCGTGATCGTGTCGTCGTGCGTCGACAGCACGGCGCGGGCACCCGTCGACCCGATCGCGGGCAAGTGATAACGCTGGTCGAGCGTCACCGCGGTGACGCCCCAGAGTAGGACCGTCAGCACGCCACCGTCCGAGAGAATCGCGGACGGCATCGTCAGATACTCCTGGAAGCTCCGAGGGCTCGTCATGGTTTCCGTGACGGAGGGTTCAGGAAGGTCACATTGCCCAAGTCGACGCGTTCGCCAGTGCCAGCCATTTCCCACTCCACATGGATGCGATCCGGTCTCGAGCTGCCGACCGGATACACCGCCTTCACGATCACCTTGATCTCGGCACCCTGGGCAAGTTCCTCACGCCAATGGCGCTCGAGTTTGGCGTAGTTGTTGAGATTCGTCTTCCAGTTCTGGCGCAACAGATTCCGCTCGTCGCCGGGCGTACCGAACATCGCCGCGATCAAGTGACCTGCGTGGTCGCCAGTGCCGCCGCTTGTCCTGGACTGAGCACCCAGATCCCGGGTCTTGAGAACCTCCCCCGGCACGCCGAGGAAACCACTCGCCTCTTGGACCCTCCGGCCGTCGGGGAGGTCGTAGGTGCGAAACTGGAAGTTGTCGCGCTGATCCAGCAGGTTGCGGAGGTTGCGTGGCTCGTCAAGGTCCAAGTCGGGCTTGCGCTGCGGTACCGGCGGCAGTTCCTTCGTGTACTTCGGATCGATGCCGCGCTGAACGGCGTCGGCAGCGGCGGTGATGTCCCCGATCGGCATCTCCTCCTTGGGCCGCTTCAAGTACGCGGCAGGAGACATTCTCTCGAGCGCTCCCAGTTCGAGGTCCAGCTCCTTGAAGAAGTCCGTCAGGTGTCCGGGCTCGAGCTCCGGCGGCATTGGCTTGCGCGGGTCGAAGGTCTGAGCTGCCCGGTACCGGTCGTGGATCTGCTGCCGCAACGCGGCAATGCGCTCGAGCCGTGGCGCAACTTCATCGAGGTACTTGACGGAGACGTTGTCGAATGCGGCTGCCAGCAGGTGCTCGACGAGCCGTTGCGACTGAGCGCGTTTCTCCTTCGCTTGGCCGGGCAGGCGTGCTTCCAGCGCCTGCCGCAGGTCTCTCAACTGGGGGACTTTGTCGACCCACCGCCCGAGCTCCAGGCCGGTTGCGATCGAACCGAACGACCGGCGAGTCATTGCACCCTCCTACCGGCGGGGCCCGTGATCGACACCTCGCGCATGAGCCTCTCGACCGCAGGCTGCAGCAGCAGCTTGCCGATGACCGCTTCCATGACCTGGTCCGCCGCGAGTTCCTTGGCCAGGGCCGCGACGAAGCTCTGCTCCAAGCGTTCGACCATCTCGCGCGTGAATCGATTCGCGATCGCACGCCCAGCGCCACGGGCTCCCTGCCGCATGGCAGATCGCACGCTCGCCGCAGCGCCCCGCGCCGCCGTTCGCACGCCTTGACGCACGACGATGCTGGCGCCCTTGCCGAGGACCGCACCGACGTCGGGCAGGAACGACAGCAGGAGACCGAGTTTCGCCGCGAACAGGTCGGCTTCGATCTCCGCCCGCGTCAACACCAGTTCGGGGTCGATCAGAGCCTCGTACAGCTCCTCGCGTTCATGCGCCTCGTGCAGCGCATGCAGCGCGAGACCAGCGCCGACGACCATTGCCGCCGGCGGGAACACCACGGCCAAGAACGTCAACCCGACGAACTCGATAAAGTTGCCGATCGATTGCCGTCCGAGCTCGGCGCCGAACAGCGCATCGAGCCCACGACCGTAGTATCCGTCGCCTTCGAAGAACTCGCCGATTTGCTCGTGCACCTGCAGGTGAATGCCCTGCAGCGCCACCTTGCAGCCTCGTACTGTCGAGCGCGGCAGATCCTCGCGGATCTTGCTGGCGCGGAACGCGAACACCCAAGACTCCTCGGCTTCCTTGGTCTTCTCGGCGTTGCTCGCACTCATCGTCTCGAGGATCCGCCGCAGTTCGACCTGAACGCCGACCGGACTGCTGCGAAACCGCGCCATCACGTCGTCGAGCTCGAGCAACTGCTTCACCAACGGTTCCGCTTGCTCGAGGAACCCTCGCCGTGACTGGATCGACTGCTCCAGCCCTTCGATGCCCCAAACGCGACCGGACTCGTCGGCGATCCGGGGGACGTTGTCGTTGCCAATGCGGATCTGGCCTGCGGCCGTTGGCAAGTCGGAGCGGCCACTCCCAGCGCGCAGCGAGTCCACCACCGCCGTGGTCGCTTCGCTCCACGAGCCGATCACCAGTTGGGTAGCCGCGGTGGCGACAACCCCGGTGAACTTCATTGCCTTCGCGACCGCTTGCAGCCTGTTGCGCAGCTCGATCAGCCGTTCGATGCGCGCCATCTCAGGCACCAGGAAACGCTCGAAGTTGTGGGCATAGGTGGCGAAGTTCGCCAGTCGGCTGTCGATCTCGTCGCGCGACTGGCGCAGCAACTGCAACAGCAACACTTGGCAACCGCTGCCGAACACGAACCCGACCGAGTCCTTCATGGCGGGCGACAGCTCGTGCAGGAAGTGCAGGTTCCAACTCACCGGCCGCCCGCCCCACGTACCACCGACCAGATGCTTGTGACGGGCGTACGTCTGCTGCAGCAATTCCGACAGTTGCGTGATCCTGGGCACGACGCGCGCGAGGTGCCGCAGGAACTGGATCGCGGGCGATGCCTGCGGCACGAACTGGACGGCACCGAGGTTGCCCTGCGCGCCAGCACTCTTCGTCAGAACCTTGCCTCGTCCGGTGGCCGCGACCCGTGCGACGCCCCCCGCGCGCATGCCCAAGACCGTGGCCGCGTTGACGCAGAAGCGCGCAGCGTACTCGTCGGTCGGGATCTGCAACAGGTACGCAATCTGCCGGATCAGGCGCCGCAGCGCCTCGGCATCGGCGCCGAGTTCGTCCAGTTTCGGTTCATCCAGCAACGGCCCGGACGCCAACTTCTCTCGTTGCGTCGACGCCAGCTCGGGGAAGCTCGGCACACCCACCGAACCGGGTGGAGCCTCGTCCGAATACACGAAGGAGCCACGTTCGGTTGGCTCACTGCCCGCCCCGCCAGTGTCTGCAGGACCACTGTCGCCACTTGCCGCACCATCGGCCGACGAGCCCGAGGAATCACCAGCGCCCCCGGCTCCAGTTCCAGTCTGGCCGCCCGCTCCCGGAGTCGGCAGGTCGGTGCCGAACCCCAGCGGGAGGACCTCGATCATGTCCTCGAAATCGAATGGCGGCCCATCCGGTGCAGCGACGAACGATTCCACTTCCCCCGCCAACAAGCGCAGCTGCTGTGGCTGGCCGGCGGCAACCCTGCTCCTCATCGTGTTTACCGCCTCTTGCTCGACGATCCGATCGATCAGTTGCTCGAGCTCGGTCGTCGACATCGACTTCGGCTTGGCCTCGACCAGGATCGGCTCGAGCAGGAGGCGATAGTTCTCCGCGAGCGCGGCCTTCGCGGCTTCGTTCCTGAGCCGCTCGACGGTGAACTTGTCGGAAGCGAGGCTCGTGCGACGCATCTCCCACGTGATCGTGTTGCCGCGCAGGGTCGGATGCCGCGATTGCAGCGTGAAATTGAATCCCACGAACGACTCGAGCCGGTCGCGACGCCAGAAGAGCAACATGTACGTGCTCGGCCGCGGTTCGAACAACAGCCCCACCATCGCTCCAGTCGGCTCGCCGAACTTCGCACACGCGACCTTGTAGAGGGCGGCAAGGTACTTCGCGTCGCGAACGGCGAGGTCGAAGGAGATCGAACCCTGCTCGACGTCCAACTCCGCATTGCGGCGCAGCGAGCGCACATCCACCGTGATGACTTCGCCATCGTCGTCGTCGTACGACGGAATGCCGTAGACGCCGAGCGGCCAGTTCATTCGCGCGGGGTCGACGGTTTCGGCTGCGCCGCGTCCGAAGACAGGCCCCTGGCTGTCCGCCACCGCGGTGTCCACCAGCCCCTGAAGCACGGCCGCCTCGAGCAGCCCATCCCGCACCGCCGCCTCGACGGCCACGCGCGATCGGCGAGGCACGTCCATCCGCGCCGGCAATCGCCACGTGATGTCGGCTGGACGGCACCGCGGTTGCACATAGCCACCTCGCTTTTCCAGCACCGCGGTTCGCGAAGTCGCCAACGCGCGACCCACCGCGGCCACGACCGCACTGCGAACTTCGGCGACGTCCCCGAGGGACTGTCGGTCGAGCACGATGCGCAGTGGAACGCGGACGCGGAGCATGGCTTACCTGCCCCCCAACGCCCGTTGCAGGCGCTCGAGCGTGGTCGCGACGATCGCTTCGACGTCGATTGCCACACCCTGACCACGAATCTCGATCTCGACCGGGAACACGTACTCGACCGTGGCGCGGGCATCTTCGAGCACCTGCTCGCCCTCGGCTTCGCTGCCTGCGGCAGGCAGCACGAGTTCGCCCTCGTGCACCAGGGCGATACCGGTGCGTGTGATGCGCGCACCGACCGGGCCTCGAGCAGATGCAGCCATGGCGAAGATCAGGGCACGATCGAGTTCTTGCCGGCCGCTTCCGCCGACCCGGCCAGACTGAAGCCAGAGAACGTCGCGGTAGGAGCTCCGGTCGGCGATGCGTTGGTGGGATTGGCGGCGGTGATGATGCAGTCGGTCAGTACGACCTTGGTGAACGACCAGTGCGTTCCATCGCCCGACTCCTGCACGCTGATCTCGAAGCGTGTTCCCGTCAGCGCCAACCGCGTCAACTCAGCGGCCGCAGGCCCTACCGCCTTCACAGTCATGCTGAAGGAGATGTTCTGCGGCGAGTAGACGACGCCGATGTGCGTCTGTTCGATCGAGTGCAGCACCTCGGCATTCAGTGCGAACGAGGGCGTGAACGAATCGATCGGCGTGATGACGTGATCGGTCGCGCCGTCGATGTTCTCGACGTACTTGACGACCAAACGGCTTTTCCAGTCGGCCATGGGTTACCTCGCGAATGTGGAGTCGGACAGAATCAGAACTTGGGCGCCAGCGTCACCTTCAAGCGATGAATTGCCGGGCCGTAGGTCACGGTCAAGAGCATGTCGACCGCACGGTTGGCGCGCGCGGTGGTCACGATCGCCGTGTCGCTGGCGCTGCGCGCGCTCTCCGGAATGCTCAGGACCGCGAGCACCGGGATGTCGATCGAGAAGTCGGTGATGACGCCGGCGCGGACGAGCGGGCCGAGAATGCCCTCGACCCGAGTCTTGACCGAAATCAAGCCCTCCTTCGTGATGCGCGCGTCGCCGACCATCCCGATCAGCCCTGCCTTCAGGCGGAAGTCGATATCGTCGAGCGTGCGCACGATGTCGACGTAGAGCTGGGACGCGTCACTGGTGAAGCACCGTCCTTCGGCGAAGAACAGCCCCTCGCCGACTATCAGTTCCGGATCGATGATGGGGATCAGGTCCCCCTCGGAGAGCCCGCGGACCTCGGCCGGACTGAAGCCGAGCGCCTTCGGCATGGTGATGCCACGCACCTGCTTCAACAGGACGGATACGTGCGGCGCATGACCGGCCATTGCCGCCATGCTCGCGACGGCTGCATCACCGACGACTCCGCGTGCAGCAACCAAGACCATTCGACTCGTCGAGCTGCGCAGACTGGCCACCGCCGCCACGACGTTCTGCACGTACGCATTCGACTTCGCAGTCGTCGGGTCGATCATCGCCACTCCGAGGCGCTTCTGACCGGCGGCCGACATCGTCTCGACGTGGTCCTTCAGGGCCATCAATCCCGTGGCGGGGTTGCCGCCACCGGCCGCGGCGCCAACGCTCGACTCTTTCGCGATGGCGACGAACGTGACGTCGTCGGCAGCCTCCAGTGCCGAGAGAGCCGCCGCGTAGTTGTCGCCGTTGACTCGCACTCCGTAGATCTTGGATGGCCGCGGCGACTGCATCAGGGCCAGTTTGAGGCTCTCGTACAACGGCGTCGGCACGACGGCGCCGGCCTGCTCGGATGCGAACAACGCTGCGGCTTGCTTGGCATCGGTCACCTCGAATGGCTGATTGTCGACTGCGGTTCCCCCCGCAGCGTTGGCCGCGGTCTTGCCAACAACGGCGATCACGCCGGGCGAACGCTGGGCGAGCGGAGTGAGCGCCGAAGTGTCGATGTTGACTTCGACGAACGGGTACGCGGCTTGAACTGGCATGAGTTCCTCGTGAACGGACGACGGAGATCAGATGAGAGAGGGAACGATGAGGCCGACGCCGGCCTCCGCGAGCCAGTCGCCAGCCATGGTGCGGCGCGCCTGTTGTGCGGCGGCGGGCGACATGCCCGGTTCGGCACCCGGCCAATCGGCGTCGTCGAAGACAACGGGGGGGAGCACCCATGCGATGACGACCTCGACCCGAGGTCGGGCCAACGGGGTCGCCGGGATCGCCACACCTTCCTCGCCGACGTGTCGTTTCACGGCCGCGCTGTCGGCCAGCAACTGCGCGATCGACAGCGGTTGATCGCGGATCAGGATCGCGGCGACGAACGGCAAGGTCACCGGTGTCGGCCCCCCCCCCGAAGGCGCGCTGAATCGCAGCGTGGTCGCACCGAGTGACCCGGTTGCCGTGCCCGCCACGACATCCGCCACCGAAGCCACGCCCAGTTGCTGAAGCAGCCCATCGATCACTCGATCCGTCACGACTTGCGGGTCGGCGACGCCGGCACCTAGCAACTGCCGCAACCGATCGCGTCGGGCCAACTCGTGGGCCGCCGGATCCGCCGGCAGTGCGCCGAGCG
>JGI10216J12902_109301432_pt1 | contig 12899 bp, 12 predicted proteins | sample KanNatreferecore_FD_12902 | JGI IMG/M metagenome (IMG submission 12902)
ATGCACGTTTGGATTTCGAGCTTAAACGGCTCGACTACGCGCATCCGTATTTGCGCAGTCGCAAATTCACGGACGAGACGATTAAGGAGTTCGGTTTGGGCTTCTGCTCCAAAGGCTACCAGGCCGGACGGATTGCCATTCCACTTCACGACCAACTCGGCCGGCTCATTGGATACGCAGGAAGAATCGTCGATGACGAACTCATCGATGAAAACAATCCGCGGTATCGGTTTCCAACGATGAGAGAACACAAGGGAGTCATCTTTGAATTCCGGAAGACGGAATTCATGTATGGGGGTTGCCGCATCAAGGAACCGCTCGACGATTTAATCGTTGTCGAGGGATTCCCGTCGGTCTGGTGGCTTTGGCAGCAGGGCATCCGAAATGTGGAAGCATTGATGGGTTCAAGCTGCAGCGAAAAGCAGATGCAAGTCATCGTCTCGCACACGAGGCCAAACGGTAGAGTTTGGCTCATCACCGATGGCGACAATGCAGGTGACCTCTGCGCAGCATCAACACTTCCGCAAGTGTCACGTCACCGGTTCGTTCGTTGGGTGAGGCTCGATGAAGGAAAGCAACCGACGGATTACGATGGGGATGGTTTCAGAGCATTCCTGAAACCGTAGAACACAGTTCCTTGAACCGCGACGCGTGAGCGTCGCGATTTTTTCCTGTCGAAATCGGTAGTCCGGCAATGCGCCTGGATTCCATCAAATATCAGGATTTAGGGCGGGAAAGTCGCCAAAGAACTCTCGACGACCGATTTTTTTGCTTGCAAATTACGCGCGTGACGAAACCCCGCGCGATAGATTTGTTCTCCGGCTGCGGCGGCCTAACACTTGGGCTTAAGCGAGCTGGATTTGAGGTCATTGGAGCAATTGAGATTGACCCATTGGCCGTTCAGACTTACGAAGTCAATCACCCTGAGGTTCATCTTTGGCCAAAGCACATTCGAAGAATCACCGCACCGCATGTTCGCCGCACTCTCGGAATCCAGCAAGGTGAACTGGATTTGCTGGCTGGGTGTCCCCCTTGCCAAGGCTTCAGTACGATGCGACGGCTAAATGGAGGAAGACGAGTGCGTGATTCGCAAAACGACCTCGTGTTTGACTTTCTTCGATTGGTCAAAGGATTGCGCCCTAAAACCATCATGATGGAGAACGTGCCTGGGTTGAGAGACAATTATCGCTTCCGCAAATTGAAACACGCGTTAGAACGCCTTGGATACATAGTTAATGCTGACGTGAAAGACGTGCAACACTACGGCGTGCCTCAGCGCAGGCGTCGTTTCATTCTGCTCGCGGGCTTGAATACAAAAATTCCTTTTGGGCGCCGCGCGAGACGAAAGCGGACGGTGCGCGAAACGTTCAGGCGGCTTGGCAAGCGCTCCAAACGCGATCCGCTTCACAACCTTCCTGAGCGTCGAAGCGAGGAAGTGGCGAAAAGAATTCGAATGATTCCAAAGAACGGGGGGAGCCGCCTTGCCCTCGGGGCCGCAGGGCAACTCAAATGTCACCAGGACTTCGACGGCTTCAAAGATGTTTACGGACGCATGGCCTGGGATGATGTTTCACCGACTATTACTGGTGGCTGCTGTAACCCTTCAAAAGGCCGGTTTCTTCATCCCACAAAGAATCGCGCGATTACGCTGCGCGAAGCGGCGCTTCTACAGTCTTTTCCAAAGAGCTACTTCTTCTCACTTGAAAAAGGGAAATTCCCTGCTGCCCAAATGATTGGAAATGCATTACCGCCGGAATTCATAAAGCGGCATGGGAAATCAATCTTAAAGCAGATTAAGGAAATACCAGCGGCTCTCCAGCCTCTCTGACGCCGTGAAAAATAACCGCTACTGCGTCGTCCTCCTCCAGAACCGGAAGGACACGCAATACAACGATTTCATCGGAAAATTTTATCACTTTCCCAGGAAATACCTCAATTTGCTTTCTCACTCTGACGTTGAATTTGTTTATTACGAACCAAAGAAACGGGGAGACGGGGTTTACTTCGGCTACGGCAAGATATCGAAAGTGTTTCCGGACAGGCGGGAGGATGGGTGTTTTTTTGCGGAAATCGTGGGATACAAACCGTTCTCGACGCCAATAGGATTTCACACGAAAGGTGGCGAGGCCCGAGAAAAGGAAGCCACCTACAATGCTCAAAACGCGGTTCGCCGTGTGTCTCCGGAAGTCTTGGATGAAATCTGTCTGGACGGCGGTGTGCTGCTAAGTTTCAAAGCCGACGCGCATCTGATTCAGGTCTTGGGAGAGCAGCTAATCGCCAATGAAAAAGTTGGCCTTTTGGAGTTAGTAAAAAATGCGTACGACGCTAATGCCCTGAAATGCAAAGTCCGTATTGAAAAAATTCCCGGACTCAAATCGCTCGCCCCCGCAAACTACAATCATCCCGAGCTGGACGGGCCAGTTATCGTAATCGAGGACGACGGCGACGGCATGGATCGTTCGACCATCGAACTGGGATGGTTGCGTCCAGCCTCCACGTTGAAAACCAATGTCAAAGAGGCGATACGAAAGGAAAAAGAGAAAGCATTGCGGCGGGGGCATCTTGGCCTGTACAAGAGTTTTCTCTCTGCCTTAAAAGAGGAACACGGTGGACGTATCCCCCTCGGCGAAAAAGGCGTCGGCAGATTCGCTACACATCGACTGGGTTCAAAGCTAGTCATTAAGACCAAGAAGACAGGTGATGATTTTGAATATGTTCTTCGCATTGATTGGGATGACTTCGAGACGGTAGACGGAAAGCAGCCGGTTGACCTTGATTCGATAGGCGTTAGCCTTACACGGCAGTCGCCTTCCCGCAAATACGGGCCTCGAGACTCTGGCACACAGCTCATCATATACGGTGGGCGCGAAGAGTATCCGTTAACCGCGCCCATAATCAAAGACTTGAACCTGAGCCTGTTGAAGCTTCGCTCACCTTACCACGGTCCCGGCAATTTCCATGCAGAGTTGGTGGTACCACAGTTGGAAGGAGAATTGGATTCATCGCCGATTTACGAAAAGTTTCCAGCGGTTTTCACGCTTGATGCCATGGTCGATGCAGAGGGCAAGGCGGAATTCGAATTGAAATTCAACCCACCGAAATCGGTACCGATGCCGCCAGACGTCATTTCTGAACAAAGCTACGATTTGAGGTCAAGCGACCACTGGACAACGAAGCCTTCGGATAAGCGCCGCACACCGGAGTGTGGCGAATTTTATCTGCGAATTGATTTTTGGTATCGAGCGGCTCCGTGGGTAGTTGGTCCAGACGCGAATTCATTCTTCGAGTACCTCGATGAATTTGGCGGAGTATCAGTTTACAGAGATGGACTGAACATTTTCCCGGCGGAGTGGGGTGCTGTCACTGATTGGCTGCGTCTCAGCAAGCGACACATAAAGAAGGGTTCTAATCTTTCGTATTACGCAATGATTGGAGCCCTCGAACTCACTCAGGGTCAAAACATAAACATCGCGGACAAGACTGACAGGCAGGGGATGTTGGAAAACATCGCATTTAAGGATTTGTCAGAGCTGGTCCGAAGCATGATTTTCTACGTGGAGAATGTCTACGCCGGTAAACGAGACCAATTTGTCCGCCTCACTAAAGGGCTGGTGAGAGAGCCTCGTAAGTTGGCCAACGTCTCCAAACAGAGCGCGCAGATTTTTGGGAAAATCAACGAGCAGTACGATTTCACCAAGGACCCGTTCGACTTGGTGCCGAACGTTGCCAACGCAGAGGAGCGAAAGGCGCGGATGGTCAATCTCGAGGCGTCGTTGAGGACATTGCAAAAGAGTTTGAGCGCAATGCAGGATGTGCAAGAACTCTTGACCGAGCAGGCTGGATTTGGTCTTGCGATTGCAGTTTCAGTTCATGAAATCGCAAAATTAACTTCGAACTTCTACGTCGGCGTAACTCAACTGCTTAAGACGGGCGACTTGGACCGGCCGAAACTGGAAGAATTAAGAGACGCTTCCGCTGCCCTGAAATCTGAACTTCGCCGCCTAGCCCCGTTGCGCGCCATCCGTAACGAAAAAGCGACGGAATTCCCCGTAACGAGGTCCATACGTTTTGTCTTAAGTGTCTATGCAGCCCAAATAAAAAAGGCAGGAATTCAACTTCACTTTGGCCCGGAGGATGAGTTTTCGGTGATTGCGCGCTACGGTGCGGTGAACCAGGTAATCAACAACCTTGTAGAGAATAGTTGTTATTGGCTTAGAATGGTTCCCCGCGCCGAACGGATGTTGTGCATTGAAGTCAACGCAAGCGATAGGGAGGTCCTCATCGCTGATAACGGTCCAGATATCGACACAAGTATTCGGCAGTACTTGTTCCAGCCTGGATACAGCTTGAAAGTACCGCCGAGTGGCTTGGGCTTGTACATCTGCAAATACTACATGCAGTCCATTGGTGGCGACATCTACGAAGTACCAATGAAACGCCGAAAGAGGGGGTTGAAGGGCGCTCAATTCATTTTGGATTTCGCAAGGGTTCCTCACAAGAAAGGAGCCGACGATGGGAAATAGCGTATTTGTAGTTGACGACAATATCCCTGTTCCGACGGGGGTCGATGACACCAAACCAATTAATGCGGAGTTGCTGAGAAAGCTGCTGCAAAAAAGTGCTCAATGGGAAGAAAAGACGCTGGTTGGTCTGTTTGATAACCTTTTAGCAGAGGACGCCGACAATCAAGTCACTGCTTTCACGAATCCAGCTTTCTGTCTGAACGCCTTGAAGAAGAAGAACGGACGTCCGCAAATAATCATTTATGATTGGGATTACCCAGTGGGGAATTCAAAGAAGCAGCTTCTTGAAATACTCAAGGCAAGTCCAGAGTCAGTTGTGGCGGTTTACACGCGCTACGATCGCCAGGACGAGGTTTCGACCGCGTTGCACTCGAGCGATTTTTCAAAGTTCGCGAAGAGATTGGAGGTTATTCGTAAAGATGACGACCATTGTGCGCCAGCTCAGGTTATTGGCATAGTCAGGGCGTTATTTGAAAAACTTACGGTCAACACCGTTGGGCGAAGCAGTCGAAAACGCGAACCAGCGAAATGTGTGAGCTTCACCGTTTGGTACGGGACGAACCGAAAACCCCTCAACCCTGACCTGCTCACAACGGGGTATGGTTCGCAAAGAGACGACCAAATCAATTATGGAAAAGCCGAAGTTTCGATTCCCGATTCCCACCGCTTCGCCGACCTAGGTTCGAGTTGGGTAAAAAGGTTTGTCAAAGGAGACGACGACCGACTCTTGCTTAAAGCCTTAAATCCGTTGGCGGAAGTCAACTTTTGGGCAGACATGGCCGATTTCACTAAAAAGCTTCCGAAAGATGAAAAGACGGCTCTCGTTTTCATTCACGGTTATAACGTGAAGTTTCACGATGCGGTCATACGGGCAGCACAAATTGGATTCGATTTGAAAATCCCCGGTCCGACGGCCCTCTTCAGTTGGCCCTCGAAAGGCAGGCTGAAGGGATATTTGGCGGATTACGATTCCATCGAATACAGCGAAAGCTATCTTGCCGACTTTCTCGCAAAAATGGTGACGGCGAGCGGGGCCAAGAAAATCCATTTGATTGCGCACAGCATGGGGAACCGCGGATTACTGCGGTGCCTGAAGGAGGTGTTGCAAAAGCTAAAAGCGAGAAGACCACGCTTTGGCGAAATATTCCTCGCTGCGCCTGACGTGGACCCCGACCTGTTTGGCCAGTTGTCTCCCGTCTACAAAACTGCTGGCAAAAGGACTACCCTTTACGTTTGTTCCAAGGACAAGGCATTGGCCGCATCCTCCCTTATGCGTGGGAAAAGGAGAGTCGGTTTTGGTCCCCCGATTTTAACCTTCAAGCATATTGATACGGTGGACGCATCACATCTCGACCTGCTGTTCCTTGGACACGATTATTATGGAGCCGCTTCCGAATTGATTTATGACATAGCGGAAGCTCTGGATGGGACTTCCGCCGATAAGCGAATACGTTTGGTACGATGCGCGGAAGTGAAAACACAGTGCTTTTGGCGTTTCCGAGCGGGCAAATAAGCCTTTCTTGAATTGAATGGCTGACGTTTTTACTCCAACGGAACGTTCCAACGTCATGTCCCGAGTCCGCAGCCGCGGCAACAAACTGACAGAGCTTGCGCTTATTGCGCTGCTGCGTCGCGAACGCATTGTTGGCTGGCGCCGGAATTGGAAGCTCTTTGGTAACCCGGACTTTGTGTTTCCAAAATCGCGCGTCGCCGTGTTTGTCGATGGGTGTTTCTGGCACAGTTGTCCGAAGCATGCGACGCAGCCAGCCACCAATAAATCATTTTGGAATGCAAAGCTCGCACGCAACCGGGCGCGTGACCGAGTTGTAACTCGTAAACTTCGGAGTTTGGGTTGGCTTGTGCTCCGAATCTGGCAACACGAGTTATCACGACGCAATCAACCCCAGTGCGTTCGCCGGATTCAGAGAGTTTTGAAGGGATAACCGTGTATTATACTCACAAGATGCTCCTTCTGCCAATTCCATCGCTATTCAAGAACGCGAATATCGCCTTGCTCCAAGAGGTCGCGCATCATGACGCCTCCCACACACCGCCACTCTGTTGTTCGAAGAAAAGAAATTGGAGAAATACGCCACGATGAGTTTGCGATAGCGGACTGAGATTGTGATTAAGACCCCTGGGGGAGGAGTCCGGCAGGGGTGAAGGGGTCGGGGACGCCCCTCGGTTGACGCCACTGTCTTGCACGGAAAAACCCCGCCTCGCGGCGGGGTAATTCCGAAGCTCACCTATTGAGCTTTGGAGGGAGAATCCTTTCTCGGCTTTTTCACCGTCTCGCCCTTGCGGCCAGCGGTAATGCCGTTCTTGTAGCTCTCAAGAAGTTTCCCAGAGACCCACTTGGCAATACTTTCCAAGCTCTGGTCGCCGTCGAACTTCTTGATGAATTCGGCCTCGAACTTTTCGAGGTATGTCATAAGAGTTGTGCGTTTGGCTGATAAAGGTTCGACCTTTGTGCGTGGCGCCGTGAGCGCCTTCGCACTCTGAACGCACCGTCCGAAGTCAAGGTTGGGCGAGCGCGGTGGAACGAATCCGACCGGGCTGGGCTGGAGCGACCTTGACCGGACGGTAAAATGGGAAGAGGGCGGGCGCGAACGAACCGAGGGCGTCGGGGTCCGCAGGGTGGAGCTATGCAGCTTTGAAAATTCCAATGGGAGGCGAAACGGTTGGTTCATGCAGCGGACAAATCCATTTCGCGGAGCCGACTTGGCCGGAATCAATCAAAAGGTCTTCGATGGACCAAACATAGTCCGTTAATCCCGCGGCCATCGCTGGCGTTTGACCTTTGAGTGAATGATGAACGCGACAAAAGTTGAAGTGTGCGATTGAGAGTGCGACCGAATACTTCAGATACTCCAACTTTTTGGAGAAGCCCAATGTCAGGCGCGTAAGTCTCCGGTTAAAGAGCCGCAGACTCAGATGCGTTCGGTCAATGTAGGACGTGCTGATTTTGTCGAAATAAACGTGCCCGAACACGTGCCGCTTGTAGATGGTTTTCACGCGGCTTGCCTCGTATCGCCCTTCGGCTGTTTTTGAACCCTTTGGATGAACAAATTTTTTGGTCACCTGGCCGTAGCCAGCCTCTCCGTAAAACGCCCAAAGAACTTCATCCTCAAAAAGCTCGTAGCCGTCCGTGGTGAGTTGGAACGGCGTTTTGACGCGCAGTTTCAAGTCCTGCATGTATTTCTCAATGGTGCCGGATGTACGTTTCCCAATGACCCAATTGATGATGAACTTGCTATCAGCATCCACTCCGAGAAAAATGGATTGCCGCCCGCGCTCCGGGTCTTCCGTTCGATTGTTCTTCTCCCTGCAGCCGACGAAACAAAAGAACTCGTCAACCTGGACAAACGGAAAAGTGACGTTGCGCACGCGCTGGTCGAGGAAGAAAGCGCACTTGCTGCCCGCGACTCCTAGAATCGCTTGAACCGTGTTGTTGTGCGCCCCGGTGAGACGTGCCGTAGCGCGAATGCCCGTGCCTTCAACCAACAGATTCACGATTCGCGTTGCCTTCGCGAGTGGAGTTTTGATTCTGCCTAATGGCCGATACGGAATGTCAGAAAAAGTTTTGCCGCAGGAATGACAACGGTAGCGTTGGCAACGTTGCGTGCCTCCAAAGAATCCGAATTTTTTACACTCAGTTTTGCAGTGAGGACAATTCATAGGAGAAACCTTTTAAGCGGCCGGGGCTCACGAGTCATTCGTGAAAAAACGCCCGTCGTTTTGTGGCGGGCGCGAATGCGGAGAGACTCCTCAAGAGTAAAAATAGCCAAGCTCCCGCAACGATACATAGTCCTTCGGTCGCTCTGTTGTTGCGTGACCCAAGATGACGTGGTCCAGGATTTCGATTTTCAACAGTTGACCTGCACGAATGAGGTCGCGCGTCACTTTAATGTCCGCTTCACTTGGAGTGGGGTCACCACTCGGATGATTGTGAACAAGAATGATGGCCGCGGCGCGCGCGGCGATGGCGGAGTTGAAAACTTCACGAGCATGCACGAGGAGCGTGTCGAGCGTGCCTTGCGAGATTTCATCAATGCGGATGAGTCGCCGTCGTGTGTTGAGGAGAAGTATCTGAAACGTCTCGACGTTCTTCGAACGGTTCTCCTCGCGCAGAACTTTGACAACCGCTTCAGGCGTGTCGAGCACGGGCGATTCCCATTGCAATTCTTCCGCCATCTTGCTCGCGAGGGCAAAGGCGGCCACGAGCGTCACGGCTTTGTCGCGGCCGATACCTCGTATCAGGCACAGGTCGTCTATGGAGACGCGTGCCAGAGCGCTCAATGAACCGAACTTCTGAATCAATTCCTTTCCGATGTGAACAGCGTTTCGGCCCTGTAATCCTGTGCGTAACAGAATTGCCAGAAGTTCCGCGTGACTGAGTGCAGACGCTCCGTGGGCAACGAGACGTTCGCGTGGTCGTTCGCTGACTGGTTGGTCTTTGAGACGGGCACTTGAGACTGAGCTTGTTCCTGGGTGTGATGTGTTCATGACAGTCCCTTTCTGGATGGCTGGTTTTCGAAGTTAGCTGCACATGCGGACAAGCGCGTGTGCAAGAGATGAAGAACGATTCTCCCCGCCTATTGTATCACGATAGAAAAGTCATAGGCGCCTGTCTCCGATGTTTCAGCGACCGGAGCGGGGTGGAGTGCAGGGAGTTGAAAGCTCGGAGAGAGGCAAGATTCCCGGCGCCGGCAGTCTGCGGGCATTCGTGAAGGCCCAGACGCGCAGGCACGAGCATCGTAGCCGAAGCGAATGCACGCAGTCTGCCAGCGCATCTTGAATGATGAAATCTCCAAAAAGCTTGACTACGCATAAAATGTGTATAGAACCCATTTCTTCAACATGTGCATTGAGACTGACAGTGGGAGTAGACCGGAACCATTGGACGGGTGCCTTGTTGTCTTCGGTCACGTTAAAAATTGGTTGCGCGAGGACAGTGGCTTTTGGCCATACCACGCTGTCATCGCGGGACCGCTATTGGAACTGTGGACCGCTCGACCAGCGGAACCACGGAGTTATCGCGACTGAGGTCGGTTGGGATAACTCTCTGAAAAACTAAATGAGCCCAAACCTTGATGAAATAATCCCTTCGCTAGGAAGCAGATTGCGTGGATGTCTGCTGGCTGGTTGGTGGGAGCAATGAGGAACGAGGAATGAAAGATTCCATCGTGTTTGTCTTGCTCGCGCTGCTGGTCTTCTTCTCGCCCTCATATCGGGAAGAAGGCTTGTATGAAGCGTGCAATCCAAAAGAATGAACAAATAGTCCAATCACAAGGCGGTCTTTCTTGGGAACGCTACCTTAAACTATACGAACGGATGAACGTTTTCGTTCCTCCCAAACATGTCCCGAGCAGATTCATGGCGTTGCTCACACTTGCTGGGATGTGCTTTGTGGCAGTTGTGTTAGTCACGTTCGCAAAAGGAAATAGTGGGGCTTATTGCGCAATCCTCACGCTCGCTTTGATTTTTGGAGTTCTGATTTACCTCGATTTATCGCGTGCCAAAAAATTCCCAAAACGAGGACCGCATACGGCTAAACCTGGAGCTTCATCCGGAAGTCAAAGACCAACTTGATTTGCTACAGAAGACAACAAAAGCATCGTCCTTAACCGAAGTAATTCGCAGGGCGCTCGCACTCTACCATTTCGTAGTAGACCGTAACCGAGAAGGTGAAATTCTTTTTGTTGAGAAGGCGGATGGTAGTAAGGAAAAAGTAATCATTCTGTAAGCTGAGCCAAGAATAATTCGACGACGAATCTTCGGACGCGAAACACTCCTCTAGCTGGCCGATAAACTTGGTTAGACCAAACAAAAACGCCTCTTAGCCCAAGTTTCGATGTTCGTGGTAAAATGAGTGATGTCTCATGCTGTCTGCTAAACGAAAATCAGATGGTCAGACAGTCACCGCGTATTTCGAATCGAAACGGAACGCGCCGTTTTTGTGTCCCGATTGCAGCGAGGAAGTGATTCTTAAAACCGGCAAGCTTCGCGTGAACTATTTCGCGCACGCGAATCCGATCGCGTGCCGCAACGGAGAGGGCGAAAGCGAAGTGCATCGGCGCTGCAAGATGGAAATTTACGAGGCGCTAAAAAAAGAAACCTGCGCCTCGGATGTTGGACTGGAGCGCTGCCTTACAAGCGTTCGGGCCGACGTATGCGCGCGCATCAACGGCGTGCCGGTCGCGATTGAAATTCAAATCAGTTCGCTTTCCCTCGATGCCATCATGCGCCGGACAATCGAGTATGCGCGTGAGGGAATCTATGTGCTGTGGCTCTTGCCGTGGACGCCAAAACTTGAGAGCGAACGCTACACGCCCCAACATTGGGAACGGTGGATTCATGCCGCGTATTTCGGGCGCGTGTATTACTGGCTACGCGGCCTGTCCGTTGTCTCATACCGTTTTGAAGCAAACTACAAAGTGGTTCCGCGAAAGACCTGGTATTCGACAGGTGGTGAGGAAATGAGCGGAGGCGGATATGTGAGCAAGTCCAAACGGTATCGAACGGCCGTTCGCTGTGAGACGCTCAACATCGCCACAGATTTTGCTCCGCGGGAGCGCTACTGGTGGGAAGGGGGTGGCATCAAAATTCCCGATGCAAAACTGTTCATGCACCGAAACAGTCAGATGCGCTCTTCAACGAATCGAACAAAGTCCGAATTCTGAAAACGCCGAACTTCTTCCCATACAGCACGAGCAATCGGACGCGAAAAGAAATTGGCAACATCGGACGTAATTTCGTCAGGCAACTTGAACATTTCGGCCTTTGCCGTCCGGTAGCAACCCGCGAGATGGAGGATGAGCAGACGGACGAATAACTTTTCTTCGGGAGTTATCGGCTTGGCCTTCAGGTCCACAGACGAATCGCCGATTCGGGCAAGTTCCGGGTGCGAAAACCGAACCATCCAGATTTCCCGGTGTTGCTTCGTAATCTCCAACCGGTTCGCAACGCGTCGCTGTCGCGTTTCTTCTTTAAAGGAAATTCGAGCAAGCCAAAAGCTCGCCACGATGAAAAGGCTTTGGATGAGGTCGAACCAATTGTCCCGAACAACGTTCAGGAATTCCATGCCGAAGATTATACCTCGGCGCCTGGGCAAAGACCAAACTGGTCAGACGGTCTCGGGGATGTCACGTTTGGCCGCGATGAGAATTCGACGCGGCACGCGCACCATGCGCTCATCAGGTCCGCAACTGGCCGTTGCGGGCAATTTGTCGGCAAACGCAGTCATGTCTTTGCCGATGATGGCAAAGTCGCCGTCAGCGAGTTCCCAAACATCGGGACAACCTTCCAAGCACTCCGTCCGTGCGCCGTTTGCATGAGGGTCAGGACCGAGCCGTCGTAAAAATCGAGGAGAATTTTCCATACGTTCAATCGGATGAGTGTTAAGGCATGATGGTGAGCGTCATTGCAGATGAATCGTGCGACGGGTTGTTATACGCCAGCACATCGTAGGTGCCGGCATCCGCAGGAGTCACGTTTCGTAAAACAAGGCGAGGTGAAGTTGCGCCGGGAATTTCCTGATTATTCCGATACCACTGGTAATACATGGGGCGGTCGCCGCTGACGGAGACGCGCAGCGTGACGGTCTTCCCGCTTTGGACTGAAATGTCTTGTAGGTCCTTTCTGATAACGGCGGGAGCAAACACTATCACCGTCGCGGTTCTACTTACGGAAACCGCGCCACCAGCGGTTGCACGAAGCGCGTAATCGCCCTTATCCGCCTTGGTGCAATCAGAAAGGATGAGCTGAGGAGCGGTTTGCCCGCGAACCACTTTGCCGTTCTTGAGCCACTGATATGACACCACGTCGGGCGCCTCAGCTAAACCGGAGAGCGTCACCGTCCCGCCCACGGGAACGGCCGCGCCGTCCGGCTCCCCGAGGAACAGCGGCGCGGGATTAGGGGAAGGACCTCCTTGGACGGACAGAATCAAATAATCCCAAATGCCGAATGGATACGTTGCAGAGGAATGAGTGAGCCATTGGGGAATTTGGCCGGCGGATTGATAAAGCAGATATTGTTGTATGGGCATCACCGGACGGCCATTGATAGGCTGGATTTCCTCTTTGTCGCCGGGATACATCGGCCATACGAATAGCCGCGTAACGCGAAATTGCCCGCTGCGCAATAGATAGCCGCTTTCCTCCCGATACGAAGAGTCGGAGATGATTGTGTAACGACTGACGCCGGAAGCGATGGTGGCAGCGTTGACCATCCCGAGGCCCAAACAGAAGGCCAGAACCGAAAACCTCAGTAAAAATGAGTTCATGGGCACAGCGTTCGTTATTGCTGAATTCTGGTGCGTATTCCCGAAATCTGCGACGCGCCGAAACCCCAAATGTATAGCGCCCCCCCCCCCC
>JGI10216J12902_101722153_pt1 | contig 12895 bp, 13 predicted proteins | sample KanNatreferecore_FD_12902 | JGI IMG/M metagenome (IMG submission 12902)
AAACCCAAGACGATGCATACCAGTGTCAAGCTTAAGATGAACTTTGCAAGGTCGTCCATCCAAAAACTTAATCAATGTTTTAAACAACCTAACGCCGTAGATTTCCGGCTCGAGGTCATAGTTGATTATCGCATCAAAGCTGTCTTCGGAAGGATTCATTACCATTATTGGTATCCGGATATTATTCTTTCTTAATTCGACACCTTCGTCGGCATAAGCGACACCGAGATAGTTCACCTTATGGTACTGGAGGATATTAGCGATCTCAATGCTTCCACTTCCATATCCAAATGCTTTTACCATTACCATTATTTTGGTGGTGGTTTTTAGTACGGACTTGAAAAAGTTGAGATTGTGGATGACAGAGTCGAGATCAATCTCCATGACGGTTCCGTGAACTTTGCGTTGTACATGATGGATGATCTTCTCAAAGGCAAATGCTCGTGCTCCTTTAACGAGAATTACTTCGCGATTCAATTCATCAAAGTTGAATGTTTTCAGGAACTCATCGGTGGAAGCGTAAAACAAAGACGAGGCTGGGAAAATCTTTTTGAACCGGCTAATTACCGGTCCGATACCGACAAAAAATTGAATATTGGTTGACCTGATCAAATTCAAAATGCTCCTTACCAATTCTTCGTCGTCGAGGCCCGATTCCAATATGTCGGAAAGAATGACTCTTTTGTTTTTCTTTTGATGTTGATGACTAAGGAATTGAAGCGCAATCTCCAGACCTCCAAGGTCGTTGTTGTATGTGTCATCGATGATCTGGCATTCATTAATTCCTTCTTTCAGTTCCATCCGCATTGGGACGGAACGCAGCTCGCGTATCCTCTCCTGTATTATAGAAAATGAAAAACCAAGACTTAACATCACAGCAACACAATGAAGGCAATTTTCCTGAGATGCTTTATCGGTAAAATATAGCTTAAGTGTGAAAGTCTGTTTGTTATACGTGATGTTGCATCGAGTTCCGTCGATATTTACAAGGGCGTTGGGATTTCCTTTTGAACCCCATGTAAAAGTCTTGATCTCCGATTTGGAAATGATTGAGTGAAGTTTTTCATGATCCGTGCAATAAATAAGAGTGTTCACGTGCTTAAATAGCTTTAGCTTTTCCAGGATTTTTGATTCCTGGTCGGGAAAACCTTCACTGTGCGCGGAACCTATGTTTGTAAAAATCCCGACCGTCGGTTTAATTATCTTTTCGAGGTTTACCATTTCCCCTGGCCTTGATATTCCGGCCTCAAAAATCCCGAGCTGATGCTGCTGCCGAAGCTGCCAGAGGGACAACGGTACCCCTACCTGAGAATTATAACTGCCAGGATTTTTTACCACTATCCTGTCTTTCGACAATATCTGGTAAAGCCATTCCTTCACAATAGTTTTGCCATTGCTACCGGTAATACCGATAATAGGATATGAAAATTTGCTGCGGTGAAACGCGGCAATCGCCTGTAGAGCTTCGACACCTGAATTGACAAGAAGAATATTGGCGTCAGGGTATGATGCGGAAACTATTGGCTTCTCAACGACAAACTGCCTTACTCCCATTTTATACAACGACGTGATATAGTCGTGTCCATCGTTCCGCTCACCGCGAATTGCAAAAAAGAGAGTTTCCTCCATCGCTGTGGCTTTGCGGCTATCAATGCATAACGTATCGATCGGCCTGTCGACGGAATAAAGAAGATTCTTCCCGCCAGTAACTTTTTCCAGTTGAGAGAAAGTGATCATAAGATCAGAAGAGCCGCGCTCCGTTGGGAACCTTCCTGTCTATTGTGGTAAGAACAACATGATTATCCTCGTCAGGAAAGCCCGTAACAAGCACTTCCGAGACAAAATTTGCGATTTGCCTCGGGGGAAAATTGGCTACGCACAACACCTGCTTGCCAATCAAATCCTCTGGCTTATAGTGTATTGTGATCTGAGCGCTTGATTTTTTTATCCCCAGCTCACCCATATCCAGCCAAAGTTTAATCGAAGGTTTTTTAGCATCCGGGAATGGCTCAGCTTTGATAATAGTCGCTGCCCGCAAATCGACTTTTGCAAAATCGTCCCAATTTATGGTGGTTGGAATCATCCGTTCATCGGCTTAAAATCTACAAATTCTATAAAATTTCCCGTTCTATGCCAAATTCAGTGTTTTCGGACCGTAAAGAAATAGCAATCATGCTTTAATTTTGTACTTTTCAGAAACAAAAAAGAAGATTCTGGTGTTAGGCTATTCGAATAAACCATGAAGAGCAAACTTCATCCTATTCTTATTACTCTTCTGCTGGCGGTATTGACTCCGGCCGGAATCGCGACTTTACGTGCGCAGGATGCGAGCTATCCAACGGTTGACAGTTACGAAAACGAGATTGACGCGGAACGAGACAGGGTCATTTATTCACCAGGAGAGCTGGACGCAAATAACAGGGTTCACGTTGTCGCAGGTAAAGATTCGATCAACTCAAGGCCTGCCCCAGTTCGTCCCGTAAAACAGCCCGAAGCTGCTAAGAATTCTGCCAAACCATCGTCTCAGGAAGATGATATTCTTTCATTTAACTTCCTGTATTACCTGTTTGAGAAGTACAAGCTTCAGGACATTGTAGATTAGTCTCCACTTTCCATTAAATCATTTTCAATTGCGTTAAATTTTGAGCGGTGAAGTTGTTTGCAACCTTGTTGCATCTTCGTTAATCGCGCATATATTTGTGTATCGAAAAAATTATGGATGGTCAAAAACTGAGTGCTACCATCGTCTTTCTTTTGGCGGGTGTGTGCAGCAGTGTAGCGCAGCAAATTCTTCAGGGTAAAATTACCGACGTCGATGACCATCAGCCGATAGTTGGGGCCACCGTGTATATTCCGGATCTTAAGAAAGGAGCAGTTTCAGACCAGGAGGGCTTCTATCAGATCGAGCACTTGCCACGAGGAAAGTTTCTGGTGCAATTCAAGTTTGTGGGCTACAGTCCGGAAGTTCGCAGTATAACGCTAGAGGGCACCACCAACCTTGACATAGAATTGAGCACAAAGGCTACCGAGTTGAATGAAATCGTGGTGACGGGAATCAGTCATTCATCGGAATTAAGGAGCAACCCTGTGCCTATTGTAGCCATTGATGAACAATCGCTGTTGGAGAATTCATCCTCAAATATCATCGACAATATTTCGAAACAGGCTGGAGTAAATCAGATCACAACAGGCACTGCAATTGCAAAACCGGTGATCCGGGGTTTAAGTTTTAATCGCATCGTAACACTTTACGACGGCATACGACAAGAGGGTCAGCAATGGGGAGACGAGCATGGAATAGAAATAGACGAATTTTCCGTTGAGCGCGTGGAAATCATCAAAGGCGCCGGAAGCCTGATGTATGGCAGTGATGCCTTGGGCGGAGTGTTAAATTTCCTCGCTCCGGATCCCGTCGAACGTGGAGTGGTAAAGAGTAAGTGGATCAGCAACTATCAAACAAACAATGGACTGTTTGCAAATTCAATATACAATGCAGGCAACATTAACGGAGTATATTGGCATGGACGCCTTTCCAACAAGTATGCGAGACCTTATTCGAACGAATTAGATGGCAAGGTTTTTAACTCCGGATTTAAAGAATACGACTTCAACGGATTCGTGGGTGTCAACAAAGCATGGGGCTATTCTCAACTTAGCTTCAGTTCTTTCAATCAGTCGGTGGGTTTGGTTGAGGGCGAACGAAATTCGGACGGTGAATTTGAATATTCGATAAACAACGATGGAGTTGAAGAAGTTAGGACAGCTACCTCTTCAGAATTGAATTCATATAAGCTGTTCATCCCAAATCAATCGATAAATCACACCCGCGTGTCGGCGCTGAACAGCCTGTATCTTAAATCATCGCGAATACAGGTTAATGTCGCATATCAAAACAATAAGAGAAAAGAGTACGGGAATGTTGTTGATGAGAATGAAAAGACATTATACTTTGACTTGACCACTGTCAGCTACAATATCGGTTGGTTCTTCCCTGAAGAAAAAGGAAGACAAATTTCCGTGGGGACTGCAGGGATGTTTCAGAATAACAACAATAGAGGACGTGAATATCTTATCCCCGAATACGCTCTAATGGATTGGGGGATATTCGGATTTATCAGACAGTCATTCAATAAACTAGGTGTTTCCGGAGGGATCCGCTACGACTTGCGAACAATCAACATCGATGCGCTATACCTTGATGAAGCCGGCAACTCTACAAATGCCGATGTGGGTATTGAAAAATTTAGAGCTTCTAGCCCTTCATTTTCGAATTTTACGGCAAGTATTGGGTTGTCTCATCACCTTAGCGAGTCTCTTACTTTAAAGGCAAACATTTCAAGAGGGTTCAGAGCACCGAATCTCGCTGAACTCGCGTCAAATGGAAGGCATGAAGGATCATTCAGGTACGAGGTTGGAAATTATAACCTTCACGCTGAGCACTCCCTGCAAATAGATGCCAGCGCGTTGTTGAACTCAGATCACATTACGGCGGAAGTGTCGTTGTTCAACAACAACATTGATAATTACATATACCTGGAAAAACTGCTTTCGAAGGATGGATCAGATAGCATTCCTGAACCGGCAGATCCCGCCCCGGCATATCAATACGTTCAAGGCAAGGCTATTCTCACTGGTGGTGAATTCCTGTTAGATCTGCATCCTCACCCCTTTGATTGGCTGCATTTCGAAAACTCTTTCTCTTTTGTGAATGCGCTAAATAAAAGCCGCGATGGTGATGATAGCTCCAAATACCTTCCTTTCATTCCACCGGCAAGATTTCAAAGCGAACTGCGCGCAAATCTTAAGAAAGCTGGAAAAACTTTTTCGAATGCATTCTTGAAGCTCGAGTACAATTATTATTGGAGGCAGGACCGCGTATTGCTTGAGAATGGGACCGAGACACCAACACCAGGATACTCCCTGTGGAATGCTGGAATCGGATCTGAATTAGTAAACAAAAAGAACAAAGTGCTTTTTTCAATTTACGTTAGTGTAAACAACGTGTTTGATGCAGCTTACCAAAATCATCTGAGCCGTTTGAAGTACGCTCCTGAAAATCCTGCAACTGGTCGGATGGGGGTCTATAATGTTGGCCGAAACTTCAGCTTTAAGCTGATCGTCCCCATTGACTTCAAGAAGAGTGTTAAGACAAGTTAGGATTCTTTTTTTACAAGAAACTGTTCAAGTTCTTCGAGCTTGAGAACGCCTTCGTAATAAGCTTTTCCAAATATTACAGCGAAGACTCCCATGTCATTTAATCGCTTGATGTCATCAACGCCACGGACACCACCGCTGGCCAGGACGCATATTTCGGGGAACGTATCAATGATTTCCTGATAAAATTCGAAAGCTGGCCCTTCCAGCACGCCATCGCGTGAAACGTCCGTCGACTTCACGTACTTCAATCCACGTGAATAAAAATATTCCAGATGATCAAAAAGAGTCAGTTGTGATTTTGTTCTCCAGCCGCGAAACAAAAGTTCTTTTGTCTGTCGGTTTACGACGTCAGCTCCCAACGTCATTTTTTCGCGTCCATACGAAACTATCCACGATGCGAAAAGTTCAGGATCTGTAACAGCAATACTTGCCGCTGTGATGTAGTCGGCACCAAACTCGTATGCTTTGCTGATGTCACCGTCGGTAGAGATGCCACCCGTAAAATCTATCTTAAGATCAGTATATCCTGAAATAGCTTCGAGTACATGCCAGTTAACGGGACTACCTTTTTCTGCGCCGTCAAGGTCGACGAGATGAACTACTTCTATTCCATGATCCTCGAAGCGTTTGGCAAGATCCAATGGATTTTCATCGTATGCTTTCTCGCTGGAAGGGTCACCCTTCCGCATTTTTACCACCTTGCCTTTCCGGATCGCTATCGATGGAATTACCTGAATCATGGATCAATTGCGCTATTTTGAGAGGCCAAGGTACGATTGAAAGCTGAAAATCCTTTTGGACGTTCTAAAATTCCATGGAAATATTTCCTCCCGAAAGAATGGAGTTCAGCAGCTTGGCAAAGATTTAGCTATTTTTAATGAAAGAGTTATTGTTATGAGAATATTGATTTGCATTGTATGTCTTGCCATAGTCTCCGTAGATGCAATCGCACAAGCAAAGACACGACGTCTTCCAGGTGTTATCAATCATCCATCAAGAAACTGTTATTCACCCTACATCAGCTTTGATGGCAATGCACTCTTGTTTGTATCGAACGATGGTGAAGACGGAGCATTGACTGTTTCGTATACTACTCGTGAAGCGGACTGGATAGAACCTGTAACCCTTCCAAAGAACATTAACCACCGGCTCGTTTATCTAAGGGGTTTTGCGCTTAGTGCCGATGGAAAAAAAATGTACTTCACGTCGACCAAATCCCCTGTCGTTGGCGGATATGATATCATGTTCAGTGACTTGAAAGGTAATAGCTGGAGCGAACCTCAGAACCTTATGATTCCGGTAAATTCCAAATCGAATGAAGGCTCTCCCTCGATAACTCCTGATGGCAATGTCCTGTATTTTATGCGTTGTGAAAAAATGGATCAAAGCAAAGCCGATGTATGCAAGTTGTTTTTTTCGAAAAAGAAAACCAACGGTCAATGGGATGAGCCGAAAGAATTGCCATCGAACATAAATACAGGTAACTCTCAAACACCGCGAATAATGGCTGATGGGGAGACGCTGATATTCTCATCCAATAAAATGTCACCAACAAAAGGAGGAATGGATTTGTATGTCACGAAACTTGTGAATGGTAGTTGGTCGGAACCCACAGCGTTGGATTTTGTAAACACTCCTCAGGATGATCAATTCGTCAGTGCGGCAGCGTTAGGAAGATATCTGCTGAAGGAAGCGCCGGGTCCCAAGAAGAACAGTGAGCTCGTGGAATTTCTTATTCCGAATGAATTGCGCCCTAAAGGAATGATGAAGATAGAAGGGATGATAACTGATCCTAATAAGGCGCCCGTTTCTGCATACATCTCAGTTAGGGATCTTGCTACGAACAAAAGAGTACTAAGCGGCCGGCCCAATGCTGACGGTTCTTACATGTTATATCTCAGCGAAGGCACCAAATACGAAATGTCAATCGATCCCGAACAAAGTAACATAAGCTATTCAGCAAAACAATTTGACTTGACGACCGATAAAATCCCTCAGCGTGAAAAATTCAATGTGACGCTTAGACAGCCGGCACCAGGCGATGAGTTTCCGTTGGACTTTGTGTTGTTCAAACCAAACTCGGCCGAACTGGATCCGTTGTCAGAGACAGATCTTAAGAGATTCTTGAGGGTAGCGAAGGCCAATCCTCAGCTAAAGTTTGAAATACAGGTGATGTTGACCGGTTATGAACAGGATTCCGTGATGTCTAATCCAGATCTTACAGAGATAATGGTTGACTCTTTACAAACTCAATTGGATGAAATTGATTCTGCAGGACAAGTTTACAAGAAGGATACCGTAATTGTTAAAAGGATTTATCACAACGATCGCACGTTGCTGCAAGCGCAAAACATCATCGCTTATCTGCAGTCACAAGGTATTTCGGCGGATGCATTCACTTATTTTGGAAATGCGATTCCTGAGGCGCTACCTGAGAACAGGAAGACTACGATCAAAGCTGTTGCAAGAGCAAAGTAGGATTAATACGTAAAGGGTATAGCGACAAGAGTCTTGTCCCAGATCAAAACCATTTCAGCGTCTTCGCCAACTGTTTCAAAAGAAATAGTGAACTGCTCGAATTCAGTTTCGCTTTGTAAAGGCTGAACGTTTATTGATAGCACGTCGCGTTCAGGATCACGGTTAGCTTCGCCATCGGGACCAATTCCCCACTGCCCGTATTCAGAATTAAAAATTACCGTCCAGTTTTCTTTACCGGGGATAGTCCAAAGAGTATATCTTCCTTTCTTAAGGGTTTTGCCTTTAAAAGCCAGGTCCTTGTTCGACTCGAATGTAGTTGCTTCGTTAGCTCCGGTTCGCCATACTTTGTCATAGGGTACTAACGCACCGAAGATTTCGCGACCTTTTTTGTAAGGTCGATTGTAGATTACAACTATCTGAAGGTCACCCTGTTTGTACTCGATCTGCTCTTCGGGGCTAAACGATTTTGTATGTTTTTTTACAAAAAAATTAGTGATAGCTCCTAGAATGATCAGCGCGGCAACAGCGATTCCGGAAATAATTAAAAACTTCTTCATTTTTCAGTTTTACGAGGTGGCTCTAAATCAGGCCTATCAAAATAAACAATTTTTGACTCTTTATGCAGAAATTAAGCGCTTTGGTCTATTTTTACGAGCTTTAAATCCGGATAGTTATGAATGCAGACTGGTGGCCATTTTATGTCGTAATCGCCCTTTTTATTCTGGCGATCATTTCACCCTGGGTCTTTCCAAATAAGACAGTCAGTAAGAACAAGCACGATAACAAGTTCTAAAATTTCTTTTCTTTTTACGATCTTCTCATGAACATCTGTGTTTTCTGCGGCTCGGCGACAGGTGTCAATCCTGTTTATGCAGAGTCCGCGCGGGAACTTGGATCAGTGTTAGCTAAATCATCCCACAGCCTCGTGTACGGTGGAGGTAATATTGGCCTGATGGGTATTCTCGCAGATTCAGTCCTCTGTAATAACGGCGAAGTAATTGGTGTTATTCCGGACTTCTTGTTAAAACGGGAGGTGGGCCATCGCGGCGTTTCAAGACTGGAGATCGTGGAGAGTATGCATGAACGTAAGAAGCGAATGGCCGATCTCGCGGATGCATTCATCGCAATGCCAGGGGGTTGGGGTACACTCGATGAACTCGCTGAAATCCTAACCTGGCGACAACTAGGAATTATCAATCAACCGATCGGCCTCCTGAACATCAATCAGTATTTTAATCCATTGCTTGAACAAATGCGTTCAATGGTAAGAGATGGATTTCTTGCGGCCGACAATATTGGGTTTTTGCGTGTCGAAAAATCCCCTGAAAGATTGCTTGAGCAATTAATACCGCAGAAAGCGTGAGATAACAGTCTTTTAAAATTGTTCTATATTCAACGCAGGTTTAATTTTTTATGGCGGTAAGGCTACTGTTATTACTTCTCTTCTTTGGAGTTAGCTGCGATTTATGTGCGCAAAATCTCGGATTTTCACTGGCAAACGGGAAAAAGCGAGTTCAAATTCCGATTGAAATTCATAACAATCTAATTGTAATTCCCGTGGTGCTGAACGACGCGCTTCCGTTGAAGTTCATCCTTGATACCGGAGTTCGTACGACAATTCTTACCCAAAAGACATTCACCGATATTCTAAACCTGGTTTACACAAGAAAGTATACCATTGCCGGTCCAGGTGGTGAAAATCTCGTCGATGCTTATGTCACAAACAACGTTTCATTGGAGTTGCCTGGTGTACAGGGGAGAGGTCATGCGATGTTGGTTTTAGGAAAGGACTATCTTGAGTTGAGAAATTATCTTGGCACCGATGTGCATGGAATATTAGGATACGAACTGTTTAGCCGTTTTATCATTCAGATCGATTATGAAAAAAGAATGCTTACGTTGATGCTCCCGGAGAAGTTCAGGAAGAAACGGAGGTTCCAGGCAATTCCGATTACGATACAGGATACTAAGCCTTATGTTATTGCGCCTGTTGTTCTTGACAATGGATCGACGTTAAAAGCAAAGCTACTCGTTGACTCCGGGGCCAGCCACGGATTAATGTTGGAACCAACGTCAGACACAATTATTCATGTGCCCAAACATGCAGTAAGTAGTCTTATTGGTCGCGGACTCGGTGGCGAGATCGTAGGAAAAGTAGGAAGGATTAAGTCGATTGGTCTGGGTTCCTATACTTTGGATAATGTCATCGCAAATTTCCCTGATCCCAACAGTTACTCAGATAGTATTAAAGTTGGAAACGTGTATCGTAATGGAGCTATCGGTGGAGAAATCCTCAGCCGCTTCAACGTTGTGTTTGATTTCCCTGAAGAAAAACTTTATCTAAAAAAGAATGCTTCCTTCAAAAAGAACTTCTATTACAATCTAAGTGGTGTGACTTTAAAAGCGAAAGGATCTCAACTCAACACTTTTGAAGTAACCGAAGTGCGTGATCAATCCCCCTCGCAGATCAGTGGAATTCTCCCAGGCGACATTGTTTTAAGCCTGAATGGGATATCCACCCGCGAACTTGACCTCAACGTCATTAATGGGTTGTTAAATAGTAAGCCTGGTCGAAAGGTCAGACTAGAGATTAGCAGGAACGGGGAAAAATTCAAAAAAGAAATCGAATTAAAGGACCCGATTTAATTCTTAATCGGTCGCCCCCAGCAATAGCTCTCTTCTTTTTTTGTAAGCTTGATACAGATATAACTGGGTCTTGCGGAACCTCAGTGAATTCTTGACAGTCTTGTAAAGATCTTCCGGCGAAAGATTTTGTTTTAGCAAGTAGTCGAGTATACTCGAGGATGCGAGAGATTCACTGTAGTTTGAATTTTTTAGAACCGTTATCGGAACGTCTTTGGTCTTTTTGTTAGACGACAGCGATTTAACCGTTTCGGCGAGCTCATTTTTACCAATGTTGTCATCAATAAAAATAAAATTAGGATTAAAGCGCATAAGCCTTTCCAAAAGACCTCGTAAGTCGAACGCAATTTCGGTAATGATCCTTTGACCACGAACTTGTTTCAGTTTGTCAAGGACAGTTCCCATCTCGATCGGATTATTACCAATCAAAAGAACATTAATAGGATCCAATGCCTTAGAATTTTGAAGATTTGTTTCCATAAGCCAACTTAAGAGATTAAACACTGTATTAACGCAAAAGGTTACTCTGCAAGATTTGTTCCAGTGTTAATTTTTTCGTTGAAGCTGTATTTTTCTTTATATTTTCTCAGAACAGGAAAAAATTCTTGAAACGGGTTGTAATCATCGGCGGTGGATTAGCTGGGCTTACGTGCGCAATTCAATTGGGCAAAGCTGGCCAGTTGTGCACGTTAATTGAAAAAAAAGAATATCCTTTTCACCGGGTCTGTGGTGAATACATTTCCAATGAGGTTGTTCCCTACTTAAAACGCTCCGGCCTTTATCCTGAAGAATTTAATCCTCCTCAGATCGATAATTTTTTACTGTCTGCCGTTAACGGACGACACGAAAAGATGAAACTGGATCTCGGTGGATTTGGAATAAGCCGATACACTTTTGATAATTTCCTGTACCACAAGGCGAAAGAAGCCGGCGTGCAGTTTTTGTTGGGCCAGGAAGTTGAAAGGGTGCTATTCAATAACAATAAATTCGTCATTCAAACTTCACTTACACAACTTGAATCTGATATTGTGATTGGAGCGTTTGGTAAGCGCTCTAAAATGGACCGTTTCCTGGACAGACCATTCTTAAGTGTCAAGTCTCCGTACGTTGCCGTCAAGTACCATGTCCGTTGTGAGCATCCCGACAACCTGATTTCGCTGCACAATTTTTCCGGAGGGTACTGTGGCATTAGTAATGTTGAGGACAAGAAAACAACACTTTGCTATCTTACCCACCGCGACACCGTAAGGCGATATAAAAATCTGATGGTGATGGAGCAATCGGTTCTATTTAAGAATCCTTTTCTTCGATCAATTTTTACCAACTCCCAGTTTCTTTTTGAAAGGCCTGAAGTAATAAATGAGGTTTCATTCGTTACAAAATCGCCGGTTGAGGACCATATTTTAATGGTTGGCGATTCTGCAGGAATGATTGCACCGTTATGTGGCAACGGAATGGCGATGGCTATTCACTCGGGCAAGATCCTCAGCGAACTAATAATAGACTATTCCAAGGGTAGATCAACATCGAGGGAATGGTTAGAGAAAAGTTACGAGGATGCCTGGAATAAGTTATTTAGACGACGATTGTGGATAGGTAGGCAGGTTCAACGATTATTTGGTAATGCTATAGCCTCTCAATTTGCTGTTGCACTGGCTATTAGCTCGAGGCCGATCGCAAACCTGATAATAAAGAACACGCACGGGGAACCCTTCTAAAAAATTATGCATTGTGATTATAAATGAATGAACATTCATTTATATTTGCTTCGCTATGAGATTAAGGGATGAATCGAAAGAAGCTGCCATCCGTGACAAAGCAATCGAAATGATTGTGTTGGAAGGATTCGACGGATTAAGTATGCAAAAGCTAGCTAAGGCCGCCAACGTATCTCCTGCTACGATTTACCTTTATTTTAAGAACCGGGAAGACTTGTTGAATCAACTGTATATCGGAATTGACAAAGTATTTGCCGAAGAAACCTTGAAGGATTTTAATCCGGAGATGCACCTTGAAGAAGGGCTATGGTTGCAATGGAGAAACAGATTTGCTTATCATGTGAAGTATCCTCAGCACATTCATTTTATGGAGCAGTTCAGGAACTCCCCACTCATTAATCACAAGGATATCAAAGAGAATGTTTTCAAGCAAGCAATGGGTAATTTCTTCCGAAACGCCGTAAAAAGAAATGAAATGAAGGAGCTTCCCGTTGAAGTTTTCTGGGCAATAGCATATGGACCTTTGTATACACTGATAAAATTTCACAACGCAAAAAAATCATTGACTGGAAACAAGTTTGTTCTGACCGAACAAAAAATGAAGCAGGCATTTGATGCCGTAATAAAAGCACTAAAGAAGCATTGACATAATGATAAAAAGAACCTCATGGAAGACGTAAGAATTGAAGTATTGGTGTTCAGAACCGATATCATTGAAAAGGCCGATAGTGAAAACATCGGACAAATATTCAATGATGACAGCAGGATCAAAACCTGGAATATAGATCAGGAAGATATAGATAAGGTGCTTCGGATCGAGTCAAGCGAAATGAGCCCGGCCGAAGTAATTAACATGGTTACACGGCTTGGTTACATATGCGAGGAACTTCCAGAATAAA
>JGI10216J12902_100009096_pt1 | contig 12890 bp, 13 predicted proteins | sample KanNatreferecore_FD_12902 | JGI IMG/M metagenome (IMG submission 12902)
GAGATCACCGATGCGGCGATGGGGGAACGGGCCGAGTGCGTGATGCTGAATAAAGGACCGCACATTCTGACGGCCGTTCGCGCCCTCGACGACATTCTGAGGCGGATGCAGGCGCATCAACGCAAGAAGACGGCCATGCTGAGGCACCTCGGGCTTGCCGATCGGTTCCTTGGTCCGCCCTCGGCGTAAGATCCGGTCTCGCGAATGGACGTCGTCTCACCGCCCCAGTCGATCTGGGAAATTGCCGGGCGCCTGGGGCTGGCGGCGCTGCTCGGCGCCGCCGTTGGCCTCAACCGTGAATGGGAAGGGAAGCCGGCGGGCCTGCGGACGCATGCGCTCGTCGCGCTCGGCGGGGCGCTCTTCACGATCATCGGCCTCCTCCTCGCCGCTGACGACGCTTCCGCCACAAGCCGGATCCTTCAGGGCATCACCGCTGGTCTCGGCTTCATCGGCGGCGGTGTCATCATGCGACGACCGGACCTGCAGGACGTCCAGGGGCTGACCACCGCGGCGGCGATCTGGATGGTGGCGGCGGTTGGCGTTGCTGTCGGAGCGGGAGTCTGGCGGACGAGCCTGATCGCTCTGACGCTGACCCTGATCGTGCTGGTGATCGGAGAGAAGATCGATGAATGGATACACCGTCGATAGGCGTCAGGGTCATGTCGAGTACCTCGCCTTATTCAGGAGACAGGTCATGACAGTGAGTTCTGTCGTGTGCGGCGTGTTGTTCGTCAGCATGGCGGCCGTTGCGGCAGCCCAGAGCGGCGTCAGCAAAACGACAATCCCCGGAATCGTCAACTTCGGATACATCGCTAATACGGTGTCGTGCGCAGGCGCGACGTCACCGGACGCGCTCGCCGAGATCAAAAAGCGCGGCTATGCATCGGTCATCAACCTTCGCCTCGCTAGCGAACCGGGCGCCCAGATCGATGCGTCAGCCGAGGCGGCCAAAGCGGCCGGGCTGCAGTTCATTCATCTGCCCTTCAACGCCAATTCGCCTGATCCGATGTTGGTGGACAAGTTCATCGCCGCCGTCACCGATCGAAAGAATCAGCCGGCGTTCATTCACTGTGCCAGCGCGAATCGCGCCGCGGCGCTCTGGATGGTCAAGAGAATGGCGATCGATGGGTGGGATACTGAGCGCGCGTCGACCGAGGCTACTGCCCTGGGAATGACGAGCGCCGCACTCAGGACGTACGCAATCGAGCAGGCGCGAACACGCCTTAGGCCTTAGGCCCTCGGCCTCGATGTAGGCCGGTACCTCGGCTGCAACCTTCCTGCCTCGGCGGCGGTCAGCGCTGGCGCTGTCCAGCCACCGCTCCGCGGTCCCGGCGGCGCGAAAGATCACCCGCCCACGGTGAAAACTTCGCGCCCGCAATCACCGCACCCGCCCGATCTCGTCAGCCGGCCGCACTTTCTGCACGACACGCATGGCCACGGACTTGCGGCTCTTCATTGTGAAGAAAGCATGAAACCACTCGTGTTGATCGCATCGATCGTCCTGCTGTCGGCGGTTGCCGCCGCGTCGGGACCTGGCATCGCGGCGCCGTTCGCGTTTCTCGAGCCGACCGTCCGGGTCAGCCACGCTGATCGCGCGCGGCTCGACGCAGGCGACGTGTTCGCGCGGGTGCTGCCGGCGGATGACGGCCATATCGCGTTCTTTGCCGCGGCGCGGCTGAAGGCGCGACCAGAGGCATTGCTCGAATGGACCCTGGCCATCGACGAACTGAAGCGCGGATCGATGGTGCTTGCCGTCGGCCGCTTTTCAGATCCGATCTCGGACGACGACCTCGATGCGCTGGCTCTCGAGCCAAGGGAAATCGACGCCCTGAAGCATTGCCGCGTGAACAGCTGTGACTTCAAGCTTGCGGCCGCCGAAATCGAGAGCCTTCGGGACGCGCTGCGCCGCGCGGGGAGCGAGTGGCGGGATGCGGCGCAACGCGAATTCCGGCGCATTCTGATCGCACGGGTGCGGCTGCACCAGCACAGCGGGCTGCTGGCGTTGCCGCCGTATGCCGACCACGGCGGCCGGATGTCGGTCGGCGAGGCGTTTTCGGCGATGACGGCACGGTCGCCCTGGCTGACACGCGCATTTCCCGACGTCGTCAACTCGCTGCTCGCACCGCGACGCGCGACATCCGCTGCCGGTGACGGGTTCTATTACTGGTCGCGGGATCGTTACGGGTCCGGCAAGACGGTGGTGACGGTTACCTACGTCCAGCTGCTGCGGTCGGAACGAATTCCTCAGGCGATGACCGTCAGCACCCAGTTGTATGCGAGTCACTACATCGACGGTGCGCTCGGCGTGACCGCCGTCGTCTGTGACGCGAGAGATCCGAATCCGGCTGAAGCCGGACTCCACGGATGCTACCTCGCCTATTTGAACCGCACGCGCGTGGACCTGCTGGGCGGACTCTTTGGCGCGTTCAAGCGGGCGGTGATCGAGGATCGGGTCGAATCGGAAGGACCGGCGCTGATGCGCGAAGTCACGCGGCGGCTCGAAGGCCGACGGCCAGGCGCTGAAGGAGGGGAGTCGTGAGAACTGAACCTTCCGGAGAGGGGGAGTTATGAATCGCACATTCGTCCCATACGTGGTTCGTCACATGTGGGCAGTGATCGCTCTGGCGACCGCGGTGTTGAGTACGACGATTGTTCTCGCTCAATCCCCGCCGGCCGGACAGAACGACATGGCGGCCCATAAGCAGATGATGGCAGAACAGAAGGCGGCGATGGCGAAGATGGCCGCGGCCGATCAGAAGCTCGCCGAGCTGGTCGCCGGCATGAACGCTGCCACGGGTAATGAAAAAGTGAGCGCAATGGCGGCGGTGGTCAACGAACTGGTCGCGCAGCGGGCGCAGATGCGGGAGCAGATGCGTATGCAGGGCGGCATGATGGAACGCATGATGTCCCACATGTCCGAGGTGCACGGAATGGGCGGAATGATCAAAAAGGCGCCGGCGAATAGCGAGGCGCCGCAATCCGATCACGGCGCCCATCATCCGGAGAAGTGAGCGCAGGAAAGGGGGATGCCATGAAGCGGTTCTCTCGGGTCGCGATTGCGACCATCGCGTTTGCCGGCGCGGCCAGCCTTGCTGCTGCCGATACGCCGTCGAACATATTCCACAAACTGGCCGTGCAGAAGCTTGTGGCGGCAGAAACCCCTGTTGCCCACCTGGCGCTCGCGGCACACTTCAGAGCGGTAGCCGATCGCTACCTGGAAGAAGCCGCGCGTCACCGGGCCACAGCCGCCGTGTACACAGTCCACCCGAACCGGGCAGCGGCGACGAGCGCAGCTATTCACTGCGATCGCGAGGCGGCGCTCGCCACGGGATGGGCTTCAGAGGCGCGCGAGCTCGCCGCGTACCACGTCGATCACGCTGCCGGCAGGCCGGCGGTCCTGCCAATGGGCGCAACGGAGCTATGGGCCGGGCGGGGAGCGCCGGAACCGACTCCCGATCAGCTCCACAAGCTGGCACTGCTGGCGCGCACGCGATCCGATCATCTCGTCCTCGCCGAGTACTACACAACGGTGGCGAGCACGAAGACCGCCGCTGCCGCCGGCCACCTGCGGATGGCGACCGCCTATCGGGCGGGTACTCGTCACGGCATCTACGATGCCGCCGGCACGCGTGACCACCTCGCGCGACTGGCGAATGAAGAGGCAAGGAAAGCGCAAGACGCCGCGAACCGTCACCAGCAGCTCGCGACGATCGCGTGAGGCCGGGCTCACGCCCGGCTCACGTTTACACGAGGGGAGGCGACGATGTCGGCAGAACTCAAAATAGGTGGCGAGATCGCCTGCGGCTTCGAGGTCGTGCGCGAAGCGTTCGTCGAGAACTTTCGCAGCCGCCGTGAACTGGGCGGCGCGGTCTGTGCGTATGTGCGCGGCGAAAAAGTCGTCGACCTGTGGGGCGGCGTCCGGAACAAGACGACGCGGGACCCGTGGGAAGAGGACACGATGGTGATCGTCCACTCGACGACAAAGGGGCTTGCCGCGATGACGCTTGCCGTCGCGCATTCGCGCGGCTGGCTCGATTACGAAGAGCGGGTGTGCCGGTACTGGCCGGAGTTCGCGCAACACGGGAAGGATCGTGTGACGGTACGTCAGCTCCTCGGTCATCAGGCAGGACTCTACGCGCTGGATGAACCGCTGAACCGCGCGCTCGTTGCGGATCCCGATCGGCTTGCGTCGGTGCTGGCTCGGCAGAAACCGGCCTGGCCGCCGGGCACCAGGCAGGGATACCACGCAGTGACCCTCGGGTTCTACGAGGGCGAGTTGCTGCGACGCGTCGATCCCCGGCACCGCACGCTCGGACGGTTCTTTGAGGAGGAGATCACACGACCCCTTGGGCTCGACGTGTACATCCGCCTGCCCGACGACATACCCAACGCCCGGCTGGCGACGCTCGCGCCGCCGCGGAAGCGCGACATCCTGTTCGGCTTCCCACCGCGGATGCTGCTGGAAGTCGTCAACCGCAGGTCGAAGATCGTCAGAGCGCTGCGTGGATCCGAACTGCCGCTCGATAGTGAACGTGTCTACGCGCGCAACCTCGAGATACCGGCAGGCGGGGCCGTTGGAACCGCCCGAGCCATCGCTCACGCTTACAGCGTCTTTGCGACCGGCGGCGCTGAGCTGAAGCTGCGTCCGGAGACCCTCGATCTGCTTGCCGAACCGGCAGTGCGGCCGGCGTATGGTTTCTTCGACGAATGCATGAAAGGGGAGGTGGAATTCTCGCTCGGGTTCATGAAACCGAACGCCGCGTGGCCGTTCGGCAGCCCGGCGGCGTTCGGCGCGCCCGGGGCCGGCGGTTCGATCGGATTTGCTGACCCGGCCACGGCGGTCGGCTACGCATATGTCACCAGTCAGTCGGGCACTTCGCTGACCGGCGATCCGCGCGAAGTCGCTTTGCGCGATGCGCTCCGCGAGGCGGTGGCGGCGCTGCCGGCCAGGCGCCGGTTGGCCGCGTAATCGACGGTTCACGGCCGAAACGCTCGCGACAACATCAGCGCGCCGAGTGTCGCGAGCGTCACCGCCAGAAGGCGTCGGAACCACAGTTCCGGCACTTTCTTCAGCGCCCGGCTGCCGACGAGCGTCCCGGCCGTGACGCCGATCGTTGCGGTAAGAATCCACGGCCACACAGACAGCATCTCGTCGTGTTGGCGGGCAAGGTAGACAGGCAGGCGGGCACCGTCGACGAAGAGCGCGATCGCAGTTGCCGTGGCCACGAAGCTCTCTTTGGAAAGGTTGAATCCGACCAATGCGGCCGATCGGATGCCGCCCTGATTGCCGACGAGCCCGCCCAGCAGCCCCGACAGTGCCCCCGCGACCCATGCCACCCACCCTCGAAACCGCATTCGCCGAAGGAGACCTGTCATCTCGCTGATGGCGGCGAACAGCAGCAGACTGCCGAAGACGCCATCGAGCCACCGGCTGCTCGCGATTTCGTAGAGGGCCGCGCCGGCGAGTCCGCCCGCGGCGCTGGTCAGTCCGAAGCTGAGCAGTACCTTACGGTCTATACGGCCGCGGAGGAGCGCGAGGCGCACCGCGGTGCCGATGACGTGCGGGATCGACACCGCTGCGACGGCCACGCGTGTCTCAACGCTCAGCGCGAGCACTGGCGTGAGCAGGCTGCCGATCCCGAAGCCGGTCATCGCAGCGACGGCGCCGGCCAGCATTGCGACGACGGCTCCAATTGCGTAGTCGAGCATCACTCTCTCAGCGGATTATCGAGCGAGCAGGTGAGCAAAAGCCGGCCGCCGCGCGCAGGAATCCGCGCTCCGTCGCGGCAACCGACGCGCGAATTCCCGTTTTGCCGCCGTTCTCGGCCTTCGCCGAAGGCAGCAGTTATGCGTCGATACGGACAGGAGGCTCATATGTCTGGCCCTGGCTTCGTTCGATCGAGCGTCCGTCTGATCACCGGTGCCGCCGTCCTAGCCGCCGCAGCGTACGCCGCCTATGTAACGAACACGTGGAAGTCGTACGGGAACCCGCCGGCTCCGCAACCTGACGACAAGGACGACCTTCTCGATCGGTTCATTCCTGAGTACGACGTGGTGGAGCGGCACTCAATTTCCATCGCCGCGCCGGCGGCGGACGTACTCGCTGCGGCGAAGGAGCAGGACCTGCTCGAGCTACCGCTCGTCAGTGCGATCTTCAGGGCGCGGGAACTGGCGCTCGGCGCGTCTCCCGACAAGCGGAAACAGCCGCACGGGCTACTGGCAGCGACGCAATCGCTTGGATGGGGAGTGCTCGCCGAGCGCCCGGGCCGCGAGATCGTGGTTGGGGCCGTGACAAAGCCGTGGGAACCGAATGTCACGTTCCGCGCCCTGCCGCCGGACGGGTTTGCCGCGTATCGCACTCCGGGCGAAGTGAAAATCGCCTGGACGCTTCGCGCCGATCCCGTCGGCAGCGACGGTTCCATCTTCCGGACGGAAACACGCGCGGTGGCCACTGATCCGGTCGCGCGCGATCGGTTCAGGAGGTACTGGTCGTTCGTTTCCCCCGGCGTCTCGGTAATCCGCTGGCTCTCATTACAGCCGTTGAAGCACGAAGCGGAACGGCGAGCCGCAGGGAAGGAGACAGCGTAGTCAGGGCAATCGCGCTGCCGCGCTTTGCCGATCCCGATTACCGGTCGGGCAAGTACATCAAGACAGGCACCTCAGCGAGCGTGAGCACGCGCATCGCAGTGCTGCCCGGCGTGCCGCCTCGTTCTGCCCGTGTGCGCCGCCCCAGCACCAGAAGCGGATGCTGATTCCCTTCCTCGCGCACCGCCTCGGCGAGTTGCTCGGGCACGGGACCGCTCGTCACGCGGATTTTGTCCGCCGTCACATTCCTCTTGACTGCCGCTTCCCTCAGGCGCGCCCGGGCGTCGTCCAGCCGCTGGCGCTGAGCGGTCTCGGCGTGCGCCGACCAGCGCGACAACACGGACGGCGGCGGCACCACGTGCAGCAGTTGCAGCGATGTGCCGAGCAACCGCGCAAGCTCGTGTGCGGCGTGCGCTGCCGCAATTGCGGCCGGCGTCGGTTCCACACCCGCAACGACAGGGCCCATACCGCTCAGATCGTCGGCACCGGGGCTGGGCGGTGTCCATGAATCAGGAACGACAAGCACGGAATGGTCGGCACCGCGCAGCACGCCTTCGGTGGTCGATCCGAACATCAGCCGTCCGATTCCGGACATTCCATGTGCTCCGACGACGATCACGTCCGCGTTCTCGCGGTCGGCGGTGTCACAGAGGACACTCACCGCCGTACCGTCAGCGACTTCCAGGAACGGACTCCAGTCGCCGGCAGGCGGTGCGTTCTGCATGAACGTCGACAGTTCCGCGCGCGTTTCGACGTCGATGTCAACGCCGGCGGCGCGCGCCGCACTCGCCAGCAGCGGATCCTGCGCGTGAACGACGTGCAGGCGGGCGTGCGCGTGTCTGGCCAGGCGCGCGGCGAACGTCAATGCCCGCCGCGAAGACTCGGAGAAGTCGACTGCGGCGAGGACAACCTTCGGAGGAATCATCGCGGATATGTTGTCACACGAGCATTTGCCCCGGACGCTTTGCGCTCCCACTGGGAAAAATCTCGCACGAAGTCATGCGTGAAATATCGACTCGTCATGCCTGCATTCGACTTAGAATCGACGTCGTAAATCCTCTCAATCCCGCGGGCGGCTTCTTCCCGTCCTTCGGAGGTCGTGTCGTGGGCAACGCAGCCAAGGCAGTCGGTATCGTGACCCTTCTCCTCGCGGCAACCCAGAACGTTGCCGCGCAGGACAAGGCGCACATCGAACGTGGAATGAAGGTGTACGTCGATCAGAAGTGTTCCGCCTGCCATTCGATCGCCGGCAAAGGCAATCAGAAAGGGGCGCTTGACGATGTCGGCAGCCACCTGACGGCGGACGAAATCCGCGCGTGGATCGTGAGTCCGGCGGAGATGACGAAGAAGACGAAGGCCGAACGCAAGCCGCCGATGCGCGCGTATCCGAACCTGGCGAAAGAGGATCTCGACGCGATAGTCGCATATATCGCGAGCCTGAAGAAGAAGTAACCCGCGGACGCCATGCGCCCTGGTTTCGTCGTGACCGCGCTTCGCAACCCGATCTCGCGGATCGGTGTCGCTCTGACTACGGCTACCGCGCTGCTCTTTCTCGGACTTCTGGCACTCCACGCTGCCGGCTATCTTCAGAATCCCTATACCGGTCTCGTCCTCTTCGTCCTGGTGCCGACGCTCTTCGTCGTCGGGTTACTGCTCATACCCGTTGGCCTGTGGCTCGAACGTCGTCGCTCCGCCGGCAGTGCCGCCGAGCCGGCCTGGCCGCGAATGGATCTGAACGATCCGGCGATACGCCGAACGGTGTTTGTGCTCATTGCTGCCACGTTCGTGAACCTCGGCATCGTATCGATCGCCAGTTTCGGCGCGGTCGAGTACACCGAGTCGCAGGGGTTCTGCGGACAGGCCTGCCACACGGTGATGGAGCCCGAGTTCGTTGCACACCAGAGCGGCGCCCACGGCAGCGTGCACTGCGTGACCTGCCACGTCGGCCCGGGCGCCGGCGGATTTCTCACGGCCAAGCTGAACGGTACGAGACAGCTGTGGCTGGCAGTCACCGGCACCCACAGCCGGCCGATACCCACACCGCTCGAAAGCATCCCTGACGTACGGACGTCATGCGAGCAGTGCCACCGGCCGGATCGGTTCGTTGGCGACAAAGTCAAGGTGCTTTACGAGTACCGGGACGACGAGGCGAACACGCCGTCGATGACCACGGTGCGGTTGAAAGTCGGCGGGGCGATCGCGGGCACGACGACCGGCACCGGCATTCACTGGCACATGAACCGTGCGAATGCGGTGGAGTTCGTCGCGCTCGACCGGCAGCGGGAGCAGATTCCTTATGTTCGCGTCGCGACGGCGGACGGTCGCGTGCGCGAGTATTTCGCGGAAGGGGTAACCGCTTCCGACGTCGCCGGCAAGCCGCGTCGGCGCATGGACTGCCTTGACTGTCACAACCGGCCTGCCCACCGGTTCAGCGTATCGCCGGAACGGGAGGTCGACGGCGCCATCGGCGCCGGCCAGATCAGCACCAAGATTCCGTTCATCCGCCGTGAGGCGGTGCGCGCTCTGCGTGGCGAGTACGCCACACAGGAGATCGGGCTCCGCGAGATCGATCGAACGATTCGGGCGGCGATGAACGTGCAGCAGACGCCTCCATTCGACGAGGCGGATTTGCGCCAGGCGATTGCGGTGACGCGAAGCATCTACCGGCGCAGTGTATTTCCTGGCATGAAGGTTGGTTGGGGCACGTATCCGAACCAAATCGGCCACACGACGTCGACGGGCTGTTTCCGCTGCCACGACGAGAGTCACAAGACGACAGATGGGCTCGCGATCCGGCAGGACTGCGAGATGTGTCACACGATCGAGTAACGAAGACGCGGATAGGCTCGCCGGAAACACTCCCACGCACTGTGGGAAGTTCCCAGGCGGGCCGAATCGGCGAGGTATCTGGATGAACCCACATCGGTGGTTTCCGGGCGTGGCGATCGCGCTGAGCGTGTATCTGGCGGTGGCAATCATCAGCGTCGCCGGGCCTGTCGTGGCGGCGCGCGAGGTGACCGTCGCGGCACCGCATCTGGCACTGCAGGCGGGCCGGCAGAGCGCGGTGCCACCGGCGGCGCCTGCTCCCGTGCAGGCAGGGTATGCCGGAGAAGCGACGTGTCTGACGTGCCACGACCAGTCCTACAAGGGCACGAAGCACGCACTGGCGTTCAACGAGCGCACGCCGGCGGCCACGCATGGCTGCGAGAGCTGCCACGGACCGGGGCAGAAGCATGCGGAGAGCGGCGATCCCGCTCTGATCCGCAGATTCAGCCGGCTGCGCCCCGACGAGGCGTCGGAGACGTGCACGTCGTGCCATAACCGCGCATCACACGCGCTGTGGGACGGAAGTCAGCACGATCAGCGCAACCTCGGCTGCACGACGTGCCACAGCGTTCATTCCTCGAAGGGACCAGCGCAGCTCAAGATGAGCACCGTCACACAGCAGTGCGCCAGCTGCCATCGCAACATCACGAACAAGCAGCATCGCTTCAACCACATGCCGGTGCGGGAAGGAGCGCTCACCTGCGCCTCGTGTCACAACGTGCACGGCAGCACGAACGTCAAGCTGTTGAAGGCCGGCACTACCATCGACGAGAGCTGTACCAGCTGCCACGCCGACAAGCGCGGACCGTACCTCTGGGAACATGCACCGGTCAGCGAGAGCTGCGTCACGTGTCACGATCCACATGGCTCGAACAACGACCGCATGCTGGTGAGCAAGCAGCCGTTTCTGTGTCAGCGATGTCACGTGACGTCGCGGCATCCTCCAACCGTCTATGACGGGTTCGTCCTGAACAACTCGCAGAACGCCAACAAGATCTTTGCCCGCGGATGCACGAACTGTCACCAGATGGTGCACGGCTCCAACGCGCCGTCCGGCAAGGCGCTGCTGCGATAGGAAGGATGTGATGCGGAATCTCTGTCTGACGATCGCTGCAGTACTCCTCCTGCTGCCACACCTGGCAGCGGCGCAGGCACAGCCTGCACAGGCGCCGGCGGCCACCGGCACCGTCGATGTCGGCGGCATGTTCACGACGGCCGACGGCGACGAAGCACGGTTCGAACGGTACCGGGACACGCGCGACGGCGCCTATACGAGCCTCGCGCTCAATCGTGAAACCGGTTCGTATCTGTTCGACGCGCGCGCCTCGCACATCGGTTACCGCGACCAGCGGTACACAGTCGACTACTCACGCCGGCGTCTCGATTTCGGTTTCAACTGGATTTCGCTGCCGCTCAACTACAGCTACCTGACGCGCACGGCCTACACGACCAACGGGGCGACCCTGACGCTGCCGGACAGCGCCCAGGGCGCGGTCCAGGGATCGACCAACGCCACCAACGACGGGACGGCGGTCGGCGTACCCTGCGCACCCGGCGCACCGCCGGCGACGTGCAACACGCCGGCGACGGTGGCCCAGGCCAAGGCCAACCGTTCGATCTACGACACGCTTGCCAATCCCTTCGACCTGCGGCACACCCGTCATACCGCGGCCTTTGCGGTGAACGTCGCGGCAACGAGCGCACTCGCTCTCGACGCGAAGGTCATCTCGTCGCTGCGCGACGGCCAGCAGCCGTGGAACGCGTCGTTCGCGTTCAACAACGCGGTGGAGCTGCCGCAGCCGATCGATCAGCGCACCAACGACATCGGCATCGGCGCATCGTGGGCGAACCGGAAGGGGATGGTGCGCGTCGGGTGGGACGGCTCGTGGTTCAACAACAGCCACCAGGTTCTGGTCTGGGACAACCCGATCCGGCTGACCGATTTCAATAACGGCAACACACTGTTCAACTGTCTCCCGAACGGCACCGGCGGCCCGTGGGACTGCAACGGCTACAGCAACGGCAACGGCCCGGCGCAGGGACGTGAGGCGCTCGCGCCGAGCAACATGATGAACGTCGTCAGCGCCGTGGCGATGTACAAGCTCGCGCTGCGCACGACGCTGAACGGTACGCTGCAGTTCACCAACCAGCGGCAAGACGAGGCGCTCATTCCGTGGACCATCAACTCCGTAATCGACCAGCCCGCGACCTTCGTCAATTTTCCGCGTCTGGCTGCGCTCCCGCGCGCGACAGCGGAGGCCGAGGCGCAGGGCGTCAACGCCCTGATCAACTTGAGCACGCGGCCGACGCGTCGCACCAACGTGACCGTGCGCTACCGTTACAACAAGCGCGACGTGCAGACCCCCGGCTTCGACGCGACGGAGTACGTGCGTTTTGATGCCGTGCCGGAGGAGATCGAAGAAGGACACTCGCCGCAGTTCGACAATTCGCGTCACCTGTTCGACGCCAACGTGTCCTTCACCACCAACGGCTGGGGAACGGTTCGCGCCGGCTATGGGCGCGAGGACATCGAGCGGCATGGCCGCGGGTTCGCAGACGTCGGCGAGAACATCTTCCGGCTCTCGTACGACGCCTATTCGAACCAGTACGTCACCGTCAGAGGGAGCTTCGACGTCGGGCGGCGGCGCGGCTCAGGTTTCGTGGAGACCGGCGTCGATTACGAGGAGGGCCCCGGCGGTACCCAGCCGACGCTGCGTTACTACGACGAGGCAGACCGTGACCGCACGCGCGGCTCCGTCATCCTGACTGTCATGCCATCGGATGCTGTCGACGTGTTCTTTCAGTTCGCGGGCGGCCGCGACAAGTACCGGCCCGACACGTCGGTGCCGGTCGACCGCCCAGGGGAGCTGTTCGGCCTCCACCGGCAGACGGTCACCAGCTATAACCTCGGCGCCAACTTCCACCCGAACGACAGGGTCAGTCTGGGTGCGAACTATGGACGGGACGGTTTCAGCTCGCTGCAGCGATCCCGCAACGCGAATCCGCCTCCCGATCCGCAGTGGACCGATCCGAGCCGCGACTGGACACTGGACAACGACGACAGGGTGAACAACTTCGGCCTCTATCTCGACCTGACCCGGCCGCTGCGGAATACCGACATCCGCTTCGGGTATGACTACAGCGACTCCGACAACAGTTTCGTGCATGGCGGGCCCCGCATTGCCGCGTTGACCGCTGCCAGCCAGTTCATTCCGTTGCCCGACGTCGAGAACTCCTGGCATCGGGCGACGGCAGACGTGAGCTACTTTCTCAGCGCGCGTATCGGCGTCGGGGTCGGGTACTACTTTGAAAAACTGGACGTCGTGGACTTCAACACCATTGATACCGATGGCCCGGTCGGCTTTGCGCCAGCCACCGGCGATCCGCGTCTCGACTGGCTCGGCGGTCTGACGCTCGGGTACGGCAATCGTCCGTACAGCGGCCACAGCGGGTTCGTGCGTCTGCTGTACCGGTTCTGA
>JGI10216J12902_100583897_pt1 | contig 12890 bp, 14 predicted proteins | sample KanNatreferecore_FD_12902 | JGI IMG/M metagenome (IMG submission 12902)
TCATGGGCGTGCCGGCCGGGCGCTGCGATCGAGCCTCGATCAGGCCTGCTGGTTGGCCAAGAGGTCGCGAACGGTCGTCAGGAGCTTGTCGGCGACGACTTCGGAGTCGATCTGGAAGCGGCCTTCGGCAATCGCTTGCTTGACAGCATCGACGCGCGCGGTATCCACCACGCCGACGTCGTTGAGCATCTTCTCCAGCTGCGCGAGCTGGGCGGACAGGGACGTGATCTCGACCTTGTCGCGCGCCGCAGCAGGTGTGGCGGGACCCTGCGGACCCCCGGCTTTGCCCGCACCCACTTCCGGAGCGCCGGTTGGGTTGACAGGCTTGATGTTGGAACCACCACCGTTGATTTTCACGAGCTCGTTCCTCGTTTTGGCGCATCAGGCATCAGCGTGCGCCGTGTGAATCCGATTACCCTGAGACAGTTACGGCCTGCCTGCGGGGTTCTTTAGCGGGTAAACCGCAATCCTAGTCGCGTCGCGCCCGATGTTCAACCCGCAATGCCAGGTCGTCACCGGACCTCGACCACACCCGGCCCGGTGGCAATGCCCTTCAACACCTTTCCGGCTGCGGTGCGCACCTGGACCGGAGAACCGATGGCGGCGTTGTTGAGCGCGCGGCCTTCCCCGGACACGCGGAAGCCCTCGCCGACATACAGGACCTGCACCTGCTGGCCTTGCGTGACGACCACTGCCGGGCGCAGCATGTCGGGTCGCAAGGTGGCTCCGGCCGGCAACGATGCAACGGTGGTTTTGCCGACCGCCTGCCCGGCGTCGGTCATCACCCCCAACGGGAGCTGGGTCAGGTCGAGGATCTTGGTGGACAGATCGCCGGCGCCGATACGCTCGCCGCGACCCAGTGCGCGCAAGGTGACCAGCACGGGTGCATGGACGCGTACGGTCAGCGGCACGTTGATCGTCCAGCCGCCCTCGTCCTCGCAACGCACCGCCACGTTCGTCCTGCCCCACAAGCGTGTTCCTGCCGGCAACAGGGCGCTGGTCCGGCTGCATGGCGCGAGGCGCGTGCGCGGGTCCAGGCCATGCGCGCTGACATCCACCCGTCCCCGCACCTCCGCGGTGTGGACTCGGGCGAATTCCAATGCGGTGCGCTCGACCTCGGCAAGCGGATGCGATGCGTCCTGCGCTTGCACGATAGTTGCCAGCGCCCAGACCACCGCGGCAAGCACGAGGGTAGCGACACAGCGGCCGGCGCGCGTGAGCGCGATCGCAATCGGCCCGGAAATGGGCCGGTCGGCGCGCAAAATCGGTGTGGCGAAGTACCCGGTCATAAAGTAGCGCATCGGCTGGACGTTAACTTCTCACCTATTATCGGGTCCTATGGCCGTACTCTCCAATCCCACCGACCTCGCGCGCGAGACGCTGAAGCTCCTCGCGGCGCGGCGCATTGCGCCGACGCCGGAGAACTTCACCCGGCTGTATCACGAAATCGCGGGAACCCGGCCGGTGCGGGAGGGGGGCGACGAGCGCGCTGCCCACGCGATCCGGCAGGCGGCCGACGCCTATCCCGCTCTGACCACGCTGCAGCGGCTGGCGCGCGCGCTCGAGGAACGCGACTACACCCAGTTCAGCTCCTCGCTGGTGGCTTTGGCGGGGGGCAAGGACAGCAACGTCAGGCACGAGTGGGGCCTGCTGCTCAAGGATATGTTGCGCCAGCTGGACATGCGCCAGACCGGCACCGCCCATGCGCGCAAGCGCGAGGCTCTGGAACGCGTGCTGATCGGCTTCTCCAGCGATGCCCAGCTGTTCGACAAGCTGGAGGCTCTGCAGAAGGCCTGGGCGGAGACCAGCTCGGAATCTGCCGCCACGCCGCAAGTGGATTTCTCGCGAGTGGCACTGGCAACCGGCGAGTTCAGAGCCACCCTGGACGCTAGCGCGCCGACGGTGAGCATGTCAGCGGACGTGGGCAGCGTGCGCCAGCTCAAGGACCTGCTGGCGCAGACCTTGGAGGTCGGACTGGCCGCGCGCCTCGACCGCTTCCCGCCGCTGGCGGAGGAAGCGCGCAAGCTCGCGCACATCGCGCGCGAGGGCAACGGACCGGACGTGTGGGGCAAATTCGCAGTGCTGCTGCGCCAGTTCTTCTTCCGTGTGGAAGTGCGCGGCGAGGCGGACGCCGAACTGCTCGACGGGATGCTTCGTCTGGTCGGCTTCCTGCTGAACAACATCGAGGAACTGGTCGACGACGACCAGTGGCTTGCCGGCCAGTTGAAGGTGGTGCGCGAGGTGATCCGGGAGCCGCTCACCACGGACAAGATCAACGAAGCCGAACGCCGGTTCAAGGAAGTCATCTACAAGCAGAGCACACTCAAGCACAGCCTCGAGGAGGCAAAGGGGTCGCTCAAGAGCCTGATCGCCACGTTCGTCGAGCGCCTCACCGAGGTCTCGGCCACCACCTCCGAGTATCACGAGAAGGTGGGCGGGTACATCGGCCGCGTCGAGGAAGCCAACGACATGGGCAGCCTCAAGAACATCGTCGACGAGCTCATGAGCGACACGCGTGCCATGCAGGTGGACATGATGCGCTATCGCGACGAGATGACGGAAGCGCGGCGGCAGGCCGAGCAGGCCGAATCGAAGGTGCGCCTGCTCGAAGCCGAACTGGAACACGTGAGCGAGCAGGTGAGCCAAGACCAGCTCACCGGCGCGCTGAACCGTCGTGGTCTCGAAGAGGCGATGCAGCGCGAGATGGCGCGTGCCCAGCGCGGCAACAAGCCATTGTCACTGGCCATTCTCGACCTGGACAATTTCAAGCAACTCAACGATACCTACGGGCACCAGGCCGGCGACGAAGCGCTGATCCATCTGATCAAGGTGATCAAGAAGGCCCTGCGCCCGACCGACATCGTCGCGCGCTACGGCGGCGAGGAATTCGTGGTCCTGTTCTGCGACACACCGCTGGATCAGGCGTTGGAAGTCACCAGGCGCCTTCAGCGCGAGTTGACGCGCCGCTTCTTCCTGCACAACAACGAACGCCTGCTGATCACCTTCAGCGCCGGGGTATCCCTGTGGAATCCCGGCGATTCCCAGGAGATCGCCTTCGCCCGCGCCGACAAGGCCATGTACCAGGCCAAGCTGCAGGGCAAGAATCGGGTCGTCGTCGCCGAGTAGCTGCCTGCCGTCGCCGGGTCGCGCGGCCGGCAAACCTTGCCGGAAGTGCCGGCGAACCGGCAACGCGCGGCGGAATGCCGGCGATTTCACCCGTTTCGACAAAGCCGCCCCTCTCCCTCGCAAGTCATTGCCGTAAAACAAGTTTTTCGCCTGGTCGCAGGCCTGCGCGGCGTGGCATGCAAGCTGCAAAAGGTCCGGCCACCTGAGATAGAGGTGGTCATGCTCAACGGACTCGACGAATTCCTTGCCCCGCGACTCAAAGCGCTCGACGTGCGCGTACAGCGCAGCGAAGTGCTGGCGTCGAACATCGCCAACGCGGACACGCCCCACTACAAGGCGCGCGACTTCGATTTCACGCAGGCGCTGCGCGGCGCGATGGACGCGCGCAGGGAAGTAGGGCTCATGCGCACTTCGCCGCGCCATCTGTCGCAACCGCATTCGGGCAGCCTGCCGGTCGATTTGAAGTATCGCGTGCCCGTGCAGGCCTCCATCGATGGCAACACCGTGGAGATGGACACCGAGCTCGCGCAGTTCTCGGACAACGCGCTGCGCATGCAGGCAGACATCACCTTCATGAGCGCTCGCCTGCGCACGCTGCAGATTGCCATCACCGGCCAGTAACGCGGTCCCGCTTCGAGGAATCCAGTCATGTCCCTGTCCAACGTCTTCGACATCGCCAGTTCGGCGCTGTCCGCCCAATCGCAGAGGCTGAACGTGGTGGCCAGCAACCTGGCCAATGCCGACAGCGCGACCTCGTCGTCCGGAACGCCGTACAAGGCGAGGCAGGTGGTGTTCACCGCCGCACCGGTGGCCCGCGCCAGGGACAGCGTGGGCGTGCGTGTCACCAGCGTGCTCGACGATCCGTCCCCGCCGCGGCTGGTGTACGACCCGAAGCACCCGCTCGCCGACGCCAAAGGGTACGTGACGATGCCCAACGTCAACGTCGTCGAAGAGATGACCAACATGATCTCCGCCTCGCGCGCCTACCAGATCAATCTGGACATGATGAACACGGCGAAGAACCTGCTTCTCAAGACGCTCGCGCTCGGCCAGTAGCGTCGCAGTCGATGATCACTGAACGGGACAACGCATGACTACCGTCAACGCAACCGCCACTGAATCCCTGCTGAACAGCTTCGGCGCGTCGGACAAGACCAAGTCGGCCGCGGAGAACCAGCAGGACCGATTCCTCAAGCTCCTGGTGACGCAGATGCGCAACCAGGATCCGCTCAATCCGATGGAGAACGCCGAAGTCACCACGCAGATCGCGCAGATCAGCACGGTGAACGGCATCGACAAGCTCAACGCGACGCTCAAGTCGATGGAGACCAGCTTCCTCGGGGCGCAAACGCTGCAAGCCGGATCCCTGGTCGGGCGCGGCGTGCTGGGCGATGGGGACAGCATCCTGCTGGAGCAGGGCAATGGCACCGCCGCGTTCGTTCTGGACGGGCCTGCCACCGGCGTGCAGATCAACTTCTTCGACTCGAAGGGCGCCCTGGTGCATACAGAGACCTTGGATGCAGCGCGCGCCGGCACAACCGTGATCGGGTGGGATGGAAAGACGGACACGGGTACACAGTTGGCCGATGGAAAGTACACCTTCGAAGTGACGGCCTTGCGCGATGGAAAGCGGACCGAGGTCGATACGCTGGGCTTCGGACGCGTGCAGGGCGTTGTTCTCGACGCGCAAGGCCTGCTGCTCGATACACACGGGCTCGGCGTCCTCGCCCTCGGGCAGGTCAAGCAGATTCTTCAGTAACCAGTTCATCGGGAGAGAGCAAGCATGGGATTCCAGTCTGGATTGAGCGGTCTGAACACCGCGAGCAAGAACCTCGATGTCATCGGCAACAACGTTGCTAATGCCAGCGTGGTCGGCTTCAAGGGCTCACAAGCGCAGTTCGCCGACGTGTTCGCCAACTCGCTGTCCGGCGGTGGAGCCAGCCAGATCGGCATCGGCTCCAAGGTGGCGGCCGTGGCCCAGATGTTCAGCCAGGGCAACATCTCCGTGACCAGCAACCCGCTGGATGTCGCCATCAACGGCAAGGGTTTCTTCCGCCTCGACGGCAACGGAGCGGTGACCTACTCGCGCAATGGCCAGTTCCGCTTCGATTCTCAAGGCTTCCTGGTGAACAACCAGGGTCTGAGCCTGACCGGCAATCTGGCTGATGCCAACGGCAACATCCTGCCGTCGGCGCCAGCCCCGATCCAGATCTCCTTCGCTGACATCGCGCCGCAGACGACGACCGAGTTCCGCCTCGGCATGAACTTCGATGCCCGCCAGTCAGCGCCGAGCGTGGCGTTCGATGCCGATGCTCCGGACAGCTACAACTTCTCAACCTCGGGCAGTGTGTTCGATACGTTGGGCAACGCACACGTGTTCAGCCTCTACATGGTGAAGACCGCGACGGCGGGCGAGTGGGAGATGTACGGCGCCGTCGACGGCGAGGTGGACGACGCCAATCTTGGCGGGGGCCTGGGCAATCCCGTCACGCTGACCTTCGACAGCAACGGCACGCTCACCAGCACCATGCCACTGGACGTGTCCCTTGCCATTGGCGGTGGCGCCGTGACGCCCCTGGACTTTGAGTTCGACCTGACCGGCACCACGCAGTACGGCTCCCAGTTCGGCGTCAACGACCTCACGCAGGATGGCTACTCATCGGGCCGGTTGGCTGGATTCAACGTAGGAAACGACGGCATCATCGTCGGTCGCTACACCAACGGCCAGAGCCGGAATCTCGCGCAGATCGTGCTGGCCGATTTCCGCAATGCGCAAGGATTGAGCCCCATGGGGGACAACCAGTGGCAAGAGACGTCGAGTTCCGGTCTGCCCATCGTCGGCGCACCCGGCACCGGGTCAGTCGGTGTCCTGCAGTCCTCTGCCGTGGAAGACGCCAACGTCGACCTCACCGCGGAACTGGTCAACATGATCACCGCGCAGCGCGTCTACCAGGCCAACGCACAGACCATCAAGACGCAGGACGCCATCCTGCAGACGCTGGTCAACCTGCGCTGAGCCCGTCGCATAACCAGTCGAAGGCAAGCGCATGGATCGCATGATCTACGTCGCCATGAACGGCGCGAAGCACACCATGGAGCGTCAGGCGGCGGTTTCCAACAACCTCGCGAACGCCTCCACCGCCGGCTTTCGCGCTTCGATGAGCGCGTTTCGTGCGCTGCCCGTCATCGGTCCCGGCAGCGGCACGCGCACGTTCGTGGTGGATACGACCGGATCGGCCGACTTCCGCCCCGGCCCGGTGACCGAGACGGGGCGGCCCCTCGACGTCGCGCTCAAGGGCGACGGATGGATGGCGGTGCAGGGACCGGACGGACGCGAGGCCTACACCCGGGCCGGCGACCTGCAGATCAATGGCGCGGGCCAGTTGCAGACGCGCGCGGGCTTGAACGTCATCGGCGAGGCGGGACCGATCACGGTGCCGCCCAACGCCGACGTGACCATCGGCGGAGACGGGACGGTGTCGGCCATCCCCACCGATGGCATCCCCAATGCCGTGAACATCCTCGGCCGCATCAAGCTGGTCAATCCCCCGGCGAAGGATTTGCAGCGCAGCGACGACGGCCTGTTCCGCCTGCCCGGCGGCGCCGTGGCGCCGGCCGATGCGAACGTACAGCTTGCCCCCGGCGCGCTCGAAGGCAGCAACGTCAGCGTGGTGGAGTCCCTGGTCGAGATGATCACGCACGCGCGCCACTACGAAACCCAGGTGAAGCTGATCCAGAACGCGGAGAACAACGCGCGTCAGTGGAGCCAGATCCTGAACATGGCGGCCTGACCGCCACCCGATCGAGCCGGACTGATTTCACAGGAGTCGAATGCGCATGCGCAAGACCTCGGGTTCGCGTAGCGGGCAGGCAGCCCCGGCGAGCCAAACTCAACTTCGGGTGCGTCCTGCGGTCGGACCGGGCTGCGAGACGGCGATCGCCCATCGCATCCGTGCGCTGCGCGCGGAGGCGCGCGCGGTGTATGCCGAAATGGCCGCGGCCGTTCTGGTCAACAAGCGGGGAAAGAAATGATTCGATCTCTTTGGATCGCCAAGACCGGCCTCGAGGCCCAGCAGTTCAACGTCGACGTGATCTCGAACAACCTGGCGAACGTGAGCACCAACGCATTCAAGCGTCAGCGTCCGATCTTCGAGGATCTGCTCTACCAGACTCTGCGCCAACCCGGTGCGCAGTCGTCGCAGCAGACGCAGTATCCGACCGGCCTCCAGGTCGGCACCGGCGTGACGCCCGTGGCCACCGTGCGCATCCACACCAACGGCAATCTGCAGCAGACCGGCAACAACCTGGATCTGGCGATCAACGGCCGCGGCTTCTTCCAGATTCTGCTGCCCGACGGCTCCACCGCCTACACGCGCGACGGCGCGTTCCAGCTCGACAGCCAGGGGCAGGTGGTGAACGCCTCCGGATATCAGTTGCAGCCCGCTCTCACGATCCCCTCCGATGCGCTGAGCATCACGATCGGCGCCGACGGCACCGTGTCGGTCACGCAGCCGGGAAGCCCGACCCCCACGCAGATCGGAAACATCCAGCTTGCCGACTTCGTGAATCCGGCCGGGCTGCAGAGCCGCGGCGAGAACCTCTACATGGAAACCGCCTCCTCCGGGCCGCCCACGGTCAACGATCCCGGCAGCAACGGGTTGGGCGTGCTCAACCAGGGATACGTCGAGACCTCCAACGTGAGCGTCACCGAGGAGCTGGTGAATCTGATCACGGCGCAGCGCGCATTCGAGATCAATTCGCGCGCGGTGCAGACCTCCGACGAGATGCTGCAGCGCCTGACGCAACTGTGAGCACCTACGGCCGACAACCAATGAACCGCATCGATCGACTTCCCTCGCACGGCGTTCCGACGCTCTGGTCGCGCGTGGGCCTCCTCGCCCTGTTCGCCGTGGCGCCGCGCCTGCCCGGCTATCGCGGACTGCGACTGCCGCTGCTGGCACTGGCTGCGGCGCTGTTCGCCGGGTGCGCGTGGAACACGCCGCCCACCACGGTGCATCAGCCGATGACGCAGCGGCCCAAGCCCATGCAGGACCCGATCGTGCACACCGGCGCGATCTTCCAGCCGGATCAGGCGCGCCTGGCGCTGTTCTCGGATCGGCGCGCGCGCTTCGTGGGCGACACCGTCACCGTGCTCATCGAGGAGAAGACCACGGCCAGCAAGAAGTCCAGTGCCAGCGCGACGCGCGAATCCAGTATCGACCTGCCCGCTCCGACGATCTCCGGCTTCCCGGGCAAGGGCCTTCAGGGCTTCAACATCGGCGCGACCACGAGCAACGAGTTCGAAGGCGAGGGCGATGCCGCCAGCAACAACCTGTTCAACGGCAGCCTGAGTGTCACGGTGATCGAAGTCCTGGAGAACGGCAACTTGCTCGTCTCCGGCGAGAAGCAGGTGACGATCAACCGCGGCACGGAGTTCATCCGCTTTTCCGGCGTGGTCAACCCGATCAACATCACGCCGACCAACACCGTGTCCTCCACGCGCGTGGCCGATGCCCGCATCGAATACCGCGGCACGGGTTATGTCGCGGAGTCGCAGACGATGGGCTGGCTGTCGCGCTTCTTCATGAGCGTATATCCGTTCTGATTGCGAACGCCGTTCTCCAGACAGATCACGGACACAACGGACACAAAGGAATAGCGATGGGAACGACGTTACGCAGGCTGTTGGACGCCACGCTCGCCGGCCTTGATCCGGTGCGCGCCGCGCTCGGAGCCATGGCCCTCGCGGCCATCCTCTGCGCGCCCGCCGCGCACGCGCAGCGGGTGAAGGATCTCGCGTCGGTACAGGGTGTGCGCGGCAACCAGCTGGTCGGCTACGGCCTGGTGGTCGGCCTGGACGGCACCGGGGACCAGACGACGCAGACCCCGTTCACCACGCAGAGCCTGCAGGCCATGCTCTCGCAGCTGGGCGTGACGCTGCCGCCGGGGCTGCAGTTGCAGTTGAAGAACGTCGCGGCGGTCATGGTGACGGCCACCCTGCCCGCGTTCGCCCGCCAGGGCCAGCAGATCGACGTCACGGTTTCCTCGCTCGGAAACGCCAAGAGCCTGCGCGGGGGCACCTTGCTGCTGACACCGCTGCGCGGCGCCGACGCGAAGGTGTACGCGGTGGCCCAGGGCAACATGCTGGTCGCCGGGGCCGGCGGCGGCGGAGCCGGCTCCAGCGTTGCGATCAACGTGCTCAACACCGGGCGCATTCCGGCGGGGGCGACGGTGGAGCGCGAAGTCCCCACGCCGGTCGGGCTGGGAGACTACGTCTTCCTGCAGACCGAGCAGCCCGATTTCACCACGGCCAGCCGTATCACCGAAGCGGTCAATACCGTGTTCGGCCCGGAGACCGCCACCGCGGTCGATGCGCGCCAGATTCGCGTGCGTGCGCCGCTCGACAGCACCCAGCGCGTGGCCTTCATGTCGCGGCTGGAGAACATCGTGGTGCAGCCGGGCGAAGCCTCGCCCAAGGTCATCATCAACGCCCGGACCGGCTCGGTGGTGATGACGCAGATGGTGCGCCTGTCCGAGTGCGCGGTGTCGCACGGCAACCTGTCGATCAGCATCAGCCGCGAATCCCAGGTGTCTCAGCCCGGTGCCTTCTCCGGCGGCGAAACGGTGGTCACTGACCGGGCCCAGGTGGAGATCCAGCAGGACAAATCGCAGGTGCTCCGGCTGCCAGCCACGGCCAGCCTGAACGACGTGGTCAAGGCGCTCAATGCGGTGGGTGCCACGCCGCTCGACCTGCTCGCCATCCTGCAGGCGATGAAGGCTGCCGGCGCCCTCAAGGCAGAGTTGGAGGTCATCTAAGTGAGCGTCAATCCGATCCTGCCGGGCCTTGCGGCTGATCCCACGTCGCTCGGTGCGCTGAAGCGCCAGGCGGTGCAGGACGAGCCTGGCGCGCTGCGCGCCGCCGCCCAGCAGTTCGAACTGCTGTTCCTGGACATGGTGATGAAGAGCATGCGGGCCACGGTTCCCGGCGAGAGCATGCTGGACAACGAAGGCAGTCGCCTCTTCACCGGTCTGCTCGACCAGGAATTCGCCCGCGGCATCAGCCAGCAGGGCGGTCTGGGACTGGCCGAACTGCTGGTCAAACAACTGTCACAGCTGCGCAGCGAGCCCGGTCAAGAACAGGGACAACCGGCCGATACATCCTTCAAGGCAGGAGCATTGCGATGAGCATCTTCCAGATTGGCGTGAGCGGTCTCAACGCTGCCCAGGCAGGGTTGCTCGTCACCAGCCACAACATCACCAACGCGAACCGTGACGGCTTCCACAGGCAGGAAGCCATCACCGAGGCCCAGGTCCCGATGCGCACCGGAGCCGGGTTCTTCGGGCAGGGCGTTGCGGTCGAGACCGTGCGCCGGGCGTACAGCCAGTTCCTGGACAACGCGCTCCTGCAAGCCGAAACGCAGGCGTCCTATCTGGACACCTACGGCGCGCAGATCCGCCAGATCGACAACATGCTGGCCGATCCCAATGCCGGGCTGTCCCCGACATTGCAGGCGTTCTTCTCCGGGGTGCAGGATGTGGCGTCGAATCCCTCGTCGGTGCCCTCGCGGCAACAACTGATCAGTCTCACTCAGGGGTTGGTCGCGCGCTTCCAGTCCTTCGATGCGCGCTTGTCCGAGATGCGCACCAGCGTGAACCGGCAGCTCTCCGATGTCACCGCGGAGATCAACACGCTTTCGGGTGAGATCGCCAACGTGAACGATCAGATCGTCCGTCTGCAGGGCGATCCGGGCAAGCCCCCGAACGATCTGCTCGATCAACGCGATGCCCTGCTGAGCGAATTGAACAAGCTGGTGCGCGTGTCCACGGTCGGCTCGTCCGACGGCACCGTCAACGTGTTCATCGGCAACGGGCAGACACTGGTGCTCGGCAACAAGCCCTTCGAGCTTGCAGCCGGGCCCTCTGCCGAGAACCAGCAGGAATACGGCCTGTTCTACGTGTCGGGCAGCAAACGCATCGCGCTGTCCCCCGACAACCTGCAGGGCGGTACGCTCGGCGGGCTGTTCGACTTTCGCAGGCAGTCCCTGGACCCGGCGCAGAACCAACTCGGCCTGGTCGCCACGGTGCTGGCGCAGACCTTCAACGATCAGCACGAACTGGGCATGGACCTAGACGGCGTGCTGGGCGAAGCTTTCTTCGACGTGCCGCTCGCCAATGTGATCGGCAACCAGGCGAACACGGGCAGTGCCGTCCTGGCTGCGGACAACACCGACGTCGGCGCGCTCACCGGCAGCGACTATCGCGTTCAGTTCGCAGGCGGAAACTGGGTCGTGACGCGGCTGAGCGACAACACCTCGAGCAGCTACGCCACGCTGCCGCAGACGATCGACGGTGTGGAACTGTCGGTGGTGTCGGGTACGGTGGCGGCGGGCGACAGCTTCCTGGTCCAGCCAACTCGAAATGGCGCGCGCGACATCGACGGGCTGATCAGCGACACCGCGAAGATCGCGGCGGCAGCGCCGGTCCGCGCCGGGGCAGACGTGGACAACACCGGCAAGGCGACGATCAGCCCCGGCGTGGTGGTCGATACCGACAATGCCGCCTTCGCGACCGCCGGTGCGCTCACTCCCCCGATCCTGATCCGCTTCACCAGTGCCACGCAGTACTCCATCTACGACAACACCAATCCCGCTTCCCCCACGCTGATCGAAGGCGGCATCGCCTACACGCCCGGGGTGCAGAACGACGTGTTCCCCACTGCCGGCTCGGTCGATTACGGCTACCGCGTTTCGCTGACGGGCGCCGCGGCCACCGGCGACGAGTTCACCGTGGGCTACAACAGCTCGGGCGTCTCCGACAACCGTAACGCCCTCCTGCTGTCCGCGCTGCAGACGGCCAATACGGTCGCCAACGGCACTGCCAACTACCAGAGTGCCTACACCCAGCTGGTCAGCCAGGTCGGCAACCGGACGCGCCAGATCGACGTGCAGAGCAAGGCGCAGGACACCCTGGTGACGCAGACACGGGAAGCGCAGCAGTCATTGTCCGGGGTCAACCTGGACGAGGAGGCCGCGAACCTCATCCGATTCCAGCAGGCGTATCAGGCCTCCGGCAAGGTCCTGCAGATCGCCAACTCCCTGTTCGCTTCCATCCTGGAGCTTCAGTAATGATCCGCCTCAGCACCAAGACCGTCTTCGAACAGGGTGTGTTCAATCTGCAGCGCAGCCAGTCCGAGGTATTCCGCACGCAGGATCAGATCTCCACCGGACGGCGCGTGCGCACGCCTTCGGACGATCCCGTGACCGCGGCGCGCGCGCTGGAAGTCGAGCAGTCGCGCGCGGTCAGCAAGCAATACCAGCGCAACAACGACAGCGCGCAGGCGGCCCTGTCGGCGAGCGAGAACGCCATCTCCAACGCGGTCGGGCTGTTGCAGGACGTGCGCACCGTGGCAGTGAACGCCGGCAACGGGGCGCTCAGCTCCAACGAACTGAAGAGCCTGGCCGCGGAACTGCGCGGCCGGTATCAGGAGCTGCTCGGCATCGCCAACAGCACCGACGGCAACGGCTTGTACCTGTTCTCCGGATATCAGGGAACCACGAGGCCGTTCTCCGAAACGACGGCCGGATCGGTGGCCTATGCCGGCGACCAGGGCTCGCGCCTGATCCGGATCTCGGCATCGCGCGAGATTCCGAGCAGCGACCCGGGCAGCGACATCTTCCAGCGAATCAAGAACGGCAACGGCACCTTCGTCACCGAAGCGGACGAGGACAACACCGGCAGCGGCGTGATCGCGCCGGGCACGGTGT
>JGI10216J12902_102409094_pt1 | contig 12878 bp, 10 predicted proteins | sample KanNatreferecore_FD_12902 | JGI IMG/M metagenome (IMG submission 12902)
GGCGAGGCGGAACTCGTGATGACGCTGACGAGCGAGATCATCCCGGTGCCGGGCGTGCAGCTGCTCGGGCCTTTGCCAGCAGAACTTCAGAGCTACGTGACGATCGGCGCCGCGCGCAGCGCTCACGCGAAGGATCCCGAGGCCGCTGACTCGCTTCTTCGACAGCTCACCGGATCGACGCTGACTTCCGCACTCGACGCGCACGGGATGGAGTCGGTGGAATGAAGAAAGGACCGGCTCGCGCCGTTACGCCGGAGTTCTATCGCTGTGTTCCTCGTTCTGCAGCCTCGAGCAGTGCAATCACCTGGTCGAAGTCCTTCACCGTTGGCCCGCGATCGATAGGTAACCGGCGTATCGTGGCCCGATCCTCGCGGGCACGGCGAGTGCACTCAGCGGCGGACATGCCGGTGGCGCCTCGAGGATTCGCGCCAGCTCGAAGAAGCACCTCGACGACGCGCCAGTTGCCGGCGCATGCCACCCACCACAACGCGGTTTTGCCCTCGTCTGTGTCCTCGAGACGTGCGCCAGCTTTCAAGAGTGCCCCGGCAACCGCGGCGTCTTTATAGTCGGTGGCCATCAACGGCGTTCGCGCGCCTACTCTCCCAACTGGCCGTTCATTGGGGTCGGCACCGGCTGTGACGAGTAGCTCCACCATGGCTGGTGACCGGGCATGTAGGAGGGGTGGCAGCTGGTTGTCCGGCGGGCCGTCGAGATCCGCCCCGGCCTGAATCAGCGTTTGTGCGATTGCGAGCTCGTCGCGCTCGATCGCCTCCTCGAGCAGGCGCGCCCCTTCGGCGCCGGACGCCGGCCAGCCCGATCGGAGGAGCTCCTCAAGCGTCGCTTCGTCGAGAAACACCCATCTCTTGGTCTGAGCGGCGGCATCAATGTCGCGTTCGAATGCAGCGAGAGAGTCGGGTGCGCCGAGGTAGTTCTCAACCCGCTTCGAGCGGCCGTGTAACGTGATTGCGACGATCGTCGTCGGCAGATCGGTCACGCTCGTCCTGGTTCCGTCCGGATTCTCGATTTCCCGATACGCATCGCGCATCTCGAAGAACCCGATGCGTTCTGCAGTTGCCAGGAGTTGTGCCACGAGCGACCGCTGGATGCGACCGGTCTGACGACCCACCGCGCGCACGAACATCTCGCCGTCGTAAGTCACCAGGCCAGTTGCGTCGATCGCCACGGAATAGATCGGGCATGGGCCGAAACATGACGTTCGTTCGAGGCGAATGACGGAGTCCTGCGGAATGTCAATTCCCTGCGTCCCCGACTGAGCGGCGGTGCCGATTGTCGCGAGCAGGCATATCGGAACAAGCGCGATCGAGGTGCCGACGACAAACCTGTGCGCGAATCTCATCCCCATGCTGGTTAGACCCCGTCTCGCCGGTTTGGTTTGTCCCCACCAAATCCCTGATAATCCTGGCAATGCAAGGCCGCTTTAGGGGGCTCGTTGTGGTCGCGGTCTCAATCGCGTCGATGACTGTTCTCAGTCAGCCGCAATCGGTAAGCCTGTGGATCGGGACATCACGGCGCAGGGGCTACTCGTTCACCACGTCGTGGTATACGAGAAGCAATAGCACGATTACCTGTTGCGCGTGCGGCACCTGGTGACATCCGTGTCATCCGCAAAACCGAGTTGTTCGCGGGCGCGCGAGGCGCGCATCTCTCGCTGGATCTGGCGGCGCAGCTTTGCGGAGGCGAGGCACATTTCGTCGAGCCGGCGCATGAGGTCCTCGACTCGCGCGATAGTCGCTCGGTGGGATGCGAGCATCAGCGGCATGCCTCGGAGTGGAGCGAACCGCATGCCGTCGAGACAAGTCCGGTAAGTCGGTGAAGGTCCTCCTCTGTCGGTTGTGTGTAAGCGCCCAAGGCTGTATATGAGTATTAGACGGGCGTGCGGTGGGCATCGCACAGGCCTGCCGGCTCAACCAGACTGACCCCGGGGTGCCATTCGAGCACGCCATCGGCGCATAGAGGACTACGCCGTGTTCAGAGTACTGATCGCAGACGATCACGCCATCGTGCGCGGGGGATTGAAAGAGATCCTGATGCGCGAACTGGACGGGGTGACCTGCGGCGAAGCTGAGAATGGACAACAGGTTCTCGATCAAATCGAGAGCCAGGACTGGGATCTGCTGATTCTCGATATCACGATGCCGGGCCGCGGCGGTCTCGACGTGCTCAAAACGCTCAAGACGGACCGGCCCAAGCTGCCTGTCCTGGTGCTGAGCATGCACCCGGAAGATCAGTATGGCCAGCGGGTGCTGAGAGCGGGCGCGTCGGGTTACATGAACAAGGAAAGCGCGCCGGAAGAACTCATTAAAGCCGTCCGCAAGCTCCTGGGCGGTGGCCGGTACGTGAGTGCGGCGCTGGCCGAAGCGCTCGCTTCCGACTTGAGCCAGGACGCCGGGCGGCCAGCGCACGAAAGACTGTCCGACCGCGAGTTTGAGGTGTTACGGCAAATCGCGTCGGGAAAGACTGTCAGCCAGATTGCGGAGACCTTGCATTTGAGCGTGCCGACCGTGAGCACGTACCGGGCACGCATCCTCGAGAAGATGCGCATGTCCACCACGGCCGAACTGATGCACTACGCGTTACGCAATCACCTGGTCGAGTAGTAGTAACAACTACAGTATCGTCATCCATAATCCGACGCGACAATCAGATTCGCAGCGATACCGCTTGCTTCAGCCTGCAAGCATCCTGAATAAAGGCGGGAATTTAATGGCCCCTCGGGGTTCTCCCCCTCAACCCGGAGAGCATGGCCACCATCCTGATTGTTGAGAATCGGCCGGTCGATCGAAGACTCTTGACCGGAGCCCTGCGCACGCGGGGCCACGACATCGTCGAAACCTCTGATGGCCACGAGGCGCTCGAGACCCTTGCGCACATCAGCCCCGATGTCGTCATCAGTGACGTGCTGATGCCCACGGTTGACGGACAGGAGTTCGTGCGCCGCATGCGCGAGATCCCCAAGCTCGCGGCCACGCCCGTCATCTTCTACGCGCCGGCCTATCACGAGCGTGAAGCGCGCGCGCTGGCACACCAGGGCATCGCGATTGACGTCCTGACGAAACCAAGCCCGCCGCAGGTGATCGTGGCGACCGTCGATGCGGCGCTCGCGCCCAAGCCACGGACCCAGGGCAGTCCGCTCGAGGCCTACGTCGATCGCGAGGACGTGCGTCTGGTCCGCTCCAGACTGGCCATCGTCGACCGCCTGGAAGCCGAGAAGGAACGACTGAAGGCCATCCTGGAAGTGTCGGAGCAGATCGCCGCCCAGCGGGATCCACTCGCGCTGCTCAACATCGCATGCACGGAAGGACGACACGCGACGCTGGCGCAGCACGCGATCATCGGCCTACTCAGTGAGGAAGGATCGGCAAGGGAGACGCTCTTCACCAGCGGCCTCGATGCCGCGGCGAAGGTCAGCATGAAGCCTCCCTCTGTCGGGGGCGACCTGCTCAGCGCCGTGGTGCGAGAGCGCCGGCCGGTGCGGACGCGAAACCCTGACGGCCGGCCGGAGGCGTTGGGCCTCCCAGCCGACCATCCAGCGGTGTCTTCGATACTCAGCGTCCCGATCGCGTCGGCGAGCCGGGTGTACGGGTGGCTGTGCCTGCGCAACAAGCTGGGCACTGAGGAATTCACCGACGTCGACGAGCGTGTGGCCGTGACGCTTGGCGCCCATGCAGGCATCGCGTACGAGAACGCTCATCTGATTAACAACCTGCATCGTCGCATCGCCACGCTCGAAGGGGAGCTCAAACAAACGTCGGACCGCGTGAGAGAAGAAGAGCGCGCCCAGCTCTCCCGTACGTTGCACGATCAGCTGGGCCAGTTGCTGGCCGGCATGAAGATCGACCTGCATGGGCTGGCCGCCCAGGTTTCAGCCGGTAAGGTACCTTCTCGGGACGACGCAACGGGCAAGATCGATTCCGTCCTGCAGCGTCTTGACGAGACGATCGAATTCGTCCGCACGACAGCGGGCGATCTGCGCCCCGCCGTTCTTGACGAGCTCGGCCTCATCGCGGCAATCGAATGGCAGGCCGGCGAATTTGAGCGCCGGTCCGGAATTCGCTGCCGCGTGGACTCGCGAATCGACGAGATCGACCTCGATCAGCACCGGGCGACAGCCGTGTTCAGAATCGTCCAGGAAGCGCTCATCAATGTGCTGCGGCACGCCGAGGCGACGCACGCCACCGTGACCGTGCGGCGGTTGACCAGGTTTCTGACCGTGTCGATCGCCGATGACGGCCGCGGAATTTCCGATCGCGATCTCGCCGACGGCAGTTCGCTCGGGTTGGCAGGCATGCGCGAGCGAGCGATGTTGCTTGGCGGGCGCCTCGACGTCCATCGAGGCAACCCGAGTGGGACGGTCGTCAGGCTGACAGTCCCGCTGACCAGTACACGGGCCCCCCGCACATGAGCAGGATCCGGATCCTGGTGGCCGACGACCATCCGGTTGTGCGGGACGGGATTCGTCAGATCGTCGCCACGGCTGGCGACATGCTCGTCGTCGAGGAAGTGGACAACGGACAAGTGCTCCTCGATCAGGCGAGGACGGTTGAGCACGACCTGGTCCTCCTCGACCTCTCGATGCCCGACGCGAGCGGCCTCGACCTCCTCAAGCAACTCAAACTCGAACGCCCGAAGATTCCGGTCGTCATCCTGACGATGTACTCGGAAAGCCAGTTCGCGGTCCGTGCCCTGAAGGCCGGCGCGGCTGCATATCTGATGAAGAGCAGCGCGGCCATCGAGCTCGTCGACGCCGTGCGTAAGGCGGTCGCGGGCGGCCGGTACATCACCCCGAGCGTGGCGGAGCGACTGGCCGGATACCTGGCCGCGGATGCCGAGAAACCGCTTCACGAAAAACTCTCAGACCGCGAGTACCAGGTGCTGAGGATGATCGCCGCTGGCAAGGCCACGCGGCGGATTTCGACCGAGCTCAAGCTCAGCGTCAAGACGATTGGGACATATCGCTCGCGCATCTTCGAGAAAATGAAGATGAAGAGTCCTGCCGAGCTGGCCGCGTACGTCGTTCGCAACAAGCTCTCCGACTGAACACACTTCGTCAGCCGATAGGATTATGGCTGACGCCCCAATCAGCATTCGCCTCTCACAAAACAGATCGATCCGACGATGGCACGGGAACCCCTCCCCGCCTATCGTCCGTAAGCCTCCTCGACGAACAGTCCTGTGGAGCGGTCCCCGGCGTCGCGCAAAGCTCAAATCTATGGCACAGAATCGGTCGCGCGCGATGGCCTTGGCGCCGAGGTCGAAGACGGACGAGTTCGACGCGAGGGAGCGCGCGGCAGCCATCGTCGGCCTGGTTCACCAGATTGCCGCCGAGCGCGATACCCAGGTCCTGCTGGATAAAGTCTGCGCCGCTGCCCGCGAGGCGACCCTGGCGGAGCACGCCATCACCACGATACTCGCCGACGCGCGTGCATCCCGGCGCGTGGCGACGAGCGGCCTTGACGAGAACGCGCTGCGGCAGATCGAGCAGATCGAGATGGCGTCGGCAGGCGAGCCTGCCTTCGACCGGGCGATCGCCGAGCGCCGGCCCGTGAGGCTGATCAATCCCGAGGGGCGCCCGGAAGCGATCGGTCTTCCAGAGCATCATCCGCCGACCTACTCGGCCCTCGTGGTGCCCATTGCCTCTCCGACGTTCGTCTACGGCTGCCTTCGCCTCCGCAACAAACGGGGCGCCCCGGGCTTCACCGATCGCGACGAAGAACTGGCGCTCGCGCTTGCCTCGCACGCCGGCATCGCATACGAGAACGCAAAGCTCTATGACGATCTCCGGCACCGAAGGGCAGAGCTCGAACAAGAGGTCGCCGATCGGCGCCGCGCCGAGGAGCGGACGCAACTGGCGCTGACGGCGGCGCAGATGGGCGTATGGGAGCTCGATCTCGTAGACGATCGGCTCGAATGGTCCGACGCCCTGGGAGCGCTCTTCGGCCTCTCACCGGGACAGGCGCCGACGACCTACGACGAGTTTGCCGCGTTGATTCATCCCGACGATCGAGTCGCGGCTCGAGAGGGTATTGAACGGGCCATCGCTGAGGGCTCCGATCTCGTCAACGAGTTTCGAACCATCTGGCCTGACGGCACCACTCATTGGATTGCCGGACGCGCGCGCCTGGTCAGCGGCGAAGGGGGCAGCCCGACCCGGATGATTGGCGTCAGCATGAACATCGGAGAGCGAAAGTCTCTCGAAGAACAGCTGCTGCAGCCGCACAAGATGGAGGCGGTCGGGCAGCTGGCTGGCGGGGTGGCGCACGACTTCAACAACCTGCTGACCGTGATACACGGCCACGCGCATCTCCTGTCGAGAACATTGACCCCCGACGACCAGCGGCGGACAGACGTCGACGAGATCGTCAAGGCGGCCGACCACGCCGCCGCCCTGACGCGTCAGTTGCTCGCCTTCAGTCGCAAGCAGGTGCTTCAGCCCGAGCTCCTCGAGGTGAACGGCCTCGTCATCAGCACCAGCAAGATGCTGCGTCGCCTGATCGGCGAGGACATCGAGCTGGTCACGACACTCACGCTGGCTCCCGCGGCCGTCCATGCCGACGCAGGACAGCTGGAGCAGATCCTGATGAACCTGGCGGTGAACGCGCGCGACGCGATGCCGCACGGAGGCCGTCTGTCGATTGAAACAGGGATCGTGCTCCTCGACAGTGCTTCCGCCATGCAGCACGGCGCCGTTCGTCCCGGACACTATGTGTTGCTGACCGTGACCGACAACGGCATTGGCATGGACGAACAGGCGAAACACCGGATCTTCGAGCCATTCTTCACGACCAAGGAGCGAGGCCGTGGCACCGGCCTCGGCCTGGCGACGGTGTACGGCATCGTGAAGCAGAGCGGCGGCCACATCTGCGTCGACAGTGAGGTGGGACACGGCGCGAAGTTCAAGGTGTATCTGCCGAGAGCCGAGAGGGGCGCCATTCTCGAACATCTGATGGAGGACGCTAACGCGTCGCCGACGGGGTCAGAGTCGCTGCTCCTCGTTGAGGACGAACATGGTGTTCGATCGTTGTCCCGAGTGTTTCTCGAACGGGCGGGCTACCGCGTCATCGATGCCTCGGATCCGCAACAGGCTGAGGACCTGTTCCGCCGGCACGCCGATCGGATCGATCTTCTCGTGACCGACGTGATCATGCCTGGATCGAGTGGGCCGTCGCTGTTTGCGCGGCTCTCCGCCGAACGGCCCTCTCTCAGAGTTCTGTACATGTCCGGCTATACCGACAACGCCCTCGTTCAGGATGCCAGGCTCCCGTCTGACATCCTGTTCCTCCAGAAGCCGTTTTCGGCCGGCGGACTCTTGTGCAAGGTGCGGGAGGCACTCGACCGGCGATGACGGGGCGTCAGGGTGACCCGGGGACAGCGGCACACCCCGCTGTGCTCGTCGTCGACGACGAGGCGGCGACCCTGTCGGTCCTCGTGCGACTGCTCACGGTCGAAGGCTACGAAGTGCACACGGCCGTCGACGCGGAATCAGCGCTGCCGGCGATCGAACGTCACGCTCCTGATCTCATTCTCCTGGACGCCGTGCTGCCCGGCCTCGATGGATTCGAGGTATGTCGCAGGATCAAGCAGGCTCCTGCGACGCGCCTGACGCCGGTCGTGATGATCACCGGACTGGGAGCGCGCGAACACCGGCTCGAAGGTATCAACGCGGGGGCCGACGACTTTCTCGCCAAGCCGTTCGATGTCGACGTGCTGCACGCGCGAGTCCGCTCGCTGCTGCGGATCAAGCGCTATACCGACGATCTCGAGTCGGCTGAGGCGGTCATCCTGAGCCTCGCCCTCACCATCGAGGCGCGGGACGCGTATACGGACGGCCACTGTCAACGGCTGGCTGGTTACGCGACGGCGCTTGGAGAGGCGCTGCTGCTTGCCGACGAGGATCTCGCCACGCTCTATCGAGGCGGATTTCTGCACGACCTCGGGAAAATCGCCATCCCCGACGCCGTGCTGCAGAAGCCGGCCAAGCTGACCGATGCCGAGTTCGATCTCATGAAGACCCACACGGTCATCGGCGAGCGATTGTGCGGAAACCTGCGCTCGCTTGGACCCGTTCGTTCAGTTGTGCGCCATCACCACGAACGCCTCAATGGCACCGGCTATCCCGACGGCCTTCGGGGTGACGAGGTGCCGCTGCTCGCCCAGATCGTCGGCATCGCCGACGTCTACGACGCGATCACGACATCGCGGCCGTACCGCGCCGCCTCGCCGGCCGACTGGGCCTATGAAGAGCTCAGAACCGACGTCACCGACGGTCTGCGCCGCCGGGACCTGGTCGAGGCGTTCATCGCGCTCGGACGTGCCGGACAACTGGAGCAGCGGGCGCATGCGATCGAAACCGAAGCCGCAGGCGTCTGATGACCGCGACCTGATGACGTCGCCGCCAGCGGGGCGTCCCCCATCGCCCCCGCCACCGGGGACGATCACCGCAGGCAGGGTCGGGATGGCGACCATCCTGATCGTCGACGATGTCTCGGCCAACCGCGACTCGCTGGTCACGCTCCTCCACGATCACGGACATCGCCTCCTCGAGGCGGCGGATGGCAGCGCCGCGCTGGCTGCCGTTCACGCCGAGCATCCCGATCTGGTGATTACCGACGTGTTGATGCCGGTGATGGATGGCTACGAGCTGGTCAGACAGCTCCGCCTGGATCCGGCGACCAGCCAGATTCCAGTCGTGTTCTATACGGCGCAGTACGGCGAGCGCGAAGCCAGGGCGCACGCGCTCTCGAGCGGCGCGTCCGACGTCCTGACGAAGCCCGCGGAGCCGGAGGAGGTGCTGAAGATCGTCGGCCGCGTGCTCGCCGGTGGATCCGAGACGGCGGTCCCCCCGATCGCCGCGCCGCTGACGGAGCAGTTCAACCGCGAGCACCTTCGGCTGCTCACCGATGTGATCAGTGGAAATTTGTGGGACCTGCGATACGCCAACGCGCGATTGAGGGCGCTGATCAATATCGGGTTGGAGCTCGCGTCCGAGCGCGACGCCGACCGGTTGCTTCGCCGAGCGGGCGCAGCCGCGCGCGACCTGTTTGGCGCGACCTACATTACCCTCGGCATCGTTGATCCGGGCGACCACAGGCTGCAGCGTGCCGTCACCTGTTGCGGTGCCGGCGCGGCAGACTGGATCGAGTGCGGCGACCCTGCCCCGGGAATCCTTCGAACCGTGGTCATCGAGCGGCAAACGGTGCGCGGCGACAATCCCGGTGGCGATCCCGGCGGACTGCAGCTCCCGGCGCGTCATCCGGCCGTTCACGCGTTCCTGGCCGTGCCCCTCGCGTCAACGGCCCACGTCTACGGTTGGCTCCTCCTCGTGGGCAACGAGGGCAGGTCCTTCACCGAGGAGGATGAACACCTGGCCCTGGCGCTCGCCGGACAGGTGGGGCGCATCTACGAGCTCGAGCACGAGATCTCCGAGCGGAAGTCGTCGCAGTCGGCCTTGCGCGATGAACGGGACCGGGCCCAGCGATGCCTGGACACCGCCGACGTCGTCCTCCTCGCCCTCAACCTGGATGGTCAGATCACGCTCATCAACCGGATGGGCTGCGATCTCCTGGGATGGGAAGAGACCGAGCTGGTCGGACGTGACTGGGTCGATACCTGTCTTCCGGACTGGAGCCGCAGCGCATTCCGGCAGCAGTTCGACCGCCTCGTTGGCGGGGATCTGTCGATCATCCACAGCACGATTCTGGCCCGGTCAGGCGAGGAGCGGCTGATCGAATGGCGCAACACGCTGTTGCGCGATGACGCGGGGTGCGTCACCGGCACGTTCAGTTCCGGCACCGACGTCACCGAGCGGACCCAGGCCGTTGAGGCGCTGCGAACCGCGGAAGAGCGCATGCGGTTTGCGCTGGACAGCGCCAATGTCGGGATCTGGGACATGGACTACCGCTCAGGCGTGCTCCGATGGTCCGAGACCCTCGAGGCCCACCACGGGCTGCGCCCCGGCACGTTCGGCAAGACCTTCGAGGCCTTCGTGGAGCGCATCCATCCCGACGATCGAGCGTCCGTACTCGAGACGATTGGGACGGCCATGAAGTCGGGCAGCGATTTCTCGCTCCAGAATCGCATCGTCTGGCCGGATGGCACGGTGCGGTGGCTGACCGGCGCGGGGCGCATCCTCCTCGGCGAGCACGGGGAACCGGTGCGCGGCCTGGGAATCTTCATCGACGTGACCGACCGCCGCGCGCTGGAGGCGCAATATCACCACGCCCAGAAGATGGAAGCGATCGGACGACTGGCCGGCGGCGTGGCGCACGATTTCAACAACCTGCTCACCGGGATTCTCGGGTACTGCGAGCTGCTGCTGGCCGATTTCGACCCGGACGATCCGCGCCAGGCCGACATCGCAGAAATTCGAAAGGCGGGCGCGAGCGCGGCAGGCCTCACGCGGCAGCTGCTCGCATTCAGCCGGCGGGAGATCATCGAGCCCGCGCTGCTCGACCTCAACATGGTGATGGACGACATGCGGGCGATGCTCGGACGCCTGATCGGAGAAGACGTGGAGATTGTGCTGCGCCTCCGGCCCGAGCTGGCGCCGCTGATGGCCGATCGCGGGCAACTGGAGCAGATCGTGATGAACCTCGCGGTGAACGCCCGGGATGCGATGCCACGAGGCGGCAGGCTGACGATCGAGACGGCCAACGTCGAGCTCGACGAGAACTACGCGAAGGCGCACTTCGGCGTGTCGCCTGGTCCGTACGTGGCACTCACCGTCTCCGATACCGGAACCGGGATGACGCCGGACGTGCAGGATCGCCTGTTCGAGCCGTTCTTCACCACGAAGAAGCTCGGCAGCGGCACCGGACTCGGCCTCGCGACCGTCCACAGCATCGTCGGCACGACCGGCGGCAGCATCAACGTCTACAGCGAGGTCGGAACGGGCACGTCGTTCAAGGTGTATTTCCCGAGAGCGGATGCGGCGGCGATGGTGGTCGACACGCCGCCCCAGGCTGCCCGCGCGCTGGGCGGGGGGGAAACCGTGCTCGTCGTCGAGGATGCCGAGGGCCTTCGCAAGCTGACGCGGAGACTGCTGGAGCGGCAGGGCTACACGGTGCTGGTTGCCGGGAACGCCGATGAAGCGCTGGGCCTGTTCGAGGCAAACGCGTCGATTGCCGTGCTCGTGACTGACGTCGTGATGCCGGGAGGCAGCGGACCGGACCTGGCCAGGCAATTGATCGAGCGGCGGCCCGCGCTGAAGGTCGTCTACATGTCGGGGTACACCGAGGACACCATCGTCCAGCACGGCATCGTCAAGGCCGGCATCGCATTCGTGCACAAGCCGTTCACGTCTGAAACGCTCGGGCGCAACATCCGTGACGTGCTCGACGGTATTGAACAGCCAAGGGTCAGCCTTCCTCCAACGCTGACACCGTGATTCATCGTGTACGATGCGTCAATGAAGCCAGGCGAGACGCAACACCAGCACACGCCGGAAGAGGAGCGGACGATTCGCGAAGCCGCTCTCGATGAAACCATCGAGGATACCTTCCCCGCCAGCGACCCGCTGTCCTCGGACCCGAACCCCGACGATCACTCCGCCCTCGATCGCCAGGTGCCGCCCGGCAACCACCGGAAGCCCTAGTCCTTGAGCGCCGGGCCGGCGCCATCTCGCATGCAGCCGGAGTGATGTACGTTTATAGATATGGACGCGGGTTGTGCACACATTTCGACGATAGCAACAGTCAAAACGGCACACGCGCACGAATGCGAAGAGTGCGTAAAAATCGGAGCGAAGTGGGTCCATCTCCGCACGTGCCAGACGTGCGGCGTCACGCTGTGCTGCGACTCTTCCCCGAACCGCCACGCGAGCAAACACGCGCGCGCGGTGTCGCATCCGGTCGTCGCATCAGCGGAACGCGGCGAACGGTGGCTGTACTGTTTCGTAGACGATGCGTTCGTCGAGTATTGATGAGGCGCTTTCGCTTGCGGCGCCTCACGCGATAGGCACTCCGCCCCGGCACACCGTTTGTTGCTCGCCTCCCTCGCGCATGGGCGCTCGGTCGCGCATGGCCCGACGCGATCGACTGAAACCTTCGGAAACAGCTTCATAAGCCGAAAGCGAGACTTCCAGTGTCGCGAGGTCCGCGTCACGGAGTTTTCCAAATAGGAAAAACGGCTTTCGGTGCGTGGAAGCGACGGAAGTGAACGGGGAGGACAGAGATGAAAAGTCTTGGAGTATCGATGGCGGTTCTGGTTCTGACTCTGGCGAGCTCTTCGATGCAGGCGGACGAGAAGACGCCTGCAAGCATCAGCGTGGCGTTCGGCGCCGGTCTCAATACGGCGCAGCCCGGTAATACCCCGAATCACCACGTCATCCCGCAGGAGTTTACGGTTCGCATCACCAAGGCCAGGAAACTGGACGGAACGCTTGTCTTCGTGCCGGCGACCGTCAACTTCGTGGTGTCCGGTTTCCACTGGATCTGGGTGTACAACTCAGGGGTGACGCTGGCGCAGGTCAGGGCGAACATTCCCGCCACCGGAACCTTTGTCAACTACGACGTCAACGTATTTGCGAAGGGCGTCAACCCGGGCACGCCGCCGGCCTTCGCGGATGCTGCGGTGAACCCGTCGGGCGTGATGAACCGCACCGACTCCTTCGGCTTTTCGGTTCCCGGGAGATATCTCGTCATCTGCAACGTGCGCGGTCACCTGGTTGACGGCATGTACGCGTGGATCAACGTCGTGGACGACGACCGCGACGGCCACAGCGGTCACGGCGACGAGGACTGATCGCGTATCCGTTCCAGGGGCGCGCGTGAGACACGCGCGCCCGTCCCGCGTACGTTGCAAGCAAATCCAACCAGTGATACAACCGTGTCTCCCTTCGGTCGCCCATGTCGGGCATGACA
>JGI10216J12902_100907495_pt1 | contig 12864 bp, 12 predicted proteins | sample KanNatreferecore_FD_12902 | JGI IMG/M metagenome (IMG submission 12902)
TGCGCCCTCGATCTCGTCGCCGCCTCCCACGGAGTGCCTTGATCGAAGAGCTGCGTTCACCACCTCGAAAACTTCCATGGACTCCTCGCGCCGCGAGCCTCCTCCCCGGTCTCAAAGCCCCAGAGCCGCTCGGACGCTTCTCAGCAACACCTCGTCGTCGAACGGCTTGGCCAGAAAGTCCGCCGCGCCCGCTCTCAGCGCCTGCATCCGCATTTGCTCGTCTCCGTGAGCGGTAATCAAGATGATGGGGATAGGGATCTGCTCCGCGTTGAGCCGGGCCTGCAAGTCGAAGCCCGACATGCCCGGCAGCCGAATGTCTACGATCAGGCATGAAGACCGGTGTTGGGCGCCGGAGCGCAGGAACTCCTCGGCGGACGCGAAAGCTCGTGCGGGCAATTCCGCTTCTCTCAGCAGGCCTTGCAGGGCGCCGCGCATCAACTCGTCGTCGTCGATGATGGAGACCGTCCCCGAGTCCTGCAGAGCCATGCTGGGGAGTATTTAGCGGCGGGTTCCGGCCCGCAATTATCCCTTGGTTTTACGTGCTGGTCTTACTTGGCGGGCTTGATCCTGGCCGCCATCCGGACCAGCTCCGCGAGCGACCCCGCCTGCATCTTCCTCATGACGCGGCCGCGATGGATCTTGATCGTGATCTCTCTGGTTCCGAGCTGCGCGGCGACCTGCTTGTTGAGCATCCCCGAGACGACGAGGGCCATCACCTCGCGCTCGCGCGGCGTCAGGGTGGCGTAACGGTCCTTCAACGCCGACAGCTCGTGCTGGTTCTGCCGGGCGACCTGGTCGCGCTCGAGCGCCTGTTGGATTACATCGAGCAAGTGCTCGTCGTCGAAGGGCTTTGTCAGGAACTCGACCGCGCCCGACTTCATGGCCTTCACGGTCGTCGGAATATCGCCGTGGGCCGTGAGGAAGATGATCGGCATCGAGTCGCCGGAGCTGGCCAGCTCGCGTTGGACGTCGAGACCGTCCATACCGGGAAGCTGGAGGTCGAGCACGAGGCAGCTCGGCCCCCCTCCAGGCTCACGGCCCAGAAACTCTTGGGCCGTGACGAAAGTCTGGGCCCGCAAGCCCGCCGACCTCAGCAGTTCGGCGATCGAGACCCGAACGTCGTCGTCGTCGTCGACGACGAAAACCGTAGACATCGGTCCCGGGGGACTCATGACTCAGACCCGGAGCCACTATAGCCCCGTCGCGTGAAAGCTGAAGAAGGTGGCATCCGACGTCGTGCGGTCAAGACGATCTCCGAAACTGTCCTGGTGTGACTCCCACGAGTCTTCGGAATGTCCGAGCGAAGTGGCTCTGGTTTTGGAAGCCGGTTTCGAGCGCCGCATCGATGACGGAGTGCTTCGCGCCCCGAAGCCGTGCCTTGGCGCTGTCGATCCTTTGCGAGAGCACGAACTTATGGGGAGGGCAACCCGTGCTCCGTCTAAAGAGCTCGGCGAAGTAGTGCGGGCTCATCCCGGCAATTTCCGCCAGCTTCGACAGGCTGAGATCCTCCGCCAGGTTGTCGTCGATGTAGTCCAGGACTCGTTTGAGGCGGCGACCGGGCAACCCACCCTTGTAGACGATCGGTGTTGCGGGCCGAACTCCGTAACGGCCCACCAGGTAGACCGCCAAGGCATTGGTCAAAAACTCGCCATAGAGAGCTCCGACGGGAGAGCCTTCGCGAAGATCCAGCGCCATCGCCTGGAGCAGCGCCTGGAGTCGAGGGTCGATCAGATCCCAGTGCGAGGTGAGTTCGAGGTCGGTCTCACGCGTGATCTCGGCGGTCGCCGCTGCGAGCAGCTCGGGCTGAATCGACATCGCCAGGCGGTGGGTTTCACCCTCCCAAATCACTTCGTCGATCGTCCCCTGGGGAAGAATGAACGTGGTTCCAGGAACGGCGGAGAAGCGCCTAGTCCGGCCTCCCGTCGTTACCTGGTACCCGACGGAGCCGCTCAAGATCACGTGAACGAACACCTTGGGGTGCTCGTGCCGCGAGATCACGCACGCGGGGACGACGTAGTCCTCGAGGACGACGTTTTTCCAGGGCACGGCCGCGCTGGAGAGAGCGGGGCAGACCTCCAGGAAAGGCGTCGCCCTTCCCCTCCGGATGACTTGAACGCTCGGCAAGGTGACCGACGCCACCGGCGGCGTGAGCCGAGGTAGATCGGAACGCGTCGTGGGCATATAGGACCCGATTCTTGGAGGAGGCTTGGCGTTCGACATATCGAGAACCGGTTGAGCGGATGCTAGCAGCTAGTCGGAAGATCTGAGCAAGGACCGGTCTTTTGGAACAACTTCTCGCGCGGGCGTTCGCTACCTTCCAGCCCTCAGGCGCTACCCGCCGAACTGCCGGGGACGAAAGAGGAGGCCCAGGAGGCCCCTCATGTCGTCCACAAGAGAGAATGGGGGATAGCATGAAGTTTTCGACCGCACTCGCATCCTCTGTCGACGTCGAATCGTTTATCTATGGGTATTTTGAGGCGTGGGGGGGGACGGATGAAGACCGGATCATGTCCTACTACGCGAAGAATGTGACGGTCCAGATTCCGGGCACCCTCATGCAGGGCAAGTCGGCGCTTCGCGAGCACTTCGTTCGGCCCTTCATCACCGCCTTCCCCGGAAATCGCCACGTCGTGAAGAATTGGGTTTTCGGACGAGGCGTCGTGGTCGTCGAGTGGACTTTTGAAGCCAGGCACATGGGGCCATTCGCTGGCCGTCCTGCAACCGAAGCGGTCGTTCAAGCACCCGGTTGTGGGGTTTATGAGTACGATTCCGCAAAGCGCCAGATCACCGCGGCGCGCATTTACTTGGATGTCGGGATGATACTGAAGCAGATCATCGATCCGCGCGAGCCCTTGGGCGCTGATTAGTAGCACGGCAGTGCGGCATCACGGCTCATTCTGCGCGACCAGGAAACGGCGCTCGTGAGCCGTCCTCACGGCACGGGCGATCCCGAGGCCACGAGCATGATCACGGCTCCCCTGGAGCACCTGGATCTCGCAACCGTCATCAAAGTCTCGCAAGCGGTTTCGGGCGAGATGGACCTCGAGAAGCTGCTCGACACCCTGATGCGAATCGCGGTAAGACATGCGGGAGCGCAACGCGCTCTCTTGATACTTCCGCGAGTGACCGAGCGGCGAATCGTCGCTGAAGCCACGGCCCGCAATGACACGGTGACGGTTCACCTGTGCGACGAACCCGTAACCGGTGCCCTGCTGCCCGAAACGGTCCTCCGGTACGTTTTGCGCACTCGGGAGAACGTGATTCTGGACGATGCGGCCGCCCCGAATCCCTTTTCAACGGATCCGTATTTCGCTCCGCGGAATGCTCGCTCCGTGTTTTGCCTGCCGCTCGCTAACCAGGCCAAGCTCATCGGGGTGCTCTACCTCGAGAACAACCTCGCTCCTTCCGTCTTCGCGCCGGCACGCACCGCGGTGCTGAAGCTACTCGCCTCCCAGACGGCCATCTCGATCGAGAACAGTCGGTTGTATCGGGATCTCGCGGCGCGCGAGGCGAGGATGAGACGCCTCGTCGACGCGAACATTATCGGGATCTTCATCTGGCATTCAGACGGGCGGGTCCTCGATGCCAACGAGGAGTTCGTGCGCATCATCGGTCACAGCCTCGAGGACCTGGTCTCGGGGCGCGTACGTTGGACGGACTTCACGCTGCCGGAGTGGCGCGAGCGCGACGCACGCGAGATGGAAAAGCTCAGGGGGGGCGAGGCTTCGCAGGCGCAGGAACGGGAGCTCCTGAGAAAGGACGGCAGGCGCGTGCCGGTGCTGACGGGCGGCACGATGTTCGAGGGATCAAAAGATGAGGGCGTGGCTTTCGTTTTCGACTTGACCGAGCGCAAGCGGATCGAGCAGCGCTTGCTGTTGGAGCACCGAGCCACGCGGATCATGGCGGAAGGGGACACGGTCGAGGAAGTGATGCCCAGAATCCTCCAGGCCCTGTGCGAGTGCCTGGGGTGGGAACTCGGCGCATGGTGGCGCCTGGACCGAGAAGCCGGCGTCCTCCGGTGCGCGGAGCTGTGGCGCGGGTCGTCGGTCGACGCCCCCGAGTTCGAGGCCGCGACCCGGGCGAGCACTTTTCAGCGCGGGAGCGGGCTGCCGGGCCGGGTCTGGGCGAGCCGCGCGCCCGTGTGCATTGAAGATGTCGCCCAGGACCCGACTTTCCGCCGCGCGGGCGTTGCGGCACGGGAAGGGCTGCACGCGGCGTTCGCGTTTCCCATACTGCTGGGCGGCGAGGTCCTGGGAGTCATCGATGTCCTCAGCCTCGAGATCCGCCAGCCCGACCAGGATTTGCTCGAGATGATGGCAACCCTCGGTAGCCACATCGGTCAGTTCATCGAGCGCAGGCGGGCGGAGCAGGCCTTGCGTGAGAGCGAACGCGAGTCGCGCCTCATCGTGAATACGATTCCGGGCTTCGTCGCCAGCCTGACTCCCGCCGGCGAAGTCGAGGTGGTCAACGACCAGCTCGTCGAGTACTGCGGCCAGGGGTTGGAGGCGATGAGGCAATGGGGCACGAACGGAACGGTCCACCCGCAGGACGTGCCCCATGTCGCCGGAATCTTCGCGCCCGCGATCGCGTCCGGCCAGCCCTACGGCTTCGAAGCGCGCATCCGGCGCTTTGATGGCGTCTACCGTTGGTTTCAAGTCCGTGGGCTTCCGCTTCGCGACACGCACGGCCAGGTCGTCCGATGGTATTGCCTGCTCTCCGACGTCGACGACCGCAAGCGCGCCGAGGTGGAGCTCAGGCAGGCCTACGACGGCTTCGTCGACGCGCAGCGGCTGAGCAAGACGGGGACCTTCATCACCGACATCGTGGGCGACGAACATAACTGGTCCGAGGAGCTGTACCGCATCTTCGAGTGGGATCCGCGGAGCAAAGTCACCCTGCAGCGCTATCGCGAGCTCGTCCATCCTGACGACCTCGCCGAGTTCGAAGCCGCGAACGTGCGCGCGATGAAGGGAGAGGACATCACAATAACGTTCCGCATCGTGACGCCCCGAGCCGGCGTCAAGCATCTGCGCGGCATCTCGCACGTCGTCGGGGAGAGCTCAGGGCGCCCGCTGTTCGTCGGTGCGGTGCAGGACGTGACGGAGAGCGTCGTCGCAGAGGAAGCCCTGAACAGAGCCCGCTCCGAGCTTGCTCACGCGACGCGGGTGACGACGATGGGGGAGCTGACGGCTTCGATCTCGCACGAGGTGAAGCAGCCGATCGCGGCAGCGGTGACGTCAGCCCAGACGGCGCTACGCTGGCTGGAGGCCCAGCCGCCGGAACTGGGGGAGGTGCGGCAGGCGCTGTCTCGCATCGTCCGCGCTGGCAAGCGAGCCGGGGACGTCATTAGCCGCATCCGCGCGCTCGTCACGAAGGCCTCGCCCGGGAAGGATTCCGTTGAGATCAACGCCGCGATCCGCGAGGTCGTCGAGCTGACTCGTGGCGAGGCGGCGAAGAACGGAGTCTTGGTGCGGACGGACCTCGCCGAGGGTTTGCCGCTGATCCAGGGAGACCGAGTCCAATTGCAGCAGGTGATGCTCAATCTGATCATCAATGGAATCGAGGCGATGACGGGTGTGAGCGACGCACCTCGAGAGCTGCGGATCCGTTCGCGGAGAAACGATGGGGGAGGAGTGTTCGTCGCGGTGGCCGATGTGGGTTCGGGAGTGCCCGCCGAAGAGGTGGAGCAAGTGTTCGCGGCGTTCTACACCACCAAGCCGGGCGGTTTGGGGCTGGGTCTTTCGATCTGCCGATCGATCATCGAAGCTCACGACGGACGACTGTGGGCGAGCCCAAACGAGCCGCACGGCGCCGTCTTTCAGTTCACTCTTCCTACCCCGCAACAGTAACGACGTTTCCGACCGGATCGCCTCGTTGGAGCGACCGTAGCTCGTTTCGACACGCCTCGCTGAACGCTGTGAGAGGATCGTGGAGACTCTTGATCGAGGAGAGCTCGCGAATCTTCTCGACCGGCAGATTCGGCCCCCGATACCTCTCGAAGATCTCCTCGAGCGCCGCCTCGGCACCCTGGAGGACGGCATCGGATGAGACGAGCCGAATGCGGTTCACGAGGGCGTAAGCCGGTTGGAACTTCTCCGGATCGTCGAGGCTGTGCTGCATCGCATCGAGCGCGAGCTTCGAGCACTCCACTATGAAATCCGTATAGAGATGTTCGCGCTTGTGCATCTCGGCCTCAACTGCGGCTCTCTTCGCCTGTGTCATCTGGGTCATGTAGGCCGTCGCCATCGAGGCGAACCCTCCGACCAGTGAGCCGAGGAGAGCCGACGCGGCACCCACCACCGCCGTATCCATGACTATTCTCCTTTGGGCGTCCGATTCGCCTGCGGGGTTGGCTGAGGACCTCCCGAAAGCAGGCCCGCCGCAACGAGAGAAGTCCTGAGGTCGGACTCGAAGTTGCCCATGATTTCGGCCAAGGCCCGGTTCCAGCCATCGACGACCGCTCTCGAAGTGGCGCGCGGATTGTTCGATGTCGCGGAGTAAGTCTTCAGGAACAACTCGGTGGGCGGCGCCGGGCCTTTCCCGTTCCGGAGCACTCGAAACCGAATCGTCAGAAGAGACGACGACTCGGTCGAGCGAAGAACTCCCGCGAGCTTGACTGCGGAGGTTTCGACCGTGACCTGCGGCGGAAGCTCGCTCGCGGGAGAGACGACGTCTCCGATGAAGTCCGCATTCGCAAGGTAGCCTCGAATTGCGGTGGCGAGCATCGAGCTTGGAAGCGCCGCAAACCGGGCGTAGGGATCTCGAACGAGCTCGTGATCACTCGTCTGATAGACGAGCGCCTCCCCCGAGTACTCGGGAGCGACCTCCACGCGGGCAACGGCGACGATCAGACCGCCGGCGGTGGAAGGGTCCTTTGGCTGGGGCGCATCGATCGTAAACGAACGAGGGGACGGGCTGCGTGCTGTCAGGCAAGCCGTGGCGGCCAGAGCGTCCACGAGCTGCAGAATGGCGATGCACAAGGCCCTGCGCCTCATCGGTCCCCCTTCTCTCGCTCGGACACAGGCCGCGGCGGTCCGGCGAAAAGAAAGCCCGACGGGTTGGCACGGAGAGCTTCGAGTGCCTCGTTCAGGTTCCTCGCGGCCTGCCGCGTTCCGGCCAGCGTTTCGTTGAGCGCCTGGATGTCGATGGCGCCGAGCTTGGCAAGCAAGAGCCGGAGCTCGGCGTCGGTGTTCTTGACGAGGACATCGGCATCCGGACCCAGCTTGTCGAGTTGCATCGCCTGCAGCGTCCGACGCGCGTCCTGGCCCAAGCCCTGGTACTCCCCGACCGCGGAGCCGACCTTCGCGGCGACGCCATGAATGTCGCGCGAGATACCCGGGGTATCGAGCTGGCCGATCTTGCGGAACGCCGCATCTGCCGAGTCGAGGGCGCGATCCGCGCTCGCCCCAATTTTCGCGAGGTCGAGCGTCGCCAGGTTGGACAGCGTCCGGTTGAGGGAGGCGAGGATCTGCCCAAAGGCGCTCGGAGCGGAGGGTATGTAGTAGTACCGCGGCTTCCACGGCACCACCAGCGGAGGGTATTGTTTCGGGTCGACGGTCTGGATCGCGACGACGCTCGTCCCTGTGATTCCCTCGGCCTGAACCATTGCACGTAAGCCGTCGTCGACGGCCTTCTTGAGCTCCACCGCGGGATCCTCGCCCGCGCCCACGGGCGTCACGCCCTGCTCGATGGTGAACCGCACGACGACGCACCGCGGAGGCACGTCCCGATAGAGCTTCCAGCTGAAGCCGATCTCGGTCACCTTGCCGACGACGACTCCGCGCAATTTGACGTCGGATCCCTTCGAGAGCCCCTCGACGTCGCCGACCACGTAGGTCTCCGCCTCGTACTTGGGTTGGAGCGCGCTCCGGATCCCGAAAAGAAAGAGTGCCGCCGCGAGAATCGCGGCGCCCAACACCGCGAAGATCCCGATGCGCAGCGGGTTGGCCTTCGCGCTCATGCGCCGCTCCCGCCGGACATTGCGCCAACCGGCTGGGCCTGCCTCGCGAAGAACTGCCTCACGTAGGGATCGGGAGAATGATCGCGAAGATCCGCAGGCGCCCCCGCCGCAATGATCGTCTTGCGGCGTGCATCGAGCATGATGCACCGGTCGGCGATTGCAAAGATGCTCTGGAGCTCGTGGGTCACAACGACGAAGGTGATGCCGAGGCCGCGCGAGAGCTCCCGGATGGTTTGATCGAGCTCGGCGGACGTGATCGGATCGAGGCCCGCCGAGGGTTCGTCGAGAAACAGGATGCCCGGATCGAGCGCCAACGCCCGTGCGATCGCCGCGCGCTTCTTCATCCCCCCGGACAGCTCAGAGGGCATACGGGTCGCTGCGGGCAGAAGGCTCACGAGGTTGAGCTTGCCGAGGGCCACGAGCTTGCGCTCGTCGGGTTCGAGGTCGCTGAACTCATCCAGCGGAAGGCGGACGTTCTCGAGGACCGTCATGGAACCGAACAGGGCTCCCCCCTGATACATGACGCCGAACTTCCGCAGCAGGCGCAACCGATCGTCGCCCTCGGCACGGACCAGGTCTTCTCCGTCGAAGAGCACCTGGCCGGACAACGGCGGAACCAGGCCGATCATGACTTTCAGCACGGAGCTCTTTCCGGAGCCCGATCCCCCCAGGATGACGAAGACTTCGCCCTTGCGAACCTCAAAGTCCAGGTTCTCCTGGACGACCCTGTCTCCATAGCCAACGGCGACTCCCCGAACTTCGATCGCCGCGGGTGCCGCGCTCATACCTGCAGCACGTTGGTCAGCACGGCGAAGACGGCGTCGACGACGATGATCATGAGAATCCCCGCAACGACCGCCCGCGTGGCCGAGTCGCCGACGGCGCTCGGCCCCTCCTTCGTCTGGATGCCCCGAAGGCAGCCGAGTCCCGACACGATTGCGCCGAATGCGATCGCCTTGAGCGTGCCGACGAGGACGTCCCCGACGTGCACCGAGCTGGACAGATGCGACCAGATCTGATCGAGCGCAAATCCCATCCCCATCATCACGACCACGCCGCCGAAGACGCCGGCCAGCATCGAAAACGCGGTCAGCGCCGGCATCAGGAGGGTTCCCGCGAGCACGCGCTGCACGAGCAGGAATCGCATCGGTTCGAGCCCCATCGTGGTGAGGGCGTCGAGCTCCTCGTTGACCTTCATCGTCCCGATTTCGGCGGCGAATGCCGAGCCCGATCGTCCGGCGAGCACGATGGCCGTGAAGATCGGGCTGAATTCCCGAACCATGACGATCCCGATGATGTCGGCGGTGAAGGCCTTGGCGCCGAACATCGAGAGAGGCTGCGCGACCTCGTAGGCGATGATCACGCCGGTCAGAAGCGAGATGAGCGACACGATCGGCACGGCATTGACGCCCGCCTTCTCGACGACGACGAGGACCTCCGGCCAGCGCAGGGTGCGGGGATGGCGAAGAGCCGCCGCGGCAGCCAGAAGGGTGGCTCCCAGGAACGTCACCTGTTGCCGCAGGTCGCCGGCCATCGAGATCACCCCGACCCCCAGCTCACCGAGGAAGGAGCGGCGCGGCGGCGGCGCCTCCAGGCTCTCAATCGCGGCCGGAGTCGGAAGCGCGGACAGCAGAATCCGGAACTCGGGCTTGAGTCCCTTCACCGCGGCGCGGACGCCGGGGAGGAGACGGCCCTCCGCGAGGTCGTAGATGACGGACATTCCGGACATGTCGCCGACCTCGATGCCGCTCGCGTCGACCTCGAGCGCCGAGCCCGTCGACGAGCTCATAGCCGCCTGCGCCTCACGGCGCGCGACCGCCGCGGTTTCCAGGCTGAGAGTTCCGGAGATCGAGAGAGTCGCTCCGTCCGGCCCCCTCTGCACCACCGCGCGTGCGCGGGGCGTTGGACTGGCCTCAATTGACCCGTTTTTCATCTCTTTGTCTCAGCCGTTGCCCGAAGGAGACGACTCGGGGCGTCGATCGGGACCACTCCTAGGTGCGTGACCGACACCCCGGTCGCCGCTGGGCGATGAACTGGGTCCTGATCGTTGGCGGCTACTCACCTCCTGCCCGATGGCGTAGAGCAACGCCAGTGCCACGCCCTAAATCGCTGGGCGCGTGCGAATTACGCCGAGACACCCGCCGTGCATCTCGTGAAAAGTCGCGAATGAACGCGAAGACTGGCGATCCTCCGAGGGCGGCCATGTCGCGCTTCTTTGAGTTGGTCCAGCGATTCATTCATCGTCAACTCGGTGGCATTCGGAATGGCGGCGCTCCGCCGCCGGGGCCGCGTCATTCATCATCTTGCCAATCGCAACCGAAGGCCCCCACAGCGGCATTCGCGGACGCTGTGCCCAGCAGCGATGCGCGCTGGCCGGCTCATGCAGCGCCGTCACGAATTGCCGCAACGAAGGTCGGGTTGTCCCAGGAGTTCATTCGAGCCTGCGCTCGATCGGAGTCGGGTTGCCGAAGGCGGCGAGCACCTGCGGCCAGATGCTTCCGGAGAATCCCTTGGTCTCGACCGACGAGAGGATGATCGGGACCCCGAACGCGCGCGCGGCCTTCGCGAGCGTGACGTTGTGGTTGAAGATCGTCTGACGATCGAAGCGGCTCACGCCGAATAGCATCTGGGGCTGGAGGTCGATCATTGCAACGACGAAGTGATCGGGGGTCGGCAGACCCTTCTCGCTCCTCTTCGCCAGTGAATTCACTTTGCTCATGCCCTCTCCTTATGGGCGTTTGAGGTTTCTCAGCCGCTTTAACTCGCCTCCGCCGGACGGGGTAGGCAACGCCAGTGCCACGCCCCAAGTCGCTTGCCACGTGCAAGCTAACCCGAGATTGCGCGCGAGAATCTCGCGAAGGGTCGCGAAAGAGCGCGAAGACTGGCGATCCTTCAGAGCGGTTTTCGACCGCTCGGCGAAACGCGTCTCGATCTTGAGGTTTCGGATCTTGGATTCGAGCGGCTTCGAGCGGCCGCAATTTCCTGGTCTAAACCGATCCTGAGAGGCTGCGGAATGTCTGCGCTCAGCAATGGCATCGTGACTTTCCACCATGCGTCTGGGGACATCTTCCTCAGCTCGTCCGACACGTCGCTTCATTCCCGTGTCTCTCTTATTTCGCTGACCGAAGCGATCGAGTCAGGGTTTGAGTCCGAACGGGCGGCCTTGAGCGGAAAAGGCGGAGGAGGAACCCCACGCCGAGACCGACGATGAAGGATAAGAACAATCCCAGCTCGTCCAATGCTGCGACCTACTGGTCTCTGAACGCGAAGCAATCGCAACCGATGGCTTCCCACAGCGACGTGCGCGGACACCGTGCCACCCAGCGATGCACGCCGATCCGCGCGATGTCCGGCTCTGCGACCGAGAAGTCGTCGGCCGAGAGGACCGCGAGATCGTCGAGCCGCCCTGATGCGATCGCGCCCTTCTTCTCCTCCTCGCCGGAGAACCAGCTGCTGCCCAGGGTGTAGAGGCGCAACTCTTTCGAGCGGTCGTGCCGATTTTCGGCTTCGTAGAGCGAGGCGCCTCCGACCGTCCGACCGGTAACGAGCAAGTGGAGCGCAACCCACGGGTTGTAGCTCGCGACCCGGGTCGCGTCGGTCCCCGCGCCCGTGAGCGCCGACGCGAACGCACTGCGTCCGTCCTGCTTCGCGATCCGTCCGTTGACGAGGATCAGATCCGCCGGCTCGGCAGAGCTCTTGCCATGCGGACTCTGGCCATTCGCAGTTTTCATATCGCTACCTGACTCTTTCGCTTTCGCGGTACCAGATCCTTCGTGGAGCCATCCGTGCAGCAATCTTCCCTTCCGCGGGCCGAACACGATGCCCACGAGGGGCACGACGATCCTGGTCAGCGCGACGCGAATCGGGATCGGGGCCTCGATCCGCAGTGCCTGAAGGACGTAAAGGACGATATTCGAGAGAAGGATCGGCGAGAGAAGCAAGAGCCCGATCCAGCCGGCGTAGAGAGAGAGAGATCCGCGGTCACCATTGTGGCTCCTGACGTCTCGTTGACGGCTACGCGCCGTCGCCGGATGGCGTAGAGCAATGCCAGTGCCACGCGCTAAGTCACTGGCCGCGTGCGAATTCGACTGGGACTCCCAACGAGAGTCTCGTGAAGCGTCGCCAAAGAGCGTGAAAGCTGGCGAATTGCCGAGAGTACCTTCGAGCGCTACCGGAAAGCGGGCGGTCGATTTCCCCAGGGGACCGGTCCAGCTGTTCGCTGACCGCGCACCGCTGGATCGGCTGATATTCGCGAGCCGCTGCATGCGAGAGTTCGCGAATCCAGTTCGAGTCGCCGCGCTCGCGTCCGACGAACGTGCTCCAGCGACAGGACTTCGCCGGATCGGGGCCGCGAGCTCGCGCTCGGCACCACCCTTGCCATTGGAGACGTCGGGCTTAGGAGACCGACGCTTGAGAGAAACGAACACACTCCCTGTCATCTACCTGGCGCGCCACGGCGAGACGCCCTGGACCATCTCCGGGCAGCACACGGGCGTGAGCGACATCCCGCTCAACGCGCAAGGCGAAGCACAGGCGGTCCGACTCGGAGAGCGTCTCCAGGGGCTGAGCTTCGCCGCGGTCCTCACGAGCCCTTTGCAGAGGGCGCGTCGCACCAGCGAGCTGGCCGGCTTCGGGTCCGTGGCGGAAGTCGAGCCGGACCTCGTCGAGTGGAACTATGGTGCATACGAGGGTCGACGGAGCGCCGACATCCACGTCGAGCAGCCGGACTGGGACCTCTTCCGGGACGGCGGCCCCGGAGGGGAATTGCCGGAGGAAGTCGGGGCGCGGGCCGACCGGGTGGTGCGCCGCGTCCTGGCGGCGGACGGGGACGTGCTGCTCTTCTCGAGCGGCCACTTTCTCCGCGTGTTCGCCGCGCGCTGGCTCGGTCTGGCGCCGGCGGCCGG
>JGI10216J12902_103622241_pt1 | contig 12864 bp, 10 predicted proteins | sample KanNatreferecore_FD_12902 | JGI IMG/M metagenome (IMG submission 12902)
CGGTGCACGGTCAGCCCGAGCTCCGCCGCGATCATGCCGCCTGTCGTGCCCGTGGCAAACAGCTCGTGCCGCTGCAGCGTTCCCTGGTTGTAGGTCGCCCATTCGAGAATGTCGGGCTTCATGTTGTCGTGCGCGATCAGGGCGATTCGCTTGCGCCGGGCGGTCATCAATGAGCGGAAGGGCATAGGGAGATCTCGAGAAACTGTAGACTACAATCTGAAATCTGGAAACCCGTTGCCAAGACTCATTCACGCTCCGTCAGTCATTCAAGCCGCCGGGCAGCCGCCGAAACGCATAGAGGAATACGCGGGACGTGTGAACTCAGGTCATGCGAGCGTCAGCGTGGCGCGCATGCAGTCGCCGCCCGGCTGGGAAGAGCCGGGGCAGCGTCCGGACTTCGAAGAAGTCACAGTGGTGCTGCGCGGCACCCTCCGCGTCGAGCACGAGCACGGCGTCATCGACGTGCACGCGGGCCAGGCGATCGTGACCCTTCCTGGCGAGTGGGTGCGATACAGCTCGCCCGGAGACCAGGGCGCAGAATACATCGCCGTCTGTCTGCCGGCTTTCTCGCTCGAGACGGTCCACAGGGATCAATGATGTCCATCGCCGAGACCATCCTACCCGAGTTCGATCGCGAGACGGCCACGACGAGGGTATTGCTCGAGCGGGTTCCCGAAGCACACGCCGCCTGGAAACCGCACGCAAAGTCGATGTCGCTCGGGCAGCTGGCGATGCACATCGCCAATCTGCCGAAGTGGATGTCGATTACCCTCGAGCGCACCGATTTCGACACGAATCCGCCAGACGGTTCCCGGGCGATCAGCCCGCCATTCGAATCGGCCGCGGTGCTTCTGCAGAGCTACGACGCCAATATCAGCGCGGCGCGTGCGCTGTTGGCACGCACGACCGATGGCGAGTTCATGGTGCAGTGGACCTTGAAGAACGGCGGAAAGAGCCTGTTCAGCATGCCGCGCGTCGCCGTGCTGCGATCGTTCGTCCTGAACCACGCCGTGCATCATCGCGGACAATTGAGCGTCTACCTGCGGCTGCTCGACGTCCCCATCCCGAACATCTACGGTCCGACCGCCGACACGGGGCCGTAGGGTTGTGGGCTGTAGGCTTTGGGCTCTTGCCAGAGTCTAGAGTCTAGAGTCCAGAGTCCGTTCCTTCAGGATGCTGCCGACGACGAACGCGACATTGGCGGGCCGCTCACCGAGCCGGCGCATGAAATACGGAAACCACTCGCGCCCGAACGGCACGTAGATGCGCACGCGATACCCGTCGGATCGCAGCTGGTTCTGCAGATCGCGGCGAATGCCATAGAGCAACTGGAACTCGTAGGCGTCCTGCGAAATCGCGCGTTCGGCCGTGAAGCGGCGCACCTCGTTCAAGATGTCCTCGTCGTGCGTGGCGATGGCCGGGTAGGCGCCTCCGGCAAGCAGACGCTTCGCCATCCGCACGTACGCCACATCCACCTCCGACTTGAGCTGATAGGCGACCGTCTTCGGCTCGCGGTATGCGCCTTTGACCAGCCTGATCCGCGCCCCCAACGCGTTCACGCGCTCGACGTCCTTCTCCGTCCGGTGCAGGCACGATTGCAGCACGACACCGACACTGCGATGACCGAGCTTCCAGACGGTTTCGAAGATCTCCAGTGTCGCCGTGGTGTATGCCGAGCTCTCCATGTCGATGCGGACGAAGAAGCCGCACTGCTCGGCAGCTTTCAGAATCTTCCGCAGGTTGTCGAGGCACATCGCACGGTCGACATCGAGGCCGAGCTGGGTCAGCTTGAGCGACAGGTTGCGCTCGACGCCTGCCCGATCGACCGCCTCGATCAGGTGAAGGTATTCGCGGGTGGCGGTGTCGGCTTCGGCCAGTGTCGTGACGCTCTCCCCGAGATAGTCCAGCGTGGAGAGAAGACCTTGCGACTGGATCTGACGTACCGCCGCAATCGCGTCGTCGATCGTTTCGCCGGCGATGAAGCGCCGGGCGAACGCCTGGGAACCGGACATGCCGTACCGGGACGCGAGCGTTTTCAGCGTGCGGCTGTAAGAGAGCGTCTGGAAGAAGGCTTTGGACGCAACATCCAGCATCAGTGGGTGCGGCCGGGGGACGCGAGCAGGTGTTCGATGGAGCGCGCGTAGTACCGCAGAACGTTGCGATCGCGGACCCGGAACCGGCCGTGATCGTACACGACGATGCCGCGGGCTTCGAGGGGAGCAGCGGCCTCTTCGACCGCCTGGCGTCCGCTGGAAACGCCGAGATTGGCGCCCACCGCGCGCAGCGTCTCGATGATCGCCTCGGCACGCTCCTCGAGATCGCGCCTGGTGATCGACGGGCGCATGGCCGTGGCAATGACCGCGTTCGGCAGAACCTTGAAGAGCTTGCCAATCGTCGTGGTGGTCAGCTTGCCGAGCTCCATGACGTCGCGCCGCGATTCCGGCTCCCATCCGTCGAGTGGAATCGGCCGGCCGAAGGTCACGAACGCGCGCGATCGATAGCCCACCGCGTAGCGGACCATCTCCGCGAGCTCGCGCGCGAACGGGCGCTGCCTTCTCTTGACGCGCTGCTTCGAAAGGATGTGATCCTCGAGGACGAGATCGTACGAGATGGCGGTGGGCACGATCATCAGCCCCGGAGTTTCGGACTGCAACGCGGCGTGCAGCAGCCCGGTTTTCGGCGGCTTCAGCTCGCCGCTGTAACTCCGGCCGCCTTCGGGATAGAACAGCAGATCGTGCCGGCGGAGCAGCTCGGCAACGTACGCCTTGAGCGTCACGAGATACGCCGGATCCTTCGCGTTGCGGCGGATGGGAATGGCGCCCGTCACATGCCGGTGAATCAGGCCGAGCGGGCCCCCGAACAGGTTGATGCCCGCCGCGATGATCGGAGGACGCACGCCGTTGTCATCGAGCACGACGGGCTCGACGAGATAATCGGTGTGGCTCTTGTGATTCGACGCATAGATGACCCGGCCCGCCCGTGTCGCGCGCTCGACGATATCGAGGTGCTCGACGCGGCGGTCGATCTTGCGCAGTATTGGATACAGCGGATGCTTCAGTGCGCGGTAGAACGGATACCGCTGTGTCGTCTTGAGCTCCTCGAGATACGCGAACACCCGCTCCCGTCCGTCGGAGCCGCCGTGCGAGCTCTGCAGGTATCGCACGACGTCCTCGCGGGCGAGGACGGCTTGGGCGAGATCGTCGGGAACCATTAATGAAGTGCCTGCACTATAGCATGCGCGAACTCGGAGGTTGAGGCTTTCCCTCCGAGATCGCGCGTCGTCTGCTCGGGGACCGCGAGCACCTCGACGAGGGCCTTCTCGATGCGTCGCGCCGCAGCCGGCTCTCCGATGTGGTCGAGCATCAGCAACGCAGAGCGCAGCAGTGCTGTGGGGTTCGCGACGTTTTTTCCGGCAATGTCCGGGGCGCTCCCGTGCACCGCTTCGAACACCGCGACGGTCTCGCCCAGGTTGGCGGCGCCGACGGTTCCGAGCCCTCCGACGAGTCCGGCGCACAGGTCCGACACGATGTCGCCGTAAAGATTGGGAAGGAGAAGCATGTCGAACTTCTCCGGCTTCATCACGAGGTTCATGCACGCCGCGTCGACGATCTGTTCGTCATAGGCGATGCCCGGGTGCGCGGCGGCGACAGTTCTGGCGCAGCGAATGAACAGGCCATCGCTCATCTTCATGATGTTGGCCTTGTGAATCGCCGTGATTCGCTTGCGTCCCATCCGTTCCGCGTAGTCGAAGGCGAAGTTCGCGATTCGCGTCGAGGCGCGCTCGGTGATGATCTTCAGGCTCTCGACGACCCCCGGAACCACTTCGTGCTCGAGCCCGGAGTAGAGATCCTCGGTGTTTTCGCGGACGATCACGAGGTCGACGTTTGCGAAGCGAGACGACACATTCGGCAGGTTGGCGACCGGCCGCAAGTTCGCGTACAGCTCGAGCGCCTTGCGCAGCCCGACGTTGACGCTTGTAAACCCTTCGCCGACGGGAGTCGTGACGGGACCTTTCAGCGCAACCCTGTTGCGGCGGATCGAGGCAATCAACTCGTCGGGGAGAGGTGACCGGTGCTGCTCGACGGCGAGTATTCCGGCGTCGTGCCGTTCCCACGTCACGGCGACGCCGGCGGCTTCGACGATCGACACGACGGCGGCGGTCACTTCGGGACCGATGCCGTCGCCAGGTATCAACGTAATGGTGTGTGGCATTCGTCAGGCCGCTCGCGTTCCATCGCGCGCTTCCCAGAACAGCAGCGCGAGCCCGCCGATCGCAATGGGGGCGAGAACATTGGTGGGCAGGCTTCGAAGCTCGATGCCCGCGTAAAGGGTGACGGCCAGCATGCCAAGCGCCACGCCGAATCGTGCGAAGAACTGCGACGGCCGCGGGCCCAGCAGCGCCATCCCGAACAGCGTCGTCAGCACGAGCGTGCCGGCCACGTACGCGGTGATGAAGAACCGCCGCTGCATCGCCTCCGACAGGGGACGGATGATCGCCCCAATCGTGATGATGCCGCCAAACCAGAGAGAGAGCGCAAGCACGTACACATAGCGCAGCGCAACCACACGGTCATTATAATTTGCATATCGTGGCGCGCAGGCGCCTACATGGCCAAAAATGTGGCGTGAATGGTCGGCGGATGTCTTTGCTCTGGCGCAAGCAGCGCGGAAGCCTGTTCTGCTGTCGCTGGTCACAGCGTGGTCGGATGAGTGCGCCGTCATGGACCGGACGACGTATCTGCAGCCGGACGTGTCGTCGCTCATCGAAGCGCGGTTCGTTCCCGTGCGCGTCGACGCCGATCGGCGGCCCGACATCAGCGATCGCTACACGCTCGGGGCGTGGCCGACGACCGTGTTCCTCACAAGCGACGGCGACACACTGAGTGGCACCACGTATCTGGATGCGCCGCGGATGATCGCCACCTTGAACGAGGTTGCCGATGCTTATCGCGACCGCGCCGATGAGATTCGATCGCGTGCGGCAGCGGTACGGGCGCAGCGCGTTGTCCGAAGCGGCCGCCAGTCCCGGTCTTCGATCGATCCGATCGCACACGTTCGATCGCTGCTCCTCGAGCGATTCGATCCGATCAACGGCGGGTTTGGAACGGCGCCCAGGCTTCCACACCCATTTGCGCTGTTGTTCGCCGTGTCGCTGGCCGGCGACGGCGACGAAGAGATGGCGGAGGTGGCGGCCGTCACGCTTCAACGCATGCGGGCGCTATGGGATGCGAAGAATGGCGGCTTTCACCGTTATGCCGAAGCCGCCGATTGGACCCGGCCAGGAAGCGGCAAAACGCTCGAGGACAACGCGGCGCTACTTCACGTATACGTGGAAGCCTCGCTGCGGCTGCGCGACGCTGATTGTCTCGAGCAGGTGGCCGCGGCCGTCCGCTGGGTGAGGCACGTAATGGCCGACGAACACCAGGGCGGTTTTTTCAACGCCGTCTCGCCGCACGTTGTGGACAGGACGATGTACGTCGACAGGAACGCCATGATGGCCGGCGCGTTCATCAGGGCGGCGGCGTTGTTCGACGATGTATGGCTGCGCGATTTCGCGCTCAAATCGCTCGAGGCGGTGATTGTTCCGGCCTACACGCCAGGCAATGGTGTTGCGCATGTCAATGGCGTGAACGGCGCCGCGGGCGTGCGCGGGTTACTCACCGATCAGATTCACGTCGCATCGGCGCTGATCTGGGCGCATGCCGCGACAGGACAACTCCCTTACTCGATGCTGGCGGCCGAGGTCCTGCAGTTCGCCATCCGCACGATGTGGGACGAGACGGCTGGAGCCTTCCGCGATCGCGTTGATCCCGCCGATCCCCTGATCCCGTTCGAGCTCAATTGCCACGCTGCCTGCGTGCTCGACCGGCTCGGTGTGCTCACAGGCGACACCACCCTCCACGATCGCGCACGTGTGATTCTGCAGTCGCTCTCAGACGATTATCGGGAACGCGATCTGTTTGCCGCGCCCTACGTGGTTGCCCTGCGCGAAGTGCTCGATCGCCAGCCGCCGGCAGGCCTCGAGTTGAGGCCCGTGGACTGGCAGATTGGGTGACGTGTGTCGTGTTCCCGCTACGGAACCACCGTCAGTGGCGTTTCTCGGACGATCGGCGGTGCGCCACCACCAAGCAGGCGGGCTTCGAGACGGAGCACATAGCGACCCGGCCGAACGTCCTTGAGCGGAATCTGCTTCGCGATGGGGACGCGCGAGCTCTTGACGTCCGCCGTTGCTCCGGCGACCGTCTCGCGCGACGAGAACGCCGCGTTTCCGTCCTCTCCAACGAGCGTCGTGATGACCTCGATGCGCCTCGACTCCCGCGACGTGCCGGTGTCGTACAGCTCGGCGAAAGCGTGGACGACCGTGGACGTCTCGAAGGTTCGGCGACTCGTGACCGGTGCGGGCAGCGTTCCTGCCGGGAGCTGATCGTCGGGCTGGGCTGAAAAGTGCTGCCGTGCCGCCTCGTCGGTGAGCAGCAGCCCGCTCATCGCCATTCCGCGCGCGTTGTAGTCGGGAACCTGCAGATCCGCGAACACCGTCCCCATTTCACCCGCGCCCGTCTCGCGGACGCCCACGCGCAACTGATATCGTCCGGGCGGCAACGCAATCCTCGGGTTCAACCGAACGATGGAGCCCCGCACGCGCGCGTAGGTCTCCGGCCGCAGCGTCAGGTTGAACTGATAAAAATTGCCGCCATGCTGGCGCCCGCGCTCGTCCAGGGCGTAGAGTGACAGTTCCACACCGTCGGCAAACGTCTTGTTGGGCATCTCGGTGAAATGCAGGCGAGAGGCGTCGACCTCGATCGCCACGGCCACGGACGCGTCCTTCGCGGGGCCCTTGAACGGCGCCGTGTGAACGGTCAGCGTCAATCCGTTCCGCTGAAGCGGTTGATTCAGGATTTCCCGCAATTCGTTGGACGTCTGCGCCGTGCCGGAACGCCCGCGGCCCCGGTCGAGCTCGCGCTCGCGCCTGGCCTGATCGTCCGCGTTGACGGCCCTGGGCGAGACATAGCCTTTTCGCGCCGACACGCGAAGTCCCGGGCGCTTGATACGCACTTCGATTTTGTGGAAACGCCCATCACGCCGGGCGTCCTTCGGGTAGTAGCCCAGGATGTAGTACGTGCTGTTCAGCCGGACGATGCGGTTCAGAGAGGTGGTGATGTTGTTGGAGTTCACCGCCGCATAGCCCCCGGTCTCTTCGGCGAGCACGCGGAGGCTGTCCTGCTGGAGATACATGTCGGCGAGCAGTCCCCTGGCGTCGAAGCCGAGGTTCACATCGGCCGCCGCGTTGAGCTCGATCGCCTCGCTCGTCATGCCCACGAGGCCGCGCGGGTCGACGGAAAAGAAACTGACATTGGCCCGGGCCGCCGCGGCGATCGCGTTCTGGGTCTCGGAGATGACGGTTGTGGCCGCCTGCGATCCGAAGATGTCGTAAATCGGATAGTCGATCCCTTCGCTGAACATCACGACCGCCTTGCGGCGCCCGCGGATGCCTCCCATGATCTCGGCCAGCTTCTTCAACGATCCGAGCACCTGCTGCGCCCGGTGGCCGCGTTCGAAATCGTCGGGATCGGTCGTGATGTCCGAATAACCGTTCGGTCCGCGAATCGTCCCCGATTGCGGGGGGTCTGTCGAATCGGGATCGTCGGATTGATTGACCTCCATCTCTTTCAACGTCTGCGTGAAGTAGTAGTCGGCTTTCTCGATGACGGTCGAGCGGAGCTTCCGGCCCACGAACTTGTCGATCGCCGCCAGGAGAGCAGCGCGATCGGACGTGAACTCCTGCGCGCCGTCCGTGCGGCCGCTCGTATAGGTGATGGCGGCGATGTCATTCGGGCCGAAATGGCGCTCGATGAGCTCACGCGCGGCTTTCACGACGACCTTCGATCGCAGCGGGGCCACGTTGAGATCGTCGAGCACGATCACGTAGAGGCGCCCGCTGAGCGGTTCGGCATTCGACTTGATGTCGCTCACCGATCCGGTGGCTGCTGGCGGACGGGCGCTTGCCGACGGCAACGGAATATCGACGAGCGAAAACGCGCTGATGTCCTGGGGCTTGCCGTCATCGAGCAGTTCGAAGTCGTCCTTCGTCAGGTCGCGCACGGGATTGCCCCGTTCGTCCGTGACGACCGCGTCGATGTCGACAAAGTTGACCTCGACTTGAAACGTCGCCGACGGCGGTTGCTGCTGCGCCAAGCCGGGAACCGACGCGCTGGCAAGGATGGCGGCCAATGAAGCGGCCCCAAGAAGGATGCGGACACGCATAAGGGCAATGCTACTATATGCGGCTTCTATGCAGGGTGCCACCAGTCAGCCGTTCAGCGAGATCGAGCGCGTTGCCGCCCTCGCGGGCGAGCCGCGGAGCATCAGCGCGGCAGGCGTGACGCGAACCGAGCAGCGGCTCGTCACTCTCGAGAGCGAGTCGCCGTTCGACCCATCGCCGGACGCGCGGCGCCGGCTTGTGATTGTCGCCGACAACGATCGCGCGGCGCGCGCGACCCTCGGCGCGATTCAATGGTTCAAGACCGCCGCTCCGCGTGCGTTCCGCGACAGATGGAGCATCAGCGCGGTGCTGCTGTCGTCCGCAAGCGATGCGACGCCTGCGCAGCAGCTCGAATTTCCCCCCGCGAAGGGCTTCTACGATCACCCGGACCAGCCCGAGAGCCGGTATCTCTGGCGCTGGGTGACGTATCAGGCTCCGGACGTTCTGCTGCAGGTCAGGGGTGGAGACGTGCTGTCGCGCAGTGCACCGCCCGCCGGTTCGCTTGCGGCAGCGATGGCCGGCGGATCGGAGATGGGCACGGTCCAGGCCATTTTCGGATCGGTGCGCGAGACGGACGGTCCCACGCTGCTGGAGCATGCGCTGAAGGATTCAGCCGGCGCGCGCGAATCTGAAATCCACGCCACGCTGCGTGCGCGGGCGTCGCGCGAGCCGCTCGCGATCGCGAAGGTTCTTGCAGCGAAGTATCCGCAAAATCCACTGGTCAGCTACATTCCGTCGGTCTCCTGGTTCAACACGCTGCGGCTTGCGGACATCACCAAGGACGACGCGCTGCGGCAGAAAGTGTTGACTGAGACGCGCCCCTGGCTTTCACGAGAGCGGCCGCTGTTCGGTGAGCGCATCGCGCTCACCGCCGTCGCAGGCACGTTGATATTCGCCGAACTGGCCAGGCGAGGTGACGAGTCCGCCCGGGCGCTGGCGATACAGGGCGCCGACGAAGCGTTGAAAACAGCATCGTCGGGCTACGCGCAGCATGGCGCCGGTTGGACGGACGACATGTTCATGCTGTCGTCCATTCTGTCGCGCACCGGCAGAATGGCCGGCCGTGAGCGTGATTTCGACCATCTCTCGACGATGCTGCTGTCCTACGCCAAGCGCCTTCAACGCGCGGACGGGGTATTCGACCATTTCGATGGGCGAATCGCCTGGGGACGCGGAAACGGATTTGCCTCGCTCGGTCTTACGGAGGCGCTGACCGCCCTCCCCGCAAATCATCAGTCGCGCGCGGCGCTGCTCGAAGTCTATCGCCGCCACCTGAACGGCATGAGAGCCATGCAGGCGCCCGACGGCATGTGGCGTCAGGTTGTGGACGAGCCGGGAGCGTATCGCGAGGAATCGGTGACGGCGATGACCGTGGCGGCGATCGCGCGCGGCCTTCGTCTGGGCTGGATCGACGCAAAAACCTACAGGCCTGTCGTCGACCGCGCCTGGCGCGCCCTGGCCGCGCACGTCACACAGGATGGAGCGGTCGTCGACATCTGCACGAGTACCGGTTCCCAGGCGACGCGGCGGCAGTACCTCGATCGTGCGGCGATCAGCGGCTTCGACGATCGAGGCGGAGCGATGGCCCTACTGGCCGCACTTGAGATGCAGGAGCTCCGTTGAGGTCACGTTGATGCGCGACCCCGCCGGCCTGCTGATGAACAAGCCCTTCACGAGCACCGTGTTCTGCACGAGTGAGGCCTCGGGGTAGAGCCCGATCAGCTCGATCGTGCCGGCGCCTGGCGGCGCCGCAGCCAACGTCTCTTTGTCGGCCTGCGACAACGGATCGCGGGTCGTCACCTGCGGGTCCGTGCTTTCCGCAAGAATCCAGCCGCTGCCGCTTTTCTGCAGACAGCCGACAGTCTGTACGAGCGCACCCGAACGTGGAGGACCGGACCCTGTTCGAGGAAGGATGCGCAGTCCGGCGAGCGCCCCGCTCGCTTCGGTCAACTCGGTCGAGCCGGCGGGGAATCCGTTCTGTTGAAGGATGTACGCCACCGTATCGAGTTTCTGCGCGTTCGTCACGTCGGTGCTGCCGACCTCGGGCATCGTGTCGCGGATCTTGTGAAAGAGCCGCTCGACGGATTGCGTTTCCCACTTCACCATGAATGCCGAGCCGACGAGCGCCGGGCCTTCGCCGCCGCTCAAATCGTCGTGGTGACACTCACTGCAGTGGGCTTCGACGACCGAACGGCCCCTGTCCGCCTGCGCGGCGGTATACACACCGTTCCAGATCGGAGGCGGCGTCTGGGCAGCCAGAGAGACGAGAAGGCTCGAGGTAAAAACGGCGAAGAGTGCTGTGGTAACCGGTCGCATCTCTCAAGGATACGGTACCCGGCTAGCGCAGGAAAGCCTCCGTCAAGCCGCCGTCGACGGGGATGATGTGCCCAGTCGTTTTCGCGCTGTCGTCGCTCAGCAGCCATACGATGGCGTTGGCGCAGTCGCGCGGAAGAATCGCGCGCCGCGTCAGCGTGCGCTGCGCGTAGAAATCCGCCAGCTTTCCCCGCAGATCTTCGGTCGACTCCGTGTCTGCAAATGCAATCTTGTATTTCTGCAGCGATTGCATCACGCGGTCGCGCGGAAACATCGTCGAACCGGCGACGACGGTGGCCGGAGCGATGCCGTTGACGCGGACGAGCGGCGACAAGCCGATGGCCATCTCGCGAATCAGATGATTCACAGCGCTCTTGCTGGTGTCGTACGCCTCGCTGCCTTTCTTGGATACGACCGCGTTCGCCGATCCGGTCAGCACCATCGACGCCGGCAGCTGCTGGTCCTGAAAGATCCCTTCTGTCTGCTGGGCGAGGAGATAGTTGCCCGTCACGTTGACGAGAAACGTCTTCGTCCATTGCGCGTCGCTCAGCCGTCCGGAGGCGTCCGCGACGGGATAGATCGCCGCCGTATTGACGATGCCGTCGATGCCGCCGAAGGTGAGCACCGTGAAAGCCGCGGCGGCCGCGAGGCTCTCGCTAGAGGACAGGTCGACGGGTGTAGACGCCACGAATTCCTTCGATGAGATCGCTGCAGCTTCCTCTGCTACGCGCGCGGCGCTCTCGGCGGCGGCGTCCGCCACGACGACATGCGCGCCTTTCTTCGCGAGGAGAAGCGCAACCTCGCGTCCGATGCCGGAGCCACCGCCCACGACGAGCACGATCTTCCGGCTGAACTCGGCTTCCGCGGGCATGCGTTGCAGCTTGGCTTCCTCGAGCGCCCAGTACTCGATGCGGAACGCTTCGGACCGTGGCAGTGCGACATAGTTGTGAAGCTGCTCGAACTGCGAGGCCTGCTCGGGGCGGCGAGCCTGGGGAAGAGGGGCTTCGGCCTCCTTCAGGTCGGCCTGCTTCAGGTCGGCCGTTCCGAGCGCGGTCGCACCTGCCATCACGTTGATGGCGTTCATGAAGAATTCGGTCGTGATTCGCGCTTCCTTCTTGTTCCTCCCGAATCCGAAGAGCCCGACGCCGGGAACGATGACGACCGACGGATTCGAGTCGCGGAGCTTCGGCGAATCAGGCTGCGCGAAGGAGTCGTAGTAACTGCGATACTCGTCGCGGTACGCGCCCACCTGCGCCCGTATCGCCGCCTTCAACGTGTCGACGGTTCCCGCTGCCGGATCCCACTCGACGAAGTAGGGGCAGATGCGCGTGCGAAGGAAGTGATCCGGGCAACTCGTGCCCAGACGGCTAAGCGCGCTTCCCCAGCGGGATCCCGCAAACGTGAGGGCCTCGTCGGCGTCGGTGAAGTGCGCGACGACGCGCCGGTTCGATGACACCGTGCCGCGCAATGCCGGCAGAACCCGGGTGGCGATGTCGCGCCGGTTCTCGAGCGGCGTGTGGACGCCGCCGCCGAATACCGCCTTGCCTGCCCGATGGTCGTCGATGAACGCGCCCATCTGGTCGATCGTGCGGATGCTGTTCAGGTAACACTCGCGCTGTGTGCTCCCCCACGTAAACAGCCCGTGGCTCCCGAGGATGAGGCCGTCGGCGCCAGGGTTGTCGCGCACGGCTTTCTCGATGAGCAGCGCCAGCTCGAAGCCGGGCCGCTGCCATGGCACCCAGATCACGCGCCGGCCGAACTTTCGATTGAACTCGTCCAGCTTCTGCCGCCCGTTCGCGGAGGCGGCCAGGGCGATGGCCCAGTCCGGATGCAGATGATCGACGTGAGGGGCAGGGATGAACGCGTGGAGCGGCGTGTCGATCGATGCCGCCACCCGGTTATGGCCGAACGCAGCCGGTGGATAGTAGTCCACCATCTCGTCTTCGAACGCCTCTCCACGGTAGCGTGCCTTGAGCTGCTCCAGCTTGTCGAGATAGAGCAGCGCGAATCCTGAGTCGGTAATGGACCCGAGGTCGCCGCCGCTGCCTTTGACGGCAAGCACGCGGACCGGGGCGCCCGTGAACGGATCGGGCAGGTCGAACTTCGAGCTGGTGTTGCCGCCGCCGAAGTTCGTGATGCGGAGGTCCGCGCCGAGCAGGTTCGAGCGATAGCGAAGCAGGGATAACGGGTTTCCCGCGAGCCTGTCGGCGGCGCGGTCGTCCCAGAGATCGGTCAGATGTTTCAGGGCTGTCGTATCAGGCATAGAGGAGTCCGCAGTACTGCTGAAAGCG
>JGI10216J12902_102304127_pt1 | contig 12860 bp, 2 predicted proteins | sample KanNatreferecore_FD_12902 | JGI IMG/M metagenome (IMG submission 12902)
AAAAAAGAAAACCATCGATTCCTCGATGGTCGGCCAGATCGTTGATCCGGATGCGATTCCAGGAGCAGATCATTTTGTGATTTTAGTTCTGGAATGCCTCAACAAATGAGCGAAGCAATTTTCGATATCTATCAAACTGCCCTGCCATTTTCCCGCTTCGCGATAGCGGTTGTTGCAGGGGTAAATGTACGAAGATGAAGGATAAAAACCTCAATTATGCCAGCGAGATAATAGACAAATGGTAATAGTGAGGTAAACAATATTTGTGTTCCAGAAAACTATCAATGACAATTCAGCTACTTATTATTTACATGCACTAAATCGAGAAAGGCGCTATAAAATTTCAATTTAAGCACATCGTGAATCAATTGAATAATCTAAGAGCGAAGAATTGACGGAATTATAAATATCCATTGCAATCAGTTTCTTTTTGTTTTCATACGAATATTCAATTGAGCAATTTTTGTTCGTTGCGACTTGGGACGGCAGATGTTGCATAGACTAGTAGCTATTGTCATTCTTCGAAAACGACCATCTCCATTGATACAGATTAATTAGTCACTAAGAAATTGGTCATCCCGGATAAGGGAATGGTAGGGCAGAGCGAGTTTGAATCTTTTTTGCTCGGTTCATGTTTTGGATCAAGATTTTAATCGAATTTTAATTAACAGTTGTTCTCACATGCATAAAGCTCTATTTTCATTTCATCCTCTGAAAAGATCTTCAGCTTAAATCTCAAATCTCCTCTTGATCCATTTCTAAGAAATTCTTGGTCTTAATAGTTCGCATAGCTATTAATAAAACATGCTTGTGCCTGTATGACAAGTAGTTAATCCCTCCCAAAGTCAGTCTCTTTAACCCTTTATTCATTTCATACTGCTGCCTAATGAGAAATACATTTACCCTACTGGCTGTGCTGTTTTTGTCTGCTTCTGCCCTAGCGCAAAGAGTTAAAACGGACCTGCCACCGGCTCTTTCAAGCATCTTACGACAATCCCCCACGACTTCAACAACCAATGCTACAACGCTTGTGTTTAGAGTGACCTTCTCCGAAAAAGTGAGCGGAGTAGACATAAACGATTTTGAAATTAATGCTAATGGTGTAAGCGGAACTTTGAGTCGAGTGTTGCCCGTAGGGACTAAGGGAACTGTTTATGATGTATCCGTTGTCTCTGTTTCAGGCAACGGCTCAATAGGCGTAAACCTGATCAGCGGTTCTACCGGCATTTCTGATGCCACAGGCAATCCTCTGCCAGCTGGAGGTTTTACAACTGGTCAGACTTATACAATAGACCAGGCCCCACCGACAGCAGTCTCAATTAATTTTCAATCACCTTCAACATCAACTACAAGTGCCGCGTCGGTAACCTTACGTATCACCTTTTCTGAAAGAGTTACCGGGGTAGATGCAACAGATTTTTTAATCACAGCAACTGGTGTATCAGGGTCAGTCAGTGGCGTAGCTGCGGTGGGAACTACAGGTTCTATTTATGATGTAACTATTTCTTCTGTGGTGGGCAACGGCACTCTACGGCTTGACCTGAAAGCAAGTGGCACCGGGATTTCTGATGCTGCCGGTAATCCTTTATCAGGTGGGTATTCGGGCGGCGACACTTATACTATCGATCAGCCAATCAATGCGGCACCTGCCGTAGTAAGCAGTATTCGTCAAGTGCCAACAGCTCAACAAACAAACGCTACATCGCTAATCTATAGGGTTAGTTTTTCTGAGCGGGTAACCGGTGTCGATTACAGCGACTTTTCCCTTGCCACTATTTCGGGAAATGCTACTGGAACCATCAAAAAAAATGCGGTTATCGCTGTTGGAACTGATGGCACCACTTATGATATTACAGTTTCTTCGGTTACTGGTACAGGTGAAATCCGGCTTGAACTCAAAAGCAGCGGTACAGGTATTACGGACGCTTCAGGCAAACCCATAGCTGGGGGTTTTTCAACGGGTCAGACCTATATCATTGACCGTGGCGTGCCAACCCTTACTTCAGTTAGCATCGCCTCCAATAACAGCAGTTCTACTTTGGCAAAAGTTGGTGATGTTATTACGGTTTCTTTTTCATCGTCTGAAGTAGTAAATACTCCCGTCGTTACTATTGCTACACATGGGGTTATTCCCGTTTCAATAGGAACAAATTCCTATACAGCTTCTTATACCATGACCAACAGTGATGCTGCTGGCAATGTTCCCTTCACAGTGAATTTTACAGACCTTGCAGGAAATCCCGGAACACAGGTTTCATCTACAACCAACGCCAGTAGTGTTATTTTTGATAAAACAGCTCCTGGAGTTTCCAGCATTATTCGCCAGGCGCCGACAACAACGGCGACCAATTTAGCGACTGTCACGTTCCGTGTTACATTTTCCGAAAGAGTTTCAGACGTCGACATATCCGATTTCTCCTTATCAACGACTAGTACAGTTACCGGTACTATTGCATCGGTAAATGCGGTAGGTACAGCGGGTACAACTTATGATGTAATAATTAACGCCATCTCAGGTGATGGTACATTGCGTTTGGACCTGAAGAATACAGCTACGGGGATCGTAGATGCCTCAGGAAATTTGATAGCTACAGGTTTTACAACTGGTCAGGTATACACAATTGATCAAACCACGCCTGCCGTAACAAGCATAAACCGAATTCTGCCCGCAACAGAACAAACCAACGCGACGTCAGTAACTTACAGGGTTACTTTTTCAGAAGGAGTAAGCGGTGTAACAGCTAATGATTTCTCCATTGTAACTACTGGGGCAACTACTGGCACAATTAGCACTGTAACTTTGGTTAATCCTTCGCCGATTGCTAATTCTACGTATGATGTTTTAGTTTCCTCCGTCAACGGAAATGGCACCATGCGCCTCGATCTGAAAAGCAGTGGCACAGGTATCAGCGATGCCGTTGGAAATGCCATTGCAGTTGGATATACAACGGGGCAGGTTTACACAATTAATCAGACTGTTCCAACTCTTACCATAGTATCTATATCGTCGAATAACTCCAGTTCTTCTTTAGCGAGACCTGGAGATGTAATCACAATAAGTTTTACTGCTTCAGAAACGCTAAGTACCCCAACGGTCACCATTGCTACTCACACGGCTATCGTTACAGGTAGTGGATCGAGTTTTTCTGCTTCTTATACTATGACGAGTAATGACGTATCCGGAAACGTGCCGTTCAGCATTTCGTTTCGCAGCGCATCAGGTACTCCCGGGACATCTGTATCAACGACGACTGATGGAAGTAGCGTAACCTTTGATAAGACCGCCCCTGTCATAGTTAGTATCGACCGGCAGGTTCCAACGTTGGAGACAACCAATACAACAACAGTAACTTTTAGAGCTACATTTTCAGAACCCGTGTCCGGTGTGGATGGATCGGACTTCACATTGACAACAATTTCCGGAGCAACGACCGGTAGCGTAGGTTCCGTTAGCCCGCAAAATTCCACTACCTATGATGTCATAGTGAATTCTGTTGCAGGTAATGGGACTATACGTTTGGATTTAAAGAATAGTGGGACTGGAATTATTGACCCGTCTGGCAATACTGCACCGGGATTTCAAACTGGCCAAACATATGTCATAGATCAAAATCCGGGAACATCTAACGGGTTTGCTAACATGTCGGCATTGACTTCTTCAACGATCACTGCAAGTACAGGGGAGAAACCTCAATCCAAAGTTTGGAATTATAATGGCAAATTCTGGTCTGTACTCGCAAACAGTACAGGCACTTACTTATGGCGATTGGATGGTACAAACTGGACCAGTATTTTGAAACTTTCTACGAGTACCGTATCGCAGGCTGATTGCAAAAAAGTAGGTGGTATTACGCATATTCTCCTTTACCAGGGTGTTTCTTCTCAGCTCCTGTCAGTTGAACATGTAGCAGCTTCCAATACATACCAGCTATGGTCTGGAAGAAATGCAGCAGTTCCGCTGACATTGGATGCCGGAGTTGAAACAGCTACCATTGATATTGATGGAAACAACCGAATGTGGATCGCTTCTGCGGGTGTTGGCGATATTAATGTGCGCTGGAGCGATGCTCCCTATGACACGTGGAGTGCTCCGATTACTATTGCCACTGGAGTCAATGATGATGACATCTGTGATATAGTTTATATGACTGCTTTAGGTAAGATTGGTGTACTCTGGTCAAACCAGAATAGCAAGCGTTTTGGTTTCAGGACACATGCGAATGGAGCAAATCCTTCCACGTGGACAGCAGATGAAGTTCCGGCTTCCCAGTCCGCTATCGATTTCGGAGTGGGTATGGCAGATGACCATATGAATTTTGCTTTAGCAAGTGATGGTACATTATACTGTGCTGTGAAAACAAGCTATGATGCTGCTGGTTATACAAAACTTGCGTTGTTAGTCCGCAGGCCAAATGCTACGTGGGATAATTTATATGAAGTATCTCAAAGCGGAACACGAGCCATTGTCATATTGAATGAATCTATTGGCAAACTGAAAGTAATATATTCTTCTGTTGAAGGCGGCGGCAATATCTTATATAAAGAATCGCCTGTTCCAGCCATTTCCTTTGGTTCAGTGAAAACGTTGATTTCCGGCACTTATAACGATGCTACAAGCAGCAAAGAAAACTATACTTCCGAGATTGTTATCCTGGCTTCCAATAGCACGCAGGCAGTAGGTGTATTGGCATCAGATAACGTGCCTACCACTGTTCCGGCAGCACCTTTGTTGGCATTACCTGTCGATGCAGCTACAGCAATTCCAACTACTACTGACTTAAGCTGGAATGCTGCCAGTGGCGCTGCGACATATCAGGTCCAGGTGTCGACAAGCAATGATTTTAGTACTATAGTCTCAGACCAAACTGGCTTAACTGCTACTTCTGTTTCCATATCCGGGTTAAATCCAGCTACTACCTATTATTGGAGAGCGCTGGCTTCCAATTCAATTGGTAACAGTAGTTGGTCTGCCACCTGGAGTTTTACAACAGCGGGCACACCTGCTGCGCCATTAGTGGGCCATTGGAAAATGGATGAGAGCAGCGGCACTACCATAGTAGATGCTTCAGGATTGAATAACGACGGAACAACTATCGGAGATCCCGCCCGAACAGCAGGTGTCAGGCAGCAAGCCCTTGTGTTGAATGGGACTACACAATATGCAACAGTTCCACATAGCACTTCATTGAATTCCACTAACGCGATTACGCTTGCCGCATGGGTGAAGCCAGGAAAGCAGGGCACGCAGTATCTTATCAAGAAGGCAGTATTAGATGGAACCGATGGGTATGAACTGTCGCTTGGAAATGACGGTAAAGCCTTCTTCCGTATAAATCAAAAAACATCGTTGAATAACTATCGGGTGAACTCAACCATTTCATATCCTATTACGGGTGCCACATGGATGCATATTGCTGGCACCTACGATGGAACAGTGTTGAAAATCTACATCAATGGTGTCGAAGACGCAACATTTACACCGGCTATCCCAGTTGCGATCAGTAGCAATACTTTGGCATTGGGCATTGGTGCGCAGCCAGATGGGGTGAACAAACTGCTAGGTACTATTGATGATGCCCGGGTGTATACTACTGCATTGACGGCAAGCGAGATTGCTAATCTAACACTGGTGCCACCTGGAATCCCAGTATTAGCAACACCCACTGATCTTTCGACAAATGTATTGACATCAGCGACACTTAACTGGAGTGCAGCGTCTGGTGCGACCAGTTATCAGTTGCAGGTCTCAACGACAAATAACTTTGAGTCTCCAATTGCGGACGAAACAGTGTTGACTGGTACATCCTCGCCCGTTTCAAATTTATTGAATGGTACAACATATTATTGGCGTGTAAAAGCCAACAATACGATTGGCAATAGCGACTGGTCAACTGTATGGAGTTTCACCACAGTATCTAACAATGCACTGGTTGCAGACTGGAAGATGGATGAAGGAAGTGGCACCTCACTGGTTGATGCGTCAGGCTACGCCAATAATGGAACAACTACCGGTAACCCGGCATGGGTAATTGGTGCCAATGGGCAGGCATTAAAACTTAACGGCACCAGCCAGTATGCTACTGTTCCTGACAACCCTTCATTAAACCCTGGTACCGCAATTACCTTAGCCGCATGGATTAAACCCGAGCAAGGCGCGACACAGAATATTATCAAGAAAGCTATAACTCAAACTGGCACGTCCGCTCCGTCTTTGGTTGATGGCTATGAACTTTCACTTTCATCTCCAACAGCAGCTGTACCATCGAAAGTATTTTTCCGTATTAACCAGGCCACTGCTTCTGCAGCACCAATCAGTAATAGTGACTTTTATAGATTAAACTCTGTTGTGAATTACCCGAATGATGGAAGTACCTGGATGCATGTGGCTGCTACTTATGATGGAACAACAATCAGGCTTTACATTAATGGCGTCGAAAATGCAACAAAAACCGTTTCAACTGCTATCAACCCCAATAATCTCGCAGTAGGTATTGGAGCACAGCCGGATGGACAGTTTAAATTTAAAGGTGCAATAGACGACGCACGTATCTATAACGCGGTATTAAGTGCTGATGAGATTACTGCTCTTGTAGGAACGCCACCACCCGCCATTCCTTCACTGGATCTGCCGGCAGATGCTTCGACAGGCCACCCGACATCACTGACGTTAAGTTGGAATGCAGCAATATGGGCTGCTAACTACCAGGTACAGGTGTCAACCTCGGTCGATTTTGCCACCACTTTTGCAGATCAGCTTAACTCTAGTACCTCTGCACAAATAGATGGAATGACTGCCGGAACCAATTACTACTGGCGCGTACGAGCAGTAAATGCCAGCGGAAATAGTGACTGGTCTAATGTTAGAAACTTCACAACCGGATCCAATCTGGTCGGGAACTGGAAAATGAATGAAGGCAGTGGATCGGCAATAACAGATGCTTCGGAATATGCACATACCGGCACGATTGCAGGAACTCCGTCGTGGACTACTGGTGTTACAGGACAGGCTTTGCAACTTGATGGCTCAACCACTTATGCTACCGTGCCGAATAGTGCACCACTTAATCCAACAAGCGCTATCACATTGGCGGCATGGGTGCAACCGTCAAAAACAGGCACTCAATATGTAATTAAAAAGGGTATAATGGGCAGTTCAGTAACTGGTACAGATGGTTATGAACTCTCTCTTTCAAGTTCGGGTAAAGTATTCTTCCGTATCAACCAGGCGACTTCAGGAGAAACTTACCGGGTGAATTCTATTGCTTCATATCCGAATGATGGAAATACGTGGATGCATATTGCTGCCACGTACGACGGCGCAATGATGAGGGTATATATCAATGGTGTTGAGAATGCCAACCTGCCTGCTGCAGTTCCAATAGCCGCTAATACACTACCTGTGGGCATCGGAGCGCAGAGTGACGGCGTTAGTAAGTTACAGGGGGCTATAGACGATGCGGCCATTTATAATACGGCACTTTCCGCTTCCGCAATCGCAGCCCTTGTTGGCACACCACCACCAGCCAAACCTGGATTGTTGGCACCAGCGGATGCAGCCATCGACATTTCAACTGGACCGACTCTCATTTGGAGCGAAGCAGCCTGGGCGGCAACCTACCAGGTTCAGGTCTCTACAACAGCTGACTTTGCTACTACCGTAGTTGATCAAAATGAAATAAGTGAAACTTCTGCCCCAGTATCGGGATTAGCTAACTACACGCTTCATTACTGGCGGGTACGGGCTGTAAACACTTCCGGAACTGGCCTGTGGTCAGTGGTCAGAAGCTTCAGGACAATAACCAACAATGTACTTGTAGGTAATTGGAAAATGGAAGAAGGCAGCGGCTCGACGCTTGTGGATGCATCAGAATACGGGAACAATGGTACGATCATTACCAGTCCGACCTGGGCAACTGGAGCAAGCGGGCAGGCGCTGATGTTAAATCCCGGTACAACCAACACTCAATATGCTACGGCACCAAATAGCCTTTCACTGAATCCGGGTACTGCAATTACCCTGGCGGCGTGGGTTAAACCTGCACAGGCGAGTACACAGAACATCATCAAAAAAGCGATAACACAGACAAGTGTTTTAGCGCCGGCCCTCGTTGATGGCTATGAACTTTCGCTTTCAGCCGCTGGCAAGGTGTTCTTCCGCATGAACCAGGCGACTTCTGGAGATGGATACAGGTTAAATTCGATCACTTCTTATCCAACCGATGGAAGTACCTGGATGCATATTGCGGCAACATATGATGGCACATCGATTAAGATTTACATTAATGGTGTTTTGGATGCTACCACATCACCTGCTTTGCCGCCTGCAATTGCAACAAATACGCTTGATTTAGGTATCGGGGCACAGCCGGATGGAAGCACAAAACTGAAAGGAGCAATTGATGAAGCAAGAGTGTACAAGATATCGCTGAGTGCTGATGAAGTTGCAGCATTAATGGTAACACCACCTCCTGCGATGCCGGTGTTATCATCACCAGCCAATGCAGCGACCGTCATTCCAACAACCACAACATTAAGTTGGAGTAGTACGAAATGGGCCGCTACTTACCAGGTGCAGGTGTCTGCAACCGCGGATTTTGCTACCACGATTTCCGATCAAACTGTTGCAACGACAAGCGCATCTGTAACTGGCTTATTGAATGGTACGACCTACAATTGGAGAGTAAGAGCGATTAATCCAACAGGTACAGGAGATTGGTCATCTGTGTGGACATTCACTACCATATCTAATGGTCCATTGGTTGGTTACTGGAAGATGGATGAAGGCAGCGGAACTACGCTTAACGATGCATCTGGTTATGGCAACCACGGTGGTAACGGTACTGCAGTAGGCACCACAGCGCTCACATGGGGTTCTGGACAAGTGGGACAAGCATTACTACTAAATGGTACCAGCCAGTATGCAACTGTTCCAAATAGTGCTTCACTAAATCCTTCAACTGCTATTACATTAGCAGCCTGGGTTAAACCTGGTAAAGTGGGAACTCAATATGTAATTAAAAAGGGAATTATGGGAACCTCAACAACGGGCACAAATGGATATGAGCTATCACTCTCCAGCGGTGGATTGGTCTTCTTCCGGATTAACCAGGCAACATCAGGCGATACTTATAGGGTGAATTCTATTACTTCGTATTCTCCCAATGTTACGAATGGCGCCTGGATGCATATTGCAGCTACTTATGATGGCACAGCGTTGAGAATTTATATCAATGGCATATTGGATAATACCATGACACCTGCCGCGTCGACTACTATTTCAGGCAATACATTGGCAGTAGGTATAGGCGCACAAAGCGATGGCGTTAGTAAAGTGCAGGGCTCAATTGATGAAGCAAGGATTTATAAAACAACATTGAATGCTTCCGAGATTGCAGGCCTTGCTGCTCTGCCACCTGTTGGAGCCAGGGTTCCTTCGCCGATTAGTGCTTTGTCTCAACGAATGGATATTTCATACCAGGAAGAATTGGTTGCCTATCCAAATCCATTTGCAGCTAAAGCGACAGTACGATTTGTACTTCCTGTAAGTGGCAGGTATTCCTTAAGCTTGTATGATAGTAAAGGCATATTATTAAGAGTATTGAAACAGGGCAATGGAACAGCCGGCCAAACAAACACGCTCAGCCTGGATGGAAATCAATTAGGCAAAGGAATGTTCTTACTGAAACTGGAAGCGGGCAATAAGATTAAAACTGTGAAGGTGATTAGAGTAGAATAAGTTTTTTACGAGCTGAGGTCTCTAAAAAAGCTCCTGGATTTGTAAATTGAACCGACTGCCACTGGTGGTCGGTTTTTTATTTCTCAGTTTTGTCTGTTCCACCGCGCTGGTACATTAATAAGAATTAAACAAATACCTTCAACTACAAAACTTCTTTAATTGTTAACTGCCTGGGGCAGTTTATTATAGAGAGAGTAGTTGAGATATTAAAAAATTGTAGACGAAAAAATGGAAAAGACGAGGATCAATTTAGATATTCTTTTGCCAGAAGTGCCGGATGAACGCGATGAATGTGTGAGCCGGGTCATTGGATCTCTTGAAAGTGTAAGGGGTATCGGAAAAGTACATATAGTCCCGAAAGACGGAAATTCAAAAGCGCAGGTATGTTTTCATTACGACCCTGATGTTATTTCGATTAAAAAAATAGAGCAGGCGGCTAAAGTTGCAGGCGCAGAAATGACAGAACATTATGGTCATTTGTTAATTGAAACCTCTGGCGTGCGTCATCCTCGTCACGCCCGAATTATAGAATCAGATATCGAAGGTCAGAAAGGTGTGAGCACCGTATCGGTTTCCGGTACGGGGTTTATTCAGATCGAATATAAAAAAGGGCTTACTACCCAGGAAGAATTAGTCTCACAAATCAGGAAGTCTGGACTGGGTATAATCAGGATTGAAGACTTCCATAACCATGCGCCAGCCGCGGCAGTTACCAACAGGCAGGCACATCCCCCACATGACCATACTGCTCCTGGCCATCGGCATGATCATGCCCGTGAGGGTCATGAACATGCGCACGGTGGCATATTTGGAGAAAGAACAGAATTGGTCTTCGCTATTATTTGTGGTGCATTTTTAGCGCTTGGTTTTGGTCTGTCATTCATAAATAATTTATCCGCTCTTGTTCCTATTGGATTTTATATAGCTGCGTATTTATTCGGAGGATACTACACAACAAAAGAGGCGATTGCGGGCATAAGCAAGGGTGAATTTGAAATAGATTTTCTAATGCTTGTTGCTGCGATTGGCGCGGCCAGTCTCGGCAAATGGGCTGAAGGAGCATTATTGCTGTTCTTATTCAGCCTCGGTCATTCATTGGAACACTACGCCATGGATAAAGCAAAGAAATCCATCGCGGCATTAACTGACCTTGCCCCGAAGACTGCCCTTTTAAAAAATGGAAATGATATTAAAGAAGTCGCAATAGAAGAACTTCAGCCAGGTGATGTCATTGTTGTGAAGCCAAACTCGAAAATATCAGCAGATGGAGTCGTTGTAAAAGGGAACAGCAGTGTTAACCAGGCTCCCATTACAGGTGAAAGTATTCCCGTTGATAAAACATTCGTCGATGATGCGGGCATAACTCCAGATAATGCCGAGAAACTTGACGCCAAATACAGGGTATTCGCCGGCTCAATAAATGGCAGTGAAGCATTGGAAATTAAAGTGACCAAACTTGCCGCCAATAGCACAATAGCGCGACTGGTAAAATTGGTCAATGAAGCACAGACACAGAAATCGCCAACACAAAACTTTACCGATCGCGTTGAAAAATATTATGTGCCTGCGGTACTTATTTTAGTTGGGTTGCTGTTGTTGGCATTTCTTGTAATTGATGAACCATTTAGTGCAAGCTTTTACAGGGCAATGGCCGTATTGGTTGCCGCAAGTCCATGCGCTTTGGCTATCTCAACGCCAAGTGCGGTACTAAGTGGCGTCGCCAGGGCGGCGCGGGGTGGTGTATTGATAAAAGGTGGTAAGCCTCTTGAAGAACTGGGTTCACTCACTGCAATTGCCTTCGATAAAACGGGCACATTAACAGAAGGCAAACCAAAGCTAACCGGCGTATATCCACTCAATGGAATTAAAGAAGATCAGCTCCTTGAGATATTAATTGCCGTTGAAAAATTAAGTGATCATCCGTTAGCAGCAGCGATTGTAAAAGGAGGAGTAGAAAGATTAAAAAGAGATGTGGCACCGGCATCGAATGTCCAGGCCATCCAGGGCAGGGGAATCAAAGCAGATTATCAGGGAGCAACTATTCACATCGGCAATAAAGAATTGTTTACAGAGAAGAACAACGTGTTACCGGGTGAAATAAAAAAGCAAGCTGAAGATTTGGAGAGCCAGGGAAATACAACAATGCTTGTACAGCAAAATGATCAGTTTATTGGAATTGTCACGCTGATGGACGTTGCCCGGAAAGATGCAAGGGCAACGCTTGCAGAGTTGGCAAAGAAGGGCATACGGAAAATGATCATGCTTACAGGCGATAATCAAAAGGTGGCCGAAGCGATTGCAAAGGAAATCGGAATAACGGATGCATGGGGTAACCTCATGCCCGAGCAAAAAGTTGAAGCGATCGACCGGTTAAGGGTAAGCGAAAAGAAAGTTGCGATGGTAGGAGATGGAGTGAATGATGCCCCGGCGATGGCTAAAAGTACAGTAGGCATAGCCATGGGGGCTGCAGGCTCAGACGTGGCATTGGAAACGGCTGACATCGCCCTGATGGCGGACAAATTGGAAAACCTTCCATTCGCCATTGGGTTAAGCAAAAAGGCGCATACGATTATAAAACAAAACCTAATAATCAGCCTTGGCATGGTGATCATCCTTGTACCACTTACCATCACAGGAATAGCGCATATCGGACCTGCTGTAGTAGGTCATGAAGGATCAACATTGATAGTGGTGTTTAATGCGTTGAGGTTGCTGGCTTATAGGAAGTAGGTGGTCAGGCCATCTTCCAGGCATTTCTTTACATAAAAGAAGTTTGAAAGATTATCAACAACGATTCGGTTCGGCTCCATTGTCCGCTCAAGCCTTCTCGATGGCTGTCGCGGTTTAAAAGACAATGCTTATTTTCAATGGTTACATTTAATCATCACGAGGTTGCAATCATCTCCTCTGCAATGAAAATATTTATTTCCATACTGTCGACTGTTTTACTCGTTGTTTCATGTGCCAATCCAGGCAATCCCGTGAACCTTCCCGGTCCAGTAAACCCGGTTCAGGGGCTAAAATTCGGATCCCAAACCTGGATGGCGAAGAACCTTGATGTTGTCACCTTTAGAAATGGTGATTCAATTCCGCAGGCAATCTCTGATGAGGCTTGGGAGGCCGC
>JGI10216J12902_101663046_pt1 | contig 12859 bp, 7 predicted proteins | sample KanNatreferecore_FD_12902 | JGI IMG/M metagenome (IMG submission 12902)
CGCCACGCTGGCGGAGGAGCTCCCGCGGCTGGGCGAGCTGACCGTGCCGCTGGACCCGATGGTCGGCTGCTTCGGCGTCGCGCCGCCCGGCGGGCAGGCGATCTCCACCGCCACCTCGGACACGCACGGCGGGAACATGGACTACCGCGGCTTCCGGCAGGGGGTCACGGTCTATTTCCCGGTGTTCGTGCCCGGCGCGCTGTTCCACATTGGGGACGGCCACGCCGTGCAGGGCGATGGCGAGATCGTCGGGACCGGGATCGAGATCTCCTTCGACGTGCAGTTCACCGTCCGCGTCGTGAAGGACCGGCGTATCCACTGGCCGCGGGGTGAGAACGAGACCCACATCTTTGCCGTGGGCAACGCCCGCCCGCTCGACCAGTGCGTCCAGCACGCCACCACGGAGATGCTCCGCTGGCTCCGCGACGACTACGGGCTGGACCTCCGCTCGGCCAGCATCCTGCTGGGCCAATGCGTGGAGTACGACCTGGGGAACGTGTTCGACCCCGCCTACACGATGGTCTGCAAGCTCGCCAAGAAATGGCTGCCGGCGCAGGTTTAGTCGGTTGCTCCGTAGGGCAGCTTAAGGCGGCGCGGCCGCGCGCTAACGGTAACTTGGGGAGGAACCGCACGCCAGCGCGAGGCTGCGCGTCCTGCTGGGCTGCAACAGGCCGGCCGTCGACGGCAATCGACGGCCGGCCGGCGTGTCTCTGGGGTCGATGAGCCGAAACTTCACCGCCGGCACCGGCTCTATCGAATCGTCACAACCTCGCGGGGTCACGGCTCATGCTGCAGCTCCTGCTCCCTCTTTTTATTGCCCCCGTCGCGCCGGGCGCTGACCTCTCGGCGCCCGCGAGGCCGGCGCCCTCCGCCCGCCCGATCGGCTGGAGCTACTCCACGCGCATCGCGCCTATCCTTACCAGCGCCGGGTGCAACAGCGGGAGCTGCCACGGCGGGCCGGTGGGCAAGGGCGGCTTCCGGCTGTCGCTCTTCAACAACGATCCGGAGCGGGACTACCAGACGATCGCGCGGGACGGCGGCGGCAGGCGGGTGAACCGCGCCGAACCGGGCGCCAGCCTGCTGCTGCGGAAAGCGACGCTCCAGATCCCGCACAAGGGCGGCCGACGGTTCACCGCGGATTCCCGTGAAGCCCGGCTGTTGGCCGGCTGGATCGCCGCGGGAACACCGTGGGGCGAGCCGGCGGAACCGAAGCTCACCGGTCTGGAAGTGCTGCCTCGCGGGCGCGTCCTCACCCGGCCCGGCGAACGGCAGCGGCTGAGGGTGCTCGCCCGCTACTCGGATGGGAGGTCCGAAGACGTCTCCGGCTGGTGCGTCTTCTCCAGCGGGGACGACTCGGTCGCCCAGGTGGACGCGCAGGGAGTGGTGACCGCGTCCGGGCAGGGCGAGGCGCCGATCCTCGTCCGCTACGCCGGGCTCATCACCGCAGCCGTCGTCGGGGCGACGAACGGTCCGCCCGTTGCGGACTTCCCGAAGATCGCCGCCGAGAACCCCGTCGACCGCTACGTCTACGCCAAGCTGCGCGCGCTCCGCCTCCGTCCCGCGGCTCCATGCAGCGACGCGGAGTTCCTGCGCCGGGCTTCCCTGGACCTCACCGCGACACTTCCGACCGCTGAGGAAGCGCGGGCGTTTCTTGCGGAGTGCCGGGCTGAGAGTGCGAATGGCCACCCTGCCCTCGAAAGCCGGAGGATGCTCGTGGAGCGCCTCCTGGCGCGCCCGGAGTATGGCGACTACCAGGCGCTCCTCTGGGCCGAACGCCTGCGGAGCAACTCCCGGTTCCACCGGATCGGAGGGGTGCGAGCGTACCAGAAGTGGCTGAAGGAGAGCTTCGCCGCGAACATGCCGCTCGACGAGTTCGCTCGGAAACTGCTCACGTCGAAGGGGCAAAACTACTCGGACGGTCCCTCCAACTACTGGGGCAACTACGACAAGATCTCCACGCCCGAAGAAATCGCTCCGCAGACGAGCCAGCTCTTCCTGGGGGTGCGGCTGCATTGCGCGCAGTGCCACAACCACCCCTTCGAGAAGTGGACGCAGAACGACTTCTACTCCCTGGCGGCGGTGTTCGGCCACGTGAAGTGGCGCGGCACGAAGCAGACCCAGGAGTTCGAGCTGTTCCTGGACCCCAAGGGAACGGTCGAGAACCCCGCCACCGGTCAGGTGATGCCGGCGCGCGCCCTCAACTCGCCCGTGTTCGACCCGGCTGGCGTCGAGGACATGCGGACCAAGTTCACGGACTGGCTCACGGCGCCGGACAACCCGTTCTTCGCGAAGGCGATGGTAAACCGGATCTGGCGCCAGCTCATGGGACGCGGGCTGGTGGAGCCGGTCGACGACCTCCGCGCCACCAATCCGCCCACGCACCCGGAGTTGTTGGACGCCCTCGCGCGGGAGCTGGTGGCGCACCGCTACGACCAGAAGCACGTGATCCGGCTGATCGTAAACAGCCGTGCCTACCAGGCCTCCTCCGATCCTGCCCGGGGAAGTGAGAAGGACACCAAGTACTACTCCCGCTTCTACCCGAAGCGACTGATGGCGGAGGTCTACTACGACGCCGTCTGCCAGGTGACGGGCAGGCCGGACGAGTTCAAGAACTGGCCCGAGGCGAAGCGGGCGGTCCAGCTTCCCGACAACCGCTACGCGCTCGCCTTCCTGGACACCTTCGGGCGCGGCAACCGCCTGACGATCTGCGAGCGGGATGAGGAAGCCACGCTCACGCAGGCGCTCAACATGATCAACGGGAGCGAAGTACAGGAGAAGGTCGCCGCCAAAGAGGCCGCCCTGGCAAAGCTCCTCGCCTCCGGCCCTTCGGACGAGGCGGTCACCGAGGAGCTGTTCCTCGCCACGCTCTCCCGCCCGCCGCGTCCCGAAGAGCGCCGCCGTCTCGCACGACAATTAGTAGGCGTGCCGCGGGAGGAGGCATTCCAGGACTTGCTCTGGGCTCTCCTGACGTGCCGCGAGTTCCAGTTCAATCACTGAGACCTCACTGACACTCCTCAGATGCGAGTCACCATCCTCGGCTCCGGTACCTCTCACGGCATTCCCGCGGTGGGATGCCTTTGCCGCGTCTGCGCCTCTCCGGACCCCCGCGACCGCCGCACCCGGCCCTCGATCGTCGTGGAGTGGCGCGGGAAGTCGCTGCTGATCGATACGGCTCCGGAGCTGCGGCAGCAGGTGATCCGCAGCCACGTGCGGCGCGTCGACGCCATCCTCTACACCCACTCGCATGCGGACCACGTGTTCGGGCTGGACGACGTCCGCCGCTTCAACGAGATGCAGGAAGGCGAGCTGCCCGTCTTCGCGCGGCCGGACGTGCTGGCGGACCTGGAGCGCGCCTTCCGCTACGTCTTCGTCCAGACGCAGGCCGGCGGCGGCAAGCCGAAGCTGGCGCTGAAGCCGCTGGAGGGCGAGCGCCTGGAGTGGGAAGGCCTCACCATCGAGGCCATCGAGGTGTTCCACGGGGTACTCCCGGTGCTGGCCTTCCGGTTCGGCGGCTTTGCCTATGTCACGGACACCAGCCGCATCCCACCGGAGTCGCTGGACCGCCTGCGGGGGCTCGACACCCTCGTTCTCGACGCCCTGCGCCCCGAGCCGCACCCGACCCACTTCTCGATCGACGAGGCGCTGGAGGTGGTCGCGGAGATCCGGCCCCGCCGCACCTTCTTCACGCACATGGCTCACACGGTGGAGCACGCCGTCATCGAGCGAAGCCTTCCGGCGGGGGTGCGCCTGGCGTACGACGGTCTTGTGTTGGAAACCGGTGACGCCGGCGCAGGATAAACGCGTCACAGGGCGCGCCCACTGGTTCAGGGCGTTGATCACCGTCGTCGTCACGTTCCGCGGGCGCCCGGAAGGCAACAGCCACGCCTTCCCCGAATCCTCCACCGTAACCGGCGCCCCTCACGCATCACGCCTCACCCGATTACGCTCCACACACATGAGCCCCGCCCACTGCCTTTACCGTGAGGACGTCCGCCGCCTCTGGGGCGGCGTGCGGCTCCTTCAGTGGGCCACGGCTCTGGTGGCGGTCCTGGCGCTGCAGTTGGCGCTCACGCTCATCGTGATGCACCCCAAGGTGGGAATGCGCGCGGTGGGCCAGGCGTTGGGAGGCTCCGAGCTGCGCCTCCTGAGCTTCTTCGGGCTCTACTCCAACGCCGCCATGTCCATGCTTCCCAACGCGCGGGTGTGGACCGGTGGCATGACGGGCCCGTGGTCCTCCTCGGTCATCTGGGTCGCGCAGTCGGTCCCCTACGCGGCGTTCCACTTCCTGCTCCCGGCGTACGCGGCCCTCTCTTTCGCCGGCGCGCGCAAGGAGGGGCGGGAGCGGGAGTGGGCGGCCTCCGGCCTCACGCCCCCTCAGGTGGTGACCAGTAAGGGTCTCGCCCTGCTCCTTCCCTTCCTGGCGCTCTCGGCGGCCTCGATGGGGTTCGGCCTGGCCTCCTACGCCGGTTATCACGTCCCGCCGCCGGCCACCGTGGGCGTCTTCCGCTCCGCGCGCATGCTGGACAGCAGCCAAGCCCTTCTCGCCTCCCTGCTGACGACGCCGGTCATCTGGCTGCTGCAGGCAGCGCTGATGATGTCGATCGCTTCGCTGCACGCGCGGGTCTACCGCGCCGCCGCGGCCTGCTACCTGGTGAACCTGCTGCTCCTTCCCATCGTGTCCCTGGGCGTGGAGGCGATCCTTTACTCGCGTGAGCCGGTCCGGGGCGTGTTTACCATGCACTCCATCGTCTGGACCCGCTTCCTCGCGCTGGCGGGTCTGAACCTGGCCGCCCTGGGGGCGGTCCTCCCCATGGCCCTGCGCGCCCTGGATCCCCGCCCGGAGGAGCCGGGCGCCTCTGGGGCGCCGGCACGACCGGAGCGGATCGAACGGCCCGTGTAGGTGGCGCGCCTGGGTTTGTTCGCGCCGGCGCGGGCACGTTGGCGAATAGTTCGCGGGGAGCCTAGCAAGAGGCTGCTGCCCGCGCGCAACTCGAGCGGGCACTTCTGATCTAAGAACTAGTGAGACGCGGTGGGCGCGCGCGTCGTAAGGACTAGGGTGTTCTCGCCCTCCCGGCGGGGAGCCTCGCCCTCCGGCGGCGGCGCGTTTGGGTGGTGGGTCCAAGGAGTCTGGTGGATGCGGTCTTCCTCTGCGGTGATCCTGTTTTCGATCCTCGTCGCGCCGGCGCTGGCGATCTATGCGGCCGACTCCGCCCCTATGGCCGCGAAGGGCGGGAAGGGCGGCCACCAGAACCGCGCGGCTGGGGCGAGCTTCGAGAACAGCGTGCTCCCGCTGATGACCCGCTACTGCGGCGGCTGCCACGGGGAGAAGACCCAGGTCGCCGGAATCAGCTTCCACACCTTCAAGGACGAGGCGTCCGTCGTCAAGGGGCGCAGGACCTGGGAGAAGGTCGCCGAGGCGGTGAAGACCGGGCACATGCCGCCGAAGAACGCCGTCCCGCTGCCGGCGAAGGACCGCGCGCTGCTCACCGGCTGGATCGAGACGAAGCTCGCCAGCGCCGGCTGCGACCTGCGCGACTCCGGCCGGGTGACCCTGCGCCGGTTGAACCGCGCGGAGTACAACAACACTATCCGGGACCTCGTGGGGATCGACTTTCGGCCCGCGGACGACTTCCCGTCGGACGACGTGGGGTACGGCTTCGACAACATTGGCGACGTGCTCACCATCTCGCCGCTGCTGATGGAAAAGTACCTCAACGCGGCGGAGCAGATCACGGAAAGGGCGATCGCGGCGAACAGCTACAACGCTCCGGCGGAGCGGGTCCACGCCAAGGACCTGGCGGACGCCGCGGGCGGGCAGTTCCACGAGAACACGTTCCGGATCCTCGGGCAGACCGGCGACAGCCTGCGCCGCGCCTTCACCTTCTCGAAGGACGGCGAGTACGTGCTGCGCGTGCGGGCCTTCGGCCAGCAGTTCGGCGACGAGCCGCCCAAGATGGCCGTGCGGCTGGACGGAGGCGACCGCTTCAACCCGATGTCGACGGAGGTGGCGCTTCTCGAAGTCAAGGCGACCGAGGACTCCCCGCACGTCTACGAAGCGCGGGCGAAGGTGACGGCCGGGCGCCGCCGCTTCTCGGTGACCTACACCAACAACTTCAAGGACCTGGAGAACCCGGACCCGGCGAAGCGCGGCGACCGCAACCTGCTGGTGGAGTGGATCGAGGTGATCGGTCCGGTGGCCGACGAGGCGAAGCCGATCCCGGAGTCGCACAAGCGGCTTTTCGTCGTCCAACCTGAAGAAGGCAAGGAGCGGGAGGCAGCGCGCCTGATCGTGGAACGCTTCGCGACGCGCGCCTTCCGGCGGCCGGTCCGCGCCGAGGAGCTGGACCGGATTCTGAAGATCTGGGAGATGTCCCAGACGGACGGCGAGAGCTTCGAGCGCGGCATCCAGCTGGCGGTCCAGGCGGTGCTGGTTTCTCCGCACTTCCTCTTCCGCGTGGAGTTGGACGACCCGAAGGCTGCGGCCGCGCCGGGCGCTTCGGCGGCCGGACAGCCGATCAACGACTGGGAGCTGGCCTCCCGGCTGTCCTATTTCCTCTGGGCGAGCATGCCGGACGAGGAGCTGATGCAGTTGGCCGCCGCGGGGAGGCTCGCCCAGCCGGAAGTGCTGGAGGCCCAGGCGAAGCGGATGCTGCGTGATCCGAAATCGCGGGCCGTAGTGGAAAACTTCGCGGACCAGTGGCTGAACCTGCGCCTGCTGAAGAACGTCAACCCGGACCCCAAGCGCTATCCGGCGTTCAACGACGCGCTCCGGCAGGCGATGGTGAACGAGACCCAGCTCTTCTTCGAATCGATCATGCGCGAGGACCGCCCGGTGACGGACCTGCTGGACGCCCGTTACACGTTCCTGAACGAGCGGCTGGCGACGCACTACGGCATCGAGTGGGTCAAGGGCGACCACTTCCGGAAGGTGGTACTGCCGGACGAGCGCCGCGGCGGCATCCTCACGCACGCGAGCGTGCTCACCCTCACCTCCAACCCCACGCGCACCTCGCCCGTCAAACGGGGTAAATGGGTGTTGGAGCAGGTGCTGGGCACACCCCCGCCCCCTGCGCCGCCGGACGTGCCGGCGCTGGCCGAGGATACGGCGGAGATGATGGTGAAAGGCACCCTCAAGCAGCGGATGGAGCAGCACCGCCGCGACCCGGCCTGCGCGACCTGCCACCTGAGCATGGACGCGATGGGCTTCGCGCTGGAGAACTTCGATCCGATCGGCGCCTGGCGGGAGAAGGACGGCGAGGAGCCGATCGACGCCTCCGGGGCCCTCAAGACCGGTGAGAAGGTCGACGGGATCGGCGGTCTTAAGAAGATCCTTCGCAAGCAGAAGGGCGAATTCGTCCGAAACTTCAGCGAACAGCTATTGACCTATGCACTGGGGCGGGGGCTGGAACACTATGACGACTGCGTGGTTAACGACATCACGCAGCGCACGGCCCGACAGCGTTACTCGTTTTCGTCGTTCGTTACCGAAATCGTGAAGAGCGATCCTTTCCGCAAGCGGAGAGGTGAGGGAGAAGTCCAGTAATGCGTACCAGGCTGCCGCGCCGCACTTTTCTCAAAGGCGTAGGAACGGTCATCGCCCTGCCCGTGCTGGAGGCGATGATGCCCGCGTCTGCGTCGGCTGCCGCCAAGAAGCCGCCCCTGCGGATGCTGTTCATGTCCGTCCCCAACGGCGTGCACATGCAGGCGTGGCGCCCCGGCGAGGAAGGGCCTCTCGGGGAGCTTCCCGCGACCCTGGAGCCTCTGACCGGCGTGAAGGACTACATGAACGTCCTCACCGGCCTCACGCAGCACCACGCGCGGCCGAACGGGGACGGCCCCGGAGACCATGCGCGCTCCGCCGCCGCGTTCCTCACCGGCTGCCAGCCTCGCAAGACGAATGGCGCGGATATCAAGGTCGGCATCTCTGTCGACCAGTTCGCCGCCCAGAACAACCCGGCGCGGACCCGTTTCCCCTCGCTCGAGCTGGGGCTGGAGCGCGGCGCGCAGGCCGGTAACTGCGATTCGGGTTACAGCTGCGCCTACTCTTCGAGCATCTCGTGGGCTTCCGAGACTACGCCGGTCGCCAAAGAGGTGGACCCGCGGCTGGTGTTCGACCGCCTCTTCGGGAACGGTGACAGCGCCGAGGAGACCGAGGCGCGCATCAAGCGCGAGCGGTACCGCAAGAGCATCCTGGACTTCGTGATGGAAGACGCGAAGAGGCTCCAGGCGCAGCTGGGCGTGAAGGATCAGCAGAAGCTGGACGAGTACCTCACCGGAGTCCGCGAGATCGAGAAGCGGATCGAGCTGGCCAGCAAGGCGAATATCCAGGGGGTTGCCGGCGGCGCCACGCGTCCCTCGGGGATCCCGTCCGATTACGCCGAGCACGCGAAGTTGATGCAGGACATGCTCTTCCTGGCCTTCCGCGGAGACCTGACACGGATCTCGACCTTCATGTGGGCCAACGAGGGGAGCAACCGGCCGTACCGCCAGATCGGCATCTCGGATGGGCACCACGACCTTTCGCACCACCAGGGCGACGCCGCGAAGCACGAGAAGCTGAAGCAGATCAACCGCTTTCACATTCAGAACCTGGCCTACTTCGCCGAGAAACTGAAAAACACTCCGGAAGGCGAAGGCACCATGCTGGACAACTGCATGATCGTCTACGGCAGCGGCATCAGCGACGGGAACCGCCACAACCACGACGATCTGCCGGTCCTGCTGCTGGGCCGGGGCGGCGGCACCATCCAGACCGGCCGCCACCTGGTGTACCCGCAGAACACGCCGATGAACAACCTGTTCCTCTCGATGCTGGACAGGATGAACATCGAGTGCCAGTCCCTCGGGGACAGCCAGGGCCGCCTGGAAAAGCTGACGTAGCCGCAAGCGACGCTCCCCGGATGTCGAACCGCCGCCTGAAAGGCGGCGGTTCGTACGTTTGGGGTGCTTCCGCCGCCCCTGAACCCGATCCGGCGAAGTATCTTGCACCGGGCCGCGATCCCACCGCGCTGGCGCAGGACGAGCACACCGACGGGGACGAGCCTCCTGCAGCCGTGGAAGGATCGCCAGGCTGTCCGGTCCAACTCCTGCACAACCGCGACCAAGCGGGCGAATGACACCGCGTTCGTGGTAAAGGGAGTGAAGGTCACAGCTTATGAGCGCGGTCCGATATGATGGTATCCATTGTCACTTCGAGTTCGAGCGTCCCGCTCCGGGCGTGGTGGTGATGCGGATCTCCGGCCGGGACGTAGGCGAGCTCGGGGACGCGCCGCTCCAGGAGTTGACCCGCGACTTCGCGGGCGGCCGGCCGGTCGAGCTCTTCGTCGACGCCCGCAACGTGCAGGGCGCCTCCATCGACGTCAGCAACGAGTGGGCTCGCTGGCTGCGCGCCAACCGCTCCAGGTTCGCCACCGTGAATATGCTCACCGGGTCGCGGTACATCGAGATCACTGCGGGCTTCGTCCGCCGCTTCGCCGAGATGGACCAGGTGATGCGCATCTACACCGACGGCGCCGCCTTCGACGAGGCCCTCGCCGCCTCCGTCGCCGCCGCGTGTTAGAGGAACGCTAGAGTCCCGCCGAAGCAAGTCTACGAGGAATCGCGCGGTGACGCTTCATACGACACAGGAGCGGTGGGAAGAGGCCGAGCGCCTCCTCGCGGAGGGCCGCGACCTACAGCGTTCCGCGGGCGCCGGGTGAGGCAGCCCGGCGTCTCCGTGCGGGACCATCCCACCGCGAGGCCGAGCGCTCCGGACGGCCATACGGAAGTACACAGAGGCTCTAAAGCTCTGCCCCGACTTCACGGAGGCCTACGTAAACCGCGCGGCCGCCCACTCCGGGCTTTACCCGTTCTGGATGACGCTGCTCTTCGGCCGATCCCGTCGAGCCGCGGCCGACGCCCGCCGCGCTTTCGCTTGCCGGCCGGACGACGCGACGAATTACGTGATGATCGCGATCCACCTTTCGCCGGCGGAGCAGGTCGAGATTCTGCGTGAGGGGCTGAATCGAGCCAAGTGCGAGAAAGAAGCGTTCTTGCTGCGAGAACAGATTGCCGGAGCCTTGCAGGAGGCCCGTGACTGGGCCGCATCGGCGGCGGAGCTTGAAGCCCTGTTGGCCGATTATCCACGAGAGGCGGACTTCCTCTGCAGCGCGCGGAGCCAACTAGCCACAGCCTACGAGGCTGGGGGCGCCTTTGCCAAGGCGGAGCGGGTGCACGCGGAGATCGTCGAGATCTACTTGAGTCACCGGGCCCTCGGCGGCAGCGAAGGTTGGACCGGGGTTCTGCGCCAGTTTGCGGCCGATGCCGAGGAACTGATGGACAGCTCGCTGCTCAGCGCCATCGCCGGCGTGATCCGATCCCGCATGCGGTGCGAGGACTTCGAAGGCGCCCTCCGCGGTACTGAGGAGTGGAGGGATTACCTGCCAGCAGACCGCCTCCCGATCAACGTCGCCGTCATCGAGATTCTTGCCGGGCGTTCGCCTGACAATGTTCCCGAGCTTCTCCCGGCCGCCCGTGCTTGCGCGGCGGAAGACAATTACTACTGCTTCCTGGCCGGTGTGCTGCTTGAGCACGCCGGTGAGCGTCGCCAGGCCGTCCGACTCCTCAAGCGGTTCATCCGAACCTCGAACGCGTGGGTCCGCAACTGGGGCGCGAAGGAGCAGTGGGAGCGGGCAAAGGCCGTCGAGATCCTCAGCAGCGGCGCTAGGCCGCTAGTTCGATAGAAAGCGTCTGGCCCTCGTCCAGCACAAGCTCCTGGTTCAGAGACAGACGTCCCACCGCTTCGGCAATACGCATCGTGACGGCGACTCTCCGGGAGCCCCGGCGGACGGTCACTGTCTTGGGAGTGCCGACGACGCCTAGCTGAAGCTCACGCAGACGGAGGCGGCCGTGGTCCAGGCGGATCTCGTTCCGCTGGCGGCCCTCCTTGCGGTCCTGGGAGAAGCTGCCCCAGCCCTCGCAGGTGGTGAAGAGCGAGCGGTAATCCGCCGGCTGGTAGATGGGGTCGAAAGCGACAAGCCCCCGCGGGCCGTCGTGGTAGAAGCCGCTGAGCGCCAGCAGCAGGGTCCAGTTAGACATGGCGCGGGCGTAGTGGCCGCCGCATTCCAGCTCGTTCCAGGGGTTCCGGCGCTTGCCGTCGTACCGCTCCCGGGCGCCGCGGACGATGGTGAACGCCTCCTCGTGCATTCCCTCGTAGAGCATGTGCCCGGCGACCTGGTACTCCACCCCGGTCCACACCTCGTCGCAGTAGAGGATCGGGTTGGCGGGGCGGCCGCCGCGGGGCCAGGTGCAGTTGAGGAGCCCCTTGTCGTGCTGGTCCGCGTAGACCCGCTGCCGGTGCCGGAAATCGGAAAAGTCCCAGCGCCAGTTGTGCTTGAAGATGGCGCGGAGAGCGCCCTGCACCTTGTCTTTGGGCAGCAGGTAGCCGAGGCGGAGCTGGTGCGCCCACCACTGCCCGATGAGCTGGTCCGCCAGGCAGCCGGGCCCCCACTGGGTGGCGCGCGACGCGTACTCGGGGAATTTCTGGTAGAAGTACTCCCCGTTCCAGCAGAGATCCACCAGCCGTTGCTGTCCGGAGGAGAAGATCTCCCGCCAGGCGCGAGCCGTGTCGGCCTCGCCCATCAGCAGCGCCATCTCTTCGCCCGCGCGCAGGGCAGCCAGGTAGTAAGTGCCGATGAACGTGTTCGGACCGAAGACGCTGCAGTCGTAGGTATTCCACTGCGTCCCCTCGATCACGCCGTCGGGAGGCGTGCCGTCCAGGGTGATCAGGTATTGCACCGCCTTGCGGATGCGTGGCCAGTACTCGCGCAGCCAGCTACCGTCCGACGAGTTGAGGTGCTCGCGGTAGGCTTTCAGGACCTCGGACGCGTGCCCGTCGGCGAAGGGACGCTCGCCCGTGGGGCCGGGCTGGACCGGCAGCGACACCCGGTTGTTAATGCCGCCGTCCGGAAGCTGCTGGTGCTTGTAGTCCGTATCGCGCATCGCCCGCTCCAGCTCCGGGAAGAGGCGGGCGAGGGACTGCTCGTATCCCCAGACGTGGGAGCAGTTCATGGGGCAGCAGCCGTCCGCGCCCTCGTATCCCGCGAACGTGCCGTCTTCCAGCCACACGCACACCTCGCTGCGGATGGTCGAGGCCTGGCTGGTCAGGCAGTCGACCATCCAGTACGGGAGCGTACTGTCGTAGGCGGCCTTCTGGAAGGCCGAGGTCTTTTCGTGCAGCCCCTTCCAGTCGCGGGCCAGGTCCGCCGCCACGTCGACCGAGTCTTCCCAGAACCCCGCGTACCGGTTGCCCACCCACCGGCCCTCGAAGTAGTAGTTCGGGAAGCGCCAGGTGAGAAAGAACGGGATCACCGCCTCCGCGCCCGGCCTCAAGGTGACTTCCACCGCCAGGGCGGTGTTCGTGGACGCCCCCGGCGGGGTCGGCGAGGTCCGGCCGGTTCCCGGAACCGAGGTGAGCCGGCCTTCCGCGAAAGCCTGCCAGAGCTGCGAAGGCTCGTCCCAGGAAAGGAGGCCGGACGGCCGTGCGGCGGTGGTGGATAGGGACAACTCGCCGAACGCCGGGTCGCGCGGGTGGATGCCGGAGCCCGCCTGGTATCCCAATCCCGCCGCCGCGCCGAGGAAGGCGAGCGCCTGTTCCCGGGCCTTGCGGCTGTTCCGCTGGTCCACTGGGAAGAGCGGCCCCGCCAGAAGGACGACGCTCCCCTTCCCCACCCGCCGGGTCCATGCAGCGGGCTCTCCACTTGCGGTGGCCCACACGGACGCTTCCGGCTGGAGCTTCAGCCCCTGGAACCGCTGGCGACCCGGCAGGCTCACCGCGGCGTCGCCGGGAGCCGCAAGCCGTACGGGCTCCAGCGTCCACGAG
>JGI10216J12902_100960079_pt1 | contig 12851 bp, 14 predicted proteins | sample KanNatreferecore_FD_12902 | JGI IMG/M metagenome (IMG submission 12902)
ACTGTAGCCCGCCACGTCGCGCAACGAATCGAGCGTCTTCTTCACCGTGGCGATGTAATCCTCCGGCAAAGCGCGCGCGTCGGTGCGGGGATATGTGAGCACCTTGTGCTTCTCATAGAGCGCCTGCGCCAGGCCTAATGTGTTCTTCGCGCTGAAACCGAACCGCCCGTTCGCCTCGCGCTGCAACGACGTCAGGTCGAAGAGCAAGTGCGACATCTGTGTCGTCGGCTTGCTCTCTTCGGTCACGATGCCAGGTTTGCGGAGGCACTTCGCTTTTATTTCTTCGGCGCGTGCCGCGTCCCAAAGCCGTTCGGCCTTCAATTCACCGTCGGCCTCTTTGTCATCCGGCCTCTTGAAATTCTCGTCGAACCACCGCCCTGGATAACTCCCCGCCTGCGCCGCGAATGTGCCGAGCACTTCCCAATAATCCCGGGGCACGAATTTCTTAATCCTGGCCTCGCGCTCGACCACGATGGCCAGAGTCGGTGTCTGCACGCGGCCCACGGTCGTTTTGTAGAACCCGCCCGCCTTCGAGTTGAACGCCGTCATCGCGCGCGTCCCGTTGATGCCCACCAGCCAATCCGCTTCCGAACGCGAGCGCGACGCGGCGGAAAGCGGCTGCATTTCCTGGTCACTGCGCAAATGCGCGAAGCCGTCGCGAATCGATCCCGCCGTCATCGATTGCAGCCAGAGCCTTTTGATGGGCTGCTTCGCGCGCGTGTAGGCCATGATGTTCCGGAAAATGAGTTCTCCTTCGCGGCCTGCGTCGCACGCGTTGACGATGGTGTCGATGTCCTTCCGCTTGATGAGCTTCTCGAGGACTTTGAGCCGCTTCTCGTTGCGCTCGATGGGGGCGAGATCAAAGCGCGGCGGCAGGTGCGGCAGCGCGGCGAACGTCCAGCGCCCGCGCTTAACTTCGAATTCCTCCGGCACGGCGAGTTCGAGCAAATGGCCGACGGCAGACGAAATCACGGCGTTCTCGCTCTCGTAGAACTCCTTGCTCTTGTCCTGCTTGAAACCCCCGAGTGCCTTGGCAATGTCCGCGGCCACCGAGGGTTTTTCGGCGATGATGAGTGCTTTTCCCATGCTCGCGTCTGGCCATTTGCAATGTGGCCAATGGAGTTAAGTGCGGCGGAAGTTGGCGGAAACTTAACCCCAAGTCAACGGGGGCGTGGGGACAAACACCAAATCCCAAAATCCAAACACCAGATAAATTCCAAGTCTCAAACACCAAAACAATCGTTGCTCTCAACGCGTTCGGGCACTTCGGCGTTGGAAGTTGAAGCGGACTGGAGTCCGCGTTCATTTGTGGACAGCCGCGACTGGCCAAAATCACTTCGCCAGCGCGACCAAATAGCGTTGGAAGCGGGCGGTCTCGTCCGCCTGCTCGTTGTGCAGGTAAATCTGGTGCAGGTTCGCGCACATGCGCAGGAGCATTCGCCGCGGGGTGACCGGCGCGAGATAGCCCTCCTCCAGCCCGTGGTGCGTGTGCAGGAGATACTTGATGCAGTCCGCCTTCGTGAGCAGTTTGCCGCGATTGAACGCGTCGATGTAAATCTCCGCCGTCGAAGTCTGGTAACGGCAAACGAAGTGTCCGGGCAAACCGATGCCAGTGATCGGCAACTTCAGCCGCCGGGCGAGCAGCAGATAAATCGTGCAGAGACTGATGGGATTGCCGGTGCGGTTGTCGATGACGCGGCTGAGAAAACTGTTTTCGGGATCGTAGTAGTTGGCTTCGTTGGGCGTGAACTCCAGTTCTGTGAAGAGGTAATTGTTAATCACGCCAATGACCTGCTCGACGTTGCCCGTGACATCGATGCGGGCACGCAACACCGACGCAAACGCATCGAGCAATGCTTCATACGCCGTCACGTTGATGTCGGGATACTGCGTGCAGGCGAGGAGCCACGCGCCTTCTTCCAGCGGCAAATCCTCACCACGGCTCGCGCAGAAAGTCATGAACCGTTCGTCGGCGGCTTTGCGGCCAAACACGTTGATGATCTCGTGCGCGCGCCGGCGCAAAAGCGGTTCATCACTCAGCGTGTAGGGACGAAGCCAATCCACGACTTGCTCGCCAAAGGAAAGAAGTTTCGTGCGGACAGTTTGGTGGACGGCGGCATCCTCATCCGCGAGCAAACTGATGAGCGCGGCCCGCTGGCTTTCGGAAAGCCGCTCGGTTGTTTTGGTTGCCGCGACCGATTTCATCCCTTCGTTCGGCGCAACATCGCTCAGGTGTTTCAAATGTCGAAAGAAAAATTTAAGGCGCGGAAAGCCGCGGATGAGAATTCAAAACCCAAATACCAAAATCCCAAATAAGTTCCGACCATCAAACTCCAAACCGTCCGGGAAGTCGTGGCCCGTCACATTTGATGGCGGTCGCTTGTGAATTCCTGCGCCGCCGCACGTCTCCGCCCCGGAGGGCTCCTTTTTGAAGTTTGGAGTTTGGAATTTATTTGGATTTTGGGATTTGGGTTTTGGATTTTTTGGAGAGAGACCGCACGGGTTCAAGTCTTTGCACAACATTTGGAGTTTGAATTTTGCAAACCCAACGCCTATCCCTCACGCGCCGATTCGGGCTGGACAAGGGTTTCGTCACCGCCTAAACAACTCGGCACACCAAACAAAAAAGAAATTATGAGTGCAACGTACGTTCCACTAATCAGTTCGGGAGTGGCTGGCCCACTCGGAGTGCTTCATCTGCCCCGTCTCTGGCTCAAGACTTCGCTGGAGGCGCGCGGCAAGCTCGCGGCCGGCTATCCGGGTTGCGGCAAAGGCTACGACCAAATGGTCATCGACGGCCTGGGTCTCAATCGCGATGCCGTGCTCAACCACATCAAGAACGATAAGCCGACCTATCCACAGTTCGAAGCGTGGATAAAAAAGCAGCCCGGCGTGAAACTGGACAAAGCCTCAGTCGATCAACTGAACAGTGCGATCAAGGGCTACATTCACGACGACAACACTCGGAAAGGAATCCTCGGCGCGAGCGGCATTCCCGACGACGCGAACGCCTGCCGCGACGCGGTGAACCTGAACAATCTCGATGATTGGAAGGAGTTTTACGACGCGGCTCTGAGGTAAACTCTGATGCAGTTTGACGAGCGGTGCTGGCGAAAGCCGGCACCGTTTTTTTTGTTTCTTCGGCTAGTTGAAGAGCTCTGTCGGCGCGACCTCGATTTTGTCCGACAGTTCCTTTGGGATCGGCACCGCCTTCATACCTTCTTCAGTGTGCGTAACGCAAACGGCGGTGAGTGAGCCGCGCGCCACTTCCGCCCGCTTGCCATTCACTTTGTAGAAGCGGAACACATAGGTCAGCGCCTTGTTCTTCTTCTCCTTCACCAGCATGTGGACTTCGACGAGGTCCTCGAAACGCAGCGGCTCGAAATAATCGCACTCGGCATGAACGCGGGGCCAGCCCAGCGGTGGATCGGCGTCCTTCATCACGACGGAGTGGCCGAGCGAGCGATAGAACGCGTGTTCGACCGTCTCCATGAACTTGAAAAAATTCGAGTAGTGGACAATGCCCGCCATGTCGGTCTCGGAGAACTCGACGCGGCGCTGGATTTTGAAATCGTAAGGCATTCAGGTGGGTTGCGGGTTGAGAGTTGAGAGTTGAGAGCTGGAGCGCGCGGCTTCGCGATAGACGTTCAACACGCCCTCTGCCATACGCTGCACGCTGAAGTGTTGCAATACTGCGGTGCGGCCCGTCTCACCAAGTGAGCGCGCACGTTCAGGATTCAGGAACAAACTCTCAACTGCGCCGGCGAGAGCAGAGGCATTGGGTTCGGCAATCAATCCGCCGCCCGTCGCTTCAACGATTTCTGGAAACGCCGCGTGCCGTGGTTGAACAACAGGAACGCCCGACGCCATTGCCTCAATGACATAAAGTCCGAATGCCTCGCCGTAGAGAGCCGGCGTGCAGAACACATCGAGCGATTGAAGAAACGAAATCTTTTCCGCGCGCGACACGTTCGGAAAGAATGTCGCGTCGTTCAGCAGGCGAGCCGCTTCCAGCCGGCCTCTTTGTTCCTCAACGAACGGCTCGTCGCCCGGCCCGCAACCGCCGCCGACTCGCAATTTCAAATTGGGAACGCAGCCTCGTTTCCTCAATTCGATGAACACGTCCACGGCGAGAGCCAGGCCTTTCTCAGGACACATGCGAGCGAAGTAACCGAGGATTGGTTCCGTGTTCGATGTTTCCCGATTCAATCGGGATTCGATGTTCGATGTTTGCGTGTTCGAGAAACCCTCGAGATTGATCCCATTGTGAACCACACGCACGCGCTCCGCCGGCAGATGCAACCGCCGCGCCATCAAATCCCCGAAGTATCGGCTCGGCGCGATGAATAGATCGATGTCGCGCGTGCGTTCGGACAGAATCTTCCACGCCATCGCGCGTTGGCCTTCCGGCAAACCATCGAGAAACGTGTCTTCGCCCTGCAACATACAGACGATGGGCGCGCGAAGTTCCTCCTTGAGCCGCCGCGCCATGCCCGCGAGCAGCACGTTTGAAAGCGAGAGCAAATCGCAGCGGTGATTGGCCTTGAGCCAGCCCACGAGTTCGTTCACCTCGCGCGCCTGATTGCCTTCCTCGCCGCGTAACATTGAGAGCGTAAGTTCGCCGACTTCCTCCGCGCGCGTTTGGCCCGCCATCCCGCCGAGCAATTTCAAGAGTCCTGGCGATGCCAGCGCGCGGTGCAGCCAATCCGGAGCGCGGCGGAACCACGGAAACTTCTGTTCGAGATACACGTTCACGCCGCTGAAGAAGATGGGCGTGCCCGCGCTCTGGTCCGCCTCATCCAGCGTGAGCGGAAGATAGAGTGGGAGCATCAAAGTCTCGTGGCCGAGCCTGCGCAAGGCGGCCACGAGCGCGTTGTCGCGAAAGCAGCCGCCGCAATACATGCCGCCCGCGCCCGGTGTGATCTGAACGATGTTCACGCCGCGCGGAAGGTAGAGGAATGCAACGAAACAGACAATACGGACGGCGTGTCAAGGTAGGGCGCGTCGCTCCGCGCGCGCCGTATCTGGCGTCGGCAACCGAGTTCAATTGATTTCATTTGCGGGAAACGGCGCGCTGCTCCGCGAACGTCAGCCGCCCGCGACGATGCGAACAATCTCCAGTCGGTCGCCATCGCGCACCTCGCGCCGCCCAAATTCCGACGGTGCCACCGCTTCACCATTGTGTTCAACAACGACGCTGCGAGGCAGAAGATTTTGAGCGCGAAGAAATTGTTCGATGCTGCACGGTAGATCAGCCGTGACCGGCTGGCCGTTCGCGATGACGGTCGCCGCAGCCATCACGTCAACGTAAGGAAACTTACTTCGGGCGGACAGTTGATGCGCATCCCAAACACACTGCCGATGCCTTTAGTGATGTGAATCCAACGCTCGTTCCATCGGTGCAGGCCGGCGACGAATCGCTTGTCGCGCACGGGAGCGAAGGGTGTCGCTCCCATCCATGGCACGCGCAATTGCCCTCCGTGCGTGTGGCCGCTCAGCATGAGTTGCCAGTTGAAAGCGCTGAGATGCTCTTTGGTATCAGGATTGTGCGATAGCAAAATGGTTTCACCGCTGGGACGCTGCGCAAAACCGCGTTGCGCATCAAAGTCCTCCGCCCACAAATCACCAAGGCCGACGAGGTTGAAGTCGCGTCCGGCCACTCGCGTCGCCGTGCTCTGATTGTGCAGCAGCCTGACGTCACTTTTTTCAAGAAGCTGAGTTATCCACGCGACACTGGCGTAGCCGCCGTCCTCGCCAGCCCACTTCCCGCCGTCGTGGTTCCCTAGCGAAGCAAACGTGGGGGCGGTTTTCGACAAAAGCCGCAACACCGCCGCGTAGCCAGGCAATTCTTCGAACCGGCGCGTGATGAAATCGCCCGTGACGCAAATCAGGTCCGGCTTCCATTTCAGCCCAACTTCAACAGCCTCGCGAATGTAACCAAGACTGACCACCGGCGACGCGTGCAGGTCCGACAAATGAAGCAACTTCACCGGCGGTTTCGTGCCGTTGGATACTGGCACCGTGAGAAAACTCTTTTGCAGCCATTCGGCTTCGAAGAAGTGCGCGTAGCCCAGCGTGCCCGCCGCGGCAACAGAAACGCCGCCGAGAAACCGGCGGCGTGACATTTTGAATCCAGGAGTTTTCATCGCATCGACCGATGCGCTCCCGCGCGTTACTTCATCAGCAACATCTGGCGCGCGCGTTTGATGGCCGTGTTGAGCCGGCGCTGATAATGCGCGGGCAGGCCAGTGTATTTGCGCGGCAGGATGCGGCCTTGATCGGTCACGAACGTGCGAAGCAGGTTCGTGTTCTTGAAGTCGAGCGCGTCGAGGGTGAAATCAATCTTCGGCTTCGGGCGCGGCGTGCGGCGTTCCGTTGGACGGCCGTCGCGTTTTTTTTCCGGACGAGTTTTGCGTGGCATAGAATTACTTCACTTCCCGATGGACCGTGTGGCGGCGCAGAAACGGATTGTATTTTTTGATCTCCAGCTTTTCCGTCTGCAGCTTTTTGTTGCGTGTGGTCGTGTAGCGCGACGGCGACTTGCCTTCCTTGCGCGCTTCCGTGCACTCGATGGTAATGATTTCTCGCGGCATAAATTATTCTTTGTCCTTCGGCTTTTCCTCCGGCTCCTCTTCATCGGCGCCCGATTCGATGTCCGGGCCGCCCGCGCTGTCCACGGTGCCAAGCGCGCCCAACCGGCGCTGCCGCAACGCGCCATCTCGCTCGAGCTGCGCCTGGGCCTCGACCGTGAAACGCGTCCACGGAATGGCTTCGAGGCGGGCTTTGGGAATGCTCTTCCCAGTCAGCTCACAGACGCCATAGGTGTTCTTCTCGATTCGCTTGAGCGCCTCTTCAATTTCGTACATCGCGTCCTGATCAGAAGACAAAAGACTGAGCGCAAAGTCGCGGTCGAAATTGTCCGTGCCCGAATCCGCCATGTGCAAACTGTAGCTGGTCATTTCCTCGGCGGATTCTTTCGCGAGCCCATTCATCTGTGCAATCAGCCGCTCGCGCAAATCCAGCAGCGTGGCGTAATACTTTTGCCACTCGGATTTGATTTTCACCGGGCCGGCGCCGTTCTTCGATTTGCTCGCGCCAGGTTTGGCGACAGGGCGGCCGAGGATGGATGCCGCGGTCGCAGCGTGCGTTTTCGTCGGTTTCGCTTTTGGTTTCGCGCTGCGTTTTTTGCTGCTGCTTTTCTTCGTACTCACGATCTGGAAAACTGGTTTTTGTCTCCGAAAACACAGCAAAACCTGCGTTTCCGAATTTAAGAGTGGGCGAATGTAACAGGGGAAATCGAGAATGCTACAAAAATTTTCGGCGCTGTGGAACGCGCGTTCCGACCGCGCCTTGACACTGCCAAAGGCCGGCCCGAATGCTTGCATTCATTGATGAAATCATCCGCCATCACATGGAAATCCGTGGTCTTTACCTTCGTTCTGGCGGCAATTTTTTACGCGCTCGCTTACTCGTGGATGAACCGAAGGCAAACTGGAAAGGGCCCGTGGCAAGTGAACTTCACGACCAACTCCGCCGGCGCGCCACAACTCGTCATCTCCCAATCGACACTCGGAATTTCGAACGTCGTCGTGCACTTCGCCACCGAACAACTCGCGCCAACGAACCACACCGGTGTCGTTGTTTTCGCAAAACCAAAACAACCAACGCCATTCGGTTATGTCGCTTACGACGACCTGATGTTTCAACCGGGAGCCGTGGCGCTGGACTGTTTCGGACACGTGGTGGAGATGCTGCCGACGGCATTGGGCTTGAACGGAGTTCGCTTCGGCTGGACGAATGACTCCGTTTACTCGCTGGCTCCGACGAACAAACTTTCCCCCGACGCACGCAAGAAGTTCAAAGGCGGCTACAAGCGCTGACCGAATTTCTCGAGGACGAAAAACTTTTGTGCGACCCAGGGCGCGCCCGTCGCCACGACCTCGCGCACGCTGAATCCGCAGCGCTCTGCTTCTTCGGTAAATTGGGCGAACGTGGGCTGCTCGTCGTACTTCGGCTTGCGGCCTTTCAAGGCTTTCAACAGCTTCCGCATCCGGCCGAACGCGTGATAGTCGAAAAACGAAATGACGAGATACTTGCGCGTGACGCGATGGAACTCGCGCAGAAACACCTGGCGTTCTTTGGGCGAGTGAATGTGGTGCAGGAGCCGGTTGCAGAAGACGCCATCCACCACGGCATCCCGCAGCGGCAGTTTCGAGGCGTCACTTTGGACGAACGTAACGCGCAGCTTCGATGTCTCCGCGCATTCGCGGGCGAACTCCAGAATCTCGAACGCCACGTCCACCTCGATCAGCTCGCGGCCCTGCGACAACACCTTCGCAAAACGGCCGGCGCCCGAGGGCACGTCGATGACGCTTCTGCAATCGGTGAGCGCCTCAAAAATTTTCGCGACCGCGCGCTGTTCCCGCTCGTTGATCCCACGACGCGAGCCGGTTTCGAAACGTTCCGCGTAGAGGCGCGCGCGCTTCGCATGCTGCATTCGCTTCCGGTAGATGTCGGCTTCCGCCATGAGCGGCGCAGAGTAGGGATTGAAACATTAACATCCAAGCACCAAGGAAAGAACCTTGGCGCTCAAATGTCGAAGGTGGCCGAGGACTTGGCCCGCCCGGCCTTGCTCACAATCCTGACCTTCACTTCCTCCGGCACAACCAGCGAACCGGGTGGAACGCTATGGGTGAGGAAAACGTTCGCGCCAATCGTGCTGCCTTCGCCCACGACTGTGTCGCCGCCCATGATGGTTGCGCCCGCGTAAATCGTAACGCGGTTCTCGATGGTCGGGTGTCGCTTCTGCCCGCGCAGCCCCTGGCCCGCCGAGAGTGATTTCGCAACGAGACCGACACCTTGATACATCTTCACGTGATTTCCAATCTCGCACGTTTCGCCGATGACCGTGCCCGTGCAATGATCGACAAAAAAGTGCGTGCCGATTTTCGCGCCAGGGTGGAGGTCCATGCCGGTGCGGCTGTGCGCCCACTCGGCCATGATGCGCGGGATGAGCGGCACGTTTTTTTTGTAGAGTTCGTGCGCGAGCCGGTGCACTGCGACCGCTTCCATGCACGGATACGCCACGATGATTTCCTCCTTGCTCAGCGCCGCAGGGTCGCCGTTAAACGCGGCCTCCGCATCAGTCTGGAGCATTTCGCGCACTTGCGGAAGGTTCGAGAGAAATTCCAGCGTCGTCGAGCGCGCGGCGGGACGCAGTTCTTTCTTTGTCATCCCTTCCGGCGTGCGATACTCGAGGCTCTTGTAAATTTCATCCTCCAGCCGTCCAAGCACTGAATCCATTAGCGCCGCAGTCTCGACTTTCAGTTCCGACGAGTGAATGGCCTTCTCGTGAAAGAATCCCGGAAAGAGCAGCCGCAACAAGTCCACCGTGATGGAGCAAATCGCGGTCTTGCTTGGAAGATTCTTGCCATCGAGGTGATTGATGCCGCCGACGCGCGCATAGGAAGCGAGCAATTGGTCGGTGAGCTGAGTGACCGTTGCGTTCACGAGCGAAGTATTCAATGCCGGAATGCCGTGCGGAAGGGAAAACATTGAACCTTAAACCTGGAACCTTGAACCGCGAAGTGAAACCCCGGCTCCAGGTCAGGTTGGAAAACAAAAAGCCGGAGACTTCACGCCTCCGGCTTCCGCACGCGTAATATTCTTTTCAGCGATAGCGCTCGCGACGCTCGCCACGGTCACCGCCGCCCCCGCCACCGCCCCGATCTCCGCGCCATCCCCCGCCGCCACCGCGATCACCGCTGCGTTGTGGACGTTCCTCTCGGGGACGCGCGATGTTGACCGTCAATTGGCGGCCCTGAAATTCCTTGTTGTGGAACATCTCCACGGCTTTGTTCGCTTCATCCTGAGTTCCATACTCGATGAACGCGAAGCCGCGCGATTTGCCCGTGAATTTATCCAGCATCAGGTTCACTGAGCTGACCACACCTGCCTGGGAGAAGTACTCCTGGAGGTCGTTCTCCATCGTTTGGTAGGAGAGATTACCGACGAAGAGTCGTGACTCGTTCATACGCACACGTCTCGCTCAATCAACTGTGTGGGGAAGTTCTGCCCTGGCAGATTTCGGGTTGTCTGGATTGGTTGCACTGCTGACTACCTGTCTTACTGACACCAACACCGCTGTTTTGCGCCGACGGTGCGAGGCTAACAATGGCGGCCCGACCGTCAACAACAGTTTGTAGGAATTTTTCGGACGGGACGAGAAAGAGACCTTCAGCATAACTTGACTGATACGAGACTAATTGCACCTTCAACCCCGCCGAGGCGGGCCGAACGAACTCCACAAGTTGCAGTGCGTTCCTGCCGATTGGCAGTGGGTGAATAGAGATTGCGGAGTCATGGAACCGTCGCCTGAGGAAACGATTTCCTCAGAGACAACGCTTCCATGCGTGGCCGCAGGCCCGGTCTCTCGCGACATGAGCACGCTGCTGTTTTTCAGCGTCACACTTTTTTCGAGCGCCCTGCTTCTGTTTTTGGTGCAACCGCTCGTCGCCCGGATGCTCCTCCCTCTGCTCGGCGGAACGCCCACGGTCTGGAACACCTGCATGGTTTTCTTTCAGGCAGTCCTGCTGGCCGGCTACGCCTATTCCCACTTTTTGACGAAGCGCCTTTCCATTCGCGCGCAGGTGCTGATTCATTCCTCGCTTTTGCTGCTCACCCTGCTGGCTCTGCCGATTGCGCTTTCCGAAACAATGGTGCGCTCAGTCCCTTGGCAATCGAACCCGATGTTCTGGTTACTGAAGACGCTCCTTCTCCTGGTAGGTTTGCCATTCTTCATTGTTTCGACCAGCGGTCCGCTGCTGCAAAATTGGTTCAGCCGAACAAAGCACCCTTCAGCGAAGGACCCATATTTCCTCTACGCAGCCAGCAATCTCGGGAGTCTCATTGCGCTCATCGGTTATCCGGCTGTGGTGGAACCGGCGTTGCGTTTGCGCCAGCAGAGTGCGTTCTGGGCCAGCCTCTACGCTGCGTTCCTCATCCTGTTTGCACTGTGCGCATTCAAAGTTTGGCAGACACGAGCCACGGCTTCTTCCCGCGAAACCAGTCCTGAACCGGTGGCGCGCGCCACCTCACCCATTCCATTTCGGCGACGCATTCAATGGATTTTCCTCGCGTTCGTTCCATCGAGTTTGATGCTCGGCGTCACCACTTATCTCACGACGGACATCGCGAGCATTCCGCTGCTGTGGGTGATTCCTCTCTCGCTTTATCTGCTCACGTTCATTCTCGTCTTCGCGCGCAAAACGATCTTGCCGTTACCGCTGCTCGCGAAGCTCCTGCCCGGCATCACGGTCGCGCTGGTCTTCCTGTTGCTGACCGACGTGAAGAATCCGGCGTGGCTTTTGATCGGATTGCATCTGCTCTTCTTCTTCGTCGCCGCCATGATCTGTCACGCGCGACTGGCGAACGATCGTCCGCCCAGCCACCAACTGACGGAGTTTTATCTTTGCCTTTCCATCGGCGGCGTCCTCGGCGGATTGTTCAACGCGTTGCTTGCTCCCGTCATCTTCCGCACCGTGCTCGAATATCCGTTGATGATCGTCATCGCCTGCCTGATGCGTCCCGCGCCGCAAGATGGTCAACTATCTCCGCGCAACCGATGGTTGGATTGGCTGTTGCCCGCAGGCGCAGGAATCCTGACCGCTGTGTTCGCTCTCGTCATTCCGCGTTTGGCCCAGGCGCCGCATCAACTTTCAGTGATGATCATTTTCGGTCTGCCATTGATTGCCTCTTACCTGCTCTCCAAACGCTCTCTCCGCTTCGCCCTCGCCGTCGGCGCGATCATGCTCGGCGCTCAATGTTACACCGCCGTGCACGGCCGCACGCTTCACGTGGAGCGGAATTTTTTTGGAGCGCTTCGAGTGACTTTGGATCCAGACGGTGGAATGCGGCGCTTCTACCACGGCACCACGGTGCACGGCATTCAGTTCATCGACAAAGCGCGGCAGCGCGAACCGCTCTCTTACTATCATCGCACCGGACCCTTCGGCCTCGCCTATGCCGCTTTCGAAGCGCAACCGGCCAACCATCGCATCGCTGCCATCGGCCTCGGCGCTGGGGCCATGGCGTGCTACGCAAAGGCTGGCCAGGAATGGACCTTCTACGAAATCGATCCTGCCGTCCTCAGCGTCGCGAAGAACACAAACTTCTTCACCTATCTGGAACCGGGCGCGGACACCGTCGTGGATTACAAACTCGGCGATGCCCGGCTTCGTTTGCGCGAGGCGCCCGCGGAGCATTACGGATTGATCATCTGCGACGCCTTCAGTTCCGACGTGCCTCCGCTGCACCTCATCACAAAGGAGGCGATGGAACTCTACCTCGCGAAGCTCGCGCCCGGTGGCCGTCTCGTCTTCAACATCTCCAGCCGCTACCTTGATTTCGCCCCCGTGCTCGGCAACCTCGCTGCGAGCTTCCAACTGAGTTGCATTCATTACAACGACATCGCCGTGAGTGCCGCCGCGCGTAAAGATGGAAAATATCCTTCGCACTGGGTGGTCATGTCTCGCCAGCCGCAAGAGCTGGGGAATCTTCTCGCTGACTCGCGTTGGGAAACAGTGAAGCCGTCCCCCGAGATGCGCCTTTGGACCGACGATTACTCGAACATCCTCGCCATCTTTGATTGGAAGTGAGCCTGCCGCAGCGGCGTCGATGTTGAGTTCGCGAGATGGCCACGGCACCCGAGACTTTGCAGACATTGAGCGGTTGGAATTTGAAGTTTGAGATTTGTTCGGATTTTGGATTTTGGGATTTGGAATTTCCCGCTACCTTCCGCCCCTATGTTCGACAGCCTGACCAACAAGCTGCAAAAGGTTTTCAAAGACCTG
>JGI10216J12902_100390254_pt1 | contig 12848 bp, 11 predicted proteins | sample KanNatreferecore_FD_12902 | JGI IMG/M metagenome (IMG submission 12902)
AAATTGTTGCCGACGTTGTTGTGCTGCGGCGGGAAGTAGTAGCTCTCGGGTTTGCCTTCCTGACCGACCAGCTTCGCCTGCCTGGCGTTCTGGTGCATGTGATGCGGAATCGGTCCCATGTTGTCGAAGAATTTTGAGTAGACCGGCCATTTCTTGTACTTGCCCCAGATCTTTTTGCCGATGAGCCCGGCACCGCATTCGGCGACGGCCTGCTGGAGCGTGAACCGGCCTTTGCCGACGACGCAATAGCTGAGGCCTTCGTCGGGCGTTCGGTTTTCGTTGGCGCACGGCGTGGTGGACGCGAACCAGCGCTCATCGATGCCGCCGCGGTTCAGCCCGTAGGCATAGGTGTCGTCGGGGTGCAGCTTGATGCGCAGACCGGGCTGGAGGAACGAGCGCGGCACCCAGTTGGGCGCGAGGCGCAGCAGGCCGCCGGTGGCGGAGAGTTCGTTGGAGACCTTGGTGGCGATATTACCTTTGACAGTCTTGAGTTGGGTGACGGTGTTCATGGTTTCGTTGGAAGCGTTAAATCGTTGCGAGATTAGAGCGGCATTGGGCTGTCGAGCGAGAGGAAAACGAGAACCTCGATCTTGCCCTCGCGGCTGACAGAATCTCGCATCGGGGAAATCCCCAATAGCGCCCGGTCGGTTTTTCTCCCTATCATCACGCCACGCATACCAGCCAGAAGAAGATCGGACTGACGTTCCGCGACCGCGTCGCGGACGCTGACATGGCCTGCGGCAAAGCTATTACGGCGAGAGTCACCAGGAGGTGCTGAAGGAACAAAACCCAATGAGAAAGCAAACATTACCATGAAACCCACAACCAAGACTCTGCTTTGTCTGCAAATGACAGCGCTGTTCTTGACGGCGGCGACGAGCAGCGTCGCCCAGAACGGGACAACCTCGACCCAGGCCGGTAACGCCGCGAGAGGAAAGAGTCTCTTCATCGGGGAATTCCCCAACGCTCATGGCAACGGCCGAACCTGCGCGACCTGCCACGTGCCGGAACAGGCCTTCCAACTCACGCCTCAAAATGTGGAAGCGCGTTTTCAAGCGCTCCAGCAGCGTCGGCTAACTCACCCGCAGGCCGACGATCCGCTCTTCCGGGCCATCGATGCCAACGACGGCGCGCAGGACTTCACCAACCTCCGGCAGCACGCGCTCGTCCGCGTCTTCATCCAACTGCCGACCGACGCCAACGGTCAAAAGCTCGTCTGGCCGGTCGATGATCCGGACGCGACCGAGGTGGCCCTGTGGCGGTCCACACCAACCGTGTTGAACGCCGCCTTCACAGCGCCCTATCAACTCGACGGGCGACAGCCGACACTCCAGGCGCAGGCACTCGGTGCGCTCATCGATCATTCGGAGATCACCGTCGCACCCAATCTGCGCTCCCTGAACGACGTGGCCGCGTTCCAGAAAAACGAGTTCTCATCCGAATCCGTCAGGCTCCTGGCCGCCGCCCTCGCCAGTGGGGGACCGCTCCCTCCGACCGATCCGCCGCTCGACGATCTGGAGCGTCAGGGCAAGGTGCTCTTCGAACGCCACTGCGCCGCTTGTCACGGTGGGCCAACGCAGACGGTTCCGCTGGCGGTGCTTCCCCCAGCCATCCGCAATATTCACGTCTCGAAGCCGTTGCCCGGTTTCATGGCGGACTTGCCGTTCGCACCCTCTCCGCTCGAGCCGAGGTCCTGGGCCTTCCGCGTGCCGGGACAAGATAATCCCGTGGTGTTCGAATCGACCGACCCGGGGCAAGCGCTCCTGACGGGAAACCTCGACGACTTAAATAACTTCGACATCACTGCACTCTATGGGATCTCCAGGACGGCGCCTTACTTCCACGACAATAGCGCGGCGACGCTCGAGGAAGTCGTGCGACACTATCAGCTCGAATTCGAGGGTGTCCGTCGAGTCATCCCGGCCTTTCTGCCCTGGCCGTTGCGCCCGGATCTGATCACCGACGATCAGTTCGCTCCCCTCATTGCCTATCTCAAGAAGATCTGAATATGCCGTCTGATTTAGCCGGTTCAGGGCACATCCAGTTCACCGGCCCGCTTCAACCCGGTTCTTGATTTCGGCCAGAAACGCCTGGATCTGACTTGCGCCCTGGGGCACGACGGTCTCCGTTTGCAGATCGGAACGCCAGCCATCGACGCCCATGGGGATTCCAATAAGACGCCACGAATCATTTGTTTCTTTTTTGATTCTCACGATGACCCGCAGCGCTTTGCTCGATCGACCGCTCTTGGCAGGTTTATCGAACATCATTTCGTTCGTGGCGCGCGAGTCCGTCTCGATATAGCCGCGATTGGTGAAGAATTCGCGGATGGCGACTTTGGCATCGCCGGCGGTCTTTGCTCGCACGACTATTTCCGGGTGTCCGGATTGCGTCAGGGGAACCTTCCCGTCGTCGGACGACTTGCAGCCAGCGACCGCCAATGCGACCGCGACTCCCACGGATGCGCCGAGCATCGGAAGGAATAGTCTTGTCATTCTCATAAGTGTCAACGAACGCGGCTGCCGCGGTTACTCCTCGTCATCGTAGTAGTTCACCGTCGATCTGCGGAAGTAGAATCCGCTGCGACCGATGCTCCAACCCCATTTGTTCGAGTCCGGATAGTGCCAGATATCCACCGGCGTGTTGTTGGCGATCACGTAATAGAGGAGGTCCTTCCGGCCGGTGTTGATGATTTGATGCGCCTCGCCGGGCGGATTCAGGAGGCAATCGCCCGCGCGAATCCTGACCGACTCCTTTGCCAGTCGCATCCGGCCCGCGCCGCTGACAATGAGATAAAACTCCCATTCCGTGGTGTGACTGTGGAAGGGGCAATGTCTGGCCTTGGGCGGCAGGCGGACCAATTCGACTTCGAACGGCGCCTCGCCGGGGAGCTTCGGGCCCGTCTTCCGACTCTGGAAGGCCAGCGCGACGTTGCGCCGGTAGCGGTGATACTTCCCTTTCGGCGACTTGCGTTCGAACCAGGGGATGTTGTTGAGGTTGATCTTCTTCATCGGATTAAGGGACGCGGATGCCACGTCGGCCGGTGCAAGGCCGACTCCGGCGGCGCCGCGGGTTTTCGTCGCGTCGGCTCGACGGCCGAAGCTTTTCCGTCACTTCCCGAACGCCGCGGCCGTTGCCTTGCCGCCCGACTCAATGTAAGCGAGCATGTCGAGAATCTCGTCCTTGGTCAGAATGTTCACCAGTCCCTCCGGCATCGGCGACACTTTCGACGGCTGGCGCTCTTTGATCTGGTTTTTCTGGATCTCCTCCTGGGTCTGTTTCAGCGGATCGATCATCAGAATGATTCTCCGGCTGTTCTCTTCCATGACACGGCCCGAAAATTCGTCGCCATTCTTCAGGATCAGCGCCGTGTTCTGGTACTGTTCCGAAATCACTTTCGAGGGTTCAATGATGGTTTCAAGAATGTCCCGGCGGGTATATTTGCTGGACGCTGCTCCAAGTTCAGGACCGACCGCGCCGCCTTCGTTGCCGAAACGATGGCAGGCAATGCATTGTGCGTCGTTGAACGCCTGCTTGCCCTTCTCGAAGTTGCGCCCTTTGGAGACCTTGTCGAGTTCCGGCATCAGATCTTCCATCTTCCATTCCTTCACGAACTGGCGCGGCGCCACCGGCGGCTTCGGCGTCACTGGCGCGCCAGTGATGACAGACGCCAGTTCGGCCCGTTCGCCATCACTCAACGCAGCCGTCGCCGCTTTGCGAATATTCGCTATGAATTTGGGGAAGCTAGCGCCGTCGCTGTAATCGCGCCCGACATCCTTGAACCAATTCAACGTCTCGGGAGAATGGCGGACGATCTTGCCATCGCCATTGAACCAGCCGAAGTAAGCGGCGCGCTGGTCCAGCGTCCAGCCGGACTTCAGATTGCGGAGGCTCATGATGTAATGAATCTGCTCCTCCTGCGTGGGGGCCTTGGCGAGCAGATCGAGGGTTTTGCCCACAACGCCCGGCGCTTCGAGGTAGATGAGGAGCTGCGACAATTCACGGTTCAACGGCCAGCTCTTTGCCGGATATTGGCGGTCCAGCTTCTCGATGGCGACCTTGATGAGGTCATCAGACGGGCGGCCCTGGCGGACGCAACTGACCTCGATGACGCGTAGTTTTTCCAGCTTTTGATCTTCACTGAGTGTGTCGAGCGGCCACTTGCCAATCGCCTTCAATAATTCCGGCTGTGTTTCCCTGCCGCCGAGACGCGCGAGGGCGAGCAGGGCCGTAAGTCCGGCGTTGGCGTTGCTCTCGTTCAGGGCGCGGTCCTTCCACTCGGACACTGGCTGGCTCTCAATGGCGATGCGCGCTGCGTAACGAATCCACCGATCCGGGCTGTTCAGATGCGGCCAGGCGGATTCAACCGCCTTCGAATCCTGCCTGCCCTGGAACTTCTCCAACTCACGCCGCCGTTTGCGCGCCTCCACAGCGGCCGCCGACGGGAACTTTTCGTTGCCCGCCGCCGGAATGGGTTTGGTGTAAGTCACCCGATAGAGCCCCGATTGCGTGCCGCGCCCGCCCGTCAGGAAATACATTGCGCCATCCTTCCCGAATTCGAGATCGGTCACGTTCAACGTCGCCTTCGGTCCGGCTTCGCGGATCGATTTCGGTGAAACGAAATTTTCGAACGTGCCGGCATAGGTTGAACCGTTCTCCTTCAGGTGCGCGACCACGATGCGGCCGTAAGACCAATCCATGACGTAAAAACCCGCCCGATAGTTGTCCGGGTAGTGCGCGTTGAATCCGAACTTCACGCCGGTCGGCGAGCCGATCCCGATATCCACGGTGGTCGGCAGGCTGTCCGGATACCCATTCGGCCACTTGGCGGTGCCCTCGCGGAAACCGTAGTCGCCGCCGCTGACGATGTGATTGACGCGCGTCGGCCGATACCACGGCGTGCCCCAGTCCCATTCCATGTCGCTGTCGAAACCGAACAGCTCGCCCTCGGGACTGAAGTCGATGTCGTAGGTGTTGCGCTGACCGGCGGCGAACAACTCGGCGTTCTTCCCGTCCGGATCCATGCGAATCACATAACCGCCCGGAGGTTTCTTGCCGGCGCCGAAACCGTTGCCGTCCTCCATGCGCGGCAACAGGACGTCGTCGGCGTAATTCTTGTGCGGCGACGAAGCCAGAATGTCGTCCGGCACCTCGACGAAGTTGCCATTCACGACGTAAAGCTTCTGGTCCGGTCCAAGCGCGACTCCATGCGGACCGTGCTCGCCGCCGTCGCCCTTCCATTTGCGAATGACCTCGACGGAGTCGTATTGGTCGTCGCCGTTCGTATCCTTGAGGCGGTAGAGCGCGAGGCCGTCCTTGCCCTTTCCGTTGACGTAAAGGCTGTCGAAAGCGTAGAGCAAGCCCATGGCGCCGCCCACCTGGAGGTCAATCGGTTCGGTTTTTTCAATCTGTCCTTCGCGCGTGAGCGTCACGCGGAGCATGGGTTGCTTGGGGTCCTGCGGCGAAATAATCAGTCGCCCCTTTGGGTCAACCGCAATGCAAACCCACGAGCCTTCGCCCGGCGCGGCGGATCGCACCAGTTCGACCTTGAAATCCGGAAGCGTGGCGAGGGCATCGGCGGGAGTTGCCTGTCTTGGCGCAGCCGGGGCCTGAGCGCGGAGCGCGGTCGATCCGGTCATAGTGGTGACGACCAACAAGACAGCGAGAGAAAGCTTGGGGGCATTCATGATTGGCATGGTGGTTCCAGACGCAATAGAGTGATTGTGGATTCACAGTATTGTCAGGGTAGGAATCCGGGCAAGGAGTTTTTGGGATATACTTGCCGGAACGATGTTGTCGATGGCGTCTTGCGATTTGCTCGTCCGCAGGCTAACCATTTCGTGTGCCTGACGAGGACTTTACCGACGCCGCGCTGGTGCTGGTGGGCCACGGCTCGACGCTCAACGCCGATTCCAGCGCGCCGACGTATCAACACGCCGATGAACTGCGTCGTCGGAAGATCTTCACACAGGTCATCGAGTGTTTCTGGAAACAGGAGCCGTCCATCTGCGCCGTGTTGCGCGGCGCGTTTGCTCCGCGCGTGTTCGTGGTGCCTCTGTTCATCAGCGAAGGCTACTTCACGGAGGAAGTCATTCCGCGTGAACTCGGTCTGCGGACGAACGAGCAGAAGGACTTCCCGCGAGTGCAGAAGCGCGGGAACCAAACGATCCATTACTGCGGTCCGGTCGGCACGCACGACAGCATGACGGACGTGCTGCTTGCCCGAGCGCGTGATATCGTCGAGCGGTTCCCTTCGACCGCGATGCCCGTTCCAAAAGAAACGGCCCTGTTCATTGCCGGCCACGGCACCGGCAACAATGAAAACTCACGCAAAGCCATCGAACGGCAGGTCAAATTGATCCGTGCCAAGAATCGCTACGCTGAAGTGCACGCCGTGTTCATGGAGGAAGAGCCGCGTATTGGCGACTGTTACCGGCTCGCGCGGTCAAAGAACATCGTGATGGTGCCGTTCTTCATCAGTGACGGCCTGCATTCCTATGAGGACATTCCCGTCATGCTCGGCGAGTCGGGGGAGGCGGTTCAAGGCCGGTTCAAACGCGGCGAACCGACCTGGCGGAACCCGACCGAAAAGAACGGCAAACTCGTCTGGTACGCGTCCAGCATCGGCAGCGAACCGCACATCGCCGACGTGATCCTGGAACGGGTCCGCGAGGCGCGGGCGTGGGTGGCGGCGTAAACTCAGATGAACCTTTGCACGGCGCAGTTGCTGTGGAATATGCCTACGCCGTGAAGGGATGAAGGGGCATCTCACTGTTGTTATTGGAGCCCTGTACATGAGCGGGTCGCGTTTCCCCTCACCCTGACCCTCTCTCCCGCAGCCGCGGGAAGAGGGAACAGCCGAAGCCGCGTTCGAGAACCCAAGACACTCGTCCCGCAGTCGCGGGACCGGGCACCGGCGCTCCCGCTCCCCGAGGGATCGCCGCAGCCGCGGGACGGGGAGGGCTGGAGTGGGAAGGAAACAGCCGAATGTCGGGCGCAGCTGCAAGATTCTGAGTTGCGCCCTGATGGCCTTTTCTATCTTTCATCCTCCATCTTCCGTCTTTATCCTGTCGGCGTGCTCTTCCAAAAGATCACCCTCGCCGGCGTCGGTTTGCTGGGCGGCTCGCTTGGGCTGGCCATCAAGCAACGCGGTCTGGCAAAGCGCGTGGACGGTTTCGTCCGGCGCAACGCCAGCGTTGCCGAATGTGAAAAACTGGGGATCGTTGATTGCGCCACTTGCGATCCACAACGCGCCGCCGAAGACGCGGACCTGATTGTCCTGTGCACGCCCCTTGCTCAAATGCACGGGGTCCTGGCGCAAATGCTCCCCGCCCTCAAACCGAATGCCATCGTCACCGACGTCGGGAGTGTGAAAGGAAGCGTCGTGCACGACCTGGAGCCGATGGTAGCGCAGGCCGGCGGTCATTTCATCGGCAGCCATCCCATGGCCGGTGCGGAAAAAATGGGGCCAAGCGCGGCGCGCGCCGATCTTTTCGTCGACGCGGTTTGCGTGGTCACTCCGACTCCTCGGAGCGCGACCGACGCCGTTCAGCGCGTTGAAGACTTCTGGAAAGCGATGGGAGCGCGTCCGCTGCGGTTGGCGCCTGATGTGCACGACGACCTGGTCAGCCATTCGAGTCATTTGCCGCATGTCGTTGCCGCGGGACTGGTCAACAGCATCCTCAGTTCCACGCATCCGAAAGAGCAGGAGATGCTTTGCGCCAATGGTTTTCGCGATACCACCCGGATCGCGTCGGGTTCGCCCGAGATGTGGCGCGACATAGCGCTCGCCAATCGCAAGTATCTCGCGCTGGCTCTGGGCGTGTTCATCGAAGACCTGCAGGAGTTCATACTGGCGATCGAAGCCGAGGATCAAAAAGCCATTGAGGAGTTTTTTGAAAGAGCGAAACAACGGCGCGATCAATGGAGTGGACAAACGGCGTCGCCGTCGCCGGAGTGACTTACCAACCGCAGATGAACGCAGATCAACGCGGATTCGGCAAACGGCGGTTCGAAATTGGCATCTCTGAGGGGCTGTCCACTATGACCGGACCGCGCCCGTCCCCGGGCGCAGCGGCTTCGATGCGGGAACGGATCTCGATAGCGGCTATCGGTGCGGACACGCTGCGGCCTGGAAGGCCGCGGTCCGGAATCCAAGCGCCAGGCCGCAAAGAAGCCCAATGATCCTGACGCGATTTCAAGCAGGCGGCTGTCGCCGCCAATGGCAGCGGGAGTACACGGCTGCCATTGAAGGTTTGGTGATTGGGAATTTTTTGGTGTTGGGAGCTTTGAGTTTGGAGCTTCACTAACATGCCTTTGCCCGACCTCATCGAAATCGTGCCGCTGGACAAGCCGGTCCGGGCCGAGATCACCGTGCCGGGCTCGAAGAGCATCACGAATCGCGCGTTGATTCTCGCAGCCCTCGTGGAAGGCAAGACGACGCTGCGCGGCGCATTGTGGAGCGAAGACACTCAGGTAATGACGGAGGGATTGCGGACGCTGGGTTTCACCGTCCACGTTGAAGTCGACCCCGAGGAGTTCTGCAACCGGACGATTACCGTTGCGGGACAGGGCGGGAAAATTCCAAATGCCGGCACCCTGGAAAAACCGCTGGAGTTGTTTATCGGCAACGCCGGCACGGCGGCGCGGTTTCTGACAGCGCTGGTTTGCCTGGGTCGCGGCATCTACCGGTTGCGCGGCGTCGAGCGAATGCACGAACGGCCGCAGGAGGCGCTCTTCGACGCCCTGCGGGAACTCGGATACTGCATTGACTCTGTCAATAACAAGCTGCCGGTGCTCGTGCATGGGAGCGGACCAAAGCCGGGCGCGACGTGTTGCGTGAGCATCGCCGAGAGTTCGCAATTCGCGTCGGCACTCGTGCTCTGCGCACCGGTGGGCGGCTGGCAGGTGAAAGTCGTCGGCGAGAATGCCGAAGAATCGGCTTACTTCGAGTTGACTAAGCACCTGATCGTCGCTTTTCCGGCGTGGAAGGGGCAGGTTTGGGTTGAACCAGACGCATCAAGCGAGAGTTACTTTTGGGCTGCGGACGCGATTCAGGACTTTCAGTTCGGCAAGTCGAACCAAATTCGGCCCGCCGCGAAGCATGTTTCGGGTTTGCAAATCGACGGACGTTTTAAAGATCTTCTGCCGCTTGATCGCCCAGAGTTGAAACGTCAGATTTCCCGGGCGACACAGTTAGGTGACAGTATCATGACCGCCATTGTGTTGGCGCCGTGCGCCAGGGAATCGATCAAATTCACCGATCTCGGCCGCCTGCGCCTCCAGGAATGCGAGCGCGTCCTCGCCTTGAAGACCGAGCTGATCCGATGCGGCGCAAAAGTCGTCGAGGAAGGCAATACGCTCACCGTCCATCCATCCAAACTGCACGGCGCCGAGATCGAAACCTACAACGATCACCGCATGGCGATGTGTTTTGCGATTCTGGGATTGAAAGTCCCCGGCATCAAAATCAAGAATCCAGCGTGTGTAAAAAAAACGTTCCCCAACTTTTTTCAGAAGCTGGCCTCGCCGCCGTCGAATGGATTGGGCGTGGCCATTCTGGATGCGCTGACCAGACGGAAGCTCGGCGTGGACGAATTGTTTGCCGACTGAAATCAGTCGTTAAAACGTTGAAACGTTAAATCGTTACATCGAGAGTTCGTTTGAACGTTGTAACGCTTTTAACGATTTAACGATTTAACGGTTCAACGATTGAAAGATCCCATCGTCATCGCGATCGACGGCACCAGCGCCAGCGGCAAAAGCACCAATGCCAAATTGGTCGCCAAGGCGCTCGGCTACGTTTACGTGGATACCGGTTCGATGTATCGCGCGCTCGCCTGGTATTGCCTGCAAAAAGGCGTTGATGCCCACGATTCCAAAGCTGTGACTGCCGTCTTGCGCAAATGGAAAACGGATTTGAAGTGCGTCGAGGGCCGCGTGCGCCTGTTGGTGGATGGCTACTTTCCGGAAAAGGAGATTCGCACCGCGGAAACGAGCGCTGCGGTGCCGCACGTCGCCGCTATTCCGAAAGTCCGTGAATGGATGGTGAAGCGGCAGCGCGAGTGCCTGAAGTTCGGCAATCTCGTCATGGAAGGCCGGGACATTGGCAGCAACGTTTTTCCGGAGACGGAGTTCAAGTTTTACCTCGACGCCTCGCTGGACGAGCGGACCAAACGCCGCGCCGCCGATGGCGTGAATGAAAACCTGGCGGCGCGGGACCAGCGCGACAGTCAACGCGCGGCCGCCCCGTTGATGATTCCACTGGGCGCCACCGTCATCAACAACTCGAACATGACTTCGGAGCAAACGAGCGGAACGATTATCGAGGCGGTGCGGAAGCGGCTCGGTGGGAAGACATGAGATTCGAGTCGCCACCCAGGTCGATGACGCGTCTCTTCCCCTCACCCCCGCCCTCTCCCTTGGGGAGAGGGAGAATCATTCGGCGCCTTTCGGCCAATCCAGGCGCGGGATTTGCCGGAGGCGCATTCCAATGGAATGAGGCTTCCGATCGCTGTCCCCTCTCCCCGAGGGAGAGGGCCAGGGTGAGGGGGAAGGAGTTATCCACCAACGCGAAGGGCATAGGATGACACGGCGAGTTTCCTCGAACCAGCGGACCGCAATTGCCCGCACCCTCCGCAAGCGCGATACTTGGGCGGAGAAGCTGATGTGGAACTGGCTCCGCGACCGGCGTTTCTCCGTTTACAAGTTCCGGCGACAGCATCCGTTTGGTCCATATCTTCTTGATTTCTTCTGCCTGGAAGCCTGGCTGGACATCGAGTTGGACGGCCGGCAGCACGGGGCTCCGGAACAGCAGCGACACGACGCAGAACGCGACGCATTTTTGGAGAGGCGCGGGATTAAGGTACTGCGGTTCTGGAATTCGCGATTGCGCCGGGAGAAGGTCTCGATTCGTGACACAATCTGGCGAACCCTGCAGGAACGTGCGCCGCATCCATTGCCGGATTATTGTCGGCCCAGACACGCGTCAGCGAGCAAATCGCAAGCCGGAGGTGTTCAATGACGCACCGTTTCCCCTCACCCCGGCCCTCTCCCTTGGGGAGAGGGAGAATCATTCGGCGCCTTCTGACCAATCCAACCGTGGGATTTGCCGGAGGCGCGTTCCGATGAACCTGTCCTATCGCATTGGCTGGCTTGCGTTCCGTTTCATCTACGCCACCTGGTTCGGCTGGCGTGTGTTCAATCCCGAACGGGTCCCGTTGACCGGCCCCGTCATTCTCGCCGCGAACCACGCCAGTTTCATCGACCCGCCGCTCGTCGGCGCGGGGCTGAAGCGGGACATCAATTATCTCGCGCGCGAATCCCTCTTTCGTTTCCCGGGCATCGGCGCTTTGCTCCGATCGTGGAATTCCGTGCCGGTGGACCGCGACGGCGGCGGCGCGGCCGGGTTGAGGGCCATCCTGGACCGCTTGCTGGCCGGCGGAGCGATTATTCTTTTTCCCGAAGGCACGCGAACCCGCGATGGCAAATTGCAGCCGGCGCGCTCCGGCATCGGGCTGACCGTTATTAAATCCGCCGCGCCGGTGGTGCCTGTGCGGGTCTTCGGGACGTTCGAAGCGTTCGGCCGTCACATGCGGTTTCCGCGCCCGCGTCCGATCGCGGTGAAATACGGCCAACCGATGCTGTTTGAGAAGTTGCGCGCCGAGGCGAAGACCTGTTCCAAGCCGCGCCTGAAGGAAATCTACCAGGAGTTGGCGGACGAAATCATGGCGGCGATCACCAGGCTGGAGCCGTGCGAAGAGAAGGCGACTTTTCCGTGACCACCTCGTCTGCACGGAAAGCCGACCTGCCTCTTGGGTTTGTGTGTGGGTTCCATCGGATGCCCTCCCGGGCGGTAATCAGGATTCTAACGCTCTCCGGAGGTTGGCGCATCAAACCGCCCAAGCGTCTTTTGGATCAGCGGGCAAAAGACGTTGGAGTTCAGCCTTCAGGCTGTTCCGGGCCGAGAACATGCTAAAGCATGAACTCCAACCACTCACGTTCGCAGAAGAAAAGGCCTTGAACCGCCCCGCGACGCCGATTTGGACTTTGCAACCCGCCACCGGTAGCGTAGAAATCGCGTTCCGCTTGGGGTCTGGCGACGCCGTCAGCCCGGCGGGAATACGAATGAAACCGGACGTTGAAATCTACGATACAACCCTCCGTGACGGCTCACAGGGGGAAGGCATCAATTTCTCGATGACGGACAAGCTCCGCATCGCCGAGAAACTCGACGCTTTCGGAATTCATTACATCGAAGGCGGCTGGCCCGGCTCGAACCCCAAGGACCTCGAATTCTTTCGTCAGGCCACGAAGCGCAAGTGGCACAACGCGCGTATCGCCGCGTTCAGCATGACCCGCCGCAAAGGCGTCGCCGTCGAGAAGGACGATTTGATGCGGCAGATTCTCGAGGCGGACACGCCGGTGGTCACGATCGTTGGCAAGACGTGGCTGTTGCATGTCACCGAAGTCCTGCGCGCCCGACCGGACGAGAATCTGACGATGATCGCCGACACCGTTCGATTCCTGAAGGACCACGGAAAGTCTGTCATTTACGACGCCGAACATGCCTTTGATGGGTTCAAAGACGACGCCGAATATGCGCTCGCCACCTGGCAGGCGGCAGAGAAAGCCGGCGCTGAATGCATTGTGCTCTGCGATACCAACGGGGGTTGTTTGCCGACCGAGATCGCCCGCATCACGGAATTCGCCAAACGGAAACTCACTACGCGCATCGGCATTCATACGCACAACGACTGTGGTGTCGGCGTTGCCAACGCGATCGCCGCACTCGAGATCGGCGCGACGCACGTGCAGGGCACCATCAACGGCTACGGCGAACGCACCGG
>JGI10216J12902_102739771_pt1 | contig 12848 bp, 12 predicted proteins | sample KanNatreferecore_FD_12902 | JGI IMG/M metagenome (IMG submission 12902)
CTGGATCGCACCCAGGAGGTCGCCGGTTCGAGTCCGGCTAGCTCCATTCCAACAATCCCTGCTCAAGGGGTTGTCCGTTACATCGCGTCCTGCGCGTCGGGCCGAGCGTTCTATTTTCGTTCTACCTAACCTGCCGGCGAGTGCTTACGCTCCGTCCGGCGGTGAGCCCGATCCGCTGCGTCTTGCAAGCGACGGATACCTCTCTGGTACGTGACCAGGAGCCGCTTCTGCGACAGTCCGCAAAGCGCAAGCGTTTCACGCGCCTCCACTAGATCGTCCGCTCGCGGATCTGTGCCGCGTCCAGCCGGCCGCACTCAGAAGGAGGGGTCCGGCGCCGGCTGTGCCGGAGACGTTTGCGGCGAAGATTTCTCAGCCCATCGGTTGTGCTGGTTAAGTCACGCTTGCACTGCCGGCGCATCGCCGACGATTGCTCCGGTGATGAGACCTACGATTTCTTCGCGGGTCGTCTCGTTCGTGCGACGGACACCAACGCGGAGGCCACGTCGGAGGACGACGATGCGGTCGGCGATCTGGAAGACGTGGTCGAGGTTGTGCGTGATGATCACAACGGTCTTGCCGGCGCTCTTGAGGTCGGCGACTACTTCATTCACCTTCTCCGTTTGCGCGACCCCGAGCGCGGCGGTTGGCTCGTCCATCAGGAACAGCGATGCATCTACTGCGAGAGCGCGCGCGATCGCTACTGCTTGCCGTTGTCCTCCCGAGAGTTCGCCTACGCGTGTCTGAACCGAGGGTAGATCGATCCGGAGTGTCTTAAGGACCTGTCGCGCGTCGCGGTACATCCTTGGAAAGTCGACGAGGAACCCAAAGCGGCGAGGCACGCGCCCGAGATATACGTTCCTGGCGACGTCCATCGAGTCGACAACGGCGAGATCCTGGTAGACGGTTGCGATTCCGGCATTGAGCGCGGCCGTTGGGTCGTTGAGGTCAACCGGTTCACCATCCTTCAAGAACTGCCCGGAGTCTGGGTGGTAGACGCCGGAGAGTATTTTGACGAGCGTGCTCTTGCCTGCCCCGTTGTCTCCGAGCAATGCGAGCACCTCGCTGCGTTCGATATCGAATGTCACCGATCGCAGTGCTTGTACATGTCCGAACGCCTTCGAAATCTCGACGCAGCGAGCAAGGTAGCCGTTCGGCTGGTGCCCGTCGTGCTGTGATTTGTCTGGTTGTTCCACCGTCACGTCTCCTCGTGCTTCACCAAATCCGGTCACGCGTCACTGTCACGACCGGCTTTGTGAGCGTTGGCGGCAGCTCGTCAAGTCCATCGCTCGGATTTGTGTCTAAGTCTTCTTCGACGATTGGTGGCAGTTCGGTATGGAACTCTGTTAGCTGCTGATAAGCGTGCGCGATGTTGAGGCAGCTGAGCTCGTCGTATGGTCGAGAGGCAATTTGGATACCGAGAGGTAGTCCATCATCGTCGAATCCGGCGGGGATCGTGACTGCGGGGAGACCGGCGATGTCCATGACGGCCGTTGGTCGTGAGATGACGTCGATGAGAGGCCGCTCATCCTCGCCGATCTTCGCAACGAGGTGGTCGTGGGTGGGCGCAACACACATGCCGCCGGGCACGACGATTACGTCGTTCTGATCGAAAACTTTCTCGAAGTCGAGCTGAACGAGGTGGCGCGCTCTCAGGGCCTTAAGGTAGTCGACAGCACTCGTAAATTGCGCGCGCGTGAGCAATCGCTGAAATTCTTGCCCGTACTCATCGAGCCGGTCGAAGGTCGCTTCGTGGAGGGACGCGAGCTCCGCGTAGACGATCGTCAATTCGATCGCGTGGAGCTGGACCGTCCTCGTCGAGGGCAGTTCGAACTCGCTGATTGTTGCACCGTGCTCCGCGAGGAGGTCAATGGCAGCTCGCGTCGCGGTCTCGACTTCGGATGCGCACACATCGAAGAACCATTCCGTCGGCACGCCGACGCGGATGCCCTCGAGATGTGCACTGAGAGATGAAGCATAGTCCGGTACTGGCACGTTCCCCGAGGTCGGGTCACGTGCGTCATGTCCGGCCATTACGCCAAGCGCGTGGGCGGCGTCGAGCGCGCTCCGGGTCATCGGCCCTGCGTGGTCAAGGGTCCACGACAGCGGGAACAGGCCGGCCCTCGAGATGCGTCCGTACGTTGGCTTGAGCCCGACGATCCCGCAGAAGGCGGCTGGGATTGCGATCGACCCTCCGGTATCGGTTCCGATCGCGAGCGGCATCTCGTGTGCCGCAACCGCGGCTGCCGGCCCGGAGGACGATCCGGCTGGCCACCGGTTGAGATCCCACGGATTCGACGTTGTGGCGTTGGAGCCGGAGGCGAATTCGAACGTCTGAAGTTTTCCGAGGAGGATCGCGCCGGCGGCGTCAAGCCGCTTGACGAGCGTCGCGTCCTCGGCAGGGACGTAGTCTGCGTACATCGGCGAGCCGCCGGTGGTGCGGACGCCGACGGTTTCGATGATGTCCTTGAGGCCGTACGGGATGCCCTCGAGCGCCCGCGCCTCGCCGGATCGCCACCGTCTGGTCGATTCCCTGCCTTGTTCGGTCGCGCGCTCAACCAGAAGCGTGATGACCGCGTTGACGCGCTCGTCGAGGCGGGCGATGCGGCCGAGGCACGCATCTAGCGCCTCCAGCGGTGTCGCTTCGTGGTTCCGGAACAGCGTCAGAAGCTCGTGAATCGAAAGGTCGGCCAGGTTGGTCACGACGTCCGCCCTCCGCGTTCGATCCAGCGCAGCGCCGTTTCCGGTTGGATGTATGGCGGAAGCGGCGAGAGCTCGACGGAGCGCAACAGATCGAGCTCATGTCTGAACTTCTCGTGCATCTCCAGTGCGGCCTCGATCCGTTCCCGCGAGATCGTGAGTCCGCGGTCGGCGGCGAGTGCTTCGAAGATCTCTATCGTGGGCGTGGTCTGACGCCTCGGCGTCATGCCGCCTCCTTCCTCGAAAGTGTTCGTGAGTAACGGTTGCCTTTCACGAGGTGGCCGCGGCCGCTCGCGGCGCGGACGGCGCCATCCTCAAACACGACCTCGCCGCGCGAAACTGTGAGTACGGGCCATCCGGTGACTTCTCGTCCTTCGAACGGGTCGAAATCAGCCGCCGAGTGGAGCCGCTTGGCATCGACTTTTCGTCGCTTGAGCGGGTCGAGAAGACAGAAGTCGGCGTCGGATCCCTCGCAAATTACGCCCTTCTGCGGATACAGGCCAAACGTCTTTGCTGGTTGGGTCGCGGTCAGATCGGCGAGTTGCTCCAGTGAGAGACGACCGACCCGCACGCCTTCCGAGTAGAGCATTGCGAGCATGCTTTCCATGTTGGCGACACCCTTCGGCACGGTCGCGAAGGTGTCTCCCGGCTTGTACTTCTGCTCGCGCGTGAAGCCGACATGGTCGCTGCCAACCATGTTGATGTCGCCGGCCTCGAGAGCCTGCCAAAGACGTGCGCGGTCTCGGCTACTGCGGAGTGGCGGCGTCCCGATGAAGCAGGCGGCTTCGGCGTCTGAGGCGTCGAAGCACTCGTCGGTGAGGTGCAGGTACAGCGGGCGCGTCTCGATCAACACATCGTTGCCGCTTTGGCGAGCGGCGAGTGCCAGTTCGAGTGAACCGGCTGAAGACAAGTGGACGATGTAAGCCGGAGCCCCCGCGACCGCAGCGAGGTTAAGGGCCCAGGCCGTGGCGGACTCTTCAACTTGAGGAGGTTTCGAGGCAGGATAGTGGCGTGGCGACGTTTTCCCGGCTGAAGTGAGGACGCCGCAGCAGTAGTCGATGATGGAGGCGTCCTCGCAATGAAACATCGCGAGGCCGCCTGCGTCGGCGAGCTGGTGAAGCAATTCGATGTAGCCGGGTGCATTCGCGACGAAGTCTGGAAGCTGTGTGTAGAACTTGAACGACGGATAGCCGGAGCTAATGAGTTGCTCGATCTCGTCAACGAAGGCTGGTTTCAGTTCGGTGATGACAACGTGCAGCGAATAGTCAATGCAGCTGTCCTGGGCGGCACAATCGGCCACGCGATTCGCCGCTTCCACGAGCGTCTCGTCTCCGAGGTGATAAACGAAGTCGCACACCGTGGTAATGCCGCCTGCAGCGGCGGCGCGACTGCCGCTTCGAAAGTCATCGGCTGGGCGGCGCTCATCGGGGAACGGCCAAGCGCTGTTGAGGTGCGTGTGCGGATCAACGCCGCCAGGAAGAAGTACTAGCCCTTCTGCATCGATCGTCCGTGATGCACGCGGGAGCTCAGGACCGATCGCTTCAACGATTCCGTTCGAGACGGCAACGTTTGTTTCACGGCCACCGGTTTCGGTGACGACTGTCGCCCCTGCGATCAGAAGCTCACATTGCGAGTTCACCTAGCTAAGCCACACCTTGCGCCGGAGCGACGGCATCGTCACGGCGCGTCAGCGGGGGAACATCTCCGTCACGCACAGGGACGTTGATAGTCAGGAATACCATCGGCTCGTCACCGTCGTTCTGGTGGTAGTGAGGTGTGCCGCGCGGGATGAAGACGAATGTCCCTGCCGGCGCTGTGAACCGCTGCTCGTTGAGAAAGACGGTCATCGTCCCCGCGACCACGTAGTACGCCTGTTCGAAGTCGTCGTGGACCGGGTGGTTCCGGGTATAGCCGCCAGGCGGATACCACTGAACGAGAAGGCGCAAAGCCTCCGTCCCCACGGTCGCCCTTGTGAATACCTCCCAGAACTCGCCTTCGACATGGCCCATGCCATCGCGCAGTTCCTTTCGCTCGAGGTCGTCGAGCGAGACAATCGTGTTCATAGCTTCTCCTCGGTAAGTGCAAGCCGCCCGTCTGTCGCTGCATCGATAAGGGCAAGGCCTGCAGCCTCGAATCGTTGCGTGATGTCGTCGATGTAAGTGACTTCGCCGCGGAGGAGCGTCGGCTGCAGCGACTCGTGTTGCGACACAAGAGCACGTGTCGCGTCAACAATCGCCAGGGCGTCCTCGGGCGGAACGACAACAACGCCGTCTTCGTCGGCGACGATGATGTCACCAGGCCGGACGACGACTCCGCCGCAGGCAATCGCGACGTTCACCTCGCCCCAGGCCGCATCGACCGCGCCAACCGCCGTCGCAACACCGCGCGCGAAGACCGGAAACTGGTCCTCGCGCATCTCGCTTACGTCGCGGATCGCACCGTCGATAAGAAAGCCGCCCACGCCTCGAGCCTTGAGACCGCGGGTAAGATTGCCGCCCCACATCGCGAAGTCAGTTTCACCGCGCGCTGATACGACCAGCACATCGCCCGGCTGTGTTTGCTGCATCCCCAGCTTGATCATGTTGACCCCGGCCGCAGGGACCGAGACGGTGACTGCAGGTCCCAGAACAGACGGGATTGGCGTGTACACCGCCCTGATCCCGCTCATCGTCCCGGCACGCCTCATGACGTCGGAGACGTCGCAGCTACGCAGGCCTCGAAAGGCGTCGACGATTGTCTGCGGCGGCCGCTGGATGTTGGTGATGCATTTAAAGCCGACGTTCACTAGTCCTCCTTGTTAAGGCGCTATACGACAGCGAGACCGCGGTCGCCGCGCGGATCCGTGCCTCCTTCGAGTTCACCCGTCTCTGTCTTCAGCACACCCGCAAGTCGAGCCGTGTACCAGTCGAAGCGGATCTTGTGACCCATAGCTGCCAGCCCTTCGAGAGCGCGCGGTTCGAAGTGCGGCTCCACGATCACCGTCGACGGCTCGTCCTCGACATGGATCCGGTCGACTGAGACGGCTTGCTGAAGCGGCATCCCGAAGTCCTCAACATTAAGCAGCGCCTGAATCAGGCCTGTCGCCTTGAGCGCACCCGCCGGCGATCCAATCACCAGCCGGACCTCGCCGTCATGCATGAACAGCGTCGGACCGCCGCCCGTGATCGGGCGCTTCCATGGCGCGATCGCGTTACGGCTGCCGGGCGTAGGGTCGAACATGACCATGTGGCAGTTGTGCTGAAATCCGAGCCCTCCGGTGACGACGCCCGACGACATTCCCAGCGAGTGCGTGATCGCAGCAGCATTTCCGGCCGCATCAAGAACACTCACATGCGTCGTCTCGGCCAATGCACCACGCAGCGCTGCCCGCGAGCGCCCGTTCGCACGCGGCTGAGACTCCCGCTGATGATCGATTTCGTCTCGCAGCTGTGCGGCGTACTCCTTCGACAGCAACATCTCCTCCGGGACATCGACGAAGTCGGGATCGCCAAGCTGTGACATCCGGTCACGGAAAGCAACATGAAACGCGCGCGCCAGACGCTCGAGATAAGGCGCGCTGTTCCAGCCCAACGATCTCAGATCCCACCCTTCAAGAATGTTGAGAATCTCGAGAATGACCGCGCCGATCGTCGGCGCCGGCTCCGTCAGCACCGTCAGATCGCGAAACGTCGTTGTCAGCGGCGGCCCAATGTCGGGCTGGTAACGCTTCAGATCCTCGAGGCTCAGCAAGCCGCCGTTGTGCTGGAAGTCGCTCGCGATCCTCCTCCCGATCTCGCCTTCGTAGAAGTCATCGGCTCCGCGATCGGCAAGCAGTCGCAAAGTTGAGGCGTAGTCGCGCTGCACGAGCCAGTCGCCAACCTCATAGACAGAGCCGTCACTGTGGAGGTAAATCTCCGCGCAGGCAGGGGTATGGCCCAGCACCGAGGGACCGTCGAGCGATTCGAGGAAGTTCGGCATTCGCTCCGTCCGCGGCATCCACAGCCGGTAGAGGTACGGGTACACCGCGAATCCTTCCTCGGCGAGCACGATCGCTGGCTCAATCACTTCGCGCCAACTCACTCGCCCCGATCCGAAACGTTCAAGTGCTTGGGCGGCGCCGCGCACGAAGCCTGGGATCATTGAAGCCTCGTAGCCGAGGCGGTTGCGGTTGCCTTCAACCTGCCACAGCGCACCTCGCCGGTCGACAAGCGTCCACATCGACTCCGACGCGGCAAGTGGTGCCCTGCCACCAGCCGAGATGACACTGGTGATTCCGCGCTCGGCGTCATAGAAGATGCCATGGAAGCCTCCCGCGATCCCGCAATAGATCGGATCCACGACACCCTGCGCGAAAGCGGTCGCTACGGCAGCGTCAATGGCGTTGCCGCCGCGGCGAAGCATCTCCGCACCAGCGTCGGCGGCGAGGCTTTCGACGCAAGCAACGACGCCGTGTTGCGCCGTTGGCTTGCTCATGCTTGCCCCGCGCGCATCTTTTCGACCGCAGCTGCCGCGCCCGAGATATCGGCGAGCTTCTCGCCGTCATCTAGTCGACGCTTCAAGACTGGTTCTCGCGCCTCCCGAACTGCGAGTGCTTCCGCGAGTTCGAACGCCCCTTCGGCCGGGACGATGAACACGCCGTCGGTATCCGCAAACACGATGTCGCCGGGGTGCGTCGTTGCGCCGCCAACTTGGATCGACGTCAACACGGCGCCCTCGAGTCCAAGCCGGCGGCCGGTGATCGAGCTTGTTGCTCCTGCCCAGCACCACACCGGCGGCCCCGAGACGGTGATCTCCTCCCAATCGGTGACCGGACCGTCGACGATCACACCTGCAACACCGACGCGCGCGGCAGCGTGAGCGACGACACCGCCCCAACAGGCGCGGCGTCTCTCGCCACACGTGTCGATGACGAGCACTTCGCCCGGCTGAATCAGATTCATCGCGTAATGCACCGCCGTCGCATCAAGGTCAGGGATACGCACAGTGAACGCTGGGCCTACGGCCTTCGCCGGCCGCGTCAGTGGTTGCAGGCCGGCAACAAAACCAAAGTCGGTCAAATGGCCAAGCGAGCCCGTCGTCACCGTCTTGAATGCCTCCACCGTCGCCTGCAGGTCGCCGTTGTCACGCCTGCTCCCGATCTCGAATGCCATTGATCCTCCTAACCGACAATAAGGCTGGTCAGCGAGTTGTCATTCGCCCAGCGCCGAAAATCGGGAGCCACCGGGCTCTCCCGCGCTCGCCACTGTGCGCGGCAACGTAACCGCGCGTCACCTGATCGATGATGACGGCAGCCATGATGATCAGCCCAACCACGACCTGCTGCCAGAACTGGTTCACGTTCAACAGGACGAGGCCATTGTTGATCGTGACGACGATCATGATCCCCCCGAATGTTCCGACGAGTGTGCCGACACCGCCGGTGAGGGATGTGCCGCCGATGATCACGCCGGCAACGGCCGGGAGAAGGTCGTCAGCTCCGTACGAGCCGCTCCCCGCGCCGAGGCGCGCCGTGATGATGAGGCCGGAAATCGACGCCAGAAATGCGCTCAACCCAAGGACGCCGATGACGACCTTGCGCCAGCTAATGCCAACTGCTGCTGCCGCCGCGCGATTTCCGCCCACAGCGTGCACTTGCAGGCCAAAGACGGTGTGGTTGAGCAGGATGTACAGCACGACATAGAAGCCGGCAACGACGAAGAGCGAAAGTGGGAACGGCCCAATCTCCTTCGTGCCGAGCACTTGATAGCCGCTCGGAAAGCCTGCAACCGGCTGGCCATTTGTGAGCAGGTAGGCCGTCCCCTGCACGATGCCGAGCATCGCGAGCGTCGTGATGAACGTCTGTAAGCGCGCAATGACGGTCACAACGCCGCTGACGATGCCCGCTAGCGTCCCGATCGCGACCGCGATCACCATCCCAAGAGGCCACCAGACGCCGTGGTTGATGATCACGACGGCGGCGACTGAACCGGCGAACGCTTGCATTGCCGCGAACGACAAGTCGATCTCGCCTGCGATCAGCACGATGGTCAAGCCTGCTGCGATCAACGACAAGGTCGAGGCGATCGTGAGCAGGTTGATGACATTCTGGACAGTGAAGAAGTACGGCGCCTTGAAGCCGAAGACGATCCACAGCACGGCCAAGGCGACGTAGACACCGACGACCTGAATGCTTGCCCGTGGCGCGCGTAGGCGTGTTAGACGGTCCTGCGCTGGTTCAAGCGTTGCGGCAGCTGGGCGTGTATCGAGAGTCATTGAACGCTACGGGCGGGTGCGCGTCGAGGGAAGTCGCGCGCACCTGCCCGTATCGGTGCTCCTTCCTGATCCGATCAGTTCGAGTCTTACTTGCAGCCTGCCTTCGCGAGCCGCAGGCGTGCCTTCAGACCGACTCCGCTCGTGTCCTTGATCTTCCCGGAGAGCACGCCCTGTGCCTTCGCGAGCGTGATCGGGACCGGCTTCACGTTCACCTTCTTGACCTTTTGGCCCTTCGACAGCTTGATCGCGGTATCGATCACGTTGAACCCGAATGGCTGACCGGCAAGGAGCAGCGTGAAGTTCAGTTGCCGGTTCAGGATCGAGGCCAACGCCTCGCAGGTCCCGTTGTGACCAGCGACCTTGATCTTCCCGAGCTTGCCCTGCTGCTGTACGGCGCGGATGACGCCCATCGCGATGTCGTCGTTCAGGCCGTAGATGCCCTTGATGTTCGGATGCCCCGTCAACACCTGAATCGCAGCGGTGTACCCGGTGTCGCGGTCGTGGCCGCCGTCGACGTCAGCCGCCAGCTCACAGTTCGGACATTTCTTCTTAATCGACGCCTTGTAACCGTTCGCGATCGCGGTCGCTGCCTGATCGCCAACTGGCCCATGCAGAATCGCGACCTCGCCCGACTTCACGGCGTTCGCCATCCAAGTGCCGATTAGGACGCCGTCGTTGTAGAAATCGAGCGTCACGAGGGCATCGTTCTTGCCTTTGGCGCTGCACGCGAAAATGCAGATCGTCTTGATATGCCGCTTGTTCGCCCTCTGGATGCATGAAGACGCACTTGCAGCATCCAACGTGTCGTAAGCGAGAACATCAATGTGCGCATTCACGATCTGCTGGCACGCGCTCAACCACTTCGGCGTATCCGACGTTCCGCCCTCCAACAGGCTGACGTTCTTCTGCTTCGCACGCTGCTTCGCCCCCCTGTAGATGTCATTGATTGTCTGGTTCGTGAGATCAGGGAGCACCAGTCCCACGCGTAGCTTCTTCGCCGCAGTATTGTTGCCTTCGCTTCTCGTCGAAGTCGTCGCCGACGCTGCAACGACGAAGACGCACACGACGACCGCCGCCACCCAGAACCCGAGCGCGAAGCGCCCGCGGGGATTGACGAAAAGGCGTTCCTTGATCTGCACTGGACTAGCCCTCCTTTCTGGCGTCGCCTACGCGTCCACCAGGTCGACGCAGCTCTTGTTGCAGCCGCGCTTGTCCGTCATCAATCAACCGCTCCAGAAGCTCACGGCCACGTGTGAGTTCGTTCGCCTGGAGTGCCTTCACGATCTCCGCGTGCCTCTCGACGAATGCCGCCGGGGGCATTCGTGCACCTCTCCAGGCGCGCGTCAGGCGGATCTCCGTCTGGATGAGGCGGTAAAAGCCTGAGACTCGCTCGCTCCCGATCCTCCTCACGATCAACTCGTGGAAGGTGCGATCGGCGTCAAGCAGCGCCCGCGTGTTCTCGGCCGCAGCTGCCGCGCCCATTGCCTCCAAGGTCCGCTGCAGATCGACCAACCACTTGTCCCCATCCGGCGGAGCGAACTGCAGCGCCACGAGCTCCAGCGCCCGCCGTGCCTGATAGACGTCTGCGAGCTCCTCGAGGTCGAGCTCCGCTACCGCCACACCTTTGTGGAGGCTGCGCGTTAGCAGCCCTTCCGCGGCCAGAATCAGCATCGCTTCGCGGACGGTGTTGCGCGAGACACCCAGTGCGGTAGCGGTCGCCTGATCACTCAGTTTCGTTCCGGGCGCTACTACGCCATCGAGAAGCTGCTGACGCATCACCGCGGCGACCTGTTCGGCCGTGCTCGCCCGCTCCAGCGCGGCGTCGGCGAGGGGGAGCGCCGCGCCTGTTGGCACCGGACCGCTGGCGACCACGCGGCGACCCTAACGGGGGTCGCTCAACATGTCAACTGTTGATTCGTCCACTTGTTGAACAAACATCCAGCAGCAGTTAGAGTCGCCCGCGATGAGCAGCGACCGCGACGCTCTTAAGCGGCGCGCAGCGGCGGAGATTGCGCGCAGCCGAGATCTCTGCGTCGGCGTCAGCCACCGGATCCACGCTCACCCAGAGCTTGGCCACGAGGAAGAGAAGGCTTCGGCTTGGCTGACTGAGTTGCTCGCCGCGAGCGGGCTTGAGGTCGAGAGTGGCATCTGTGAGCTTCCGACTGCCTTTCGAGGCCGGCAAGGCTCCGGCGCCCTCCACATCGCGTTTTGCGCGGAGTACGACGCGCTCCCAGCCATCGGGCACGCCTGCGGGCACAACCTCATCGCCGCGGCCGCGGTCGGCGCAGCGCTCGGGCTGCGTGCCGTGCTCGACCACCTCGACGTGAGCATCAGCGTGATCGGTACCCCCGCTGAAGAAGTCATTACTCGCGGAGGCAAGATCCTGCTCCTCGAGCGCGGCGCGTTTGACGGCGTTCACGCCGCGCTTATGGTCCATCCTGCGCCGTTCGAGGCAGTCGCGCCGACGTTGATCGCGGCGACCGGGTTCGACGTGTCATACGTCGGGCGCGAGGCACACGCCTCGGCCGCGCCGGAGGCGGGTATCAACGCGGCGGACGCGACTGTCATAGCGCAGCTCGCGCTTGGGCTGCTGCGCCAGCACCTCCCCCGCACAGCACGGGTGCACGGAGTCGTGGACAAAGCGGGCGAGGCGCCCAATGTTATTCCGGCTGACGCCCGCGTGCGCTACATGGTTCGCGCACCTCGCGTCGCCGAACTACGCGGTGTGCAGACGCGCGTGCTCAAATGTTTCGAAGCTGGCGCCCTCGCCACGGGAGCGACCATGAGCGTAGTCGGCGGCGATCGCCCGTACGCCGAAGTCACGCATGATCACGCGCTGGCCTCGCTCTACAGAGAGAACGCGACTCGACTCGGGCGCGACTTCAGCGATGGCGACCCGCAGTACGCCCACTTCCAAGCCTCAACCGACATGGGCAACGTCTCGGCTGTCATACCGTCCATTCATCCGTTCTTCGGACTCGGGACCTGGCCGATCGTCAACCATCAGGCGGAGTTCGCTCGCTTTTGCGCCACGCCTGCGGCCGACGATGCACTAGTCGCGGCCGCCACTTCCCTCGCCTGGACCGCCATCGACGCGGCAAGCGATGAATCAATCCGCAAGCCGCTGCTCGAAAGAGCCTCTGCCGCGGCTTGAGGACAAACCTCCTCCGCGAACGGATTAACCGGGGCGGCGTCCTCATCGGCGTCGCCCCGCCGTTCGTTTCTGCCGATGTCGTCGAGTTCTTCGGCTTACTCGGCTTCGACTGGATTCTGCTCGATGGCGAGCACGGCCCGATCGGGGTGGAAAGCTGCTACTCCCTTGTCCGTGCCGCGGATGCCGCAGGGCTCGCAACCGTCGTACGCATACCGGCGAATGAACCTTGGCTCGTCCTGACGTACGCCGAAAGTGGAGCAGACGCGATCCTCGTGCCACACATCACAGACGCCGCCGCCGGCGAGCAGTTGGTGCAAGCGATCCGCTACGCACCCAGTGGGAGACGTGGCTCAATGTCTGCGTCTCGAGCGGCGAATTACGGCCTCACTCAGACGGCGAGTGACTACTTCGCCGCTTCAGATCACCACGCGCTACCGATGGCCATGATCGAAGACATGGAGGCGCTGGAGAACCTCGACCAAATCGCTCAAGTCGACGGCCTCGATACGTTCCTTATTGGTCCGGGCGATCTCGCCATGTCAATGGGGTATCCCGGTGGCTACGACGATCCGACCGTTCGTGCCGAGGTTCACCACGCGGCGACGCGGCTTTCGCAAGCCGGTAAGACCGTGGCGACGGTCGTCGCCGACACGGCATCGGCCGCTGCAGCGATGGAAGCCGGGTGCCGCCTCATCACACTCTCGGCGGCCGCGGTCATAACGCGCTCGACACGTGAAGCAATCTCAACGATTCGCGCTGCAGCAGC
>JGI10216J12902_100981994_pt1 | contig 12841 bp, 9 predicted proteins | sample KanNatreferecore_FD_12902 | JGI IMG/M metagenome (IMG submission 12902)
TACATCGAACGCGGTATCCTTGCCCATGATCCCTTTGTCGTCCTGGACCAGGAAGGCGTCGGTGAACTCATCCATATTGGGGTGGAACGCGGCCGTCGCACCCGTCCTAACCTCAAGGTCGGCATCTGCGGCGAGCATGGTGGGGAGCCACGCTCGATCGCTTTTTGCCATCGTATTGACTTAGACTATGTGAGCTGTTCACCGTTTCGGGTGCCCATTGCCCGCCTGGCAGCAGCGCAAGCAGCGCTGCAGGAACAGCGTAAGCCAGTGGACAAGGGAGAAAAGGCAGTTGTTGGCCTATGACGCACGACCCTGCTATCGATGTGCAGTACATGCAGCAAGCGCTCGCACTGGCGCGTGGAGGGCTGGGGCTTGTGAGCCCCAATCCGCTCGTGGGCTGTGTGCTCGTCAAAGCCGGTGCTGTCGTCGGGCAGGGGTATCACCAACGCTTTGGGGGCCCGCATGCGGAAGTACATGCGTTGCAGGAGGCTGGCTCGCAGGCGCGTGGGGCGGTGCTGTACGTCAACCTGGAGCCGTGTAGTCATACGGGCAAAACTCCGCCGTGTGCTGACGCCGTCATCCAGTCTGGGGTCAGCCGGGTGGTGGCGGCTCTGCGCGACCCCGATCCGCGGGTGAACGGCCGCGGGCTCTCCCGGCTTGAGGCGGCTGGTATTGCTGTCACGGTCGGCGTCTGTGAAGCGGAGGCCAGGAAACTCAACGAAGTGTTTATCAAATACATTACCACACGCTGCCCGTTTGTGACCTTGAAGAGCGCCATCACGCTGGATGGCAAAATTGCCACGCGCACCGGGGCATCGCAATGGATTACGGGCGAGTTGGCGCGGCAGGAAGGTCACCGTCTGCGCCACGCTGCCGATGCTATTCTCGTTGGCATTGGTACGGTGTTACAAGACGATCCGCAGCTCACCGCGCGTCTGCCAGATCAACAGGGGGCCAATCCTCTGCGCGTCATTGTCGATAGTACTCTGCGTGTGCCTCTGCAGGCCCAGGTGGCCGCTGTGGCCAGCGACCGGCGCACCCTGATCGTCACCACAGCGCGTGCGCCAGTAGCCCACAGTGAGGCATTGCGTACACGGGGTGTTGAGGTTGTCTGCCTCCCGGCGTATGATGATGGACGAGTGGACCTTGAGGCGTTGTGCCGCTATCTTGGCGAGCGTGGTGTTGCCAGTGTGTTGGTTGAAGGAGGGGCAACCCTGAGTGCAACCTTGCTCAGACGGCGCCTGGTTGATAAGGTTCTGTTGTTTGTGGCGCCAAAGATTATCGGTGGCGATGGGCTCAGTGTGGTTGGCCCCTGTGGTGTGGAGACCATGGAGCAAGTCATTCATCTGCGAGACGTGGTGAGCCAGTGCCTGGGGAATGATGTGTTGCTAGAAGCCTACTGCACGACAGAAGTAGTCAGCTCCTGAAGACAGGTCGCGCTGGGCAGAGGAGGCGTGAGGGGTATGCCGTTCCATACGATTGAGGCGGCCATCGACGACATGCGACAGGGGAAAATGGTCATCCTAGTGGATGACGAAGATCGCGAAAACGAGGGGGACTTGACCATGGCCGCAGAAAAGGTCACCCCAGAGGCGATCAATTTCATGACAAGGTATGGTCGCGGGCTCATCTGTTTGTCGCTGACTCCGGAACGCCTGGCTGAGTTACAGATCCCGCCTATGGTTGAAGATATCGACAATACCTCCCCCTTCGGGACAGCGTTTATGGTCTCGATCGAAGCGCGTCGGGGTGTCACCACCGGCATTTCGGCGGCTGATCGTGCCACGACCATCCTCACTGTGGTCAATCCCAAGACCAAACCTGAGGATTTGGTGCGCCCTGGTCACATTTTCCCCTTGCGGGCCCGGGCTGGGGGTGTCCTGGAGCGGACTGGCCAGACGGAGGGCTCTGTCGACCTCGCCCGACTGGCCGGCTTGACCCCGGCGGGTGTGATCTGCGAAATTATGAATGAAGATGGCACGATGGCACGGGTACCCCAGCTCATGGCGATTGCCGAGCGTTTTGATTTAAAGATTGTCACTATCAAAGACTTGATTCACTACCGTATGCAACGTGAATCCCTGGTCCGCGTGCTAGGAGAGACCACATTACCCTTGCGTGTTGGGACCTTTCGCGCCCTGGCCTTCGAGAACGAAATCAACCAGGACCAGCACCTGGTGCTGGCGATGGGAACTTTCGATGCTGACCATGCCCCACTGGTGCGGGTGCATTCCTCCTGTGTCACTGGTGATGTCTTTGGCTCGTTTCGCTGCGACTGTGGTGAACAATTACGCAAGGCGCTGCGGCTCATTGCCGAAGAAGGCTCGGGCGTGCTCCTCTATCTCAACCAGGAAGGGCGTGGCATTGGCCTGGCCAATAAGATTCGGGCCTATGCCCTGCAGGACGCCGGGCGTGATACGGTGCAGGCCAATGAGGAACTGGGGTTTCGACCTGACTTGCGTGATTATGGCATTGGGGCGCAGATTCTCGCCCACCTAGGGGTCAAGCGGCTGCGGCTGATGACCAACAATCCTCGCAAGGTCGTGGCCCTCGAGGGGTTTGGTTTACAAATTGTCGAGCGTGTGCCTTTGCGTGTGCGCCCAGGGAAATACAATGCCCGCTACTTGCAGACCAAACACGAAAAGTTAGGACACCTGTTCGACGCCGATGAGTTCGAGGCCGACGAAAGACAAGAGTGGTGGTAAGGCACCAACAGTCCTGGACACGTCAAGGCGTGTGGGAGCCACACGGCAGCGTGCGGGAGCCGCACGGAAGCATGCCGGAGCGGCACGGAAGGAAACGTACATGCCACGTACTGTGGAAGGGCATCTCAACGCTGAGGGCCTGGATTTTTCAATTATTGTGAGCCGTTTTAATGACTTTATTACCATGCGCTTGCTGGATGGAGCCCTGGATGCCCTGCTCCGCCATGGGGCCAGGGATGAACGGATTACCGTGTATCGCGTCCCAGGATCGTTTGAGATTCCCATGCTGGCGAAAAAAGTCATTGATCTTGGCCAGGCTGGTGATGCCATGATCTGTCTCGGGGCCTTGATTCGCGGTGCCACACCCCACTTTGATTATATCGCTGCGGAGGCCAGTAAGGGCATCGCCAGCACCGCCCTGGCTAGCGGTATCCCGGTGACGTTTGGGGTGCTGACCACTGATACCCTCGAACAGGCGATCGAGCGCGCTGGGAGCAAAGCTGGGAACAAGGGCTGGGAAGCAGCCATGTCTGCTATCGAGATGGCCAATGTGTATCGCCAGTTACGTCGTTGAGAGGTATGTAGTATGGGTAGACGGCGACAGAGCCGGGAGACAGCCTTACAGCTCCTGTACGCGCTCGATATTACACGTGCCCGTGTTAGGGAGGTATTGCGCGCCGGCTGGACAGAGAAAATGCTTTCCCCGGAGATACGCGACTTTACCACCACCTTAGTCACCGGGGTGATAGAGCACCGGGACGAGATCGATGCCTTCATTCAAGAATGTAGTACCAACTGGTCCTTAGAGCGTATTGGATTGGTCGAGAGGAATATTCTGCGCTTTGCGATCTATGAGCTGTGTTTTCTGCCTGATATTCCTCCCAACGTCACCATCAACGAAGCTGTTGAGGTGGCCAAAAAATACGGCACAGAGGAGGCTCCAGCTTTCGTTAATGGGATCCTTGATCGCGTCAAACATGCGGTAGGGCCGCGCGCTATGCACTTATCTATGGCCTTGTCTTCTTCCACCTCCTAAGTCTGCTCGATGCCTTGTAGGGGAGCTCTCGTTCCTCCATCCCGCATGCCTCAATGAGGATGCTGGGTAAAGGGATTGCCTATGCGTTTTCCATGGTCATCGACGTCACGTCGCAGACACTATAAGCCGCTCCTGCAGGTACCGTTTGTTGGCCAACAGGCTGTGCTCACCGCCTTAGCGACCCACCTGCAGACAGCGCAAAACGGTACGGTCCAATGCGTCACGCTCGCCGGCCCAGCGGGCAGCGGCAAGTCAGCCCTGTTAGAGGAATTTATGTTCCTCCATTGTACCAAACCTGGTGTGTTGCTGCTGCAGCTCAACGCTGCTGACTGTCTCCTCGATCACGACATGTACCGGCAGCTTTGTACGGCGCTCCAGAGCCACAGCGAGCAGATTCTGCAAAAGGTGTATAACGCCACCCAGCGTGTGCGCAAGACCCTGGCGCTGCGTTGGGACGAAGCGGAGTTTCGGCAAGTGCTGGCGTCCACAGACTGGGCACAACTGCACGAGGCATCACCCAGCACGCCCAGGGTGCCAGGCTCTGCCTCTACCCCCTTAGCGCCATTGCTAGCCAGCGTCCAGGAACATCCCTGGGCTATCGGGGCAGCGGCGATATTGGGTGTCAGTGGGCGGGGCGGAGCGGGGAGTACGGTGCAGCGAGTATGGGAGCAGCGCTGGCTCACGTTCTTGCGGGCTTTACGTGCCCGCCATCGGCCTGGAGAAGCCGTCATCGTCTTGGTGATCGATCAAGTGCCGCCTGGCGCTTCAGGCATAACCTCAGGGGGGACGGGAGCCGCTTGCGACTGGCAGAGGTTTACTACCCTCACGGCGGCTGAGCAACTCCCACTCCTGAGCGTGTGGGCTGGCACTGCCGATGGTCTCCAGCCTATCCACCAGGCGTTACGAGGTGCCATGCCGTTGACGGAGTATCAGATCGAGCCGCTCGTGGATGAAGACCAGCAGCACTTCATACGTCAAGCGGTCCGTAGCCTGCCGCGGCGGTTACAGACGCCCTGGTCGCAAGCGCTGGCGGCAGCAGGAGACGTCAGCGCCATACCGGGCTGGTTGCTCCTCGCCACGACCTGTGCTGCCGCCACGAGCGAACGACCAGACGCGCCTAATCTCGCCAGCCTTGTGCAGGCTGACCCGGCGGCATTGGTGAGCCAACTCGTCGACGTGATTCGTCAGCGTCATCCAGCGCAGGAACCCTTGTTCCGCCAGGTGCTGGAAGCCTGTGCCTTTATGCCACCGGGTAAGCAGTTGGTCGTGGACGATCTCCTGCCGTTGTGCGATTTCGCTGGTCTGGGCCTTGATCCGGCGACCGGACGTACGCACCTCGAAATGCTGCTTGGCCAATGTGTACGCTACGATCTGCTGCGTTATGACCCCTATACAGCACGATATACGCTGGGGCACAGTGCCATTCAGGAGGCCTTGCAAGGTCTTGTCTATCCTGATGTGAGCGCGCGGCAACAGATGGCGCGCCAGCGGCACCTTGCGGCGGCGCTGTTGCACCATGTGCAGCAGGGCGAGCGCGTTGGGCTCGTGGCCCTCGCACAGCACGTCGAGGCCGCCTATGGTGGCGCTGCCCGTGACCTCCTCGCGCCGCTGGTCGCGGTGCCCTTCCGCCGGCTCCTGCCCACCTGCACCAAAGAGGAACGGCAACGTATGGCGACCACCTTAGGTGGATTTGCCGCTGCACTGGCGGTAGATCTCATCCGCTGCCTGGTCCACGATGAGGATGGCCAAGTGCGCAGCAGCGCGGTACAATCTCTAGCGGATCTCGCCCGTGAGGAAACGGTGCCAGTATTGCTCGAAGCGCTCCAAGACAGCAATAGTGATGTGCGTTGGATCGCGACCCGAGCGCTGGGACAGATGCCAGGCACCACGGCGGTTGACGCCTTGATTTCGATGCTCACTGACGAGGATAAAGAAGTGGGACGTATTGCCGCGGAAGGGTTGGGTCTCCAGGGTGATCGGCGTGCTGTCCCGCATCTGATTGCTGCCATACGTGAGAGCTATCCTCTGTTGCGCGAAAGTGCTATCTTGGCGCTCGGGCAACTCGCTGATCAGCGCGCCATCCCAGCGCTCCAGGACGTCTTACACGACGCGAATCAGCAAGTGCGCCGTAGTGCGGAGGTGGCGTTAGCCCGCTTTGCTGCCTCTGCAGGAGGCTGAAGGAAAACGGCGTGCCCGAGCCTTGGGAGCTGAGAAGCAAGCAAACCGAATTCGAAGCTGTGGCGCTTGAGCATTTTAACACGCTCTACAGCACCGCCCTGCGTCTGACGCGCAATGCCAGCGAGGCCCAGGATCTGGTGCAGGAGACGTTGCTCAAAGCCTATCGCTTCTTTGATCGTTTTGAGCCGGGAACAAATGTCAAGGCCTGGTTGTTCACTATTTTGCGCAATACGTATATCAACACCTATCGCAAAACGGTACGCCAGCACGAACAGGTCGATTTTGACCGTATCGAGCCTTTCTATGCCGACCCTGCGAATGACGCCGAATGGCTGGACCAGGAGTCGCTCGAACATGTGCTGCATCATGTCGTCCAGGACGATGTCAAGCGGGCGTTGGACGCTTTGCCGGAAGCGTACCGCCTTGTGGTATTATTAGCTGACATGGCTGATCTGTCCTATAAAGACATTGCCGCGATTGTCGGATGTCCAGAGGGCACCGTCATGAGCCGGCTCTTTCGTGGACGACGGCTACTCCGGAAAAGTTTGCAAGAATTTGCACGCAAAGGCGGATATGTTAAAGGATAGGCCATGTTATCCTGTCATGAGTGCGAGCGCTATATACCAGTCTTTCTCGATCACGCCTTAGAGGTGAAAGAGAGCCTGGATGTCCAGGCCCACCTGCAGAGCTGCTTCTCGTGTCACGACCGGGCTGAGAGCGAGCGGTGCCTGCGGCTGTTTGTACGGCAGTTCCTCGACGTGCCGCCTCCCCCCGAGGAGCTCAAACGCGCCATGATCCTGCGCGCCATGCAAGCTGAACATCGGTGTGGGTGGCGGACGTACTTGCCTGGCCCCGCGCGCCTACGCGATTTCGCCATGGGGATGGCCGCGGCGGCGCTCCTGGCGTTGATGGTCTATGGTGTCCTACCTGACCTCTGGTCAGACCCCGATATTCAGAAAGTGGTCCGTGAGGCATCACTGGCCTATGGTACCTATGTAGAGCAACATATGCCCTTGGAAGTGGTCAGCGCCGATACCTCTGCGGTGACACAGTGGTTTAAAACCCATATGGGACGCCACTTCAAGATGCCGTGTATTACCGATGCGTCCACCCAACTCCTCGGTGGACGTGTCTGCCGTATCTTGGATCGGAAGAGTGCGGCCCTGATGTACCAGCGCGGTGGAGTGGATATCATGCTTTTCGCTTTCCGTGGGGATCATATGTCACTGCCTGCCCAGAAGAGTGCGGTCCCGAACGACGTACACATACGGAACGCCTCCGGACGTCCGGTAGCCATGTGGCAACGCGACGGTGTAGTCTATTCTATAGTGGGAGACATGCAGAGTGATGATCTCAAGCAAATGGCCACAACCATAAGTTACCGTTGATGTCAGCGTGCCACTGACTATCGTGCAGACTGCTTAGTTATCAGAGGGGGCGGTGGGGAGGATGCGTGCAGCGTTGGCAGGGAGATGATCCAAGCATCTTCAGGCATCAGAGGCGCTGGTGGAGGAGTGGCGTTGTCGTCTGGTGCCTGCTGTGTATGTGTTATATGCCAGCCCGCGACAGCGAGTCGGCATCGCGGACCCATCAGCGCGTGGCCCAGCAAAGTGCACCAGCTGTCTCACCACCTCCTGCGTTGCCCTTGTCAGCCACCGAGCGTGTTCTGGAACTGTCGCTCGCGCAGGCTACCCAGCTGGCGCTGCAGAATAATCTCGATATCGAACGAGGGCGCTTTGATCCACAGATCGCCCATACACAGGTAGAGCAGGCACGCGCTGTTTATGACCCGAGCGCAGGGCTTACGGCAAGCATATCTCAGACTAAACCCCTCCCTCAAACCGGGACACTTGACTTTGACCCCCAGACAGGCGCAGTGATAGGAAGGTCTATTACCCGGCCATTCTCCAAAGATGTATCAGTGGCACCGAGCTTCAAACAACAAATTGTGACGGGAGGCAACTACGAGCTGCGCTTTATCAATACGTGGAACAAATCGGCACCGGATATCGTCGGCTCGACGCGTCGGCTTGCAAACCCGCGCTATGAGGGGAGGCTGCAACTGACCTTCACCCAACCGTTGCTCAAAAATTTCGGTATCGAGGTCAATACCGCCATCATACGGCAAGCGCAAAATACCGAGGAAATTGCTCGGCAAAAACTACTTCAGACGATTCTTGATACCGTCTTTGCTGTGCAGTTTGGGTATTGGGAACTCGTGTTTCGCATCGAGGATCTCGGGGTCAAACGCGAGGCGCTCAGTCTCGCTGAGAATTTCCTGGCAGAAAATAAACTCCGTGCGGAACTGGGCACTTTGGCTCCTATCGAGTTAGTACAGTCAGAGACCCAGGTGAAGCAGCGCGAGGGTGACGTTATTACAGCGGAAGCGGCGGTGCGTGAAGCGGAGGATGTCCTGAAGCAAACCCTGAACATTCCAGAGACCCTGGGGACGTGGCGTATTCGTTTGCGGCCGACCGATACGCCGCCTTTTGTCCCTATCGCCGATACCTCCGTTCAGGAAAAGGTCGAGTTTGCCCTGCAGCACCGCCCTGACATCGTGCAAGCCCAACTGCGCGTTGCTTCGCAGGAGATCGCGCGGAATGCAGCGAGAAATCAGCGTCTGCCACAGGTCGATCTCGGAGGCACAGCGAGTGTCAGTGGTTTTGGTGGCGATCTTGGCACTTCCACGACTGACATTGGGAACACAGACGGCTACAATTGGGCCTTCTCTCTCACCTTCTCTTACCCCTTAGGCAACCGGGCCGCAAACAATGCCCTGCAGCAACAGAATCTGTTGCTCAAACAGGCGCTCATCGACCAGCGGAAAGTGCAGCAGACGGTGTCGCGTGATATTTTCCAGACCGTGCGTAATCTTGAGACCGCCAGTAAGAGCGTCGAAGTCACCCGAGCTGCTACGGTCCTGGCCCGTACACAGCTTGAAGCAGAGCAAGAAAAATTTCGCCTGGGACTTTCAACGAGCTTTAATGTGCTGCAATTCCAGAATCAACTAACGAGCGCCCGCAGCAATGAAATCCGTGCCCTGAGCGATTATAATGAGTCATTAGGTCGGCTCGATCAGGTCACAGGCAAACTCCAGTATGGCGTCCAGTAGAGAAGGAGCAAAGAGCATGGCGACATCGGTGACGGTCTATTCTACCTCATGGTGAGGCTACTGCCGCATCTCCAAGAGGTTCTTGGATGAGCATAATATCCCTTATACTGAAATTGACATCGAAGCGGACGAGGATGCTGCGTTGCGTGTCGAGCAGTGGAATCACGGCAATCGCACGGTTCCAACCATCGATATTGATGGGACCATCCTCACCAACCCCAGCCCGGCTCAACTACGCCAAGTCCTCGGGCTCTAACCTTACTAGAAGCGATCAGCGGGCGGCGCGCAGTCGCCAGCCAACGTCCGGTTGTTGCTGAGTACCGACCACTGTCTGCTGCGATGCTGTCTGGGAATCACCTCTGTGAGCAACGTTATCGCTGTGCGCGGCGCGCGCCAACATAACCTGAAAAACCTCTCGGTGGATATTCCACGTGAACGCCTGGTGGTGATCACGGGCCTGAGTGGCTCAGGTAAATCATCACTGGCGTTCGATACCATCTATGCTGAGGGCCAGCGTCGGTACGTCGAATCCCTCTCGGCTTACGCGCGCCAGTTTCTCGAACAACTGGAAAAGCCCGACGTTGATGCCATTGAAGGCCTATCGCCAGCGATTGCCATCGAGCAAAAAACGGTCAGTCGCAACCCGCGCTCGACCGTGGGTACCGTCACCGAAATCTACGACTATCTGCGTTTGCTCTTTGCGCGCTTGGGTATGCCGCATTGCACCCGCTGTGGTCAACCGGTGCGCGCCCAGACCGTGCAACAGATCGTGGATCAGGTACTGCGCCTGCCAGAAGGCAGTCGTCTGCTCATTCTGGCGCCTATTGTGCGCCATCGCAAAGGCGAGTACCGCAAGGAACTCGAGCAGATCAAACGCCAGGGATTTTTGCGCGTCCGCATCGACGGCGATATCGCTCTGCTTGATGCCCTTCCGCACCTTGATAGAAATCTGCACCACACCATCGACATTGTCGTGGATCGTCTGGTCGTGCGGCCAGACATGGCCTCCCGTCTGACCGATTCGATGGAAACAGCCCTCGCCCACACCGAAGGTCTCGTGGGCGTACAACTCGTCGATGGCGAGCAGCTCGTGTTTAGCGAGCGCCTCGCGTGCCCTGACTGCGGGACGAGTTGTCCAGAATTGACGCCCCGCTTGTTCTCATTCAACAGTCCGCAGGGAGCGTGCCCAGCTTGCGATGGCTTGGGCATGCACCTGGAGTTTGCCCCTGACCTCCTTGTCCCTGACCCGAAGCGCTCGCTCCTTGAGGGCGCTATCACCGTGTGGGGCCCGCAGCAACTGCGCTTCATGCAGCCCATCTTAGAGGGCCTGGCAGCGCAGCACCACATCGACCTCCAACAGCCGTTTGGGGCGCTGACCGAGGCGCAACAGCACGCGATCCTCCATGGCACCGATGGGACACCGGTGCACGTGCAGCACACCACTAATGGTCGTACGCACACGTTCCGCCGTGTGTACGAGGGGGTCATCCCGCTCTTACAGCGGCGCTATCAGGACACTGAATCCATGGGGGTGCGCGAGGAACTGGAACGCTATATGCGTCCGCACGTGTGCACCACCTGCCAAGGGACGCGCCTGCGCTCGGAGGCGCTGGCGGTGCTCATCCAGGGCCGGCGCATTAGCGAGATCACGGCCATGTCGGTGCGGCAGGCACAGGCGTTTTTCGCGGCGCTGACACTGAACGACTTTGAACGTCAAGTGGCGGACAAGATTCTCCAGGAAATTGATGCGCGTTTACGCTTCCTGAGTAGTGTGGGGCTGAACTATCTGACCTTAGACCGCACGGCAGCGACCCTCTCCGGTGGGGAAGGCCAGCGCATTCGCCTGGCAACGCAAATTGGTTCTGGCCTGGTGGGGGTGCTCTATGTCCTCGACGAGCCGAGCATTGGTCTGCATCAGCGCGATAATCAGCGCTTGCTCGAGAGCCTCAAACGCCTGCGTGATTTAGGCAATACGGTCCTGGTCGTCGAGCACGATCGCGAGACCATTCTGGCAGCCGACTACGTTTTTGACCTGGGGCCAGGAGCGGGTGAACACGGTGGCCATCTCGTCGCGGCTGGGACGCCAGCCACTATCGCCCAGCACCCGGAGTCACTCACTGGCAAATACCTCAGTGGTGCCCTGGCTATCCCCATTCCTGGTACGCGGCGCGTTCCGAGTTGGCGTCGTCTGCGCCTGCTCGGTGCCGGCGCCAACAATTTACAACACCTGGACGTCGAGATCCCTCTCGGCTTGCTGGTCTGCGTCACCGGTGTGTCAGGTTCTGGGAAAAGCACGCTCGTCATGGAGATCCTGCACAAAGCCTTAGCCCAGCGCCTCCACCGCGCGCATGAGCGCCCTGGACTTTTTCACACGCTAGAGGGGGTAGAGCATCTCGACAAGGTCATCAATATCGACCAGTCTCCCATTGGACGTACGCCACGCTCGAACCCAGCGACGTATACGGGGATGTTCGACATCATCCGTGAGTTATTCGCGCAGGTACCCGATGCACGGGTGCGCGGGTACAAGCCGGGCCGCTTCAGTTTCAACGTCAAGGGCGGACGCTGCGAAGCCTGTCAGGGACATGGTAGGCTGAAAATCGAGATGCACTTTCTGCCCGATGTGTATATCACCTGTGATGCGTGTGGCGGCAAGCGCTTCAACCGGGATACCCTGGACATTCGCTACAAGGGGAAGCATATCGCCGCAGTGCTCGATCTCACGGTCGATGATGGGGTCGAGTTTTTCGTCAATGTCCCGGCGCTGCACCAGAAATTACACACCTTACAGGAGGTCGGCCTGGGCTATATCCGCCTAGGACAGGCTGCAACTACGCTGTCAGGTGGCGAGGCCCAGCGTGTGAAGCTCAGCCGCGAACTGAGCCGGCGCAGCACGGGACGCACCCTGTACATTCTGGATGAGCCTACGACTGGTCTGCACTTCGCCGATATCCAGCACCTGCTCGAGGTTCTGACCCGCCTGGTGGATGGTGGCAACACCGTGCTCGTCATCGAGCACAACCTTGAGGTCATCAAAACCGCCGATTATATCATCGATCTGGGGCCAGACGGTGGGGATGCTGGCGGGCGCATTGTGGCGCTGGGCTCCCCAGAGAGGGTGGCGCAGGTCGAGGAATCGTACACAGGCCATTTCCTGCGTGAGGTGCTGCATGCCAGCGCTATCCTCAGCGTCACGTCGCCTGAAGCTGCTGCTCGAATATAGTGGCACGCGTTATCACGGCTGGCAGGTCCAGCCCAATGTGGTCACAGTTCAGGGCACGCTGGAAGCCTGTCTGGCGCGCCTGACCAATGGTCCAGTACGTCTGCACGCGGCAGGGCGCACCGATGCTGGCGTGCATGCCCTCGGCCAGGTCGTCCATTTTGATACTGCCTCAACCATTGCCTTACCGGCGCTGGTACGCGGTGCCAATAGTTTGCTCCCCAGTGATATTGTAGTGCGCCAGGCAGAGGACGTGCCGATGGATTTTCACGCCCGCTACTCTGCCCGATGCAAGACCTATGCCTATATTATCCACAATCATTCTGTCCCTTCGGCCTTACGGGCCCCCTATGCCTGGCATGTGCCGCAGGCGCTGGCGCTTCCTGCTATGCGTGCGGCGGCCCGTGTGCTTCTGGGCCGTCACGATTTTTCGGCGTTCCGCGCCGCCTCCTGCGCGGCGCGCGACCCATGGCGCTGTCTCTTCTGCCTGCGCATCGTCCGACACACTGAGCGCCTTGTTTTTATGCTCAACGCGGATGGCTTTCTGCAGCATATGGCCCGTACGATTGTCGGCACACTCGTGGCCATTG
>JGI10216J12902_106225266_pt1 | contig 12829 bp, 9 predicted proteins | sample KanNatreferecore_FD_12902 | JGI IMG/M metagenome (IMG submission 12902)
ACCAAGCCGATCTGTCCGACGGCCCTCAAGTTGCTCCCCGATGGATCGCTCTGCGAGTTCCCCGCTGGGATCGTCTGCTGGCGCAGCGGATGCATCGGCCTCGCGGAATGGGTGCGGGACCGTCCACGTACCGCCCTGACGCGCTCCGGTCTCCTGCACGCGGCGCGCACGCTGGCATGCAGTCGCTGGATGGCCGAGCAACTCCGCGTGAACGGAATCCCCGCCGAGGCGATACCGCTGCCCGTGCCACCTCCCGGCGTCGGCTTCAGGCGTGTGCCGTCACCATACCCGCTGTTCCTCTACTGCGGCCGCCTGAATTGGGAGAAAGGTACCGACTTGCTTCTGCGCGCGTTCGGCCGCGTGCTCGCCCGCCGACCCGAGGCGCAGCTTCGCATTCTTGGCGATGGGCCACGCCGCCCGGCGCTCGAGGATCTTGCCCGCGGACTTGGCATTCACGGGTCGGTCAGCTTTCAAGGTCGAGTTGCGTTCGGCGAGGTCGAAGCGGCACTGCAAGAAGCCTGGGTCCTGGTCGCTCCGTCCATCTGGCCTGAGCCGCTCGGCCTCACGGCGATTGAAGCCATTACCCGGGGGGTTCCCGCCGTCGCGACTGCGAGCGGTGGCTTCGCCGAGACCATCGCCGACGGAAAGAGCGGGTTTCTCGTCCCCAACGGCGACGAGGAAGCACTTGCGGAGTGCCTGATCCGCGTGGCCGATGGCGCTCCGGCGACCGTACCGGACGAGCTCGCACGTTCACTGCAAGATCGGCATCATCCCGCACGCCACGCGGTACTCCTGACGCGGGTGTTCGAGGCGATACTGGACGCACCGGCAGCCGGTCATGACTGAACACCGTCACATCCGGCAGCTCGACGGCATCCGGTTCCTCGCTATCACCGGGGTTGTGGTCGCGCATTGCTGGGGACCGGGGCCCAGGGCCTGGATCATTCGCTATTGGGCGCACCTGGGCGTGCGCCTGTTCTTTGTCCTGAGCGGGTTTCTGATCAGCGGCATCCTGATTCGGGGACGTGACCTGGCGGAAGGGCGAGCGGAGCACCGCCGCACGTTCATTCGCCGGTTCTACATTCGACGGTTCTTGCGCATCTTTCCAGTCTACTATCTGGTCGTCACGGTGGTTGTCGCCGCAGGCGTCCCCTATGCCCGCGAACTTTGGCCGTGGCTCGTCAGCTATACCACGAATCTCTACATCTGGGGACACCGGGAGTGGATCGGCGTACTCGGGCACTTTTGGACACTCGCGGTCGAGGAGCAGTTCTATTTGGTCTGGCCGTGGCTGATGCTTGGCCTTCCACGGAGGTACGTCGTTCCGCTCCTCGTCGGGTTGGTCGCCTTGGCCCCGGCCTACCGGTTCTACGCCTCGTATCATTACAGCGCCGCTGTCTTGCAGGAGGAGGTCGTCGGCACATTCACCGCGGCCGCCCTGGATAGTCTGGGACTGGGCGCCCTACTGGCGATTGCGAGCGCTGCGGACCCCGCGCGGAAACGGCTGGATTCGATTCTCGGGTCGGTGGTGCTGCCGGCCGGACTCCTGGCCTGGCTTCTGCTCGTCACCCTCTCGCGTCTTCGCCTCGAAGAGCATATCTCGGCCGCGCTCGATCTCACTGCGGCGTCGCTCATCTTCTGCTGGCTCATAGGGAAGGCGAGCCGAGGATTCAACGGGTGGTTTGGACGAGTCCTGGAGTCGCGACCCGTCTCCTACGTGGGGAAGATCAGCTACGGGATCTACATCTTTCACAATCTGGTGCCCCCCGCCCTTCATACTCTCGCGATGCGACTCGGCATCCAGTATCCCGAGACCGGGGTGGTCAATTTCGCGGCATCCGTCGCTGTAACACTCGGACTTGCGGCAACCTCGTGGCAGTTCTTCGAAGCACCGATCAACAACCTCAAGCGATATTTCCCTACTGACGTCCTCACTGAGGTGCATCCATCGAGCGCCCCCCCAACTCACGGTCGAGGTGATCGGGAGCCGACCTCCGTGGCGCCCCCCGCCGAAGGCGCATCCCGCGACTCCTAGCACACGGCCTGAATTGCACTCGACCTGCTCGACTCGCTGCGCTCGACCAGCGCTCGTGCGACGGCGGCGGTTACCGCCTCCGTTTCGGTTGCCCCCAGCAGATCATGACCCTCCGTGCGGGCAGTGCAGAGCCGATTGGGGACACCTGCCTCGCTCAAGGCTTGGTGTAGGCGCACCGCCTGCGCGTACGGCACCACCGTGTCCGCCTCACCTTGGACTGTGACCACGGGCGGCACGCCGGGTCGAATCCAGGTGAGCGGAGAGAGGGTTGAAGCCAGATCTGGCCGGCCCGGCCGGACACCAGCCCATGCCTCCGCCCAGTCGCGGCGCCAGGGTCCCTCGAGTAGCTGCCCTACGTCAGTGACCCCCGCAAGGTTGAGCACCGCCGTCGGACGAGGCGTAGGTTCGCCAACACAGTTATTCCCGAAGGACAGTGAGTCCGGTAGAAACGCGAGCAGGAGGGCGAGATGCCCGCCGGCCGAATACCCCGCCACCAAGAGACGCCGGAGATCGAAACCATACACCGCGGCGTGACGAGCCAGCCAGCGCATAGAGCAGACTGCGTCCTCTACGGCAGCGGGAGCAGGGTCGCGTGGTGCAACGCGGTACTCCGGGCTGACAATCGCCCAACCGGCATCGATGAGACGGCCGACGGCTTCAACCGCCTCTTCCTTCGCTCCTCCGGTCCACCCTCCACCGTGCAGGTACAACACAGTGGGGAAGGGGGGGCGGGTACCGTGGGGGAGATAAACGTCCAGCCGGAGGTTGCGGGGCCCGACCTGTCTATACACCAGCTCGTCACGCCGTCGATGCGACTCCGGCACCTCTGCGTCCTGGCCTCCTCCGCGAACACCCGGCTCGCGGGCGCAGGCGAGTGTGATCAGAACAGACAAGACATGCAGGTGAGTCCAATGGCCTCCGCACTCCCTCCGTGGGCTCGGCCTGCGAGACCCGCTCCGTGCCATCCCCGCCCGCCCGGAGGATCCTTGCTGGCCGGAGAGCCTGGCGATCCGCTCAGACCGACGCCGTAGGCGCAGGTTGAGAGTGACGTGGTTGTTCATTCGCCCGACTCTGGCGTATCTGCTCCGAGATCCAGGGATACGTGCGCTCTATGCCGGCCTCGAGCGAGTACCGAGCTTGCCATCCCAGAGAGTAAATCCGGTCGTTGCTGAAGTTTCTGGACCTCACACCGACGGGCCCGGGCACATAGCGCGGCACGACCCGTTTCTGGGCCACTCGAGCGACCACCTCGACCAGCGTTGCGACGCTCACGTATTCCGGCGACCCGATATTGACGGCGCCTTCGAGATCCGACTGCGTCAGCTGATAGATGCCCTCGACCATGTCATCGACGTACGTGTAGGAGCGAATCGCCGATCCATCCCCCCACACCTCGATCGTGCCCCCATCCTCCGCCTCTGCCACCTTGCGGCAGATGGCGGCAGGCGCCTTTTCTCGTCCCCCGGTCCATGTACCGTCGGGTCCGTAACAGTTCTGAAATCTGGCGATCCGAACTGCGAGACCGTAACGGCGGCCGTAGGCCAATGCGACTCGCTCCGCATACAGCTTCTCCCAGCCGTATTCGTTGTCAGGGAGCGCCGGATAGGCCCCGTCCTCCGTGAGCTCGGGTTCGCCGGGCGCCATGTCCCGGTACACACAGACGGAGGAGGAGAAGAAGTACCTGGGGACACCGAGCGCCGCCGAGTGGTGGATCATGTTGCTGTTGATCAGGGCATTGTGGCGCATGATCTCGCATTCAGCCGCCGAGATGAATCCCATGCCGCCCATGTCCGCGGCAAGCTGGTAGACCTCGTCGAACTCCGACCGCTCGGAGCGGGCGAGCGTCAACGCGCGCTCGCACTGGCCGGCATCTCGCAGATCCAGAAGAACAAACTCGTCCGCGGCCGAGGGCGCGAATTCCGGGTATTTGATGTCAACTCCGCGGACCCAATAGCCTTCGGCTTTCAGCCGTCGCACGAGGTGAGCGGCGATGAAGCCGCCGGCCCCGCACACCAGTGCCTTCTTCACAGTCTTCGGCTCCTCTCCGCCTGTCGGATGACGGCCCGAGTGTCGGTATCCGGCTGGGAACGCCCGGACTCCTGCGCACGTGTGGTCCGCGCGGCATCGGTGGCGCCGGGTGGACCCTCGGGTTGCGTCGGAAGCGCAAACATGCGAGGCACCTCGGCTGCTCCGCAAGCGCTTATCAAGAGGGGCGGCAGGGGAGCCATGCTCCGGCCACACGTATTGGTAGGCGGATCCTTGAAGGTGTACACGTCCACCCCCGAGGAGGCAATCGGATGCGACTGCCTATGCCCGGGGAGCTCCTCCGCTGCAGGCGGTTGCGCAAGCGGCGAACAGGCGGTTTCACCCTGGGACTCCTATATTGGGAGCGCTGTCCTTGCCTTCCCGCGACCTACTCCGCCGCAGGCACCGACGAGCGCTGGGCCGCTGGGCGCCGGACGCCGTGCCCGGCGCCCACGCCCGAGGCCTCACGTTCGGCTGCCGGTCAAGGCTCTACGGGAGGTCTGGTGACACAGAACGCCGCCTCGTACACCGCAGCGAACCCGCCGGACCCGATCCATTCGCGATGGGTCGCGATTGAGCCGCCACGCCGACGGGAGGCCCTCGACCTGCGCGAGCCCTGGGCCTTCCGCGAGCTGCTCTACTTTCTCACCTGGCGCGAGATCAAGGTCCGGTACAAACAGACCGCGATCGGCGCGGCATGGGCTGTCATCCAGCCGCTGCTCACCATGATCGTCTTCACCCTCGTGTTCGGAACCCTGATGCGGGTGCCGTCGGATGGCTTCCCTTATCCGGTGTTTGTGTACACCGCCCTCCTGCCGTGGAATTTCTTCTCCAGCGCGGTCACCCGGGCCGGGGCCAGCCTGGTCAGCGACGCCGCGCTGGTCACCAAGGTCTACTTCCCGCGCGTCCTCTTGCCCCTGTCAGCCGTGCTCTCGACAGCGCTCGATTTCGTGGTCGCCTTCGTCCTGCTCCTGGCCTTGATGGCGTGGTCGGGTCTCGTGCCGGGCGTCCCGGTTCTGGCGTTGCCTTTCTTTCTCTTGCTTGCCTTCGCCACGGCGCTCGGATGCGGCCTCTGGCTCTCGGCGCTCAATGTCAGCTATCGCGACATTGCGCAGGTCACCCCGCTTCTGATGCAGGTCTGGCTCTTCCTCACGCCGGTCGCGTATTCGAGCAGTCTCGTGCCGTCGCGATGGCGCGGGGTGTACGGCCTGAATCCGATGGTCGGCGTCGTTGAGGGTTTCCGCTGGTCTCTCCTCGGCGGGCCGCCGGTGTCGTTCCTCACGCTCGCTCTTTCCACGGGGGTCGCCCTCGCCCTCCTCGTCAGCGGGGCGATCTGCTTCCGGCGCCTGGAGCACGGATTCGCGGATGTGGTCTGACCGATGAGCGACGTGGTGCTCCGCGCCGAGGGCCTCGGCAAGCGCTATGTCCTGGGTGCCCGGGCTGACGCCTACGGCACGCTCCGCGACGCCGTCGCCTCGAGCGCCCGCTCGATGTTCGAGCGGATTCGCGGACGCGGACCGGTCCGCGCTTCGCCGCGCGAGCTCTGGGCGCTCCGGGATGTATCACTCGAAGTCACGGACGGCGAGGTGCTCGGCCTGATCGGGCCAAACGGCGCGGGCAAGAGCACCCTGCTCAAGATACTTTCGCGGGTCACACGGCCGACGGTCGGCCGCGCGGACGTGCGCGGCCGGGTCGGATCGCTGCTCGAGGTTGGCACCGGCTTCCATCCGGAGCTCACCGGGCGAGAGAACATCTACCTGAACGGCGCGATCCTTGGAATGAGCAAACGGGCGATCGACCGTCGCTTCGACGAGATCGTCGCGTTCTCGGGGATCGAGCCGTTTCTCGACACTCCCGTCAAGCGGTACTCGAGCGGGATGCACGCGCGGCTCGGCTTCGCCGTCGCGGCGCATCTCGAGCCGGACATTCTGATCGTGGACGAGGTGCTCGCTGTGGGCGACGCCGTGTTCCAGAAGCGGTGCCTCGGCAAGATGAGCGAGGTCGCCCGGGGCGGCCGGACCGTGCTCTTCGTGAGCCACAACCTCGTGGCCGTCCAGGCACTCTGCGATCGGGTCGTCCGCCTGGACCACGGGCGGGTGAGCGCCGCTGGTCGGCCGGCACCGGTGATCTCCCGGTACCTCCAGGAGGCGTATCCCAGTGTGAGCCAGCAGGAGTGGCCCGATCCGCGGAGCGCGCCCGGCAACGACCAGGTGCGTCTTCACCGGGTCTCGTTACAGCCGAGCGAGGGATCGCCGTCCCAGCCGATCACGATGCGGACGCCGGTAGTCCTCGCGTTCGAGTTCTGGAACTTCGTTGAGAATGCCTGCCTGGACCTCAACTTCCAGTTGATCACGACGCACGGCGTGGTGGCGTTCGCGAGCAGTCCCACCGATGAGCAGGGCTGGCGCGACCGACCGTATCCCCGCGGCCTCATCGGGAGCAAGTGCTTCATCCCCGGCGACCTGCTAATTGCCGGTCAGTACCGGGTCCTGTTCACGATCACCCGGGATGCCACGGAGATCGTCTATCAGCATCCCGACGCCCTGGTGTTCGAGGTGCAGGACGCGCCCGAGCTGCGGGGAGCGTGGTTCGGGGAGCTGGTCGGCGCCGTGCGCCCACTCCTTCCCTGGAGAACGGAGCTGCTCGAGCCCTCGTCGGCGCTTCGCGAGCGCCCGCCGGCATGAGCGCGGGGGAGATCACCTCGCCGGTCTGGCCACGCCGGCTCTTGCTTGGTGGCCTCTTCCTGGCAGCGCTCGGGATACGGCTCTATCACATCACCGACCCGCCGGTCAACTTCCACGCGACCCGCCAGTATCGCTCCTACGTGATCGCCCGCGGGTTCTATTTCGACCACACCGGCGGCGTCCCCGCGTGGCAGCGGGACGTTGCCCGCTGCAGTCAGCGACTCCAGGGACTTCTCGAGCCGCCGATCATGGAGGCGGTGACTGCCGTCGGGTACCGCCTGGTCGGCGGCGAACGCATGTGGCTGCCGCGGTGCATCACCATCGCGTGCTGGCTGGCCGGAGGCGTGGCGCTGTACGCCATCGCCCGACGGATCACCGATGGAACGGCCGCGCTGTTCGCCGTCGGATTCTATCTCCTGCTCCCGTTTGGTGTCGCCGCCACCCGCGGATTTCAGCCGGACCCCCTCATGGTGCTGCTCATGCTCGCTGGCGTGTGGGCCATCCTGCGCCATGATGAAGCACCCACACGGCAGCGACTGGCCGCCGCGGCAGCGCTGGCCTCGCTCGCGGTGGTCGTCAAACCGGGCAGCGTCTTCATTCCCCTGGCCACCTTTCTCAGCCTGGCGTTCCGCCGCGAGGGCATCCGGCGCGCTCTGACGAGCGGTTCGACCGTCGGTTTCGTTCTGACGCTGGTGCTCCCGACGCTGGCCATCTACGCCTACGGGACCTTGAGCGGAGCGTTTCTGGTCAACGAGGCGCGCAAGACGCTGCTGCCCCAGCTCTGGGTGTCCGCCTTCTTCTGGCGCGGCTGGCTCGGGCAGATCGGCGCGACCGTCGGGTTCCCGTGCTTTGTCGCCGCGCTGCTCGGCGCGTTCGCGTTCCGCCGAGGCACACCGCAATACTGTATCGCGGCGCTGTGGGTCGGCTACGTCGTCTTCTGTCTGTCGCTCAACTACAACCTGGCGACGCACGACTACTACCAGCTCCAGCTCATCCCCATCGTCGGGCTCTCGCTCGGCGTCCTCGTCGCCATGGTCCAGCGGTCGCTCTGGACCGAGCGTCCGGAGTGGTACTGGCGCGCAGCGATGGCGAGCGTCTGGGTTCTCGCGGTCGCACTCAGCCTGGCCGACGCCCGGGCTCGCCTCGTCTATCCCAGCGGCCGGCGAATGGTCGCGAACCAGCAGGCGATCGGCGCCCACGTCCGCCACAGCGAGCGTACCATCTTCCTATCGGGGGACTACGGCGTGCCGCTGGAGTACAACGGCCTGCTGTGCGGGATCTCGTGGCCGCTCGGCTGGGACTTGGAATGGGAACGTCTGGCGGGCCGGCCCGCCACCACCGCCGAGCAGCGGTTCGACCGCTGGTATGCGAAGGACGCTCCCGAGTACTTCATCGTGGAAGACTTGAACGAGTACGCGGCGCAACCCGACCTGCAACGATTCCTGGCCAGATTTCCGGTGATCGCCCGGAGCGACGCCTTCATGATCTACGCCCTGACGGGGCGCTGAGCGGTTGTCCCTCCTGCCGAACCCCGCCGAGCTCACGCTCCGCACCAAGCGCTCGGTCCTCTCTTGGCTCGTGCGCCGCCGCTCCCGCGGCGGCGTGCTCGCCGTCGAAATCCGGAGCACGGTCGGGCTGGGCGCGAAGCTGGAGTGGTGCCTGGAGCTCATGGCCTACTGTCAGGAGCACGGCCTTCAGCCCGTGTTCCGGTTCAGCTACCCGGATGCGGCCCCCGCCGAGGACTACTTCGCGCCGCTGTTCACGATGAAGCACACCGTCCCTGCCCTTCCGCGCTTCGTGAGCATCAGCTCGATTATCGAGCTCGACCTGGGCAAGGAGTACGATTCTCTCCTGACGATCGACTGGGCTCATCGGCTCATCGGCACGTACTTGGAGATCAGAGAGGACATAGTCCGCGAGGTAGACGAGTTCTGCAGCAGGCGATTTCCTTCGGGCGGGGTGCTAGGCGTGCACTATCGGGGCACGGACAAGATCCTGGAGTCGCCCGCTGTCCCGTACGAGCGAGTGCGACGCAACGTCGAGCGCTATCTGGAGCTCTATCCGGCCACCGGAGGCGTCCTCGTCGCCACCGACGACGCCAACTTCCTCGACTTCATGCAGGTCCAGCCGCTCAACCGTCCGCTGGTGTGGCGGGAGGATGCGTTCCGCTCCCGCGACGGGCTGCCCGTGCACGAGTCCGCCGCGATGGACCGGCACGCGGTGAACCGCGACGCCCTCGTGAACTGCCTGCTGCTGTCCCGGTGCGAGGCATTGCTGAAGACCGCCTCGATCCTGAGTGGCTGGTCCAAGCTGTTCAATCCCCGTCTCCCCGTCGTGATGCTGAACCGGCCGCACCTCGACCAGCTCTGGTTTCCGGAACGCGCGCTGGTCGCCAGCGGGCCGTTCGAGCCGGTCGAGTAGTCGTGTTGGCAGCTCACCCTCCGAGCCACCAGCGCAGGTGGCGAGCCATGGTGTCGCCATCCCACTCCCGCACCCCGATGCGGGGCAGACGAAGCGGGCTGGCCTTCCGAACCACCGCCGCCATGTCGCTCGCGCATGCGCAGGCGAACCCGGCCTCGGCCACCGCGGCGATCGTCTCCGGCGTCACCGAGCCGTGCGGGTAGGCGAAGCTCGCGACCGGCCGGTTCAGCCGCGCCTTCAGCCGCGCCATGCTCTCCCGGATCTCCCACTCCTGCTCGGCGCGCGGGAGCGCCGCCAGGACGGGATGGCTGACGGTGTGTGCCCCGATTTCGATCAGATCCTCCTCGGCGAGACGCACGAGTTCGTCCCACGTCAGCGTCCGGTGTGTCGTCCTCGCCTCCGGGGACGCTCCGGCCCAGTCAACGAGCCCCCGGAGCAGGGCGTCACGTACGCTGGCGGGAGCCCCGTAGAACAGCGCGAATAGGGCTTGAAAGAGCCGCTGCCGCGGCCCCGGGGCGTCGGGAGACTCGACGTGCCACGTCCGCTGCTGCCAGAAGGCCTCTTCGGAGTGGGCGCTTGCGCCGTCCAGCGTCCATTCGAACCGGCGGCCGCCCGCCTCGAGGTGCAGCACGCTCGGCAGCGTGCCGGGCTGGAGAATCAGGCGGTCCAGCTCGTCCCACCAGAATTCCCGAGTCAGGCCAACCTGCCCGGCGGTGATGAACACGGTCGCCGGAACGTCGTACCGCGCGAGCAGCGGCAGGGCCTCCTGGAGATTGTCGGCGTAACCGTCGTCGAAGGTGACGACGACCGCGCGGCGCGGCACCCGGCCCTGCCGCAACGCGCCCACGAGCTCGGCGAGCCGCATCGGCGTGCCGTACTGCCGGATCGCTTCCAGCTGCTCGGCGAATCGGCGAGGGGTGACGGCGAGCAAGAACGGGTCGGTCGGGAGCTCGGCGACTCTGTGATACATCAGGATTAGCGCCGGCGGGTCGAGCCGGCATCTCACCCACTGTCGTGCCCAGTGCAGCCGCCAGAGACCCCGCATCGGTGAGCTCAGTCGCCCTTGTAGACGTCGTACAGCCCCACGCGTCGCAGCAGGCGGAATCGCTCGTCGAGGGGCACGGCGAAGGTGTGCTGCGGCTCGTCGGGATGTGACTTGGGATGCCGCTGAACGATGCGATACTGATCACGCGGCGAAATACCCTCGGCGCACCGATCGGTGTTGTCGATCCCGTGCCGGTAACGCAGCATGATCTCGAGCTCGGCGCCTGTGCGGTACACGGGGTTGGTGATGTTGTATTCCGCCATGAACGGGTACAAGTAGAGCTGATAGCCGATCGCGGCGCTCGCCCTCCCCTCACGGCGGACCTGCTCGGCCACGACGTCCACGACCCGAACCTCGTCCGGATCTCTCCCGGCCCATCCGTCCCGCCGCCAGGACTCGAGCCGGCCCGACAGGAAGGGATTCAAGGTGATCACCGCCACCAGCGCGGCCTGCGCGAGCCACACGACCACACGAGAGAAGGGAAACTTCGGAAGGAAGTAGGCCACCGCCCCCGCGAGCAGGATCGCCTGCAGCGGCCAGACCCACCAGAACCGCTCCGGCTTCCCCGGCTCGGCGACGATCACGAGAATGAGCCATGGCACGACCAGGCTGATCATCAGGAGCCGCATCGGCATGGTTGGTTCGACGGCGACCCCGAGGCGGTGCAGCCGTCGCTGGGTGGCGGCGAGCATCGGGGGCGCGGCTCCGAGCAGGAGTCCGACGAGCACGAGCGTCTGCGGGAGCTTTCGCAGCACGGCGGAGCCCGGCAGGGTGAAAGCCTGCGGGAGCCAGCCGAGGACGATCGGGTACAATGCCAGGCCCGCGCCGATCAGCAGCGCGGAGACCACGGTGCGACGGTGCGACGCAGACCGACTCTGGTCCGGCGGCCCCGGCACGGCGGGAGCCCTCGGAAGCGAGCACATCATGATCGCCCCCGCCACGAGCAGCAGAAGTACCACGTCGACGCCTGGGATGAACACGGCGTTGCTGAAATTGGAGCGTAGCTTGTCGGTGAACATCTGGAACCGTGCCCGCAGGTCGGGGGGCCCGGCCGGGACCTCGGGCTCGACAGTGCCGGATAGCCCCTGCGTCCGACCGGCCGACGCCTCGAGCTCGCGCCAGGTCGTGAGCTTGAGGCTCGGGTCGCACCAGCTCTGCCGGAAGTGCTCGGGCAGCATGTAATGCAGGAACAGCATGGACTTCATGTCCGTGAAACCTCGGCTCGATTCGAGCCGCAGGTACGGCGACCAGACCACGAGCAGGAGCCCGCCTACGGCCAGCAGCGGTGCCGGACGGACCGGCGGGCGGTACGCGAGCCAGATCGCCGGCAGTACCAACAGCGCCGGCGCGATCGCCATGTCCACGTACATGCCGAGGCCCCAGACCGCCGCGGCCGCGGCGAGATACCGCGCGTCGCGCCGCAGCGCCCAGCCCATGGCGAAGACCACGAACCAGACGAAGGATTCGGGGCGTCCGTTGGGCCACAGCGATCCGGCCAGGAAGAGCCCGTGGGTGGAGAGCCCATACAGGAGTACGGCGAGACACGCTGGCCACGCGCCGAAGCAGCGCCACCCGAGGAGCAGCATGCCGGAGAGCGTCAGGAGGTGGAGCACGGCCGTTCCGGCGTAGGCGACGGCGCGGGGGTCGCCGAACAGCGCGGTCCCCGGCAGCATGAGCCAGGCGGTCCCCGGCGGCTTGTAGGAGCCGTAGCTCCCGGTGTCGCCGTGCTGCGGGATGGTCCCCGAGTCCAGGAGCGCGCGAGCCGAGTACATGTACGTCAGCAGATCGAACGCCGGCATCCGCGACTTCCAGCCCTGCGCGGAGATCACGAGCGAGGCGCTCGCGACCAGCAGGACCACCGCGATGCCGTACCGCCGGGCGCGCGTCACGAGCCGTAGTGCCCGGTGTCCGGATTCCACAGGGCCGGCGTCGTGTCGGGGCTCCACGGCTCGCGGTATTCGGGCCGCGGGGGATGCCAGCCGCTCGGCTTCACCGCCCGCACGCAGATCAGCAGCGGATGCCCCTCGTCCCGGTGCTCCAGCTCGCGCGTGGTGAGCTCTTCCGCCGGCAGATTCGTCTGGTAGGCGATGCGCGCGAACAGGTTTCCGAAGACCTCCATCGAGTAATCAGCCGACGAGAGGCCGGCCCGGCGCAGCAGGTTCTCGACCTGGATCGGCGTGAACCACCAGTACAGGAACATCGGTCGGCCGGTCCCCATGTCGAGGCCGCGTGGGAAGTAGTAGTCGACGCACGGAAAGTTCACGAGCAGCACCCCGCCCGGCTTCAGGATGCGCATCGAGTGATACAGCGCCGCATCGATGTCGTAGATGAGGTGCGTCGTGAACTGGTTCAGGAAGCAGTCGTAGCGGTCGGGGGGAAGCACATCGGCCCGCGCGAGATCGGCCACCATGGTAACCTCCGAGCTGTGCGGCCCGAGGTCCAGCGCCTCCGCCTGCGTGACGGCGCCGCCGCCGTACGCCCGGAGCGTCCGCGTCGTGCCGATCTCGAGCGCCACACCTCGAATGTCCGAGCGGTGGCGCTCCAGGAACCGCGCCCAGTAATAGCGCACGACCGGCGTGCCCCGCTGGCGCCCCTCGTCCAGCGGCCGCAGCCGTCTGA
>JGI10216J12902_104603239_pt1 | contig 12814 bp, 9 predicted proteins | sample KanNatreferecore_FD_12902 | JGI IMG/M metagenome (IMG submission 12902)
GTTCGTGTCCCGGTGAAAATGGAGTGAATTGCCGGTGATCGTGATGGTGACTTTTTGGTGCGCTTCATCGCCCACCATGACTCCCTGCCATGTTCCTTGGAGAAGTGTCAGTTCTGCATTGGTTGGTTGATTGACCGCGCACTTGGCTTTGTCGGTGAGTTGTTCGCCAGCGTTAGCGATGAAAGCGGCGACGAGGCAACCGATGGTGATGAGACGTCGGAAGAGCTTCATGGCGTCAGAGTGTCGGGAGTTTGCGGAGCAGTTGTCAGGAATTTATGAAAAGGTTGTAAATTGTCCGTTCATATGTGAGCCGCCTAACTGTCGACATTCGACCGGGCGTGCACGCAATGATGCACGACGGTTTTGACAATCGCATCGTATTTCTCTGAAGAATCGTTCATAGCACTTGCAAGTGCGATTGCCATCATTCCCAAACCGCGACCCCGCGACACAGAACAAACCGCGCCGTGGCAGGCAGGCTGGCGTGAAGGATGCGGCGGTGAATTGGCGCGCGGCTCGGCAGCGAACGACGCTTCGATCTGTTCGTTCCGCGAGCCGCGTGACAGTTCGGCGAGTCTCGCGTGCACAAGACGCTGTTATGTTGAATTCACCGGGCCGGGCGAACGCGGGGACTCGCGATGAGCCGGCGGGGACCCGTTGCCGAGGGTCCTGCGCGAGCGGGTATCGGCAATGGGGCGGAATTCAACATAATGGCTCTTGTGCATGGAGACTGACCAAGCAAATCGGAGCCACAGGCGCGGAACGAAGTGAGCACCGTAGGCGGAGATGTTCCTTCATGACAGCAGTGCCGAACGGAGCGCAGTCGATTTTCGCGGGGTCGCATCGTCTGTTGACACTTCCAACAACTCGATACGCGCGAGAGCGCGTGCGAACGCAGTGAGATTCAAATCGCGTGTCTCCGAAGTTTCAGTGACCGGAACGGAGTCGGAGCGGTGCTTGCGCACGGCCATTGTTTTGAACCGATGAATGGAATGCGGACTTCATCAGCCGGACGCAAGCGGAGCGGAGCGAAGTGCAGGGAGCAGAAAGCTCGGAGTCACGCGCGGTGCTTCCGCACTGGCACTTAAATCCTGCGCAAGACAGTCTGCGGAGTTTGGCGTGGCAGTGAAGCCGAAGGCCCAGACGCGCAAGCATGAGCATCGTAGCCGGAACGAACTGCCACGCCAAAGGCCGCAGTCTGTCGCGCACTCGTCAGCGGCGGTCGCGATAGCGCAGCCGCAAACTCGCGAGTGTGGTGTCGCACGAAGGAGACGAAGCACTCTCGCGCTCGAATGACCTCATCGCTGTCCTGGCGGAGTGAGGTCGGCGAAGAGAACGGAGCGAGTCGCGACGCAGGAGCATCGCGCAGTGAACGAGCCGTGCTCACGCAGCACATGGTGCCCGTGCGCAAGCACCGAGCGCGTCAGCGCGAGCTTGCATCGAGGCGCGAAGCGCCTCGTCTTCCTGCCCGCTACGCTGACAACCTGCGAGCGGAGCGAGCATTGGTGAACTGTCGAGCGAAGCGAGCACAACGCGCGCGTAGCCGAGGAGCGCAGCGAAGCGAGCACCGCAGCCCGGAGCGCGAGGAGCGAAAGTGAGGCTCGTATCCTGCGAGCGCAGCGAGCCTGAAAGTTGCCGAGCGTAGCGACCATGCGCGCAGGGGGGCAGTTCACGCGCGCGGGACTAGCGCAGCAAGGGAGCGGAGCGACCGCAGCGGAGCGGTGGAACTGCCGTGCGGGAGCGAAGCGAAGCGGAGCGGTCGCCGAGGGAGCGGCAGCGACCGAGCCCGTTGCTACTGAATTGGCGGAGCGGCGGGCAGAGCGGAGCGGCGCACGCATTTCAATTCCCGAGCGCAGCGAGGCTGATCTTCACTCTGAGCGCATTGAATTGCAGGTTAGGGCACTCACACCGCAAGAGCGCCCTACGCCGGACTAGATAGTGTCGAAAACTGTAGCGCTGAGTCGCGCGAAGGTATGTCGCGTCATTGCTGGTCAGATGTGCTACTTTCCCTTGTTCTTCTTACCACACGACGAGCGTGCGGCTTCGCGAATCAAACCGGATCGTGCGCTGCGTGTGATGACGCCTTGCGCCACGAGTTCGCGTGTCACCCTCGCCACTGTTGAAACATACCGGCCATGATTCTTCCACGTGCCGCCGGTCAAAGGCCCGGCGCAGGGCACAAGCTCTTCCAGGTTGAACGCGGCCCCGATCGCCACGAGTTGGATGTTGTCGAAATAAGCGTCGCCCGGCACCCCGCCGCTCGAAATCCAATCCTCCAGCATGAGGTGCACCTCCGCTAAACCGTTCGACTGGATGAGCGGTGTGATGTCAATCTCGTAGTGATACCAAACTCCATCATCCCGCAGCAGAACACTCCATGGCGTGTTCAGTCCGGCTTCTGTAGTGCCCGCAATCCAGTAATGCGGTTCCGTTCCTGAAACCCAGAGTCCAACAAAACCACCCAAACCGAAGGGGCCGCTGTTACTGGTGGCGAGGCCAAGATAATCGAACTTCAAAATGTACTGCTGATTACTGTTGCCCACCGGCAGCGCCGCGGCCGTAAAAATATCTCCTGCCGCATTCAAGGCTGTGAACGTGAGCACATGATTTGTGGGCTGGAGCGGGTCGGCGACGATGATACCATGATGGCCGCTGGCCCATTGGTTGAGATTTCCGCTCTCGAAATTCTCTTGGAACAGAACCGTGTCCGCCGCAACCGCCGCCCTGGCGAGAAAGAGAATTGTGACCCAGAGAACTGATGGTGTTTTCATACCCCGGACCTCATCGTGGCGCGACAGCGCCCTCATGTCCAACCGCTTTTCGTCCGCATCTGTTGAGGGATGTGAGCGATTCTGCTGACCATCACGCGTTGAGCCGCAGAGATCTCCCTGTGGGGAAGAATAAGCTGGCCCTAGCGCGCGCAACGGCGAGCAGCGACCTCGCAACGCCAGGCGCGCCACTCCACGCGGGTGCGACGGGGCCGATAGCCAGACCAGCAAAGCCACCAGTAAAGGAGCGGCTGCCACCACGGAAGCGACGGGCGAAGCAGCCAGATGGCGCCGAACGCCTGCCAGACCCGCACCGGCTCAGTGACGCGATGGTGATAGACACCAGCCAGCGACGACTGAAACCGCTGCCACCGAACGCCGACCAGCAGATACCACTGCCTGGCGGCCCGACCTGTATGTGTGTGCTCGCATCACATTTCCCTGCGAGCACACACACATACAGGGCGAGGCCGCTGGTGAACTGGAACGGACGCGTGCGAACGACGGAAAAGGTGAATCTGCCCGACAGGCTCGTAAACCATCTGTTCAGGTGCGGAGTGGCAGCGCGACAGACGCAAAGCAGTGGCCGTGACAGCCCGCCGCTGCTGACCGATCAAATCATCTGAACCTCAGCGGCGGGCTGGCGCGGACACTGCGCGGCTGGCGCGCGAACGGAGCTTCGTGAACTGACTGTTTCCGCGCGAGACGCGTTCGTGTAGTTTCCGGGTTCGAATGTGCAATCGCTACAGCAGCACAAAGAATGAGGTGCAGTTCACGCTGCGACAGGCTGTCCTAAGATTCATCCAAGCGACGCAATACAACATCGCGCCGACACAGAAGGCGACGATTGTGCGAATTGAGAATGACGTGCCTGTCGCCCGTGAACTGGTTTGGGGTTGGAGCAGCCAGCACGGTCCGGTGACGAATGCGCGAGCCGAGACAGCGGCAGTGAAGATGTTCAAAGATGCATTCCGCGAGCGGCGCTGTCTCGTGCCGGCAGACGGATTCTACGAATGGAAAACCATGAGCGACGGCAAGCAGCCGTATCGGTTCATCAAGCGCGACGGAAACACCTTCTGTTTCGCAGGACTTTGGCAGAACGAAGAGTTCACGATCATGACCGCGCCGGCGAAAGGTTGCGTGGCAGAAATGCACGACCGGATGCCAATCATCCTGGACAATGAAGATCTCGATTGGTGGATGAGCGACCAAGCAATTGACGGGAAGGAATTGATAGCGCGCGCAGGAACAGAAAAAGATTTGGAGTGCTATCCCGTGACCCGAAAGATGAGCAACTCGCGCTACATCCTGCCGGACTGCATTGAGAGAATATCCGTAGAAGAAAAGCAACTCGGACTACTTTGAAAAGAGAAAGAGAAACCGCGCAACAAAGAGAGAAAAACAAAAGGGCGCGAGGGTCGCATGGAACCAAAAGGCGGCGGCGGGCTATACTCTCTTTTCCGTCACGCGTGGACCGATCGGACGCACGTGTGTCGAGTGTAAGTCAAGTTATCAGTCAAGTGGCTGCCGGCACAACGCGCGGACGCTGATGCCAATGCAGTGCCGAAAAACTGAGTTGGAATTCGTGGCACGCTGGTCATAATCGGCACTATGTTGTCGCCCGGTCCCTCGGATGGTTCCGCTACGGGGGCTGCCCGATTCGGAACGACTCATTGGAGTCTGGTACTGAGAGCCGGTCGAGGCGCCGACGAGGCGCTTCTCAAACTCTGCAAGATTTATTGGCCTCCTCTTTACGCATACACGCGACGGCGAGGTCACGGGTTCCATGAAGCTCAGGACTTAACGCAAGGATTCTTCGCTCACATCCTGGAGAACCGCGCCTTTGAAGGGGTCGCCCCTCACAAAGGGCGCTTTCGTTCATTTCTCCTGGTGTCCTTGAAGCATTTTCTGGATAGCGAATGGCACAAGCAACGAACACTCAAACGGGGAGGCCAGCAGGTATTTATTTCCTGGGATGAGTTGAAACCGGAAGACCGTGAATTGGTCGAACCATCGGATCAGTGGACCCCGGAAAAGGCATTCAACCGGCGCTGGGCGTTGATGCTTCTGGAGCGCGTAATGGAGCAGCTTCGCAAGGAATACGCCGCGGCACGCAAAGAAGAGTTGTTTGAAAAATTGAGGGAATGCCTGACGGGTGATAAGCACGAAAAATCGTATCAAGAAATTGCGACCGAACTGAACATGAGCGAAGGAGGCGTCAAAGTAGCCGTTCATCGGCTCCGTCGCCGTTTTGGTGAGCTTGTGCGAGAACAGGTCGAGCGAACAGTCGCCAGCCCGGAGGAAATCGATGATGAAATCCGGCAATTGTTCGCAGCCCTGAGCTAAACGAGCCTTGCGATTGGGTCGGTTGCTGAAGGGTTTATTACCATTTCGTTTGTAACCCCGACAAACGACTCTGGTTGTACCATTAATGAAGAGATGATTTCAGGCGCATCTACAACGCAGAGCACCACATGCTCGTCCTGCGGCGGCGAGATCCAAACGGACGTTTCCTTTCGCCAGTGTCCCAAATGTTTGCTGGATCTCGGTCTTTCGTCTCGCTTCACGGATGACGGGAACAGCGCACTCTTCGATCTCGGTACTTATCGTCAGAGCAATCCCACTCTGATTGATTACGAAATCCTGGAACAAATCGGACGCGGCGGGATGGGAGTCGTGTATCGAGCGCGCCAACTCTCCCTGAATCGGACCGTGGCCGTAAAAATGATTCGCGTGGGGGAGCGGGCCTCACCAGCAATCTTGGCCCGCTTTCGCCGCGAGGCAGAAACAGCCGCCAAACTGGATCACCCGAACATCGTCACGATCTATGAAGTTGGCGAAGAAGAGATGAATCCGTTCCTGGTGATGCGATTCGTACCGGGCGCCAGTCTCGCGGAGCGCCTGCCCGATTTCGCATTGATGGCTCCACAGGATTCGAAGCAAGGAACGAAGAGCAACAAAACCAACGAACGTCAGAATAAGATTTCCCGCCTCATGACGACGGTCGCCTGCGCCGTTCACTACGCTCACGAGCGCGGGGTGCTTCACCGTGATTTGAAGCCGAGCAATATTCTTCTGGATCAGAACGACCAGCCGAACCTGACCGATTTCGGAATCGCCAAAGTGCTGGACCAGGAAACAGCTCTGACTCAGACGTCGGAGTTACTCGGCACTCCCAGCTACATGGCGCCGGAACAGGCTGCGGGAAAATCTGTTTCGCGTTCGGCAGACATTTACAGTCTTGGTGCCATTCTCTACGAACTCCTGACGGGCCGTCCGCCGTTTGAGGGACGAACGCCGATCGATATTCTGCGCCAAGTGGCCGAACAGGAGCCGGTGAACCCCACTCTCCTGAACGCATCGGTCAACGAGGATCTCGCCACGATTTGTCTCAAATGCCTGGATAAAGATCCCACGCGACGCTACGGCTCGGCTCTGGAATTCGCGGAAGATTTGGAGCGCTCGCAGCGACACGAACCAATCCTGGCGCGGCGCGCCGGACCGATTCTTCGTCTTCGTCGATGGACCGTACGAAATCCGGCCCTGGCTACGTTGGTTGCCTCGTTGGTCATCGGTATGGCTTTGACCCTCGTCCTATTGGCCAAGGCCAGCGAAGAGAAGAGGCGAAAATCGATCGCGCTATCCATTCTGCGCACAGAGACGGCGCGCCAACTCCAGGAAATCTGGGCGACGCCCAGCCCATTCTTCGCGATCAAGTCGGAGACGCTTACGGCGATGGCGGGCTTGGAACCGGCGCGATTGCGTACCGGCGAGAAACGTTTCACCATGGCATTTGTTTCGGCGGGGAATCCTTTGGACCGGGTTTTGAGCGCGGCACCTTTGCTCGAACACATCGAGAATAGAATGAGCGCACTCGCTCAAACCCCGACTCGTATTGACCTGAGACTCTATAAGACTCAGCCGCACGCGGTAACGGATTTACTCGCTGGCAAAGTGGACTTCCTGCAAATGAACGCGCCGGAGTACTTGCGTGCAAAAATGGAAGCACCGGGAATCCAAGCACTCGTTCTGCTGACGCCTTCGTCCGGGCCTGGCGCTTTGCGGAGCGAATCCGCTGTGTTCTTCACGCGTGCCGACACTGGCATCAAAACCGTTTCTGATCTGCGTGGTCGATCATTTCTCTTCGGCACTGCGAACTCAACGCTGACCTTTTGGGCCAAGGCGCATCTCGTCGAAGCTGGGATACAGGCTCGCGACCTGGCGAAATATCGCTACATCGATAGCAACGTGGAGGGGCCGCAAAACGCGGGTTCGCCAGCGAACGCACCTGGTCTGGGCAATCCGTTCAGTCCAATGACACCCGTCGAAGCTGTCATTGATCGGGTTTATGACGCTGCTGTTGTAACGGAAGAGCGATTCCAACAGGTCGCGGCGAAAAACAAACTCGTCCTGCTGAAACGATTTCCTGACACCAGTTCTGTTCTGGTAGGTCAGAGCAAACTGCCCACCCTGGCGACGGCCAGTTTTCAGCACGCGATGACTACACTCAAGGACTCGCACATTCTCCAAACCTTTCCAGGTTCTCCGAGCGGCTTTGCGTTGTGCTCAGACAAAAATCTTTCGGAGATACGCGACAAACTGGCCGCGGAAACACTGTTCGATGAAAACTCATTGGAACACAAATGATGCGGTCGCAAACGAAGCGCCCTCAAAGCAGTTGAACCAACCGGCGTTCACGCTTTTAGAGATGCTTGTGGTCATCGCGATCATCGCTGTTCTGGCGGCGTTACTGGTTGGTGGCGTCTCTCGCGCCAAACTCGCGGCGCAGCGTGTCGCTTGCATGAACAATCTAAAACAATGGGGCTACGCGACGCATCTTTATGCCCATGATAGCGAGGATGCACTGCCTCGAGAGTCTGCTGTCGATGGCATCAATAGTTGGGAAATGACTGCTTACCCCACGAACAGTGACGTTTGGTACAACGTCCTCGCGGAAACTGCTTCCGTTCCCACGATGGCCTCTTACGCGCAAACGCCATCGTCGCAGCAGGACTTTTACGCGAACGGCAAAATATTTCATTGTCCCGGAGCGCGTTTCTCTCCGGTTTCAGCCACCTATCCGAATTTTTCTCTCGCGATCAATTCGAAGCTCATGCGCGATTTCGAAGATCGCACCGCACCAAGTGAAGGACCGCGAACCAATACGTGGGCGGGCAAGCTTGGTGAAATCAAAGTCCCGGATCGCACTGCACTCTTCCTCGATAATGGCATTCCCGGCGAGGAACGACTTTGTTCGTTTCAATCAGCCTACACGGGTCAACCCAAAGCTTTCGCCAGCCAATTCCCAGGCCGTCACAATCGTGGTGGGAACATTCTCTTCGTGGATGCACATGTGCTCACGTTGCAAGGCAAGGATGTCGTGGACATGAATGCTGCCAGCGTGAATCGCGGGCGTGCTATCTTTCCGGGAGAGGTGATCTGGCGTCATGACCCGGCGCTGGTTCCTTGAGCAGCGCTACTGATTTTAGACCCGCTGGCCTGTAACCTTTCAGTACGGTTCCTATTGTACTTATTGAAGGCGATTGAACGCTTGAAACGGTGAGTGTCTGCTAAAATAATGCAAGGCACAGCCCGTCGCGCAGCATACAATGAGAGGTGGAATATGAGAACAAACGACGCGCATTCTCCGGGCTGGCTGCTGCGGACCCTTCAAAGTTGCACGATAGCGGCTTTGATGCTGGCTTGCATCGGCCCAGTATCGGCAGCTGGTCTTCTTGATGCGAGTTTCAATCCTGGTGTGGGCGCAAACAATGCCATCAATGCAATTGCACGAGACTCAGATGGCCGGATGATCGTCGTTGGCTCGTTCACGGAATTTGATTCGACGCCTCGCAACCATATTGCACGGTTGAACTCAGATGGGTCTTTGGATTCGAGTTTCAATCCTGGTGCGGGTGCCGACGACAATATCAATGCGGTTTTGATTCAGCCCGACGGGCGCATCCTTATCGCGGGCTTTTTCACAGCATTCAATGGTGTGAGCCGCAATGGAATCGCACGGTTGAATTCGGATGGCTCACTCGATGCGGATTTCAATCCTGGCGCGGGCGTCGGGCAAGTGAATGTGCATCCTCAGGTTCACACCATCGCGCTCGATGCGAATGGAAAAATCATCATTGGCGGATATTTCACCGTAGTCGATGGCATGAGTCGCAATGGAATCGCGCGGCTTAACGCGGACGGTTCAGTCGATTCAGGTTTTAATCCTGGTACCGGACTCGAAGGCTTTGTGGCTCTCTCGCTGGCGACTCAGACAAATGGACAGGTGCTCGTTGCGGGTATCTTTGAACGCATCAACGGCGTTCTGCGAAAGTCGATTGCTCGTCTAAATGCGGATGGATCCGTGGACGCAAATTTTTTTGCGCCTGATGGTGGCATCGGCGGAAGCAATACGTTGGAGCGTGTGTTCGCTCTCGCCGTGCAACCGGACGGCCGCGTGATAATCGGTGGCGATTTCACAGTGATCGGGAGCGTGCGGCGTCAACATGTGGCGCGCTTGAATGCAAACGGTTCGTTGGATGCGACATTCGACCCCGGACACATTTATCTACAGAACGTGATGGCCTTAGCGCTTCAGCCGGACGGCCGAGTTGTCGTCGGCGGCAATTTCACATCTATCGATGGCGTCAGTCGTAATTGTATCGCCCGGCTGATGAGCGACGGCTCGCTGGATTTGGGCTTTGATCCCGGCACGGGCGCTCGCGTCCCTCAGTTTTCTTCAAGTGACGCTCTTATCACTTCGCTCGCATTGCAACCTGATGGCCGAGTTATTGCCGCAGGAAATTTTGAGACATTCGACGGCGTTCCGCGTAAGAACATTGTCCGGCTGGAGCGCGGATCGGATACGAACCTCGCCATCCTTAACTTTGCTCCGTCTCCGATAAACCGCCCAGTGGACGAAGATGCAGGCGCCGTGATCGTAACGATTAATCGGATTGGATCGCATGACGGCGTGGTCACTGTCGGTTACGCAACGGCCGATCTGACAGCCAAGGCCGGAGAAGATTATTCGACACAAAGCGGAACAATTACCTTCGCCGATGGGGAGCGAACGAAAACGATTTCCATTCCGATCACGGAAGATGCACTGCCTGAAGACGATGAGACTTTCCAGGTCACTTTGGCGAATGCGTCGGCAGGCGCCGTCCTCGGCAGTTTGAGCACATTGGAGGTCACGATTAAGGAGGATGACGCGGGAGTGGAATTCAGCGCACCGACATATGCCGTGGATGAACTTACTCGCAATATCACTATTACCGTGAGGCGCGTGGGTAGAATCGAGAGTTGGGGCAGAGGTCCGAGCACGTTCACCGTTGATTTCGCAACTTCGAATGGCACTGCCACCGCTGGCCAGGACTACATCGCACAGTCCGGCACGCTGCACTTCGGTTATTTCTTGAATGATTGGGAACGCACCAAAACGTTCACTATTCCGATTCTCGATGACACCTTAGTCGAAGGCGACGAGACAATTCTTCTGTCACTGAACAATCCGAGCGACGGTGTCGTTCTTGGCGCATTGAGCAATGCGATGGTTGTTATTGCGGATAATGAACCAGGACGCGGCGTGAACGATGCCGTTCACGTCATTCTCCCGCTCAGTGATGGAAAAGTCGTCATCGGCGGAAATTTCACTTTTGTAGATGGTACCGCCCGCAATCGTCTCGCGCGACTGAATGCGAACACAACTTTAGACGGCAGCTTTAATCCGGGCACGGGCGCGGACGGAACGGTCTTTGCATTGGCCTTGCAATCAGACGGCAAGATCCTGATTGGCGGTGTATTCACAAACGTCAGTGGCGTGAGCCACCGCGGAATTGCTCGCCTCAATTCCAATGGAAGCCTTGATACCACATTCGATCCGGGCGTCGGCGTGCAAGGCAGTTCCCACGGCGCCCCCGCAAATGTGAAATCGATTGTCGTTCAGACGAATGGCCAGATTTTGATTGGCGGCTTTTTTTCGGAGTGTGGTGGCCTGCCACGGAACGGAATCGCCCGACTGAATGCCGACGGTTCGGTGGACGCCGGATTCAATCCTTCCTATGGACAAGACGCGGTGTTCCCGATGGCCTTGCAAGCTGACGGAAAGATTTTGGCTGGCGGGTATTTCAAGTTGGCGGGTTTGATCGTTGCGTTTGCTCGGCTCAATACCGACGGGTCCGTAGATGAAACCTTTAGCCTCGGCGCAGGTGAACTCATCCTCGCTCATGTCACGGGCATCATTCCTAAGAATGACGGCAAATTCCTCGCGCTTGGCCGTTTCGTTTTCAACGGCCCTAACACGGATATTCTCGGGTTGCTGCGTTTCAATGGCGACGGCTCAGTCGATCACAGCTACATATCCACCAGCGTTCTTGCGGGCTACCCCAACAGCTTTGTTTCTCAACCAGACGGGAAAGTGTATGTGGGCGGGCGTGCTGCTAACGTCTCAGCAATTGATCGGGATGGACTGGTGCGGCTGAATCCCGACGGCGAGTTTGATGCCGCCTTCGATCCAAAGATCGGACCTGAAGGAGATGTCTTCGCTGTCGCCGTTCAGCCGTCCGGCGCGATTGTGATCGGTGGAAGTTTCCGTACTGTGAACGGCCTGCCTCGCTATCGCATCGCACAACTCAATTCAGATGGCACAGTGGTTGGGAGCGTGATATTCAATCCACCGGAAGCGATGCTCGATGGCCACGTCCGGTTGTCCACTCAGAATGCATCGGGAATGGAACAGATTGTTGAAGCCTCATCAAATCTGAAGGACTGGGTGCCCGTTTATACGAATAAGGCACCCACGAACCCCTTACAGTTCATCGACGCAGATGCTGCGCTGTTCCCCCAGCGGTTTTATCGGGTTGTGACCAGACCGTAAGGCGGTAATGAGACCTCGAATGCGCGCAAACAACGTTGGATTCCGCGAGTTGTTTGCTACACTCCCGGAACGGCATGAAAAACGGCGCCCGAATTCTTGCACTGGCGGTTGTCGTGTTCCCCTGCGTTGTGGCATGCGGGACAATGTTGGATGACTGGCGTCTGCGCAATGATCCAGTTGCACCTTCAACGAAAGCATGGCATCGGGTAATCCACACGTGCGCCAGATCACCGATGAGCACGCCCAACCATGCGCAGTGAACCCGGCGGGAGCGTCGCGGTATCCATCGTTGCCTCCCGTGCGCCGGGTCGCGGAGCATTATGGCAAAATCAAAGTCATCTTCGATTGAGGAATCGTGGAGCAGAATCATTCAGTGGCTGCGATCGGAGAAAAACGCCGCAAGCTTAGCGAAAAAGCTTCTTCCCGGAGTACCGGAGGAGGCACTGAATCGAGTGGAGAAGAAATTGGGCATGAAGTTGCCCGCCGACTTGCGCCAGTTCTGGCAACTGTGTGGAGGTTCACGTCCGGATAAAGGCGCTGAAGAAACCGACGAGGAGCCGTGGTGGCAACCCGGCGAGTGGTCGTCGGACATCTTTCCGCGATCCATTCCTGAAACGATGGCGTTCAGCATATTGTCTCCCCGTGCGGCTTTGGAGGCCTGGGAGCGGCTGCAAGAGTGGCAAGGTTTCGACCGTCGATTGCTCCCGATTGCGCGTGATGGCGGCGGTGACTATCAATGCGTGAATATCGCCGCCAAATCACGCGCGCATTACGGCAAAGTGATCGAATGGAGCCATGAAGGGGAAGATGGTGAAGCGCTGGCCCCATCCCTGTCTTCTTTCCTGCAACAACTTGCTGATGGACTGGAGAGAGGCACGATTGGTTACCAGCGCGAGAATGGTCTCGTGCATCTACCACCAGCGACGGTTGAGCAGATGACCCACCGAGCGCCGTCACCGGCGCAGATTCAAAAGCTCATGAAGATGAAGATAGCGACTTGTCCGGTGTGTGGCTCCGGCATGCAAGGCGTAATGATCCAGTTGCATCTTCAACGAAAGCATGGCATCGGATAATCCACACGTGCGCCAGATCACCGATGAGCACGCCCAACCATGCGTAGCGAACCCGGCGGGAGCGTCGCGGTTGCCATCGTTGCGTCCCGTGCGCC
>JGI10216J12902_100449751_pt1 | contig 12811 bp, 13 predicted proteins | sample KanNatreferecore_FD_12902 | JGI IMG/M metagenome (IMG submission 12902)
GGTGGCGGGGGCGGAGGCGGAGGCGCCGATACAGACTCGCCAGGCGGTAGAGACACCGGCATGGGCGGCAATGGCGACGCTGAGCCACCGGACTTCGCGCTGGCGCGCCTCAATGCATCATTGATTGCACTCATGTCGCAAAACTTCCTTCCAACTCACGCACGGCGCGCGCCGCCAGGCCGAAATTGATGGCGTCGCGATGGTTCACGAATCCCGCGAGCAGGCATTTGTCGCAAACGGCATTGACCAAGCGCGGAATGCCGTTGCTGTATTTGAAGATGCGCCACACGGCGGCCATGCTGAAGTAAGGCGTGCCGTTCGCGCCCGAAATGTGGAGGCGATGACGGATGTAATCCTTGACCTCGCCGAAGCGCAGCGGACGCAGGTGATAGCGGACGGTGATGCGCTGGCGCAATTGACGGAGAGAATGTTCGTTGAGGCGGTCGCGCAGTTCAGGCTGGCCCATCAGCACGATTTGAATCAGCTTTCGATCGTCCGTCTCCAGGTTCGAAATGAGCCGCACCTGCTCCAGTAAATCGTTGGTGAGATTTTGCGCTTCATCGATGATCAGCACCACGTCGCGCTGCTTTGCCATTTCTTCGAGCAGGAAGTGATTCAGGATTTGCAGGATCTGAAACCGGTCCTTGCCGCGAATGTCCAGACCGAATTCCGTCGCGATTGCGGCCATCATGTGGTCGGGATGCAAAACGGGATTAAGGATGAGAGCCGTCGAGAATTGTTCCGGCGGCAGTTGCTCCAGCAGCGCGCGGCAGAGCGTGGTCTTGCCCGCGCCTACTTCGCCCGTGAGCTGAACAAAGCCTTTTCGCTCGCGGATGCCGTACAAGAGGTGGTTCAGCGCCTCGCGATGCTTGGCGCTCAAATAAAGGAAACGCGGATTGGGAGTAATGGTAAACGGCGCTTCCTTCAGTCCATAAAACTGCAAATACCCGTTCATTGCTCAAGGGGTCTATCGGGAGGTTCAGGCAAAATCTTCAGTCGAATTTCCTGCAACGCCGCCGCCTGAAGCGCCGCCCGGAGGCGAAAGCCTGCCAAGGCACAAGGCGTGGTGCGCGGCGTTCAAGCCGCCAAACGCAGAATCGCCCGCGCCGCGGAAATGAGCGCTTTCGCTTCGGCGTCAGTACCGATGCTGATGCGTAGATGGTCGCGAACTTCAGGAGCGCCGAACCAACGCACGAGTATTTTGCGCGGGCGCAATTTTCCCACCCACTCTTGCGCCGAAAACTTTGGCGGCCGCACGAAAATGAAGTTGGTTGAACTGGGCGTGACCTCGAAGCCGAGTTCACCCAGCGCGTCGCCGAGCCCTTCGCGGGTGGCAATGATCCGCTGGAAGTTCCGCCGGTAGTAAGGCAACTCGTCCAATGTCGCCAGCGCGGCGATCTGGCCCAGGCCGTTTACATTGTAGCTGTCACGAATCTTGTCGAGAGCCTCGATGAGGACCGGGTTCGCGACGAAATATCCGACGCGCTGGAAGCAGAGCGAATACGCCTTTGAGAACGTGCGCGCCACGATGACGTGCGGATGCTTCAGCGCGAGTTCGAGAGCGTTCTCTTTTGCGAAATCGACGTAAGCTTCGTCGAGTACAATCACACCATTGTGGGCGCGGCAGAGTTTCTCCAACTCTGCGGTGCTGTAGCCGCGTCCGCTCGGCGCGTTCGGTGTGGTGATAAGTGTGAGCGCGGCCTCAAAGTCCCAGGCGTGCGACTTCCTGAGCAACTCGACTGAGGGCAGGGCGAAGTCCCGCGCCAGCTTCGCCGTGTTGGTCCCGGCACCGTGAATCGCGGCCAGCACGGGATAGAGCGAATAACTCGGCGCGAAGAATTGAACAGTGCATTCGCTTTTGCGTTTGCAGCCGTGGCTAGGTTCCACGAACGCTCTGACTGCCATGGCCAGCAGTTCATCCGAGCCATTGCCGACGATGATGTTCTCCGGTTTGCAGCGATGGAACTTCGCCAGCTTTTCACGGAGCAGCGACGCAGTTGGATTCGGATAAAGCCGCAGCCGGCCATCCACCGCGTTCTTCATCGCGCGCAGAACCCTGGGCGAAGGCGGATATGGATTCTCGTTCGTGTTGAGTTTAATCAGCCCGCGGATTTTCGGCTGCTCGCCGGGAACATAAGGGTGCAACGCGCGCACCAGGGGGCGCACGAGTTTCGCGGATTTCATACGTTGTGGCCCCGGGCCGAGTGGCGGCGCGAGTCAGGCACGCCGTGCGCGAAACTCTCCAGCGTGTCGTGGCTGTTGAATTCAACGAGCAGGATGTGGCGCTTCACGCGCGAGCCGTAGAACCACAGTCGGTGCCCATCCGCCGAAGTCTTGGTCTCGCGCGGCGGGCCAAGCAGCGCCACGACCTGGTCCGTCCTCATGCCCACGCGGAGCTTTTCCAGCTTGTCGGCAGGCACAGCGGCACTCAGCGCACACCAGCGCGCAAACATGCCAAAACCGGCAAGGACCGTGACAGTAATGGCCAGGGCCACGAGCCAGACTTCGATGGAATGCAAACCGGTCATCGTGCCAAACGAATACTGGCCGAACGCGCGTGAGCATCGAGTCCTTCGGCGTCAGCGAAGGTCTGAATGGCTCGCAATGATTTTTTGAGGGAACCGCGGCTATACTCCACCACACTGGTGCGCCGCTGAAACTGATCGACCGTCAATCCAGCGAACGCCGCGCCCGCGCCGCCAGTCGGCAAAGTGTGGCTTGGTCCCGCCACATAATCGCCCAGCACCGTCGGTGAAAAGCCGCCGAGAAAAATCGCGCCAGCGGTCAGGACGCGCTCAGCGATTCTGGCCGCATTGCGCGCCATGATTTCGCAATGCTCCGGCGCGAGTTGGTTCGTGAGCGCGACGGCGTCATCGAGAGATTTCACCTGAATCAGCCAGCCATTGTTGTTCAAGGCGCGCCCGATCAATTCACGTCGCGAAAGTTTTGGAAGCTGGCGTTTGATTTCCTTGTCCACGGCGAGCAGCAGCTTGGGTGAAGTCGTCACCAGCCAGACGCGTTCGTGCCCTGAGCCGTGTTCGGCCTGGGCGAGCAAATCCGCGGCGGCGAAGCGCGGGTTGGCAGTCTCATCGGCCAGCACCAGCACTTCGCTTGGCCCCGGCAATAAATCGATCGCGACGTGGCCGAAGAGCAACCGCTTCGCTGCGACCACGTAGGCGTTGCCCGGGCCGAACACTTTCTGCACGTGCGGAATCGTGGCGGTGCCGTAAGCCATCGCGGCAATGGCCTGCGCTCCGCCCGCGCGATAAATCTCCGTCGCGCCCGCTGCCCGCGCCGCGAACAACAGCGCCGGATTGATTTCTCCCTGGGCATTGCACGGAGTGCAGACGACGATCTGAGGACAGCCCGCCACGCGCGCGAGTGTGACGGTCATCAGTGCAGTGGACATCAATGGCGCAGTGCCGCCCGGAATGTAAACGCCGACGCGCTGGAATGGATCGAACTTCTCGCCAACGCGGCCACCTTGCGCATTCTTCGCCAACCACTTGCGGCGCAAGGAACGGCGGCTGAAAGCATCGATGTTTTTTCGCGCCGTTTCCACGGCCGTGCGCAGTTCTTCGCTGGCCTTGAGCGACGCCGTCATCAGTTCAGCCTGCGTTACTGCCAATTGGTCCGCGGTCAGCTTCGCGCCATCGAAGCGTTCCGTCAGTTCCAGCACAGCCGCATCGCCCCGCGTGTAAACCGCATCGAGAATGGCCCGCGTGCGCTCCTCGATTGTTTTGTCAAAGAGATTGGAAGTGCCGGTCACGCGCCGCAATTGCTCGGCGAAATCGGGGTCGGTGTGACGGAGGACGTTCATCGCGCGGGGACGCTAGAAGAAGGGCCGGGCAAAGTCAAAAACGGCGAACTGGCGGTGATAGACGAACACGAAACAAAACACCAAAACCCAAACAACAAACACCAATACGACACGGGCGAAACCCCAGAGTTTGACCTGGGCGGGATACCCTTCACGTCCCCGCACAACATCCCAGGAGCATTGGCCCCGCCCCTGCTTTCCCTCTGTATGCTTAGTCAATACAGCAACACGCAAGCGGACTTGAAGACGACCCGGCAAATCCTGGTGCGTTTTGGCCACGCACCCTGTGTGAAACTCACGCTTGAGACCCGGCCGCCGTTTCCACCGCCCTCGCCAGACGGAGTGCGGATTTTGCGGCTTCACAAACCGGCGGCCCAGTTGAGTCGCTGACTCGGGCTGTCTGTCAACAATCGCGGCACTCCTTGTCGCGTTTGGTACGCACGTTCCGTTCGCTCCCGGTTTCTTCGAGGTTTGCTTTTCGGTTTTTGTATTGAAGCCGAGCAGAATTCGTCTCGTTCCATTGCAGTCCTGCATCGAGTCCCGTTTTCATCCGCGTTTCCCCGGCATGGCAGTCAGGTTGCTGGCTGTCTGCCGTCAAAGATTACCACTATGAGATTCTCGATCGAGTCAGGAACAAACGAGAAACACGTCATCGAATTCACCTTCAACCAGCTCTTCGGGCGATCCGTGGTTAAAGTGGATGGCCGCGAGGTGCTCAAAAAGGCACGCTGGTTTTCGGAGCCGCTGGCGGACCGCTACGAATTCGAAATCGGACAATTCGAACCGGTGCGCTTGCGCATCGAAAAGGAGCGAAAGCTGATCTTCGGCTCCAAGTATCGCGTCTATCTGGATAACCGCCTGACGCAGTTCTACCAGGGCGTCTGACGCGTTAACGCGGTCTGCTCACCAGATTCGCCGCACGTTACGGCGGCGCGGCAATTTTCCTTCACGGCCCGCAAGCTTTCCCAGCACACTGCCGCTCCATGAAGTTGTTCGATTTGAGCGGGGAAGTGGCCGTCGTCATTGGCGCTACCGGGGAATTAGGCGGAGCTATCGCCGAAGGATTGGCGCAGGCCGTCGCCAGCATCGCGGTGCTCGGACGAAACCGCGAGCGGGGTGAAGCGCGAGTGAAAAAAATCCGGGACGCCGGTGGCAAAGCGGCATTCTTCACGGCAGATGCAGTGAAGCGGGAAAGCCTGGCGGCCGCGCGCGCTGAAATCGAAAAACAACTCGGGGCAGTGACGGTCTTGGTGAATGCGGCGGGCGGCAACGATCCGAAAGTGACCGTGACTCCAGAACGCTCCTTCGAATCCATCCAACTTTCCGACTGGCAGGCGAACTTTGATTTGAACCTCATTGGCGGTGTGTTGCTGCCCTGCCAGGAATTCGGCCCAGCGATGGTGACCCGCGGGCGCGGCAGCATTATCAACATCGCGAGCGTCTCGGCACATCTGCCGTTGTCGCGCGTGGTCGCTTACTCCGCGGCCAAGGCGGCGGTGCTGAACCTCACTCAGTTTCTGGCGCGCGAATGGGCGCCGAAGAACGTGCGTGTGAATTCGATTACGCCCGGCTTTTTTCCCGCGGAACAGAACCGCAAGCTGCTCTTCAATGACGACGGCTCACCCACCGCGCGCACGAAGTCGATTCTCGGCCACACGCCGATGGGCCGCTTCGGCGTGGCGGATGAGTTGGTCGGCGCGGCGGTGTTCCTCGCCAGCTCGCACGCCAGCAGTTTCGTGACAGGCACGGACATTCGCGTGGACGGTGGCTTTTTGTCGCAGACGATTTAGCTTCTCCACCGATGACCGGCACGAATCACGACTTGATGTTTGCGCAGGCAGAACACGGCTCAGTGCCGCCCGAAACTGTTTCTGACGTGATTGGCCGCGCGTGTCCGCCCGACCGCTACCGCGACAAACGCATGTTACTCATCATTCCAGACGGCACGCGCACGGCGCCGGTGGGATTGATGTTCAAGACGCTCTTCGCGCAAATCGGCGGCGCGGCCAGGTCACTCGACGTTCTCGTCGCGCTCGGCACGCACCAACCGATGAGCGAGGAGGCAATTTGCGAGCGGCTGGAGATTTCTCTCGCCGAGCGGCGCGGCACGTACGCGAAGGTCCAGTTTTTCAATCACGAGTGGAACAATCCCGCCGCGCTGAAGAACATCGGGACGATTCCGGCGAAGGACATCAGCGAACTTTCGGGCGGACTGTTTTCAATGGACGTTCCAGTCGAAATCAACAAACGGGTCTTCGACTACGATCAACTCGTCATCATTGGCCCGGTCTTTCCGCACGAGGTCGTTGGGTTCTCCGGCGGCAACAAGTATCTCTTCCCCGGTGTGGGCGGGCCGCAGATTCTGAACTTCTTCCACTGGCTGGGCGGCGTGGTCACGAACCCGATGATCATCGGCAGCAAATGGACGCCCGTGCGCCGCGTCGTGGATCGCGCCGGTTCGATGGTCAACGTGGACAAGCTTTGCCTCGCGATGGTGGTGCGGCCGGACAAATCACTCGCCGGACTTTTCATCGGCACGCCCGAAGCCGCGTGGGACGCCGCGAGCGAACTCTCGCGCGAGACGCACATCATCTACAAAGACCGCCCGTTCCACACCGTCGTTTCCGTGTTGCCGAAGATGTATGACGAACTGTGGGTCGGCGGCAAAGGGATGTATAAGTTGGAACCGGTCGTGGCCGACGGCGGCGAACTGATCATTTACGCGCCGCACATCACCGAGGTTTGCGTGGCGCACGGCAAGACCATCAAGGAAGTCGGCTACCATTGCCGCGACTACATCCTCAAGCAATGGGACCGGTTCAAACATTATCCCTGGGGCGTGCTGGCCCATTGCACGCACGTGCGCGGCATCGGCACGTTTGAAAACGGCGTGGAGAATTGCCGGGTGAAAGTGACGTTGGCAACCGGCATCCCGAAAGAAGAGTGCGAGCGAATCAATCTCGGCTATCGCGATCCCGCAACGATCAATCCCGAAACGTTCGCCCATCGTGAACACGAAGGCGTGCTGCTCGTGCCCAAAGCGGGTGAGATGCTTTACCGGCTGAAAAACCCGCCAGCGTGGGCAGCGGCGAATTAACGTGCCGCCGACATCCTGCCGGGTCTTCGCTAGCGAAACGCTGGCAGCACGCTCACTCCTGCGGATAGACCAGAATCCGATCATGGACAATGATGGCGAGATCGTTTTTGCCATCGCCCGTGAAATCCATGATGAGCGCCTCACGCGGCTCCTGCGTATCCGCGCCGCGCCGGCTGCGAAAGCTCCGCTCCTCGAACACCGGCCATCGGTTCGCCGGCACCAGCTTGTGGTCCTTGCTGTAGATCACCACGTCGAGATAGTTCTTGGCCGTCTCCAGAAAAACCAGGTCCTTGCGCTTGTCCTGATTCAAATCTCCGCTCACGACATCGTTCAGCCGCGCGTCTTTGATCGGCGTTTCGTAGCCGTCCAGTTCGGTCATCTGCCACGTACTGCCAAAGAGCGGCAGCGTCGCGACCGCATTCAAGCCAATGAACCCGACGGCATTGGCCCGCGCGCCACCGAGCGCCACCGGCTGCAACTCGGTAAACTCAGTGAACGGCAGTGAAATGTTGCGCAACACCTGCCACGCGCCGTTGGTGTTTCGTTCCGAGAGAGTCACAACTTTTTTCTCCGCGTCGAAAAGGAACAATGAGTTCACGGAATTGCTCTGGTTGCGAATCGTTGCCGCGCCCACGAGCCGTGAATTATTTGCGGAGCCATTAATCTGGTCTTTCACGACGAAGGACCAGCCCCGGCTGCCAGCGGTGTTGGTGCTGTCGGGCTTCAGCACGACCGCGCGCAGAAAGTTTCGTTGCGGCAGGAGCAACTCGGCCTTGCCATCGCCATCCACGTCGGCGCCGGCCATCCACGGCGTTTCCAACGCGCCGCCCGGCGCCTGAATGTCCACTTCCTCGAAGTCGTCGCCGCTCTTCTCGATGAGAATTTTGATCTTCTCGTAAGGAATGAGCACGACGAGGTCGGGCGCTCCGTCCTGGTTGACATCGTGCCACGCCATGGAACTCGGATTCGACTTGAAGCTCTCCGACAATTTCTGCGTGCGCGGTTTTCCATCCGCAGTGCGAGTCACCAAAATGCGCTGACCGTCCTTATCGAGAATGGCGGCGAGAGTCGGTTTGCCTTTGGCGCCGGGCGGAGTGACAGCCATGGCGAGAGGCCGGCCATCAACCGGCAGCATCGTCGGAAACTCCACTTTGCCCTTGTCATCCAGCCGCGTGACGCCAATCGCGCGCTCATCGCCACTCAGCAGAAAGATGCTTTGCTTGCCATCCCAATCCGCGACCGAGATTTCGCTGACGCCTGTGAGCGTGGAAAATGTCTTCGCCGCCGCCAGACTCCCGTCCTTGTTCTGCAAATGAATTGTCAGTTGCCCGCTCTCCGGCTCGGACACGATGAGGTCGGGTAATCCATCTCCATTCACGTCCGCCCATACGACGCCGCGTTTCGCTTTGCTCGTTTTGGTCAGCGGAAGAATTTGAAGCTGCCCGATGGCGAACGAGCCGGAAAGTTTCTCGGCGTTGGTCGTGGTAAAGTTCGCAATCTGCGAGCGGCCGGAGTTCTGCGCGATGGTGATGACTTCCGTCCTGCGGTCGCCATCGAGATCGTCGGCCCAATACGAACGAATCGGCGGCATGGCGAAGTGAATCTCCGGCCCGGCCTGGCCGTTCTTGTCCTGCAGACGAAAGCGCAACGGATTCGGCGTGTCCCAGTTCACGAGCAACAGGTCCTCGCGCGCGTCGCCATTGATGTCCAATATTTGAATGGACTTCACCAGGCCGGAAAAAGGCAACTTCTCGGGCTCGGCGAGCGTTCCGTCCTTTTGTTGCGCCAGCAGGTAAATGATGTTCTCGCCGAGCAAAACAAGGTCGGGCAAGTCGTCGCCGTTCAAGTCGCCCGTCGTAAGTCCATTCGGCGACAGCACGCCGTCTTCGATCGGCCAGCGCTTCGGATTGCTCCAGCCGTTGCTGCCGAGATTGTATTGCACGACCAATTCCTTCGGCTCGCCGTAGTAAGCGACATCGGGCCGCTTGTCGTGATTGAGATCGGCGACGGCCAGCGCGGCGATGCGCTTTTCGGAAGCGATGGAGTCGATACGAAAACGTGAATCCGGCGGCAGCTCATTCAACTCGCGTTTGAACGTTTGTTTCGCCGCCGCGGCATTCGTCTTCCCCGTTTGATTCAAAAGAATGCTGATACGCGAGCGCGCGTTGTTCACGACGATGAGATCGTTCAGTCCATCGCCGTCGATGTCCGCCGCGCGCAACTGTGAGATTTGCTGGTCGATGGGAAATGTTTCCGGGCCGGAGAAGCCAAAGCCCACCGCGTCCTCCGCCGCGAAGCTCGCGCCAATCGCGCACATCCACATCCAAAGAAAAACAAAGTTCCGCACTGCCATCCGCCAACAGTGCGAGCAACCGCGCACAAGGTCAAAAAAGTTTATTCGCCGAGAAAATGCGCGACGACGCGACGACGGTGCGGATGAGTGCGGTGTTCCCAAAGATAAATCCCCTGCCACGTGCCCAGCGCGAGCGCACCCCGCGTAATCGGAATCGTGACGTTCACGGCGGTGAGCGCCGTGCGAATGTGCGCGGACATGTCATCCTCTCCCTCCGCGGTGTGCTCGAACAATGCGTCGCCGTCCGGCACCAACCGCGCGAAGAACCGCTCGAAATCGCGGCGCACTTCGGGGTCCGCATTTTCCTGAATGATGATCGACGCGGAAGTGTGCTGAACGTGCAGCGTCACCTGGCCCGTTTGCACTTTCGCCTGCTGGAGCAAGGCGCTCACCTCGTCGGTGAACTCGTAAAACCCGCGGCCCCGCGTCGCGATGAGAATCTCGTGCTGGAACTGGTGAAGCATTCCGCGCGCGAGTTTGCCATCACTGCATCAGCTTCTCCAACTCGGCGTTGCCTGGATGGCCGGCGTCGCGCGCCTTCTTGTAATGCCAGCGTGCCAGCGCGAGTGCCGGCGGCTTCTGCGTGGCGTAAACCACGGAGAGATTGTAGTGCGCATCCGTGTTGTTCGGTTGCAGTTGAATCGCCTTGCGCAACGCCACTTCCGCCGCGCCGCGCAGCCCCTTCTCGCTCAACACGATGCCGAGAAAATTCTGCGCCTCGGCGTAGTTCGGGTTCGCCTTCGCGGAACGGCTCAACGCGTCCAGTGCTTCATCCAGCTTGTCCTGACGGAAACGAACCCGCCCCAGAAGATATAAACTGAAATCGTCGTCGGGCGCCAATTGCAGGACGCGCTGAATGTTCTTTTCCGCGTCAGCGAAATGGGCCAGCGCGCGCTGTGGATCTTTTTCAGCATCGGCGACGCGCCCCAGTTCCACTTGTGCCGATGCCAGATTAGCCAGCGTGGTGACGTTGTCCTGATCCTGCCGGAGCAATTCCGAGTATTTTTGCTCCGCCTCGGCGTAGCGTCCGGCCGCAAATGCGCGTTCGGCCGTGCGCACCAATGCGCCCGCACCCGGTGGAATTCCGCGTGACGGCCTCCGCAATGGCCCTTCGGCCGGCAACACGCCTGCCGGCTGTGACGGGACGTTCGCGGTCCCAACGTTGGCCGCGAGGGCCGGCGAACCCTTGTCGAACAACGCGAGTTCCTCCGGTGTGTATGGAACCGGCCTGGCCTCGAGCACATCGAGACGTGCGCGCAGTGCCGCCAACAAATCACGCTCCGAATCCAGCGCGGGAGCAGCAGTCGTACGGGCCGCCTGGGTCGCGGCTGGGGGTGGCTGTGGCTGGCGCGTGCTGCCGCGAGCAACCTGCTTCAATAGCGCGACCTCTTTCTGCAACGCGAGGTTGTCGGCCTTCAGATGGCGTACCGTCATCTCCGTCTCCGCCGGCGGAATACTCGGTTGAGCAGGAGGTTGAGCTGCCGACGCGCTTGAAACCGCGGCCAGTGCGTCGTGCTTCTGCTTCCATTCCGCCGTCTGCTTTTTCAAAATCTCGTTCTCGGTCCGCAACGTCGCGATGACTTCATTTTGTTCCGCAAGTTTTGCGCTGAAATCCGGGGCAGTGGCTGCCGACGTTATCGGCCTTTGCGCCAGTTGCACTTTGAACAACTCATTCTCCTTCTGGAGCGAGCGAATGCGCTCCTCTGCTTTGGCCAGTTCGCGTGGATCGACCGCCGCCGGCTGCACAGACAGCGCCTCTTTCAGTTTCGCGGAGAGCCGTTGGTTCTCCCCTTGCAGCCGCTCCACTTCAGTCTGCAACCCCTTGAGCTGGTTCTCGAACTCCGCGGACATCGGCAATGCGGTAGTGGCCGGTGGCGTGCTCGTAATGTTCGTAACTTGCGTCGAAGGAACATTCGTCCTCGGAACACCCGTTGGCGGAGCGCTGGCGAGCAACGCGGAGAGCGGCGCAAGTTTGGTCGTAATGTAGCTCAGGCGGTAATTGATCAGCCGATCGTTCCAGCCGGGATAAATACCGCGAAAGCGCGTCAACGCCTCTTGCGCTTCGACATACTTCGCCGCCGCGGCGCGGCTTTGGCCAGTCTCTCCCAGGCGATCGGCCTCCTGGATCAATTGATAGATGCGCACATACTGTTCATCCGGCCCCTGCGCGCGAACGGACACGAGGGCAGCACAAGCAACGAACAGAATGAAAAGCCGATTCATGGTTCGCTGAATGTAGGCAGCGCCAGATCGCTTTGCAATTCCGCCGTTGTTCGAGAAGCGGCTCGAAACCTTCCAACCTGTCAAAAGGGCGCGTCAATTGACACTTTTCTCAATGCTGTGTTACGTTCCGCGCCGTTGTTAACGGCATGCAGTCGTATTTGAACCAGCACGTCCTGGTGCTCAATCGCCTCTGGCAGGCGGTGAACATTTGCACCGTGCGGCGTGCGCTGACTCTCGTCTTCGAAGGGCACGCCCAGGTCGTGCTCGATGGGGACGATGGCTCGTTCCAGACTTACAGCTTCACCCAATGGCGCGACTTTTCGGAACAGGCGCCACATCCCGACAGCATTCACACCATCTCGTTCCGCATTCGTGTCCCACGCGTAATTCTGCTTTGTCTTTTTGACCGGCTGCCCAAGAAGGAAGTGAAGTTCACGAGGCACAATATTTTCGAGCGCGACCGCAACACCTGCCAGTACTGCGGCGAAGTGTTCGAACGCCGGGACTTGAATCTCGACCACGTCATCCCCAAGGACCGGGGCGGCCCGACTACCTGGGAGAACATCGTCTGCTCCTGCATCCTGTGTAACACGAAGAAGGCGAATCGAACTCCAGCCGAGGCCGGCCTGCGATTGATTCGCAAGCCGAAGCGGCCCAAGTGGCGGCCTTTCGTGCAGGTAAACATCGGCACGCACCACGATAGCTGGAAGCACTTCCTCGACGTGGCCTATTGGAACGTAGAGTTGGGCGAAGACGTGCGGTGAAGGCCCCCACTGGCGCGCGCAGCAGGAAGTGAATCCTAGTGTTTGGCCGCCGTCGAGCGCGCCGCTTCGATCAATTCCCAAAACTTCGGATTGTCCTGAAGCGCTTCGTCCTCGCCGATGGGCAGGCTGGAACGAAACAGAAAATCCTTGAGTGTGTTCTTGCTAAGAATCCGGTGAACGACCACGCCGAGTTCGTGTCGCTCGAAATAGATCCGGTAATCGCCGATGCGGAAGCGGTGCATTGTCTTGCCGGCGCGTTCCAGCTTTCCGAAGTGCTCCAGGTCAGTGCTCATCACTTCCTGAGGCAAGCCGCGGAATTCTCCCAGGATGTCGAGCTGCAAGTCCTTTGGCATTCGCGCCAATTCCGCCGCGCTGGTCGGATTGAAAATGATTTGGAATGGGCGCACAGGTTTTTAGTTGAGGGTTGAGAGTTGAGGGTTGAGAGCAGGAATTTGTTTTGGCCGCATAGCGCTTTTTTCTCTCAACCCTCAACTCTCAACCAGATTGGTAGCGCGTACGGGAATCGAACCCGTCTTTCGGCCTTGAGAGGGCCA
>JGI10216J12902_103791432_pt1 | contig 12803 bp, 13 predicted proteins | sample KanNatreferecore_FD_12902 | JGI IMG/M metagenome (IMG submission 12902)
AAGCGAACGACCCGCGGGGCGTCGTGCGCCGGATGCAGTCCGGCGAGCTGCTCTACACGCGGCCGATGAGCACACCGGGACGCTATGAGCTGTGGTTCGGCCCGGCGCCCGGCGGCGCCGCGCCGGTGCACCTTCGCTCGGACGTGATCGAGGTGGTCGCCCGGCCGCTATGAACCGGCAGCAAGATCGCGCAACCTGGGCCGGTCCTACGCCGCCGGAGGTTGCGCGATCTGGGCGGGCTGCTGCTCGACGATGCCGGAGTCCGCGCGACGGTCAGGTACTCGGCGAAGCCGCAGTTGCCGAGGAACGGCTTCATCACAACGCCGAAGACGCGGTCGCCGACTGCGAATCCGGAGGCGCCGTCGCCGGGAGTTGCGGGACAGCTCGAAGGCCGCCAGGGCCGGCCGCACCTGTCAACTGGGGCGGGCATCCCGTCGGGTCGCCGGCCTCGTGCCACCCTGGCCGCCTACCATGCTCGGGTCGAGCACGCACTGAGCGGGCGGCATCCGCCACGAGGGCCACGTGACGTCGGCCGGCCGTGGGTGGTCGCCCTCGACCATTTCACTGCGCGTGACGCAAAGGGGTGGCGGATGAGGATTCTCTACACGGCGGAGGCGACCGCGACTGGAGGCCGGGAGGGCCGGGTCCGCTCCACCGACGGAGCGCTTGACCTCGACCTGGCGATTCCCAAGGAGTTGGGCGGCCCCGGCGGGGTGGCCAGCAACCCTGAGCAGCTGTTCGCGGCGGGCTTCGCGGCGTGCTTCGAGAACGCTGTGCGGCTGGCCGCAAGGCGCAGAAAGATGCCGGTCGGTCAGGCGTCCGTGACAGCCAGGGTGGGCATCGGCCCGGACGACTCGGGCGGATATCGGCTGTCCGTCAGACTCCACGTTCGGCTTCCCGAGCTCGACGGGGAGGCGGCCGGGCAGATCGCCAATGACGCGCACCAGGTGTGCCCGTACTCGAACGCCGTGCGGGGCAACATTGACGTGCAGGTCGTCGTGGACCCTGCGCCCGACGTCATCTAGACGTCAGCGCGTCGCGCAGTCGGTTCCTTCGGTTGCTACGGGTCGATGCGGCCGTCGAAGAAGTGGATCGCCTCAGGTCTGACGAGCTGGTACACCGCGTACCGGTGGCCGCCGTCGGCCGTGAAGCTCGCGCACGGGCCGTGCGGGATCTCGAGTTCGTGGAGGGTCATGCCTCGCTCGCGTAGCTGGCGCGCCGTGGCGGCGTAGTCCTCGACGCGGTACACGAGAATCGGGCTGGTGCCGCTCAGGTGTCCGGAGAGTAGGACGGCCGGCCCGGGCTCACCGACGCGCAGGCAGGCGACGGTCGTGCCCATGCCGCGCACCTTCCACACGAGCTGGGCTCCCAGCTTGTCGACATGATGCTGAGCCTCGGCGTCGACGTCGACCGCCGGGACGTAGATGAAGTCGAGCGAGCCGAACATAGTCACCTCACTCACGACGTGCGGCGGGCGGGAGCGCGAAGCGTCAGCGTGGGCGTCCGGTGCCCGCTTGGAACAGCATCGCTTGCATGCTGCCAGGCGAACGTGGCCGACGAGCGTCGCGCCCCGCACGTCTCGCCCCGGGCGGATCTAGGCTGGACGCTCCGATGGCGAGCCGGCTGGCCGCGGGTCAGGTTGTGGTGAGTGGTCAGCTAGGGAGCGGAAAGGGTCGGACCTGGCGGTGGCGGCGTTGATCAACTGCGGTACCACGGCACCTGCTCCCGTCGTGATCGTGCTCGACAGTCCGGAACACGCAGAAGCTTGAGCGCACACGCCGACGTCGCGACGGCAGCGCAGCACAGTAGCCACACGTCGCCGACAAGGATCTGCGCAGCGCCCGCGGCGCTCAGCGCTGTGTGGGCCTGCTGGCCGTGCTGGGCGGGGTCGGCTGCGACCATCGCGGAAGCTAGCGGTCGATCCTCCAGCTATCCCCGCGAGCTAGTGCCTCCACCTCGGCGATTCGTGTCATGGATGCGTCGCCTAGCGTGGTCATGGCGTGTGCACCGTGCGCGGCGCCGTAGTCCACTGCGGTCTGTGGGTCGAATCGGGCGAGCAGGGCGAAGATGAGGCCGGAGGCGAAGCTGTCGCCGCCCCCCACGCGGTCGAGTATCTGCAACGACGGCCGATGGCGAGCTTCGAAGTACTGTCCGCCGACCCACAGTAGGGCTCCCCAGTCGTTGGAGGTCGCGGTTCGGGCTGCCCTGAGGGTGGTCGCGACCGCGGACCAGGTGGGGAACTCGCGGGTGGCTGCGTCGATCATCTGGCGGAAGCTGGCGGTCGGCAGGTGGTGGAAATCGGCGCCGATGCCGGGGATGTCGAAGCCGAGCGCCGCTGCGAAGCCTTCTTCGTTGCCGACCACGACGTCGACGTGTCGGACGAGGTCTCGGTTGACCTCGTGGGCGCGGTGGCTGCTGCCGAACTGGTTCCAGAGCCTGGGCCGGTAGTTGAGGTCATAGGAGACGACGGTGCCGTGGCGCTTGGCCGCGGCAATCGCCGTGGCGGCGGTTTGTGCGGCGGTGTCGGACAGCGCTGCGTAGATGCCGCCCGTGTGTAGCCAACGCACTCCTATGTGGCCGAACAGACTTCGACGAGCCGCCCGACGGGGTTGTCGACGAGTGCGGTGACGACGGCGGTTCGGAGATTGAAGTAACGTCGCAGTCCGCGGGCGACGTTGTATTCGCCTCCTCCTTCCCAGACGCGGAAGGAGCGGGTGGTGTGGATGCGCATGTCTCCCGGATCCAGGCGAAGCATGACCTCACCGAGCGCTACTGCGTCGTAGCGGCATTGGCCCCTGGGGTGGACTTGCAGCGCGACACTCACGCCGGACCTCGTGGGGTACTGACCTCCGAGGTGGCAGCGGACGGGCCGCGGGCCGCGGTGACAGCCGCGCGGCAGAGCTCGGCGATCGCGGCGAAGTCGTGATGGTCGATCTGTTCTCGCGGGACCATCCAGCTGCCGCCGACCGCGACAACTTCCGGCTCTGCGAGGTAGGAGGCGGCGGTGGCGGCGGTTATCCCGCCTGTTGGCACGAATCGCATGTCCTGGTAGGCAGCGCCGAGCGCGCGGATGGCTGGGGGTCCACCGAGGTAGGCCGCGGGAAAGAACTTGACTGTACGAAGGCCGGCGTTGGACGCCGCTTGCACCTCGCTGGCGGTGGCCACGCCGGGGATTACGGGCAGCTCACGGTGGAGGCAGGCCCGCACGACGGTGGGGTCGAAGCCGGGTGTCACGACGAACTGCGCGCCGGCCTCGGCGGCCGCGCTGACTTGGCTTGCGCTCAGGACAGTCCCGGCGCCGAGGCACAGCTGCGGGTTGTCCGCCGCTGCCCGGATCGCATCGAGGGCGGCGCCTGTGCGCAGCGCGATCTCCATGATGGGCAGGCCGGCCTGTATGAGAGTCTCGCCGAGAGGGGCCGCGGGGGCGTGGTCGTCCAGGACGACGAGAGGCAGTAGACGCACTCGGTTGAGGACTTCGTGGACGGCGGTCTGTGGCGGCGGGTCTGTCATGTCGTGACCGGGTAGGCGATGGTCGACAGCAGCGCGTTGGCAGCTTGCCGGGAATCCAGCCGTGTCTGCTGCACGACGACCGGTTGGTCGCTGAGCACCACGCAAGAGAAGTCAACGCCTGCGGGAATCGGGGTCGGATCGGTCAGGTCGTTGAACCGTTGGTGGCGGGTGCGCTGAGCGGGCACGGTGATCGGGTATGGGCCGGCGGGTTCATCGTCGGCGAAGTAGATGGTCAGTTGCATATGCGCGTCGACTTCGCCCGCGTTGAGGATGCAGATGGTGTCGTGGCTGGTCATCTCCGGCGCGGGCCCGGTACTGCCGGGGGGTATCCAGCCATCCGCGATGACCCAGGTGGTGGTGCCGATGGTGGTCAGTCTGGTTCTCCTTCAGAAGGTGTTTGCGCCCTTGGCGAGCAGGCCGCCGTCACAGATCAGGTGTGACCCGGTGACATAGGACGATTCGTCGGACAGCAGCCAGGTGATGGCGTGGGCGATTTCGCGGGGGGCGGCCATTCGTCGGAGCGGAATCTCGGCCGCGGCGCGGGCGGTGAAGTCGGTGTGGGCGGCGGCGTGCTGTTCGATCGGTGTACCGGCGAGCAGGAGCGGGGTGTCGGTGGCTCCGGGCACTACGGCATTGACGCGTATCCCGTGCGGCCCGTAATCGACCGCCAGCGATCGCACGAGGGCGGAGACGGCGCCCTTGCTTGCGGCGTAGGCGCCGTTGCCGCCGCCGGCGAAGCCGACGAACGCAGCAGGCGATGAGGTGCAGACGATCGACCCGGCGACGCCGTCGGAAAGCATGGCCGCGAGTGCCAGCTTGCAGGTCAGGAACACACCGCGCAGATTCACGTCGAGGACGCGATCCCAATCTCGCGACCGCAGCTCGTGCAGCGGTGTGTTGAGCTCGATCCCAGCGTTCGCGACCGCTCCGTCCAACGGGCCGAGCGCGTCGCGGGCGTGGCGAAATGCGCCGGCGAGGTCGTCTTCTGACGCCACGTCGCACTCGACGATGACGAGAGATCTGGCGCTGCCGGCGGCTGTAGCCTCCTCGGCGAGTGAGCGCAGCCCGTCGCTGTCGAGGTCGAGCCCCGCGACGCGGGCGCCCCGCTCGAGACACAGCAGAGCGGTCGCGCGGCCGATGCCCGAGGCCGCCCCGGTGATCAGAACTCTGCGCCCTTTCACGTGGCCGCGGCTGACCCGTCGGCGTCCAGGTGGAGATGGATGTGGGCGTCGACGGCATCGAGAAGTGCCAGTTCATCGCCCGCGGTCAGCGCTGTCAGCAGCGATTCGTGCTGGTCGGCAATGGCGTAGTGGTTCTTGTGCGCGGGCGCGTCACGGCGGAAGTAGGCTCGCACGCGCGGCTGGATCACTCGCCACAGTTGCAGGCAGTGGTTGTGTCCGGACCGCTCGATGACCAACTCGTGGAACTGTAGGTCGGCGTCGGCGAGCCGATCCGCGTCGTTGGCGTCGGCGGCTGCCCGCATCTCCGCGACCAACCCGCGCAACGTCACGAGGTCCCGTTCCTCCAACAGGGGGAGGGCCTTGCGGAAGGCGAAGCGCTCGATCATCACCCGAACCGGGACGAGGACCTCCTCGATCTCCTCCTGGGAAACGTCCGCCACGATCGAGCCCCGATACGGCGCGCTGACAACCCATCCCTCGGCCTCTAGTTGACGAAGCGCTTCCCGGACCGGCCCGTTGCTGGTGCCGAGCTGCGCGGACAGATTCGTCTCCAGCAGCCGATCTCCCGGTGACAGGTCACCGTTCGTGATAGCCGAACGCAGAGCACGCGCTACTTGATGGCTGCGGGACCCGCTCGACAGACGCGGCAACGACGGACCAGACATCCGAACTCCTCCCTCTCAGACGAGCCTCCTAGGCGGGTACTTAAGAATCTAGTCTTGACACGTGAGAGTTCACGTCTACAGTCTGTCATGACGCGATACGAGAAACCAGCGAGTCAAACGGCCGAGGTCATTGATCAGCCGGACGAGCGTCCTGCGGTCCGCACGGCAAGCAGTCGCGCCGTTCGTCGCGGCCGCCGCGACCACACAGAGGTGAAGGAGTAGATCATGCGATCTGCCGTAGCACACCGGACGTGGCTGGCAACCGCGCTGGCAATCACGGTGATTCTTGCTGGCTGCACACCGGGTTCCACGCAGCGGTCCAGCGGCCCCACGGAAGGGCCGGTCGAGACCGATCCGGCGAAGATGGGCACCGTCACCATTACCGAGTGGGACATCAGGAATCTCCCTGCTCAGAGCGCCGCGCAGGACAAACTCAACGCGGCCTTCGAAGCGAAATACCCGAACATCAAGATCAAACGCGTTGTGAAGCAGTTCACCGACTACGAGAGGACGATCAAGCTCGCGTTGTCCTCACCCAAAACACCAGACGTGATGCAGGTCAACCAGGGCTACGGCGACCTTGCGAAATTCGTCAAGGCTGGTCTGCTGCTACCGCAGGACAACTACGCCAAGGCCTACGGTTGGACCGGGCGGTATAACGCCGCTCTGCTCGATCAGAACAGGATGACGGCGGACGGCCACTGGGGTACCGGGCAGTTGTACGGCATCTCCAACCAAGCCGAGGTGGTGGGTCTTTACTACAACAAGACCTTGCTCTCCAAGATCGGCCTAACCCCGCCGCGGACTCTTGCCGACCTGCAGGGTGACCTGCCGAAGATCAAGGCGGCCGGGATGCTTCCCATCCAGCTTGGGACCTCCGACATAAACGGGGCCATACACATCTTCGGTCTCATTCAGGCAGTCCTGGCCGGTCCGGCTGCGGTCAACGACCTGGTCTTCGGCAAGGGCGATGCGAGCTGGACGGACCAGAGCACGCTCGAGGCCGCGCGCACTCTGCAGAGCTGGGCAACGCAGGGCTACGTGACGCCTGGCGCGAACGGCCAGAACGGCACCGCAATGGCAGCTGAATTCGGCAAGGGCCACGGCGTCTTCATGGTTGACGGCAACTGGTCGGCTCCACAGCTAGCGACCCAGCTCGGACCCAAGGTCGGCTTCACAGTGCTGAGCAAGGTCGATGGTGGCAAGCCAGCCACCGAGGGTGGGCTGAGCCTGCTGTGGGGGATCTCCTCGAGGAGCAAGCACCCCGACGCCGACGCCGCGTACCTCAACTTCATCAACAGCCCCGCGGCCGAGGACGTCATCGCCCGGGGCGGTGACCTGCCCGCCGTGACGCCTTCGTCATTCAAGCCTGTCAGCGGACTACAGGCGGACGTCTACGCATCGCTCCAGTCGGTCGTGCAGGAAGGAAGCCTGCTGCCGTACCTCGACTACACGACCATCAACTTCTATGCCGTTCTCGGCGCCAACCTGCAAGAGCTCATCAGCGGCAGAATCTCACCCGAGAGCTTCACCAAAACCCTTCAGACCGAGTACACGACGGCGAAGGCATCGAGGTAGTCGGTCCATGGGACCGACCACCGGCCCGGGTGTCACAGCTACGCTGGCGCGTTCGCCGGGCGCTGCGACCCCAGCACGGCCGAGGCGCCCACGCCCGCGCCGGCGTGGGCGCCTGATCATTCCGGTGCTGTACTTACTGCCGGCCGCCGTGCTGTACGCCCTGTTTCTGCTTGCCCCGCTCGCACACACGGTGTGGATCTCGTTCTTCAGCTGGGACGGGCTCTCGCTAGCGCACTGGGTAGGCATCCAGAACTACACCGACGCGCTCGGCAATCCGGAGCTTCGCTCCGCGTTTCTTCACTCACTGGTGCTCATCGCCTTCTACGCCGTACTACCCATCGCAGCTGCCCTCGTACTGGCCGGAATCATGGTCCGTGCACCTAAGCTGCGGCTGTTGGGCGCAGCCCGCGTCATCCTGTTCCTGCCCCAAGTAGTAGCCACCGTTGTCCTAGCCACCCTCTGGGCAGAACTTCTCGGCCCCACCGGTGGCATCAACCAACTGCTTAAGCAGGTCGGCTTGCAAGGGCTCGCCAAACCATGGCTCGGCGGGTTCACCACCGCGTTGCCTGCTGTCGGGCTGATCGGGACGTGGATAGAGGTCGGGTTCTGCCTACTTCTCTTCCTCGCCGGCGCGGCCCAGATCCCGGCCGAACTCTACGAAGCGGCGCGGGTCGACGGCGCCAACGCCAGACAGGAGTTCTTCGCAGTCACCCTCCCCGGCCTGCGTGGACAGATCGTCATCGCGCTCACCCTCACCGTCACGGCCGCCCTGCGAACCTTCGACGTCATCTACATCACGACCTCAGGCGGCCCCGGGACCGCAACACAGGTACCCGCGTTCGAGATCTACCACCGCGCATTCACCATCGACCTCGTCGGTTCGGCATGCGCCATCGGCGTAATGCTCACGGCGATCATCTTCGCCTTGACGTTCTTGATCACTCGCCTCGACTCAGGGACCCGGATATGACGAACCACCCCGGACCGCGGCGAGAGGTCGTCGTCAACTACGCTATCCTCGGCGTCTTCGTCGCGTCGACCCTGCTTCCGCTCCTGGGCCTCGTCAACAGCGCGCTCGGCCCCCCAGGGGCCGGAACAGCGACCCTCACCATTCCGCACTCGCTACACCTGGGTAATCTCACAACCGCCTGGAGGCAAGGGCACTTTTCTCAATACATGCTGTCCAGCCTCATTGTCTCTGGCGGCGCAACGATACTTTGCTGCACCTTTTCACTTCTTGCTGGCTACGCGCTCGGCACCATGACATTCCGCGGTCGAGAAGTCATCTTCTACATATTTCTTCTCGGAATCATGGTCCCGGAAGAGGCCGTCATAGTGCCACTGTATTTCGACCTGCGCTCCCTCGGCCTGACCGACACCTACGGGTCACTGATCTTGCCGCAAACCGCCGGCATCCTGTCGTTCGGCATCTTCTGGATGCGCGCCTTCTTCAAAACCACCTCACCGGCACTGCGAGAAGCAGCGGCCATGGACGGCGCATCGAGCTGGACCATCCTAACGCGAATCCTGCTACCGATCAGCAGACCAGCGTTGGTCACGCTGGCCATGCTCACCTTCATGTGGACGTGGAACGAATTCCTGCTGCCCCTGGTCATGATCTCCACGGAGTCGATGCGAACCGCGCCACTCGGGCTCTCCTTCTTCCGAAGCGAGTACGTCACACAGTTCTCCCTCCTCAGTGCAGCAGCACTGATTGTCGCCGCGCCCGTAGTTGTTCTCTACCTGTTCTTCAATCGCAAATTTATCGCGGGCATGATGTCCGGAGCCATAAAGGAATGATCGCGCCGGCCTTCAGTCCCGAGGCGGGCCAGTTCTCTCAGGTGAGGATGCGTAAATGCGAATAACGTCGGTAACTGCGGTTGGCCTGAAGGGGGCGACGCCCAAGGGTGGCTGGACTCACGAACTACGGCCCGAGGACAACCTCCATACATTGATCAGCGTCGAAACGGACGAGGGCGTCACCGGCATCGGCAGCGTCTTCACCAGCGCGGATCTCGTCCGCGCTTCGCTGCGCACGCTGGGACCGCTGTACCTGGGGGAGTCGGCACTCGAGCCCGAGCGCGTCACGGAGAAGCTGCACCAGAACACCTTTTGGCAGGGCAGGGGCGGAGCCGTCACGCACACGATCGGTGGACTCGACATCGCGCTCTGGGACGCGCTCGGAAAATACCTCGGGCAGCCGGTGGGTCGCCTGCTCGGCGGCAGGTACCGGTCGACGGTCACGCCGTATGCCTCCGTGCTGATCAACGAACCATCGATCCTGAAGCCAGAACTGGAGCAGCTGCACGCCGCGGGCTTCCGAGCGTTCAAGATCGGCTGGGGCGGCTTTGGCCGGCGCAGAAACGAGTACGACGAGCAGGTTGTCGCTGCTGCACGCGACGTCGTCGGTGACGGCTGCATATTGGCAGTCGATGCCGGCGGAAGCGACGCGTTCTGGCAGGGAGGTCTCCGTTGGGCGATCAGGACATCGGAAATGCTCGCTGCCTACGGCGTCGAGTGGTTCGAAGAACCGCTCGCGCCCGACGACCTCGCCGGTTACGCCGAGTTGCGCAGAGCATCGTCCGTGCCGATCGCCGGCGGCGAGGTCTTCACCCGCCGCCAGAGCTTCGCTCCCTACCTCGCCGCCCGTGCCTACGACATCGTCCAACCCGACGTGACGAAGGTCGGCGGGCTCAGTGAGCAACGCCGCATCGGCTGGATGGCCGAAGACAGCGGGGCGCGTCTCTACCCGCACGGGTGGAACACCGCGGTCGGGCTCGCCGCCGACCTGCAGCTTGCGAGCTGCCTGCCCTCAACCAAATACGTCGAGTACCGGCCCGGCTCGGCGTACATCGACGATCTGCTCGACACGCCATGGGAGCTGACTCCCGACGGAACGCTGACCATATCTGACGCGCCCGGCCTCGGAATCAACGTCGAGCAACGGTCCCTCGCCAAGTACTCAGACATTCCGATTGCCAACGCGGCGTTCGCGTGACGCAGCGACTAGCGGAGACTGTCGGCGCCGTCGCCCCGTGCCCATTTACTGAGCCAAGCCCGATGGAAGATGAGCCAAGCTCGATAAGAGAGGACAGACGTGGTTACTGAGACTGCGGCACGGCTGCCCGGCGCGGCAACCAGCACGCCCGTGACGCCGCGAGGCGGCGGCGTCACGATCAGACTGGACGAACACACCGGCCTTCCGGCCAGCTTTGCCCCCCACGCAGCGGGGCCCGTCGTGCCGCTCCGAATCGGTATCGAACTCGAGACCGGGGGCGACGAGACACCAGGCACAACGGGCGGGCTCACCTACGTGAACACCCATCGCCACACAGTGCGCAACATCGTCCCCGGCAGCTTGCACCACACGACCAACGGACCAGACGAGGCCTACGTCATCGACACGAGCGCAGGCAACTGGCTGGTGCGACTCAAGATCGCATTTCGGCCGGAGCATCCGCGCGTGGAGCTCCGGGTCGCCGCGTCACCGACAGCACCGGACGACGAGCACATCATCCGCGATCTGTACCTGGACGCCGAACTCGCCGGCGAGCTAAGCAAATGGCTGGTCGAGGCGCCAGGGAACAAGGTGCGCCCAAACGTTTCCGCATCCGCTATTTCCGAGCCGGTTTCTGTCGACACGGCCGGCCACGAGCTCGGCTCTCCCGGAATCATCGCGCTGCACCACGTCGAGCAGCCGCTCACGCTGATCGTGTGGCCATTCTCCCGATCGGAACAAGGACGGATCACAGTTCAGCCATCGAAGACAGGTCTAGGGCTGCACATCGGCACCCAGCTCGCCGGCGCCGTGAAGTCCGGGGAATGGCTCGAGCACGGCCCGATCTACCTCGACGTCTTCTCGCGAACCTGGGACGACGTTCGCCGCGACATCAAGGACTGGTACCCGTCCATCGGCTTGCAGACCCCTGATGACCGCCCAGCCTGGTCGTCTGCTGTCAGCCTCTTCGAGGTCATGGTGGGGTCCGCGCCGTTCTACGACGGGTATCAGTTCGCTCCGTACCCGTCGTTCGGCGATCTGATCGATGACCTCGATCGCATCGCCGAGCTCGGCTTCGAGTGCCTGCAACTGATGCCGCGACACCCCTATCCCAGCTACAACATCCATCAGCCGGGAGACGTGGCTACCACCTACGGTTCGCCAAAAGAACTGCAGCTGTTGGTCGATGAATGCCACAGGCGGGGCCTGCGGATCATCCTCGACATCCTGCTCCACGGCGTCATCGACAAAACGGCAGTCGAGAAAGCAGCCGAACTCGTGCGGAACGGCCCGCACATCGCGCGGCTCGACGAGCCGGGCGTGGACTTGGACGTCTACGGCCCCGAGCATGAAGAGATCTCGTGGTGCCGGCACATTCTGGCCTTCGAACCGTACTGGCTCGCTGGGTCGCCTCCGGTCCATTCCCTGCTTAATGCTCATCCCGAGTGGTTCATGAGGGGCTCCAGCGGGTCAATTACCGGCCGATACACCCACGCACTGGATACAGCCAACGTGGCCTGGCAGGGGTGTTTCATCACGGCCTGCGAGGCGCTAATCCGCGACTACTCGATCGACGGGTTTCGCGTCGACGCACCGCTCTACAACCACTTCGCGAACTGGTCGGAGTCCAGCCGCCGACACGCGAGCTACTCAAGCACGGGTTACCTGCAGCTCTTCCGAAAGCTTCGCCGCCGCCTGCATGACATCTCCACCGACGTGATCCTCTACACCGAGCCATCAGGTCCATTCGCCCGCGAATCCCTCGACCTGAACTACGGCTACCCAGAGAGATGGCTGATCACGTCAATGTTCGACGAGCGCCTCGACAAGGGACACGACTGGCGACGCGTCACCACCGGGAAAGAACTCGCCGACTGGTTTCGCGACTTCGACTCCGCGCTGCCCGCCGGCAGCGTGACCGCTCACTTCGTCGATTGCCACGACACGATGTGGTGGCGATTGACAGGGGATCACTGGCGACGTGAGCAGGTAGGACTGCCGGCAACGAAAGCGCTCGTCCCGATCTACGCGCTACGTGGCGGCGCCTACATGACAGTCGTCGGCGGCGAAGAGGGACTCGAAGCCGAACTCAAACGCGCGCACGCCTTGCGCAGATACCTCCCCGAAATAAGACTCGGAACGGTCGACTACGAATCGGTCTCAGCAGACAGCGTCGCCATCTACGGCGTCCTGCGGCACGACCCAAAACGTGCGACGATCGTCGCCATCAACACATCGAAGCAAAGTCTGAGGACGACAATCAGCGTGAACGAACCGGCCATACCGAACCCCAGCAGCTCCACGCACGTTCTCGACGCATGGACCGGCGAATGGCTGCCGAACGGAGTCGCCCAGGACGGAGTCCTACGGTTCGATCTGACGTTCGGGCCGTACCAGACAAGGGTGATAGTCCTCGGTGACCCCCCGAGCGAACTCAACGATGCTCGTGGAGCCTCCGGGTGAGGACGCAAAGATCCGCGGCGCGTACTGAGCCGATCTCCCATCGCCGCCACCACCAGGCCTGCGACTGGAAGTGGCGGGCGAGCGCAGGCCCTGGAGCTCGCAGGCGGCGAGGGCACATCGAGATAGAGCACGAGCCGCCACGGCCTAGCCCTCCCAACCTCTGCCGGCAGCCTAAGCGCCGCGCCGCCTACCGCCGCCTTACAGATCAATGACGGCACGCGGCGATCAACTCTTGGTGAACCTGACTTGGCTCACGATCATGGGCTTCAGCGGGTCGGTGGCGTTGACCTGCGGCTTTGTTGCTCGTGGCGACTGAGGTTGCGCACTAATCCGGGACGTAGGTTGGGGGTCGGCGACGCCGGCACCGGCCTGCCGGCCGCGCTGGACCGCCCGCCGCACGGGCGAGCA
>JGI10216J12902_102318388_pt1 | contig 12800 bp, 8 predicted proteins | sample KanNatreferecore_FD_12902 | JGI IMG/M metagenome (IMG submission 12902)
CACGAAAGATCAATCCGCCCAGTTCGCCGGCCGTTTTGCCGCCGGCGTGATGAGTCTGGCTCCAGCCGAAATCGAATTTCGGTCGCGTATCTGAAGTGACGTAGGTGCGGCGGTTGCCGAAGGCGTCCCATTTCGGGTCTTCGCTGAAATCGAATGCGACGCCGTTGATCGTCACGTCGTCGAGCCATATCTCGCCGGGGCCGTCCCAGGTTTTCAGGACGGGCAAGAGGCCGAAGTGGGTGACGGTCAGTCCTTCACCGCGACGGTGTTCCGGCTCAATCTCGCAACGCGCGGTTTTCCCGTCCAACGTGAAGCTCAAGAGGCCGTTGCTGCCCGCGCCATTGGGATCATAGACCATCTTCCACGGATATGTTTTGCCGCAGGGTATTTCGACGGCCGAAATCCGTTCACCCTGCACGATCTCGCCGATGACACCGGCAGAGGCCCGCCAGCGGCTGGTGCAATACTCCAGATGACAATGAAACGACTCGCCCCGGCTGTTGATGCGGGCAACGACCGTGTTGGGGGTCCGCCATTCATTGAGCGTGTTGGTGTTGAAAAAGCCGAACAGACAATGGCCGCTGCCGCTCGGCACGAACAAATGTCCTTCGGCTGTCATGGGTGAATTGAGGTCGAGCGGTTTTGCCAGACGGCAGGCATAATAGGCTGGTTCACCCGCCGGGTTGATGCGGCCGCCGATTTCGCCCGCCTTTCCACCGGCGCGGCTCGTCGTCGCGCTGTAACCAAAATTCTGCTCCACCGTCCTCGGCTCGAAAAACTTGTTGCGGTTATTGACGCCCTCCCAGTTGGCCGGCTCCCGGTCAAAGGTCTCATGTCGCACGGCGGCGTCCGACGACAGGGTCGCCACAAGCCAGACGATGGCAACGAGTCGGGCCCGTTTCATCAAAGTGCTCATACCGGTGGCGAGCGTAGGCCGTCAGCGCGAATTGGCAACCACGGAACCCTGAAGCGTCTGGTGACGCCCGCATCTCAAAATCTTCCAGCCACGCGGATATTCGGCCGCTTCTTTCCCCCTCACCCGCCCTCTCCCTTGGGGAGAGGGAGCGACCACGTCCGGCCTTCTGCTTGCGAGCGCCTGCGCGCCCTGGGTAACACACCTACCTCGCCACCCCGGACTGAAGCTGCGAGACTCGCATCCACAATCAATGCGCTAAATCCTATGCTGCGACGAAGTCTTTTGGTATCGCTTATCGCTTTCTCCTTCTCATCCCTGATGATGGGCGAACCCAATCATCACGATCTATTTGCCGTCTTTGACCTTCGTGACTCGTGTTGTGAATGGGAGGCTGGCTTTGCGGATTATCGCGCGGGCGAAGAGGCGTTCCACGAACTCAGTTCGGCGTGCGCCAACGCACCCAGCGACCTGAACCGAGGACTCTTCGTCTCTGGAAGCAATCGCAGCGACGACATGTTCATGTTCATCAAGCGTCCCATCTGTGGTCTCAAACCCCACACCGCTTACCAGGTGGAGGCAGGCATCCAGTTCCTTTCGAAGGCACCGACGGGCTGTGCTGGAATTGGTGGAGATCCAGGTGGAAACGTCTATGTGAAGTTTGGCGTATCGGTGGAAGAACCCTCGACGGTCATTGAAGGCGGCATGGTAAGGATGAACGTGGATATCGGCCATCAATCGAATGACGGTGCCGACGCGATGGTACTCGGGAATATCGCGACCGGCATCACGAACTGTCACAACGAAGAGTACGAAGTGAAGGAATTGGAAACGCCGGCGCCACTGATCGTCGAAACTGACAAGACGGGCACGCTCTGGATTTTTGTTGGCACCGATTCGGGTTTCGAAGGCAAAACGTCGTTGATCTACACGGAGGTGTGCGTCCGTTTCCAAAGGGACAAAGCCAGCAAGGGGCCTTAAGGCGGTCGCAGTTTCCGTGCGGTTCCAGGGCCGTTGCGCCTTCTGCCCTTTCGAAATTGGTTCCGGCGATTTCTCTGGTGCGACTCCTCACCCTGCCCTCTTGTTCGAGGAGGAGAGGGATTACTTGTTGGGCATCGGTACGGGTGTTGTACGTCCTCGCAATGTCGTCAGGATCGGGCACGATCCAGTCATGTGGTTCACGCTTCTCTTCGGTGGCATCGCCGTCCTGTTCACTGCAATGACTGTCGGGATTTTGTTTCATTTGCGATGGGCTCGGCGATTGCCTTCATGGAAGTCACTCACCGCCGGGCCTCTGAACGTCCCTCGGCCGGTTCGGTGTTCGGTCGTTGTGGCCGCGCGTGACGAGGAGGCGCGCATCGAAAGCACTATTCGCCGTTTGCTCGCCCAGAGCGGTGTGGCGATCGATCTCATCGTGGTCGATGACCGCTCAACCGATGGGACCGGCGAGATCCTCCGGCGTCTAGCGGCGGAGGATGGGCGCGTACGCGTGAAGCGCGTGGACGCGTTGCCGGACGGCTGGCTCGGCAAATGTCATGCCTGCCACGTGGGCGCCGGCATCGCCACAGGCGACTGGATTCTCTTCACGGATGCCGATTGTTGGCTGAAGCCCGATGTGATCGCGCGGGCATTGCGGCTCGCGGAGAGCGACGGCGCGGACCACGTCACACTGACTCCCGGCATCACCGGGGCCACGCTTGGCGCGAGGGCGTGGCATCTGGCGTTTTTGATGAGCTTGGCAGACTGGTTTTACGGGGTGAACCGTGACCGGCCCAGATCGTATCTGGGCATGGGTGCGTTCAACCTGGTGCGCGCCCCGGCGTATCGTGAATGCGGTGGTTATGAGAAGCTCCGATTGACCGTGCTCGATGACGTGAAGCTTGGCTTGCTCCTGCGGCGCGCGGGGAAACGCACCCGCGGATTCATCGGCGGCGACGACACGGAATGTCATTGGGGAACAACCGTAGGCGCTATGATCGGGGTGATGGAGAAGAACTATTTTGCCGCGATTGATTTTCGATTTGCGCCGGTCCTGGCACTCGGTATCGGAGGACCGTTGTTCTGGCTGGCCGCGGTCGTGGGGCCGTTTACCGGGACCATCGCTGGAATGGCCGCGGGAATGGCATTGCTGTCATTGATGCTCCCGGCGGGAATCGTTGCCCGGCGACTTGGCTGGTCGTTGGGCGAGGCGGCAATGACGCCGTTCATTTATCCGGCGCTGTTTTACGCGGTATTCAACTCCGCCTGGAAGACCGTGCGCCAGGGGGGTGTTCGCTGGCGCGATACGTTTTATTCGCTCGACGTCTTGCGCGCGGGAACGGTGCGGTGATCGCAGTCGGAGGAACAGACCTGAGATTCAGTGTTGTTGGTTGAGAGTTGAGAGACGAAGCGCGGACGGAGGCCGTCCGCGCTCCAATTCGTGCCAATCGGTGTCAACCAGCGTTTGTCAGCGCTTCAAGCTTCCCTTCCGCTCAGTGTTTCAGTGCCACGGCTTCGCTGTTCTCGGGCAGGCTCAAGGCCAGCACCGCCCAACTCGTCGCCGCGGCGGAGATCCACGCATCGCGCCCGTGCGGGAATCCGCTATCCATGGTCGGCTGGAAGGGAAACGCCCGACGACGCACGTGCCACGTGCCGTCCTCCAATTGATTGATCAGGAGAAACCGCAGTCCACGCTCAATCGCCGGATCCGCAGTCCCTCTTCCTGCTCCCACGCGCAAGGCGTACACCGCTTGCCCCGTGGCGTAGGCATCGCTTTTGTTGCCGGGTAATTGGGACCAGCCGCCGTCGCTGCGTTGCTCCGCGAGGAGCGTTTTGGCGAGCGCCTGCAGCTTGTGGGCGGGTTCGCCGGCCCATGCGAGACCCAGGATCTGATAGACCCGGCCTTCGTTGTTTTCCGACTTCGCGTTCCACAGCCATTGGCGCGCGCGCTCAACCTGCTTCGCCAACTCCGCTGCTCGCCCGGGCAACGGATACCGTCGCAAGGCATGCACGGCCAGTGCCGTCGCGCCGACGTCGCCCGTCTGGATGGGTGGCCGGGGCAGGTTGTTGAACCATCGGCCGTCCCTGCCCTGGACCGCTGACAGGTGGTGCACCCAAGAATCGGTGTATTCCGTCGCTTCGTAATCCCCCGCCGCGTAGCCGAAGAGTGTGTAACCTTTGGTATAGACCGGGTCGGGATGAAAGAGCGATTGCCAGTCGATTTCGATACTCTTCAGTTCGCCCCGACTCACCATGGCCGCCAGTTCCTGCTCCGCGTGCGTGTCCAACCGAGCCCGGAATTTCTTCGCCATGCCGATGGCCGCCATGGGCAGGTACTGCTGATGGCAGGAGGTGCAATCCTGGCGGCTGCCATGGCGCAGGAAAGCCTGCTTGGACTCGATCGAGGTCACTTGAAGCGGCGCCACGGCCTGGCTGATGGCCGCGCGCAGCGTCACGGCGTCCAGTTTTTCCGGGAGGACGCGAGCTGGCGGAGTCCTGGCCGAAACGCGATCGGGGGTGGCGTTGGTGGCGCCGGCCGCGGACAGCGCCGCGAGAATGGGAGTGTCACCGCGTCGCCGCGCCAGCATCAGCGGCGTCTGCAAAGTGCCCATGAACGGTTCCACGTTCTCGCCGCCGCCGAGGTTCGGATCGGCGCCGTGTTTGAGCAGCAGCTTGACCAGCGAAGCGTCCTTTTCTTCCGTCGAAGCGGCCCAGTGCAACGGCGTGTAGCCGTCCATGTGGGTCGTCTGGTTCACTTTGGCGCCTCGCTCAATCAGCAGTCGTGTCGCGGCCGTGTGATCCGCCCATGCAGCCTGCGAGAGCGGCGTGCCCAGCGCTGATTCGGCATTGGCGTCCGCGCCGGCATCGATGAGCTGTTTCATGATTGCCACGTCGCCGCGATAGGCCGCCCACATCAGGGGCGTGCGTCCGCCGCCCAGGATGAAGCCCATCTCGTTGGCGGCGGGTTGAGCGTTGACGTCAGCGCCGTGTTTGATGAGCAGCCGCACCGATTTCTCGTCGCCTCCCGCCACGGCAGCCATCAAGGCGGTCGCGCCAGACTGGTTGGTGGCTTTGGCGTCCGCTCCGCGCGACAACAATAGTTCCACGGCGTGATGTGAATTGAATGGCCGCGCCGCGAGCATCAACGCTGTGTTGCCCAGGGCGGAACGCGCATTAGGGTCCGCACCGCGTTCGACCAACAGCCGGACCTTTTCATCATCGGATGCCGCCCGCATGAGCGCCGTTGCCCCGGCAGTGTTGGCGGCGTTCACATCCGCGCCGCGCTCGAGCAGAAGGCGCACGGAGGAGAGATCCCCATAGCTGGCGGCGTGTATCAGGGGCGTGTTGCCAGCGGCGTCACGGGCGTTGGCCGAAGCGCCGCGACCCAACGCCTCGCGAAGCTTGCGGACATCTCCTCCGCGGAGGACGGCCAGGTAGTCAGGACTCATCGGCGGTGGTTTTGTTTCCACCGCCGCGGCTGCAACGAGGCAGGAGAATGAACACAGAGCAAACCAAAGAGTGAATTCAACGCGTCTCATAAACTTGATTGTCGCTTTCATGGCAGCACCGAAAGGCTCAGCGGAATCCGCTGAACAGGAACACAAGTGGTAAGTGACCTGGAAACCGCCCCCAGATTGGGAACCGCCCGAAAAGCGGTCAAGAGCCAAGTTTCGCTGCCGGCACGTCTCAATCGCGGCCGCTTCACGAACACGCAGGTTGGACACCTGCGCTCCGGCGCCGAACCGCTTGGGGTACAGTGTTGGCGCAGATTGTCCCGCAGTCGCGGGATGCGCTCCTGGACAGTGTCGCCTAATGCCGGTCCCGCGTGCCGGCCGCGAAGACCCACCGGCTCCTCCAGAATAGCTTTGACGACGCAGCGTGCGCGCGGAAGATACACGCCCAACCAACCTCGACTCATTATGAAACGATCGTTCGGAATGCTTGTCGCCCTATCAACCACCTTGTTTATCGCTGCCGACGACTGGCCGCAATGGCGCGGGCCGCAAAGGAATGGGATTTCCCGCGAGACCGGCCTGCTCAAAGAATGGCCCAAGGACGGCCCGAAGCCGCTTTGGAAGATCGCCGATGCGGGCTCCGGCTATTCCGCTCCTGCGGTGGTGAGTGATCGCCTCTTTCTGCTGGCCAACGAGGGAACGGACAGCGAGTTCGTGCAGGCGCTTTCAGTAAATGACGGCAAACGAATCTGGCGTACACCGCTCGGCAAAGTCGGGCCGAACAACCCGCAAATGAACTACGCCGCCGCCCGTTCCACGCCGACAATTGACGGTGAATTCCTCTACGCCCTTGGGTCGGACGGCGATCTTGTCTGTCTGGAGGCCAACACAGGCAAAGTGCGCTGGCAAAAAAACCTTCGCGCTGACTTCGGCGGCAAGCCAGGCGACTGGGCCTACGCTGAATCGCCGCTGATTGACGGCGATACCCTCGTGTGCACGCCGGGCGGCAGTGACGCCACCCTGGTGGCATTGAACAAGAAGACGGGCGCAGTCATTTGGAAATGCGCCACGCCGGAAGGCGACCAGGCGGCCTACGCGTCTGCGGTCATCGTCGAGGCGGATGGTGTGAAGCAGTACGTTCAGCTCCTGCAAAAGGGTTTGGTGGGCGTGGAGCCGAAGACGGGCAAGTTGTTGTGGCGTTACGCGAAACCGATCAGCCGTTTTAACGCGAACATTCCGACTCCACTCGCCAGCGACGGTTACATCTACGTCGGCTCGGCCGGCACCGGCGGCGGCGCCGTCAAACTCAAGGCCAAAGACGGAAGCGTCGAGGCGGAGCAGTTGTACTTCGAATCGAAACTACCCACGGCAATCGGCGGGGCGGTGAAGGTCGGTGATTTCCTGTACGGGACAACGGCCCAAGCGTTGTTGTGCGTCGAGTTCGCAACCGGCCAGGTGAAGTGGGAAGACCGGGCGCTGGGTGCGGCGTCGCTTTGCTACGCTGACGGCCGTCTCTATCTCCACGGCGAGAACGGCGACGTGGCGCTGGTTGAGCCGGCGCCGGAAGCCTATCGCGAGAAGGGACGTTTCACGCCACCGGACCAACCGAAGCACGCCAAGCCGATGGAGAAAGCCTGGGCTTATCCCGTTGTCGCCAACGGGCGGCTTTACATCCGGGACCACGGGATGCTCTGGTGCTACGACGTGAAGTCTGGCCGGTAGCGGCCTCTACGTCACGTCATCAGTGGCGGCCTCGTCAAGGCGACAGCACCGCGCGATAGAACCGTTGGCGGACGGACGGACGCGGATCGGTCCATGATTGAGGACCCGCGGATAACGTGATGTTAGTGACGATCTGCCACGCGGAGAGGTCGGCAATGTTCTCGCTGCTCTCGATCTGGTAAGTCTGGTTTGTTGGGCCGGCGATCGAGAGAGTGTCCACTGTCGTTGACTGGAGCTGCACCACCGGATCGGACTGCCAAATACCCGTGTCTCTCATTAGATAAAAGTACCCGTTGTCGAAAGTGACCGCTCGCGCGGACAAATTTGAGGTACTTTGCGTCCACGGATCACCGTCCGGCGAATACTCCGGAGGGCCACCGCCCACCGCCAGGAAAACGCCATTTCCATACGCGGTTTGCGGCGGGCGCACCAATCTGACCGAACCGCGTGCCGTCCAGTTGCTGGCGTCGATCGAGGTGAGGATCCTGCTTTGCGTGTCTATCGCCAGGAACTGGTCGTTTCCGAAATCCAACGTATAAAGGTTTGCCGAGGACCCGTTGGTACGTGTGAACCAATTCGCCCCATCGGCCGAAACCAAATTGGTTCCCCTGCCGGCGGCCAGCAAGAAGAGTCCCTTACCATAGGCCAGGTGATTCAAGAAACCTGTGCCCTGATTGTGTGGCACCCAGGTCACGCCATCCGGCGACGTAAGAATCACTCCGAACTCACCCGAAGCGACAAACACCCCGTTACCATACTGGACCGCCATCAGATTCCTGGTCGTCCCGGAGATGCGGGGCGTCCAGTTGGTTCGGTCCAATGAGGAGAGAATGGTCCCCGAGTGTCCGACAACGACCCATTGGCCATTGCCAGAGGCCACGCTACGGAGGATTTGCGTGGTGCCGGCTACACGGCTCGTCCAGTTCGTTCCGTCGGGCGAATCGACGATCAGACCGCTGCTGCCGACCGCGACCATGAAACCCTCGCCATGCGTAATGTCGTATGGGAAAACTCCCACAGGAGCGGCATACCGCTGATACCATTGGTCGAGCGGATGAGCCCATGCGGCGAACGCCGCGCACAGGAAGATCAAACTCAGGATGGGCTTGATCTTGTTCATGGTTTCCATCTGGAATTTGTCGCGTGTGATTCAAAGCCTTCTGGCGTCGCCCTACAACTGTGCCTTGAGGAGCACACCCTGTGCGTTTCCGCGCACATCGCGAACGTTTCTGGTGATCTGTTCATGACTGAATCCTCCCCAACACGGGGCTGTCCGATCACGACGTCATTTCCGCAATCGAAAAAAACTCCTGCCGGCACCTGAAGGCACGGTTGCGGCGACGTTCGTCGCATTCGTGACGTGGCCGGAAGCCACCTGGCTCCATAAAATCGGATTGCTGAGACCGGATTGATCGAGCTGAAAATCCGCTGCGAACAATGGCCAGGAAACAATCGCATTGCCGCCTGACGGCGCAATGCTCAATCGCGGCAGCGGCGTCGGATCGTAAGGGCCTACGGAGGTGTTCGTGGTGGTGCTTTCAAATACGCCGATATCCTGCGCCGCGGCGCGCACACGCCACATCCGGGTGATTGTTTCGTCGCGGTAATACTCTTTGCCCGGCAGACCATACACGGAAACTTTGGCCGCGCCGATGCAAACGCTGTTCGTTGCGAGCGTGTAATCATTCGCCGCCACATTGCGGAAACCGGGGGCGGCGGATTGCACCGAACCCGTCAACGCCCCGACAATTGCGTTCGTCCTCAGCCAGTTGTTCGCACCCGTCACCGAGCTGGCGCCGGTATTCTCCACCAACGCCGGTCGCGTGGTGCCGGAGATGATATTGTCCGAGATTTCCGCGCTCATGGTCGTGCCATCCGCATTCGACAGGTGCACGAACGCCGCCGAGCCGCCGTTACCCACGAACGTGTTGTAGAGAGCGCGCACGGACAACGTCAGGTTCGCCAGGCCACCGTCGTTAAAGAGCGCAATCACCTGGGAGTTATTGAGCGGCGAGGTTTTCTGGATGATGACATTTCCACGGAAAGTCAGCGTCTGCCGGAACAGACCCGCGCCGCTGAAATCATCGTTCGTCATCAGGTCGCCCTCGTACGAGTTGGCGCGCGCCGTTGAATTGCCAGCCGCCCCGGCCGCGGTCGCCGCCGGTGCAGCTGCCCGGCGCGTTCTCCACCTGAAGCCGATCGGCGCCCAGACCGCGCCGAGATACTGCTTGAAATATCTCATGGGCTTACTACAAATAATCCCCAGACCCGCAACCTCAACAGAAGGCCCCGTTCTATGATCGCGTACGCATGGAAATCTCCGTCGAGAGTTCAGCCCCTGTTTCTGGCCAGCCTGCTGCTCGGCGCCGCAATCAGTGCACGCGCCCAAACTCTGACCAATGGCCTGGTCTCGCATTGGCCGATGGAAGCCGTGCAGGGCAACAAGACGCCGGACCTGGTGAGTGGCTACGACATGACGATGAACAACCTCACCACCAATGACCTCGTCGCGGGCATCCGCGGCACCTGCTTCAGCTTCGTCAACGCCCGACAGACGCTGCTCAGCCGGGTGCATACGGCTGGAGAGGACCTGCCCATCAACAAGCATGCCGCTTTTACCGTTTCGATGTGGACCAAGGTCAACGGCACCGGACAGAACGACCTGCGGGTGTTTTCGGAGGGCAACACGGGCGCGTCTGATCCTTTGTTCAACCTGGGAACGCACAATGTGGATGGGACCCTGGACATCTTCATCCGGCAATCGGGCTGGACGACCGTCAACCACATCATCACAACGCAACAGCCGTTTGATGATCAGTGGCACCAGATCGTGTTTGTGCAACAGACGGACGGATCGCGAACGGTTTTTATCGACGGTGTGGCCGACGATCTGCCGATTCCGGCCAAGCCCGCGGGAACATTTAACGTCAACGACACGAGCATTGGCGGAATTCTGAGAGCCTCGCCCGGATCCTGGGTTACGGGCCTGATTGACGAAGTCGCCTTATGGAAACGGGCGCTGACACCTGATGAAGTCAACGAGGTGAGAACCAATGGTGTGCCTGCCGTGTCCATCCAACCACTGCCCCTGGAGATCAAGAAGTTCCTGGCCGACTTTCCCACCGTGGCCCAGGGCGACAAAGCAATGTTGCGCTGGGAGGCAAGCAAGGACGCCAGTCTCTCCATCAGTCCGGGAGTCGGGGATGTCTCCCCCCAAACCCAGTTTGGCGTCGGCAACATCGAAGCGACTGTGGCGAACACGACAACCTTCACCCTTACCGCCACTCGCGGCGCCGAGACGCTTACCGCTCAAACCACTGTAAGGACAGTGCCCAATGTGGCCGCGAATTGGCGGCTGGTTGAAAACTTTGACTACCTGTCGCCCGGCCGAATCGCCGGCAGCGGCGCCTGGGTGAATCCGGAAGGCGTTTTTTCCGTCGTCGATCTCGGCGCCAACAAGGTCCTGGGCTACGAAGCTGGAAATGCTCTCGCAGCGTTGCCATTGAATTCGCTGTTGGTGACCGAAGGAAAGAGTAACACGCTTTTCTTCCGTGTTTATGTGTCCACGAATGACACGGCCAGCGTCCTCGGGATCACCTTCGGCCTGACGGAGAGACCGATTCGCTTCAACGGGGATTTCAATGGAAACGTCGGCCCCTACCTTCGCCTCGAACGGCTTTTCGACGGCGCCACGACGGATCTCCTGGCACATAATGGCGTCGGCTCGGCTTATGATCTTGCTGCGGACGCGGTCCAGCCGGGCAATGTGTATCGGGTGTGGATTGACGCCGAGAACCGCCCGTTCGACGTTCAGGGTGGTGTTCAAAACGGCGGCGATATCTATTCAGTGCACATCCAGAAAGAAGGCGACGCCACGCGCACAACCCTGTTTCAGAACTACGTCGCCGATCGGGATGCGGTCAATATCGACCCGTTTTTTGGAGCGCCCGGCACGAACCTGACACATCTGTTCTTTTCCGCTATCGGTGCCGCCCAGGGCACAAACAATGTCCGGTTCGACGATTTTTATCTGAGCGCGAACGGATTCAACGCGAGCACGCCGGTGCCTGCTTCCTCCTTCCAACAGGTGACCAGCATCCAGATCGGTCCGTTTTCGTTCAATCCGGCCACCTCGTCCTTTAATTTGGGCTGGAGTACGACGGTCGGGGCGACCTACAACGTGTTGAAGAAAAACTCGCTGACGGACCCATCCTGGACTACGCTGGCCACCGGCTATCCGGTCGGAGGCGCGACCGGCACCTCGACAAGTTTTACGGATTCCAACGCGAGCCAGGCCGCGGCGTATTACTTGATCAGCCAATGACCGTGGAATCTGAAAATAGCGCGCGTTGCCGGCAGGCTGGCATTGGTGGGACACTATCGAGATGAGAATCCGGATGAAGGCCGTTCAAACGACTGGAGCCAGCCGATGCTATAGTGGGGCGTCAGCGCGCCGCCGGCTTGGCAACAGGGGTTTTACCCTCATCGAACTCCTTGTTGTCATTGCCATCATCGCAATTCTGGCCGGCCTGCTCTTGCCTGCGCTGGCTTTGGCCAAGGAGAAAGGCAAGCGGATCAAATGCCTGAACAACCTTCGCCAGATTGCCATCGGGATGACCGTTTACGCGCTGGACAACGCGGACAGGGTGGTGGTGGCGCGCGGCAACCTGGTGCAGATTGCTCTGAATCCGCCGGAAAGCGCCGCGTCTGCAACAGTCGGCCTGATCGTAAACAGCAACCGGGCCACGATCTGGAGCTGTCCCAACCGGCCAGGGTTGCCGGTTTATGAGCCCGCGTTCCAACAGTGGGTTATCGGCTACCAATACCTCGGCGGCATCACCAACTGGATGAATCCTTCAGGCAACTTTCCCAATCTCAGCCCGGTCAAACTTGGAACGTCCAAGCCGACCTGGACGCTCGCCGCCGACACGGTCATGAGAATCGCAGGCCGATGGGGCAACAATCCCGAACCGAACCGCCCTTACACTTACGAAAACATGCCACAACACCGTGGCGGCCGTGGCAATTTTCCCGTCGGCGGCAACCAGGTGTTTGCGGATGGCTCCGCTCAATGGATCAAGGTCGAGAAGATGCGATTCCTTCACACCTGGGACATTGCCAGCCGGCAAGCCTACTTTTATCAGGACGATTCGGATTTTCCCGACAGTTTGCGCACGCGGTTGGACAATGCCAACATGCGCCCGCAACCCTGACGCAAGCGGGGCTCCAGGCAGCGTCGCGCGATAAAACCGAAACGGATGCGAAGCCGGGTGGGGCGAGGGCTGCCGACGAGCCGGCTCGCGAGGACTCTCGCCCCACCGAATGTTGCAAACCGGGCCACTACCGATTTCGCTCCTACGTCTCAGGGCTGACCAAACCGACACGAATGGCATACCGCACGAGCCCTGCGATATCGTGAATATCGAGATCCTTCATGAGCATCGTCCGATGCATATCGACGGTCTTCACGCTCAGGTCCAGGCGCCGGGCGATGTCCTTCGTCGTGTTGCCTTCGGCAATCAGTTGCAAGACCTCGCGCTGCCGTGGCGTCAGTCGCTCCAGGGGTGTGAGTTTTTCAGCCAGACGAGATCGATAGTCTTCGATGACTTTTCTCGACACCACGGCGGTCAGGTAGGTCTCACCTCGCGCCACCGCCTTGACAGCCAGCTCCAACTCGGCCGGGGAGGCATTCTTGAGCAGGTAGCCCGCCGCGCCGGACCGCAGGGCGCCCG
>JGI10216J12902_105104017_pt1 | contig 12798 bp, 8 predicted proteins | sample KanNatreferecore_FD_12902 | JGI IMG/M metagenome (IMG submission 12902)
CGCGTGGCGGCCACGGGCAAGCCGGTGATCGTCTCCACCGGCATGGCGTCGCAATCGGAGCTCGAGGACACCGTGACCGCGGCGCGCGCCGCGGGCTGCCGCGATCTCGTGTTGCTCAAGTGCACCAGCACGTATCCGGCGTCGCCCGAGCACACGAACCTGGCCACGATTCCGGATCTGCGCGCGCGATTCGGCTGCGAGATCGGCCTCTCGGATCACACGATGGGCACCGAGGTGGCGGTGGCGGCCGTGGCGCTCGGTGCGACCGTGATTGAAAAGCACCTGACCCTCGCACGCGCCGACGGCGGTGTGGACAGCACGTTCTCGATGGAGCCGCCGGAAATGGCGCGGCTGGTCACCGAGTCGGCGCGTGCCTGGCAGGCAATCGGGCGCGTGAACTACGGCCCGACCGACGCCGAGAAGCCTTCGCTCCAGTTCCGGCGTTCGCTCTACATCGTGAAGGCGCTGGCACAGGGTGAGCTGATCACGCCGGAGCACGTGCGCGCGATCCGTCCGGGGCTCGGTCTGCCGCCGAAGCATCTCGACGCCGTGATCGGACGGCGTGCCGCGATCGCGATTGCACGCGGGACGCCGCTCGACTGGAACCTTCTCGCCTGACGTGATCGCCATCCGCCTGCAGGACGTCGGCCGCTATTTCGGCCCCCGAGTCGAGATCGAGGGTCCCGAGCGGCCGCGCGAGTCGTTCGCCACCCTGATGCGCATTGCCGGTTTCAATACGCCGCCCGTGACGGAGCACGAGAACGTTCAGCGCACGGTGGCCGCGACGGGGCACGTGCTGCGCGACGTCACGCTCGACATCGAACAGGGCAGCGTCGTATGCCTGGCGGGACCATCGGGAGCGGGCAAGAGCGTCCTGCTGCAGATCCTGGCCGGGATCACGGCGCCGACGAGCGGCCGCGTCGAGATCTATGGGCCGGTGCGCAGCTGCGTCTCGCTGGGATCGAACGTCGACGAGCGCCAGACGGCTCTCGAGAACATCCGGTCGTCGGAAGAGTTCAAACAGCTGCCGGCGGCCGACGGGGAGCGCTACCTCGCCGAAGTGATCGACTTCGCCGAGCTCCGCGGCTTCGAGGAGTCGCCGCTGCGGACCTATTCCACCGGCATGTCGATGCGGCTCAGCGTCGCGATGGCGCTGTGCGGCCGTCCGTCGATCGTACTGATCGACGACGTCCTCACGGTGGGCGACATCGGCTTCCAGGCCAGGTGTGTCGACCGCGTTCACGTGCTGAGGGAGCTGGGGTGCACGCTGGTGGTGGCCTTCAGCGACGAGACGCTGGTGCACGACCTCGCCACCAGGGTCGTCACGCTCGGCGGGGGCCACGTCGTGAGCGACATTCCCGGGCCGCAGTGGAGCCAGGTTCGCGAGGGAAGCAGCGCGGCCGACGTCGAGTGGCAGGTGCTGCGGAGCTTCCCCGAGGACGACGTGATGCGGGTGCGTGGCATCAGCGTGGAGGCCTGCGCCGACGCCGGCGGCGAACCTCACGTCGTCGTGTCGCTGGCGCTCCAGGCCAAAGTCGGGCCGGTGCGATGCCGCCCGTCGCTGTTCGTCATGCGGGGCCGCACCGTGGTCTTCCGGACGGTGTATCCCGAGTTCCTGGAGATCGAGCGCCCGCGGGCCTTCGACTGCGGCGTGCGTATTCCCACGGCGCTGCTGTCCAACGGCGCCTATGCCCTGACGATCAACGTCATCACCCTTCAGGGCCACATGACGTTCTCGATCAAGTCGGAAGGTGCCATTACGCTCACAGTGCGGCGGCAGGAGCCGGCCGACGGCGCGGGGCATCCGCTGCTCGCCCTGCGGTTGCCGATAGGCGTCGAACGCATGGCGGAGGTGCCGGCGTGAGCGAGGCGCGCGTCTCGGTGCGCGGCCTTTCGAAGGTGTTCCCGCGCCAGAGCGCCCGCCGCCGCAAGGGGATCTCCCTCGAGGGCGCCGCCTCGCTGAAGCACCTCCTGCTGCAAACGCTGAAGCCGGGCGCGCGGCGAGAGATGCCCGTTCGCGGCGACAAACGGTTCCTCTGGGCCCTCGACGAGGTCGATTTCGATGTTCCCCCGGGCGAAGTGCTCGGAATCATCGGACGCAACGGCGCGGGGAAGAGCACGCTGCTCAAGATCCTCGCCCGCGTGCTGCATCCGACCTCGGGGCGGTCCACGATCCGCGGCCGCGTCGCGTCGATGCTCGAGCTCGGCATCGGGTTCGCTCCCGAGCTCACGGTCCGCCAGAACCTGCAGGTGCAGGGACACCTCGCCGGCGTCCCGGCCAGACGCATCGCCGAAGCCGAGGACGGCATCCTGGAATTCGCCCGGCTCGCCGAGTACCGCGACGTCCCCCTGCTCGACTGCCCGAGCGGCAGCTCCGTGCAACTGGGGTTTGCGGCGATGATCGGCTTCGGTGTCGAAGTCGTGCTCGCTGACGAAGTGCTGGCGGTCGGCAACACGGCCTTTCGCCATGCGTGCGAGGCACGCGTGCGGGCCGCGGCCGCCTCGGGCGAATCGGTGCTGTTCGTATCGCACGACATGGCCGCGATCAGGCGCATCTGCACTCGCGTGTTGTGGATCGACAAGGGGCGCATCACGCGAATCGGCCCGACCGGCGAAGTCGTGGACGAGTACACCGATGAGCTGCTCGCCGGACGGCTGTTGCCGCCGTTGACGGGGGACGGTCTCGCGGCCAGCTGCGCGCTGCTCGACGTACGCCTGCTCGACGCCGAGCGCGAGCCGGTTGGAGCGCTCCAACTCACCGAGCCTGGATTTCTCGACTGTCTGGTGCGGCTGTCGCGCCCCGACGTGTCGGCGACCGTCGAGATCGAGTTGTGGCAAGGCAAGCACCACGTGCTGTCGGCGTCGAGCCGGCCGATCACCGCGCGGGTCCCGGCGACCTATAGCGCCGGCATCCGTATCCCCGCGGACTTCCTCAACGAGCAGCCGTACCAGGCCCGGTTTCGCGTCACGCCCTCGGCGCAGCAGGATGGCGCACCGGCGGCGGTGCCGGTGGAAGAGCGGCTCGACTTCTCGGCGATGAACCCGAATCCGGGCGCGTCCGTGTGGAACGACTGGCGGTGGGGGCGTCCCGGGTTGATCAGCCCGCGGCTCACGTGGACCGTGGAAGACGCGGGGCTCGAGTAGTGGCCAAGGATCCGGGGGTGAAGGCTGCCAAGAGAGCGAAGGCCGCCGCGCAGGCCGCGAAGGCGTCCGCGCCGCCGCCGTGGTACCTCCGTCATCGGCTGTTGAAGTCGGTCTACAAGACGCAGAAGCAGTGGCGGCGCTCGCTCGGCGATCGCCTCGACTGGATCTACTACCGCTGGAACGTGCGGCAGGCGCATACCCGGCTGCACCGCCGGCTGGGCGCGGTCGATGGCACGTATGACACCTACCTGCGGGAGCAGCTCGAGGAGACGCTGCGCAAGAAACGCTTGTTCGGGCGTGTCCGGTTCGACGTCGTGCCGCTCGTCGACATGCTCGCGTCGAAGCACGACTTCCGCGGACAGGCGGTGCTGTGCGTCGGGGCGCGTCAGGACGACGAGATCCGCTACTTCCGCACCCGCGGCGCCGGCCGCGTGATCGGTATCGACCTCTACGACGCGCCGCCGGACATCGTGACGATGGACATGCACGACCTCACGTTCGCCGCCGGCGAGTTCGACGTCGTCTACAGCCGGCACTCGTTCGAGCACGCCTACGACAAACGCAAGGCGGGCCTTGAATTCGTGCGCGTGCTCAAGCCTGGCGGCGTCGTGGTCATCGAGGTGCCCGGCAAGGTCAAGGGCGGCGGCGACTACAACGTCTTCAACGGCTTCGACGACGTGCTCGAGGCGTTCGCGCCGCACGTGGGTGAGCTCCTCTGGCAGGAGTACTCACGCAAGGAAGAGAACACCGACAAGATGGACATCATCCGCCTCATGTTCCGCGTCAGGAAACCGTGATGGATTCGGTCACCCTCACCGACGGCGCGCACGAATACAAGTTCGTCTGCCACTCGCAGAAGGAGCGCAATCGCGCCAGCCGGCTGTTCGACAAGGAGAAGGGCACGATCGAATGGCTGACGCGGGACCTGCGCCCGGGCGACGTGTTCTATGACGTCGGCGCCAACATCGGCACCTTCACCATCTTCGCCGGGCGGCGGCTGGGCGACACGGGGCGCATCATCGCCTTCGAGCCGCACATTCCCAACGCCAACAGCCTGATCGAGAACATCTTCCTGAACGGCCTCGAGAAGAAGGTGCGGCTCGTCACCGCGGCGCTGACCGACCGCGACGGCTACAACCAGTTCAACTACCACTCCATGTACGCGGGCGCGTCCACCAGCCAGTACGGCCGCCACTCGTACGAGGGGCAGTCGTTCGACCCGCTCTTCGTCGAGCTGAAACACGGGTGCACGATCGACGGGCTGTGCGGCGCGAAGATCATCGAGCCGCCCAACCTCGTGAAGATCGACGTCGACGGACTGGATTTCGAAGTGCTCGCCGGCATGCGCGGCGTCCTGGCGTCCGCCGCGCGTCCGCGCGCGGTGCAGATCGAGCTGGGCACCGAGTCCACGCCGAAGATCATGGGGCTGTGCCAGGAACTCGGTTACGAGCTGCGCGAACGGCACTGGACGCAGGCCGGCCTCGACTTCATTGCGCAAGGCAACGCTCCCGAGGAGTACCCGCACTATGGCATCTTCTACCACCCAGACATCGCCTGAGACGGCCGCCGCCGCCGAGCTCGTCAAGCTCCGGAAGTTTCCGCACCTCGAGCGGCTGAACGCCATGCCGTCCGACCGCGCGCGTGAAATCTACGCGCGAGCGATGAACAACCCGCACACGTTCCTGGTGCTCAACCGGCGCTACATCGCCGCGGCGCGCAAGCACACGGCGCCGCCGCTCAGCGAGGCTGGCCGCCGCGTGGCGCAGGATCTGGCCGCCAACGGCATCGCCTTCGCCAGCTTCGACGAGTTCTTCCCGCCAGAGTTCTTTGCAACGATCAGCGACCGCTTCTCCGCCTACCTGGCCGAATTCCAGCGCACGGCGTCTTCAGGCACGGCGAAGGGCAAGGGCGTGTTCCTCGACACGATTCACAAGGCGCACACCTTCGTCCCATCGGATGCGGTGTCCACGTATCTGGCGGATCCCGGCATCGCCGCCGTGGCCGCCGAGTACATGGGCATGGTGCCGCGATTCGTTGGGAGCTCGTTCTGGCGCACGCGTCCCGCCACCGGCAGCGATCGCCTCTATTCGCAGCTCTGGCATCGCGACTACAACGACCGCATGCTGGTGAAGGTGTTCCTCTACATCACGGACGTCGGCGAGCGCGAAGGCTATTTCGAGTTCCTCACCGGCTCGCACGAAAGCGGGGCGCTTGGCGCCGAATTCGACCGCATCGGTCCGGACGGATTCCGTGCTTATCCCGACGCGGCGGTTCTCGAGCCTCGCGTGGCCGCTTTGCCGGTCTACCGCCTCGACGAGGTGCCGGTAGAGCGCCGGTCGGGTGCGGCGGCGCCGTGGCATCGGACGCCCGCGGTCGTGCGCGCGATCGCGCCGCGGGCCACGCTCATCTTCGCCGACACCTACGGGCTGCACAGGGGCGGCTTCGTGCACGAGGGTCATCGCGACATGGTGATGACCACCTACTCGACCAACTTCAATGTGCACAAGCCCCACTTCGCCGTGACCCGCGCCTTTTCCGACACCCTGTCTCCGTTCATGCGCACATCCTTTGGCATTGCCTGAAGACGCTCACTCGCCCGCATCGCCGCTTGACGCGTTGATGCGTGATCGCAGCGTCGTGCTCGTGTTCCTCCCGAACACGAACGAGCTGCAGCGCTTCGTGTGGTCGCGCGCATTTGCGGGGCTCGAGCGCCACTACCGCCTGCACTACGTGCTGCCGTCGGTTGAAGCTGAGAAGATGCTGGCCGCCGCCGACGGTGCCTTCACGCCCGCAACGTCGACCGTCATCGACGTTCCGCCCGAACGGTTCAAGACGTGGCAGGAAGTCTTCCAGGCGGCCTGCATCCACTACCAGCAGGTGTCGCCGTCGTTCGCGCTTCGCGCCGGTCTGACGCCGGATCCGGCGTGGCAGCGCTTCCGCGAGATGGACCGTGACGACCGCGCGCCGATGGATGCCGCGTTCGACGCCGCGGCCGACGCCCTGCTCGACGGTCTGGGGCCGCTGCCGGCCATCACCGAGCTGCTCGAGCGGCTGAACCCGCTCTTCTGCATCGTACCGACGTCGCTCCTCGACCTGATGTGCAACGACGTGGTGTGGGCCTGCAATGTCTCCAACGTGCCAACCCTGCTGCTGCAAAGCGGCTGGGACAACATGTCGAGCAAAGGTCTTCTCGCCATGCGGCCGTCGTTCGTCGGCTGCTGGGGGCCGCAGTCGCGCGAGCACGCCAAGGTCATTCAGCGCCTCAGTGCCAAGTCGCTCGAAATGCTCGGCGCGCCGCACTACGAGCTGCTGAAGCCGGCCACGCCGGACGAGATCCAGCAGCTCCGTGCCGAGCTCGGCGTCGCCGAGGGCGAGCGCCTGATCCTTTTCGGCGGCTCGTTTCGGCAGTTCGACGAGACGCGCACGCTCAAACTCATCGAACGTGGCATCAGCCGAGGAAAGCTCTCTGGTGCCAAGGTCGTGTACAGACCGCACCCGTGGCGCGCCGCGCGGCAGCACGAAGACAGCTTCTTCTCGCGCGCCTGGCAGCACGTCGTCTTCGACCCGGACATGCGCGAACGTTATGTGCGCGAACAGGAGGAGGCGGGCTTCATCAAGCGCAACGTGCCGATGTTCGACATGGTGTATCTGTCGCGCCTGCTGTCGGCGGCCGACGCCGTGATCTCGCCGATGTCCACGCTGCTCGTCGAATCGCTGCTGCTTGGGAAGCCGACGATGGCCATCGCTTTCAGCGACGGAAAGCACCGCTACGACCCGAGCGTGACCGCGCAGATGACCCATTTTGCCGAGCTGAAGGCGTCGTCGGCGCTCATCTGGTGCGACGACGAGAACCGGCTGATCAAGGAGTGCGTCCGGCTCCTGCGCGACGGGGGGGAGTCACGTGCCGGGGCGCGCCGCCATCTCCTCCGCACGATCGTCACGACGGAGCCCGGCAGCTACGCCGAGCGTCTGGCCGATTTCTGCCGCAACAAAATCGAACCGCGCGGACGCAAGCAGCGGGCGGAGCGCGCCGCCGCGGGCCGCGGCACCATATCGCACGCCTATGGCGCGCACCTGATCGCGCGCGCCTACTGCGGCCTCGATGACCCCGAGCTGGCAGTGCCCGACTACTGGATGCACGGCTGGATCCCGTCGTACCACAACGTGCACCCGGCGCTGATTGCGCTCCACAAGAAGGAAGGGCAGCACGAGGCCTACGACTATCACGCCCAGATCCGCGAGGAGAAGGCGCACACGATGCAGTGGGTGAGCCGGGAGGACCAGGCCGAGTTCCTGCGTCGCCACGGCTACACACGCGTCAAGGCGATCGGGTTGCCGATCACCTATCTGCCGGCCTGCGACGTCCCGCGCGAATCGGGGTCGCTGCTCATCCTGCCGCCCCACAGCCACAAGAATCACGGTGCCGACGATCCGCTCGCCGAGCGCTACGCCGAGATGATCGCGGCCCTGCGTCCGCGCTTCTCGCGCATCGCCGTCGGTGTGCATGAGGACGATCGTGCGAAGGGACAGTGGGTCGATTCGTTCCAGCGGCGCGGGATCGACGTGTTCGTCACCACCGATCAGTCGGACACGAACACGCTCGTACGGCTGCAGCGCCTGCTGTCGTCGTTCGAGTACGTGACGACGAACGGCTACGGGTCGCACATTGCCCTGGCGGCGTACTGCGGCGCCAAGGTGTCGATTTACGGCCCCTTCGCCGAGTTCCCGTTCGATCGGATGAAGGTCACTCACGCGGTCAAGATGTTTCCGGAGCTGGCGCAGGAAGCGTACGAGCTCTGCACCGAGCAGGCGCTGCGGCAGCATTACCCGTTCCTGTTCGTCGAGCCGGACCGCGCGGTGATCCGCCGCGATTGGGCGGCACGCGAAGTCGGTGAGCCGTCCCGCGTCAGTCCGGCGGAGTTGCGGCGCCTGTTCGGGTGGGAATCGAGAGGCCGCTCGACGAGCGCCGCTCGGGAACGCCCCGCGCCGCTCGTGCTGTTTGCGGCCGCGCACGCTGGCTTCGTCCGTAACTTCGAGGGGGTGATCGCGGGTCTCCTCGACGCCGGTGTGAACGTCCACGTCCAGCTGTCGAAAGCGCATCACACGATTTCGATGCACGACTACCCGCTGGCGTCCGTGCCGGGTGGCGGACAGCTGACACACGCGACGAATCAGCTCGATGGCGGCGCTGATCCGCGTCCGGGTGTCGACCGCATCCGCGTGATCCGCGACCTGATTCTCTATTCGCGTTCCCAGTACGACGCCGCCACCGACTTGCGCGAGCGGTTCACCGACCTGCAGAAGAAGAGCGCCGTGCCGGTTGCCGCTCAGGCGTTGCTCGCCCGGGTGTTGCGGCGCGCACCCGCCTCCGTGCTCGATCGGCTCGACCGGCTGCTGCAGTCGTGGGACGAGGCGTCAGCGCCCGTTGCGGCGGCGGAAGCCTTGATCCGCCAGCTGCGGCCAGACTACGTGGTGGCGACGCCCGTCGTCAACTTCCGATCGAGAGAAGTCGACGTGCTGAAGGCGGCCCAGCGACACGGCGTGCCTACCCTGCTGCCGGTTGCGAGCTGGGACAATCTGACCAACAAGGGGCGCCTGCACGTTCAGCCGGATCGACTGGCGGTGTGGAACCAGTCGATGGCGCAGGAAGCCGTGGAATTCCACCGAGTGCGGCGCGATGCCATCTGGGTGACTGGCGCGACAGTGTTCGATTCTTGGTTCGGCCGCTCGCCGACGCGCGATCGCGAGACGTTCTGCCGCGAACTGGGGCTCGAGCCGCAGCTGCCGATCGTCGTCTACCTCTGCTCGTCCGTCAGCATCGCCGGCCAGTTCGAGGGCAGCCTCGTCAAGGCGTGGCTCCTGGCGATCCGAGGGTCCGGTTCGTCGCCGGCGGTGAAGGCGAACGTCATCGTGCGGCCGCATCCGATGGCCCGCGAGCCGTGGGCCAACGTGGCGGTGATCGAAGAGGATGGCATCGCCCGTTGGCGGCGCGCGGTCATCTGGCCGCTGGCGCCTCGTCATCCCACCGATCCCGAGACCCGCGCCGAGTTCTACGACACGCTGTTCCACGCCGACGCCGTCGTGGGGCTGAATACGAGCGCGATGATCGAGGCGGTCATTCTGGGCCGTCCGGTGCTGACGTTCGTGGGGCACGAGCAGGCGAGCGCGCAGACGGAGAATCTGCATTTCCGGTATCTCGCCGAGAGCGGCTGCGTGGCCACGGCATCCAGTCTCGAAGAGCATGCGGCGCAGCTCGCCGCCCAGATCGGCAAGCCATCGGACGCCGCCGCAGTCAACCGGTTCGTAGAGTCTTTCGTGCGCCCCCTCGGACGAGACGTGTCCGCTTCGGACGCACTGGTCGCGCGCATACTCGACGAGCTCGGCATGGCAAGGCCGCAGCGGCCTGCCGCCGCAGCGGGCGAACCTGTTCCGGCCGACGGAGTGCTCGCGTCGTGAGCTCGCTGGAGATCGCGGTGCATCCCGTGCTGGAGCCGCTCGTCGGCGCGAGACCGCTGGTGCTCGTTGCCGTGCCGGACATGATGGCGCTCGAGCGAGTGGTCCGCAGCGGTGCGCTGGACGGGCTGGCACGCGATCGAACGCTGCACTACCTGGTGCCGGAGGAGCTGACGGAGCGGATGCGAGCCGCGGTTCCAGAGATCGCAGGAGAGCGCTTCACGCCGTCCGGGGGCGACACCGCGGCCGAGATGCCGGCGGTCTTCGATCGCCTCAAGCCTTTGTACTGCGTCGTGCCGACGCCGCTCGAGCGTTGGTCGCGCGCGATCGTGTCCGCGTGTGAGTCGGAGAACGTCGCGTGTCTCGTCCTCCAGACCGGGTGGGGCGATCTGGCCTCCCCTGAGACGCTCGAAGGGAGGGCGCCGTTTCTCGGCTGCTGGGGACCGCAGGCGAAGGACGACGCTGTCGAGCGGTTGAACCTGCTGGGCAAGCGCGTCGAGGCGATCGGCGCACCGCAGCATCGCTGGCTGATGCCGCCGTCGATGGCTGCGGCTGGCGCGGCGCGGGCCCGCTTTGGTGTCGACGAGGCCGCGCGATTGCTGCTCTTCTGCGGATCGGCCAGTGAGTTCGACGAGATCGGCGCCTTGCGGCACATCGACCGGGCCATCGCGAGCGGCACCCTCGAGCCGATGACGGTCGTCTATCGACCGCACGGTACGGAGGCGTCAGCCGATTTTGGCCGGCGCGCCTGGCAGCACGTGGTGCTCGGCCCTGAGAGCGCGTCGGAGGCCGAGGTGGCGGGACTCATCACAGCTGCGGACGCGATCGTCGCGCCTCTCTCGTCGCCGGTTGTCATCGAAGCGCTGCTGCTCGAAAAGGCGGTGCTGGCGATCGACTACGGAATGGCAGGCACTGCGAACACGATCCCGGCAGACCCCCGCCTCGCGGCGCTTCGTGCATCCTCCGCCGTGCTCCACTGCGACAATCCCTCGCGACTGCTGCGCGAGTGCGCCCGACTCTTCAAGCCCCGGTGGGACGCCAAGACGATTCGCGCCCGGGCGAAGCTGCTCGGTCGCCTCCTCACGCACGAGCCGGGCAGCTATGCGGACCGGCTGGTGGACTTCAGCCAGCAGCGCATCGACACGATCGGGCGAAAGATGCGTGCGCACCGTACCGGCAGGCGCACCACTATCTCGCATACCTACGGCGCCGATCTGATCGCGCGCGAGTACGTCGGGGCGGACGGCGACGCCGTGGTGCCGGGCTACTGGATGCACGGCTGGCTGCCCGAGTATCACAACGTCCATCCCGCCCTCATCGCGATGCACAAGAAGGACGGGCAGGTTGATGGCTACGACTTCGCGGCGCAGATCGCGGCGGAGAAGCAGGAGCAGCCTCAGTGGGTCGCACGCGCCGATCAGGTGGCGTTCCTCCAGAAGCACGGCTACCGGAACGCCCGTGCGATCGGGCTGCCCATTGTCTATGTGCCGCCGCCGGTGGTGCAGCGTGTGCCCCGGTCGCTGCTCGTGCTGCCGCCGCACAGCCATGGCACCCATGGCCGTGGTGACCCGCTCGCGGCTGCGTACGCGGACGCTATCGCCGCCGTGCGCGACCGGTTCGATCATGTGTGGGTGGGAGTCAGCGAGGACGATCTGATCGAGCGGCAGTGGGTCGACGCGTTTCGTGCCCGCGACATCGGCGTCTTCACGACGAGCGACCGCGGAGATTCTCGCACGCTGCAGCGCTTGCGGCGGATCCTCTCGACCTTCGAGTACGTCACCACGAACGGATTCGGGTCGCACATCGCGATGGCGGCGTACTGCGGGGCGAAAGTGTCGGTGTTCGGACCGTTCGCGCCGTTTCCGCCCGAGCGGATGGCGGCCACTCATGCGGTCCGGATTCATCCGGATCTCCGGGACGCCGCCTGCGAGCTGTGCTCCGAGGCGGCTGTGCGCCAGCACTATCCCTTTCTGTTCGTCGAACCGCATCAGGCGATCGCGCGGCCCGATTGGGGCGCGGCCGAGGTCGGCGAGCCGTGGCGGGTGGCGCCGGCCGACCTGCGGTCGCTGTTCGGGTGGGCCGTATGAGCAGCCAGTCGGCGGCGCCTGTCATCGTCATCGAGGCGCGGCCCGACACGATTCCGGCCACGCTGAGGGCGATGTGGCGCTACCGCGGCTTCTACGGATTCCTGTTCAAGGAGATCCTGCTTCGCAAGGCGAGGGGAACGCTGCTCGGCGCGTGGTGGCTGATTCTCCGGCCGCTCATTCCGGCGATCGGCTACATCAGCGCGTTCTCGGTGATCGCGCCGATTTCCACCGGCCACGACGTGCCGTATCCGATCTTTTTCCTCAGCGGATTCATCCCCTGGCGGGTCTTCGAGGGCACGCTCACCACGTTGCCGCGCGCGCTCATGTGGACGCGCGGCATCATGCAGCGCACCTATTTCCCCCGGCTGCTGGTGCCGCTGGCCGGCTTCGGGCCGGTGGTCATCGAGCTGGCGATCCTCGCTGTGCTGCTGGCGGGCTACGTCGGCGTGGCGTGGTACGGCGGTGAGATGCCGCTCCGCCTCGGCTGGCACACGTGGCTGCTGCTCCCGTGCCTTCTGGCGGCGTTGATGATGGCGCTCGCATTCGGCATGGTGTTGAGCGTCGTCGCGCTGTTCTTCCGCGACATCATCTTCACGGTCGGCTACGTCGCACAGCTGGTGATGTTCGCGACGCCCGTCCTCTACCCGGTCACCTTCGTGCCCGAGAAGTACCGCTGGGTCGTCTACACGTTCAATCCGATGGCCGAAGTCGTCACGATGTCGCGGCTCGCGCTGACGGGTCGCGGCGAATACGAGCCGTGGCTTCTCGTGCAGTCGTTCGCCACCATCCTCGTGCTGTTCGCGCTCGGCGTCACGTTCTTCCTCCGCGCCGAACGGCACCTCGGAGACCAGTTGTAGGGCGCGGGGCATGGGCATGCGCGACAGCGGGGAGCTCGTCCGAAGCGGACGAGGGCTCGAGGCCACGAACCTGAAGAAGGCCGTCAAGGCGTTTGCGGCCGCCGTGGAGCAGGATCCGGCGAACGACGAGGCATGGGCGGCGCTCGAGGCCGCGCTGCTGCGCCAGGGCGATCCGGAACGGGCGGCGGCGATCCGCGCGCGCCTCGAAGAGGCAGGTGTGCGGACGCCGCGGCTCGACGGCGTGTGCCAGCGCCTCG
>JGI10216J12902_100860557_pt1 | contig 12784 bp, 9 predicted proteins | sample KanNatreferecore_FD_12902 | JGI IMG/M metagenome (IMG submission 12902)
TGGGCCAGCCGAGGTCGAGCATCCAGCGCGTCATGTCGAGCATGTGAACGCACATGTCGCCCACGATGCCGTTACCGTACTCCATGAACGCCCGCCAACTGCGCGGGTGATTGATCTTGTGGTAAGGCCGCATCGGCGCCGGGCCGGTCCACATTTCGTAATCGAGATTTTCCGGCGGCATTCCCGACGCTGCCGAGGCATCGCGCGAGCGCATGTGGTAGTAGCAGCAAATCTCCACGTGCGAAATTTTGCCGAGCAAGCCTTCCTTGATGACCTTGTCACGCGCTTCGATGAGGTGCGGCGTGCTGCGACGCTGCGTGCCGATTTGCACGACGCGATTGTATTTGCGCGCCGCCGCGAGCATGGCCTGCCCTTCTACGACATCGACGCTGATGGGCTTCTGGCAATAGACATCGCAGCCGGATTTCACCGCTTCGATCATCGTGAGCGCGTGCCAATGGTCCGGCGTGCCAATGAGCACAATGTCGAGGTCCTTCTCCTTCAGCATCTCGCGATAGTCCGAGTAAGTGCGCGGCTTCTTTCCCGACTTCTGCCGCGACGCGACGATGTCTGCCGCATCACTCAACATTTTCTTGTCCACGTCACACAGCGAAACGACTTCAACGGGCGCGACTTGAATGAGACGAAGCAAATCGACTTTCCCGTACCAACCCGTGCCGATGAGTCCGACGCGCTTCTTCATGTCGGCGAATTCAGCGGCGAACGTGGGAGCGGTGGCAATGGCAAAACCGGCAGCAGCGCTGCTCTTGAGAAAATTGCGGCGGTTCATGGCAGTGTCGTACGCCCAATGCGCGCCGCGGGGCAAGCTGATTTCCGCGGCGTCGTTCAGGCGCTTCACCGCCCCTCGCTGTCCGGGTCTTCCTTCCCGCTTTTCAGGGAAACTCCCGGTAGTCAAAACGCGCGCACCGCACTAGAAGTATCGCGTCATTGAAGACGGTCCGTAAGGACTGGAGGAGGAGGATTGGAGATGACACGAAGCAGGCCGAAAGGGCGCGTTTGGGTTGAGGCCTGCTGCGAATAAAATGCCGGGAGCAATTCCACGCTCCCGGCTTCTTTTTTGATCAGGGACTCGCCCCTCCAACATTACGACATCACTTGTCCCAGCAGAACAGTGCGCGATGCGCCAGTGGTCTCCGGAATGTTCGCGGGCAATTCCTTCCAACGATAATAAGCGAGCAACGCGAAGGCAGCGGCTTCGATAGCTTGCGTGGGCCAGCCAAAGTCCTCGGAACGGCAAACGCGCATCGCCTCGTTCATCTGCTTCAACGCGGCAGTGATCCGCGCCACGAGCATTGGATTTCTCGCGCCGCCGCCACAGAGCACCACGCAATCGGGAATCGGCGGCAAGTGCAGCCGATAGTTCAACGCCAGCGAACGTGCGGCGAATTCCGTCAGCGTGGCAATCACATCGAACTTCGTGAGCCGCGCCACGCGCATTCGCTTCTTTTCCGCGTGCCAGAACGTTTCGCCAAACAATTCCCGCCCGGTGCTCTTCGGCGGCTTCGCTTTGAAGAACGGATGCGCAAGCCATCGTGCGAGCAAACGTTCGTTCACACGTCCTCGCGCCGCCCACGCTCCGTCGATGTCGCAGGACTGCCTGCCCCTGGTGAATTCGCGCATCGCGAGATCGATGAGCACGTTGGCCGGACCCGTGTCGAAAGCGAGAATACGCGGATGCTTCCCTCGCCTCCACTCAAGCGACGTCACATTGCTGATGCCGCCCAGATTATTCACGCACACGTGCTCGCTGCGCCGGGAAAAGACAATCTTGTGAAACAACGTCGCGAGCGGCGCGCCTTGGCCGCCCGCGGCGATGTCCGCCGCGCGAAAACTGCTCACGACCGGGACGCACAACGCTTCCGCAAGATAAGCCGGTTCGCCGAGTTGCAGTGTCGCAGGCGCGCGGCGGTCTGGATTGTGAAACACGGTTTGGCCGTGCAGTCCGACCAATTCAGCGCCCGCGCGCAATTGCTTTGCCTGTCGCGCGAACAATCTGCCGAGGTCATGATTCAACTGGGCGAGTTCATGCGAGGCACAGCGGTTGGCCGCGGCGGCGTGAAGCCTTCGTTGCAACTCCTTCGGGAATTCGCGCGACCAATGCCTGAGCAATTTAACCAAGCCCGCACTCACCTCGCACAGCGCGTAATCCACGCCGTCGATGCTCGTGCCGGACATGATGCCGAGGACTTTCACGGCGCGTTACCCGAACAAGTCCAACTGCGGCGGCGGAGCGAGCTGTTTCAGCTTTTCACGTTCCCGGCGCTGCGCGGCGTGACGCACGTTGCCTTCCGGCGTGAGTTCGGACTCTTCGAGGTTGCGTAGAATCTCCTTCGCGCGCTCCAGCACTGGCTTGGGTACACCGGCCAGGCGTGCCACCTGAATGCCGTAGCTTTTGTCCGTGCCGCCTTCGACAATCTTACGCAGGAACACGATCTGATCATTCCACTCGCGCACGGCGACGTTGAAGTTCTTGAGCCGAGGCAAACGCGCCGCGAGTTCCGTGAGTTCATGATAATGCGTCGCGAACAAAGTTTTCGCGCCGACGGCATTGTGCAGATGCTCGACAATGCTCCACGCGAGGCTCAATCCATCGAACGTGCTGGTGCCGCGGCCAATTTCATCCAGCACGACGAGACTTTTCGCCGTCGCGTTGTTCAGGATATTAGCCGTCTCGCACATCTCGACCATGAACGTCGATTGGCCGCGCGCGAGATCGTCGCTCGCGCCGATGCGAGTGAAGATGCGATCGAGCAAATCCACGCGCGCTTCCTTCGCGGGAACGAACGAGCCGGTGTGCGCGAGCAGAGCGATGAGCGCGGCCTGCCGAATGTAAGTGCTCTTGCCTGCCATGTTCGGTCCGGTGATGAGCGCGATTTGCGGCAAAGCAGGGCTCGCTGTCCTCAGCGGGCCGTCGGGCGGCGCGGCGAGGACACCGCGCCCTGCCTCAGAAATGCTGCTTGCCAGTTCGGTGTCATTCGGCACGAACCGCTCGTCCGCGACGCTCTGTTCCAGGACCGGATGCCGACCTTCGCGAATGGAGACAAATCCCTCGTCGCTCACGCGCGGCCGACAGTAATCAAACAATCGCGCCGTTTCCGCGAACGAGGCGAGCACATCGAGTTGCGCCAGCGCTTGCGCGGTCTGCTGAATCTCCTTCAAGTGCCCCAGCGCTTCCTCGCGCACTTTCAGGAACAACTCGTATTCGAGTTTCACGCTTCGTTCCTCCGCGCCGAGGATTTTTCCCTCCATCTCCTTCAACTCCGGCGTGATGAAGCGTTCGCCATTCGCGATGGTCTGCTTGCGCACGTAATGCGCCGGCACCTTGTCGAGATTGGATTTCGTGACTTCGATGTAATAGCCAAACACTGAGTTGAATCGCACTTTCAGGGACGCGATGCCGGTACGGGAAATCTCGTCCTGCTGAAGCTTGGCAATCCAATCCTTCCCGTCTCGCTGCGCGCCGTGCAGTTCGTCGAGCGACGCATCGAACCCATCGCGAATCATTCCGCCCTCTTTGATCGGCAGCGGTGGCTCATCGACGATGGCGCGGGAGATGAGTTCGATGACGTGCGGCAGCTCGACAATCTTCCCGCCCAGTTCGTCCAGCAGCGAAGGCCCAGCCATCTCGTTCGTAGCAGCCGACGTAAGGAGGCTCTGATCTTCGCGCAACGAATTTTGAGTGAGCCTCGTTACCTCGGCTGCTACGTGCTTCAGCTTCGGCACCTGCTCCAGGCCCATCCGCAACGCGAGCAAATCGCGCGCGTTGCCTGAGCCGAGGCTCAGCCGGCCAATCGTTCGTTCCAGATCGCGCACTTCGGCCAGTTGAGCGCGAAAGCTTTCCAACAACTCAGGTTTTGGAAGAAAGCCCTGCACCGCCTCCTGCCGCCGCGTGATCTGCTCCACATTCGCCAGCGGCTGCGACAGCCAGTCGCGCAAACACCGCGCGCCCATCGGCGTGACGGTTTTGTTCAGCGCGCCGTAGAGCGTCGCGTTCCTCGGCGCGTCCTTGTGAAGTGGTTCGAGAATTTCCAGGTGCCGCAGCGTTGTCGTGTCGAGCTTGAGGAACTGCGACGTTTCGTAAAACGAACATGACGTGAGATGCGCGAGGTCGCGGCGCAAATGTTGCGCAAGGTAATGCAGCACCGCGCCCGCCGCGCCGATGGCTGCGTGCCGGTTCTTCAATCCGAAGCCGTCGAGCGACGCCACTTTGAAATGCTCGCGTACCGTGAACAGCGCCGTCTCTGGCGCGAACACCCAGTCATCGTATGCCTGCAAGGCGTTGAAGGCAGGGCGAATGAGTGCGTGCAACTCCGTGGCTTCGCCTGGCAGAACGATTTCCGCCGGGCGCAGCCGATCCAATTCCGCAATCAACGCCGCATCGCCTTCGACTTCCGTGGTTTTGAAACTTCCTGTTGTGAGATCGACTACCGCCAGCCCCAGCGCCTTCCCATTCTTCGCCACCGCCGCGAGGTAATTGTTCCGCTCCGCCTGCAACATCCGTTCGTCGAAGTGCGTGCCGGGAGAAAGGATTTGCGTGACCTCGCGTTTCACGAGCTGGCCGGGCCGCGCTTCTTCGAGTTGCTCGCAAATGGCAACTTTGCGCCCCGCACGCAAAAGCCGCCCGATGTAAGCGTTCATTGCGTGGAACGGAATGCCGCACATCGGAATGACACCGCGCTTCGTCAGCGACACGTTGAGAAGTTGCGCGCCGATTTGCGCATCCTCGAAAAACATCTCGTAGAAATCGCCGAGGCGGAAAAGCAGCAGCGCGTCCTTGGGCAGCTCGCCTTTGATGCGGCGATACTGCGCCATCATGGGCGTGAGTTGCGGTTCGGGTCCGGCCATTGCGCGGCAAAGGTTCAAAGTTCTGAGTTCGAAGTTCAAGGTTCAACGTTGGAGCACTTGGGGTGTCGAACTTGATTTTTGGATTGTTTACATTTAACCCATTTGCAATCGGGCTATGACCCTTCTAAAATGCTGCCGGGTTTGGTCACCGACACCGGGCCGGCCTGCGATTAGTTATGAATGCAACAGGGAAGTGGTTGTTTTTCTTATTGGCCTCCAGCGTCCTGGCGTTTGCAAGTCAGGGAGCGGTGCGCGGGCGCGACCGCCAACTTGGCATCGCGGTGGACCGTGGGACGGGCAAGGTATTGATTTCATCGCCACGAGTCGGAGTTCTTGAGCACGCCACCAGTATCGGAAGCCGGTTCACGCGCGTCCCGCCGCGATATCGTCGCGGTGGCTCGACGTATGCGGTGGATACGACCGCGTCCGCCGGCGTTTACCGATTGAAGGACTATCGGGGGAAAGTGTTTTCGGTAAACGTTGTTGGGTACGTAAATCTCAGATTGCCGCCCGGCTTGTCGCTTATCGCGAACCCGCTTTACTACACGAATAACACCCTCGCGTTTTGGATGCCGGCGGTTCCCGATGGCTCGCAGGTGTACAAGTTCACGCCGGGGGGCGGATATGAAGTCAGCACTTTTGATGGAATCGACAGTGGCTGGTCGAACCCGAACCTCGATGTGTCGATTGGGACAGGTTTCTATTTTCATAACCCATCGAGCAACGTGTTGGCGATGACCTTCGTGGGCGAGGTCCTGCAAGGCGAGTTGGTGAATCCGCTGCCGGCCGGCATTTCGACGAAAGGCTCCCTCGTGCCGCAAGCTGGTTCGATCAATTCGCTGCACAACATCCCCGGAGAGTCCGGTGATGAGATTCGAATTTTCACGAATGACCTGCAGGGCGGCGGCGCTTACGAGATCAGCACTTACACAGCAGATCAAGGCTGGCTGCCCGACATGCAACTGGGCGTGGGCCAGGGCTTCTGGATTCAGAAGCGAAATCCCCAGAACTGGGTGCGATACTTCGTTGCAAATTAGAGCTGACCGGCCTGGCTGAATATTGTCCTGGGACAGCCGAAATGTTTTGTCTGCATCTGTGAGCGGCCCGATTGTCATCCTCGTCCTGGTGCTTTCCATCGTCACCGCACGCTCGCAGGGACAGCTTCTATTTAACAACCGGGTCAACGACATTGTTGTCGCTCCTCTCTATGGCCCGGAGCCATCGGCTCCCGGACTGGCAAAACACGGCAACACGGTCAGTGGGATTCCTGCCGGAACTCAGACCTACTCCGGCGCGCTCCTCAGTGGCGCCGGGTTTACAGCGCAATTGTTCGGCGGCTCAACTCGCGTGGTGGCGGCGAATCTGCAGCCGCTTGCGCCGACAGTTACTTTTCGCACCGGGACGGGGGCGGGATTTGTGGTGGCGCCGTCATTCACAGTCAGCGTTCCTGGTGTTGCGGAAGCGGAATCCGCGAACGTCGTCTTGCGTGCCTGGGAAAATCGCGCGGGCACGATCACAAACTGGGCGCAAGTTCTCGCCGACCCGGGCATCGCGCGCGGCGAGTCGCTTCCGTTTGTCACGCCGTCGCTCGGCGGGGCCTTTCATGCGCCGCCCAATTTGATTGGACTGGAAAGTTTCAATCTCGCGACCGGAGGTGTGCAGCGTTTCAGCTTGAAGATTAACTTTCAACCGACCAACCCGCCGGTCCCGCTCGGATATTGGCCAGATACCGGGGTGACGTTCGGTGCGAAGTCGAACGGGATCAGCTACGGTTGGAGTCACAGCCAGTCAGCATTCGCGAAGCAGTCGAAATCCACTAACTCTCCCGACGTGCGATACGCCACCTTCATCGAAATGGAGAGCAATGCCGTGTGGGAAATCGAAGTGCCCGACGGCGTTTACGGTGTGCATGCCGTGGCAGGCGATCCAGGGGCGACCGCGGGCGTGTACCGCGTTGAAGCCGAAGGCATTCTTGCCGTTTACGGAACGCCGACTGCGAGCCGTCCCTGGATCGAAGGGGATGCCATCGTTGAAGTCGCCGATGGACGGCTCACACTTAGCAACGGCTTCGGCGCGATGAGCAACCGCATTTGCTTTCTGGAAATCTCGCGCCTCGAACAGGCACGCCTGGAGCTGGAGCGCCTCACAAATGGTTCGATAGCCCTCGGCTTCAACGGCGAAATCGGTGCGGAGTACGCAATCGAAGCTTCAAGCAATCTGGTCCAATGGACCGAGCTTGGCAGGCCCGCACGCAACAGCGTGCACCGTTTCGAATTCATCGATCCACTGGCGGCAGATCCGACTCGCTTCTATCGTGCGCGCACTTTGATTTTGCCGACCCTCACCGCTCCCAGCGCGCTCTCGTCCCTTCCAGCCAGATTACGCTGATAGCGCTTCAGAGTGGCGAAGGTGGAGGCCTCTGGACCTGAATTTTTCGTCGCGTAAGCTCGATGGTGCGCGCTTCGCCGGCCTCCACGTCGAACAGTTCGAGGCGCACCTTCGTCCCCTCGACGCCACGCAGCGCATCCACGCATTCGCGGAGCGACATTCCTTCGGCGAGGGTGTCATCGATCTTACGGATGATGAACTTCCCGCCGAGCCCAGCGGCGGCGGCAGGTGAGTTGGGCACCACGCCAGTGATCATGTTCTCGCCAGTCTCACCACTTTTACTGATCACGGCGCCGATGCCGACGATTTCGCGCGGGGTCGGACGCACGTTGGGAATGGCGGGTTCTTCCGGAACGGCGACTTCGATTGGTGTTGGCGGCGGTATGACGGGGGCGGCGTTGGTATTGACAGTAATAGAGACGGGAATCAGCCGCGCACCCACCCAAAAAAAAGCCGAGTAATGCCGCGCAGAGAACGACGCCGCCAACGAGAATGAGTGGACCTTTCATGTTCGATCACGGTTTGCCTGGCGGCGCCGGCCGGATGGGCGGCTGATTCGCGCGCAGGCGCACGGGAGTCCCAGGATGAACGCACGCGTGGCGGCGAGGCGATGCATCAACTGGCGTTTTCGCATGTGTGGTTTGACGTTCAGGGGGCCGGTTCCGCTTGAAGCGCGAGGCGATAAAAACGTTGGAGCTGCTGGACGGCATTCGTATCAGTCCACAAGACCGTTCCACCCGTGCCGGCAACATTCGGCGCCACGGTATTCCACGGCCCCTGCGGCTCGGGCGCGGCTTCGATCCGGTAGCTGCGCCCGGCCACGGTGTTGATGTGGAGATGAACGTCACCGCCCAAACGCCCGACGCCGACGATGCGCGTCTGTTGCGAGGGCGCAGCATGAACGGTGAACGGATTGCTTTCGCCCGTGTGCCCGTGACCGTCATCGGCGATGATGCGCACATTGGTGTGAAAGCCATTGCTGATTGTCGCCTTGGAAACGAACGCACCGGCACCTTGAATGCCAAAACCCGTTACATTAGTCGGATAAAACTCCACAAAGCCCAAATCGCCCGTGGCACGGAGCGTGACGGAGCCAGTATAAGAAACGGTGGCGTTGCTGATCTCGCGGGCGAAAACGGAAAACGAAAATGGAACCGTGCTCGTGATGCTCAGGGCGCGTCCGGGCAGCGAACTGAAGGTGAAGTGGTGTACGTCGTTGTCGCCCACGCCGACGTTGACGCTCGCACCCGTGAACCCCGGCGCAGTGGCGCCAAGCATCGCCGTCTGCGGACCATCCGTTTCGGTATCGTCCACGACGGTCACAGGAAAGTAGGCAAAGCTCTGGCCTGCGGTAATGGTGATTGAAGCCGGAACGATCAACTCCGAGGTATCGCTGGACTCCAATGCGACCGTTACGTTCGTGGTCACCGGAGCGGCAGACAGAACACGAAAGCTGTTGTTAATCACACCGTATCCTTCGCGCAACGCGGACGGTAGCGCCGCTTGCAGGGTCAAGACCGCCGGCTCGTTGTCAGTCACCTCCATGCCGCTCGACGCAAAAAGCCAGTTGGTGACTTGCGCAGTCACTATCACCGACTGCGCGCCGTCGAGGAGATTGTCGTCCTTAATCTGCAAATTGAAGTGCGCGCTGGTCTGGCCTTGTGTGATCGTGATCGACGCGGGCACGATCAGTTCTGTCGTGTCGCTGGACGAGAGGCTCACGAGAAGATCGCCATCGAGTGGCGCACTCAACGTGACGATGCCCTGGTTCGTGAGTGTGCCCGAAGTCTCCGCGGCGCTCGCGGGCAGCGTGACACTCAGTGTGGGCGCGGGATCATCATCGAGAATTGTCGCGGACAAACTCTGTTGCAGCAGAACGGCTGGCATGTTTGACGCAACGGAAAGCGCGAGCAGAAAAGTCTGCTCGGGTTCATGGAGCGCATCGTCCAGCACGCCAACAGTAAATGCCTGGTTCGTCGTGCCGGGCGGAAACACGATCAATGTCGCAAGCGGCGCCACGTAATCAATGCCCTCCGTTGCGCTCAGCGGCATCACAGCGCAGGCCACGACGATTTCGTTCGTGCTGGGGGCATTGAGTTGAAAATTGAAGACCGCGTTGGCGCCGCCCGGACGTTCACTCACGATGACATTGCCGCCCTGAATGATGGGAACGAAGTGGAGCGATTGCGTCGCCAGATTGTTGGAGATTTGGGGATCAGCCGACTGAGCAAAGACACTGGCCCGAACGAGGGCATCACCGGGCTGCGCTTGAATCACATGCAGCACGGTTTTCGCCGATTCATTCGGTGCCAGCGCCGGCAAATCGCAAACCACGTCGTCACCGTCGAGCGCGCAACTCGCAGGTCCTTCCGCGAAAAGAAACACAACGTCCGCTGGTAAATCGTTCGTGACTCTGATTCCGGTGACTGTCGTGGGACCAACATTGAACAGCACGACTGAGTATTGAGCCTCCGCACCCGCAGGGATCCAGCCTGTGTCAGGTATCGTCACAGACAAGTCGCCGCTCTCCGACACGTCGAATGGATTGGATGCGCCCGCGTGACCGGCGCCATCGATCACCTGGAGCATCTGATTTCCGCCGGGCCGGAAGACGCTGATGTCGCCGGTCCATTGGCCTTGCGTGAAATTCAGAACGATGGGAGTCACCTCGCGCGGTCGCACGCGCACGTTGTCCACGTAAACGCGCAGCCCGTCGCCCGGGTATTCAAGACCCATTCGGAGTGCGATTAGATAATTACGAGTGAACGGGGCCGTATATTCCGCCGTGACTGTCGCGCGAGCGACTTGATGCGGCGCTACCGGCCCAAGCCCGGCCAGCGCCAACTGGCTGCTGCTGCCGGTGAAGTAAGTGAAATAGAGCGCGTCCATGATGAAACGTTCGCTGCCGGGCACATCGGTTTCTCTCGTGAGCGCAAACTCCACGGACACTTCGTAAGTCGTGTCGGCAATCAAATCGACCGCGTGATACAGAATGCCGCCATTCCGAACGAATGTGATTCTGCCCGCGCCATTGGTAACTCCATCGCCGTCCGTGTCGAATTGCGCCGCCTCAAGAATTGGCACAGGCGCGTAATCACCCATCCACCATCCGCCTACACCGGTCTCGAAGTCAGATAAGAGCGCCGGCGCGGCGGCGTTGCTGTAAAGCAATTCCACCGGCGCGGAGAAGTTGGTGACCGGAACATTGTTGCTGTCGCGCGCCGTTACGGTGATTTGAAAGGGCACGCCCGCGCGCTGCGGCGATGCGATGGTGGAAAATGTGAAGTGATCGACCCTGGCCGAAACGTCTTCAGAACAAAATGCGAGGAGCAGGAACAGCGATCCCGTTGACAAAACATTTCTCACGCGCATCCTCGAAAATCCACCGCTCCGCATACGCAATGTTCGGATTCAAGAATAGATCGCTATGCTTCAATTCCGCGCAAGACGAATGTGGCAACCATATTGGCTAAACTCCCAACTGCCGGACCAAATCGCTGGCCGCGCGGATGTCCTGCACGCGCGAGTTCCCCGCCTCGCGTTCGATGCAGCAATGGCCGGTGAAGTTCAGTTCGCGCAGCGTGGTGAAGAATTGGCGCCAAGGCACTTCGCCCGTGCCGGCGACGACTTCCTCGCCCCATGTGCCGGGGACTTTGGTGCGCGTGCCATCTTTGATGTGGACTTGCTTGAGCCACGCGCCGAGATCGCGCAATGCCTCGATGGGATTGCCCTTGTCGTAAAGAATCATGTTCGCCGGGTCGAAATTCACGCCCACGTTCTTGCGTCCGAGCTTCTTCAGAAAATCGAGGAGCACCGCCGCGGTTTCCTGTCCCGTCTCGAATGCCACGTCGATGTTCTTCGCAGCGAACACGTCGGCAATGAGGTCGAGGCGGTGATGCATTTTCGTGTAAGCCGGGTCTTTGTCGTTCGGCGGCAGGAAGCCCGCGTGGAACGTGACGAGTTTAATGCCAAGCTGACTCGCAATCTCCGCCGCTTTCGGAACGTTCTCCCAATTCTCGTCCCACGTCTCATCCGGCGCGACACCGCCTGTAGCATGAATCGTTTCCATCGTAGTGTAGTCCTCGCCGACAAATCCAATCATCCCCGAGACAATGCTGAATCCGGCCGCGCGCAATTGCTCGCCGACGCTGTGCCAGACCTTCGGCTGCTCACGAATCGGATCGAGCGCGAGTTGCACGCGCGGGACTCCGATCTGTTTCAGCTTGCCGATGAGTTCCTCGGGCGAGTTGGGTTGCAATGACCAGGTGCAAACAGCGAGGCGGTCCCGAAAAGGTGTTGTCGAGTTCATGCGCTCGTTGGTTGTGGAAAGATGTTGCGGAATGTGAAAGCAAATTCAGTCGCGCCCTTCTCGTAAACGGATCGCAGCCGCTCGACCGATTCCGCAATCGTCGGCCGGTGGCCGCGTGGTATCCACCACAGTGCCAGATGAGCGCGGTCGAAGTGATCCGTCCACGTCTCCTTCCGGCGAAACATTTCAGCGTGCTGCGTTTTGAACACGTAATTCTTCAATGCTTCGATACTTTCCCACACCGACATGTTGTAGAAGAGCTGCTCCGCGTCAAACGGCACGAAGTATTCGGAGAAAACATGGAGAGCTTGCGGCGTCGATTCTGAACCTTTGATCCTCCAGACGAAGCCCGGGCTTCGTTCGGCAAGGCTGTTCATCTCATCAATGCGCGCGACGAGGCCTGCCATGACTTCATCCTCGGGCTTGCCACGCATTCGGGCGATGTTCACCTGAGCCAGATGGAATAACACTGTCACGCACGGAGTTTGCGGACGAATTCGATAAAACCTCGCTGCTGCGCGCGCAAACGATCGACCAGCTCCGCGTCTTTGATGCGGCCATTGGCATCGAGCAAGTCGTTGATCTTCGGCATGAAAACGCGTTCGGGGTAGAGGTAGGCGTTACGGTAGCCAAAGATCATTTGCAGTTGCTCCACCGGACGCAGCGCACCCCACATACCCGCGGCGAGTCCGACGAAGCACACGGGCCGTCGCTCGAAGCTTTCCGGAAACTTCAGCATGTCGATGAAATACTTGAGCACGCCAGGGAGCGAACCATTGTATTCGGGCGTCACGACGACGAGTCCGCTGGATTGAAGAACGCCGTCGGCAAATGGCGCGAACGACTTCGGCTTCTCACCGTAAGAACTCGGATGAAAAATCTCCGGCGGCAATTGCGCGAGGTCGAGCACCTTCAACGGCGTGTTCAGCTCGCGATAAATCTCCTCAATCTGTGATGCAACCTTGCGTGTGTTGCTCCCCGGCCGGTTCGTGCCGACGACCATTGTTATCATGGGCGGGAAAGTGGCGATGAGACGGCCCAAGCGCAAGCGCGTGATGGAGGGCGGCTCTGCGAGCCGCAGCGCGTTCCCATATTCGTAAGTGCTGCGGGTCGCAGACCCGCGCTCTCCATCACGTGCGGGAATTTTTTCTAGGCAGGGCCATCATTTGAATCCACATTCCCGCCTCTGAATTTATGGACGTGAAGCTTCCAAATCTGGGT